>Ga0190272_10001546_pt1 | contig 11049 bp, 11 predicted proteins | sample Popmic504T_FD_133746 | JGI IMG/M metagenome (GOLD analysis project Ga0190272, IMG submission 133746) | Populus adjacent soil microbial communities from riparian zone of Shoshone River, Wyoming, USA - 504 T | ecosystem: Environmental > Terrestrial > Soil > Riparian zone | place: USA: Wyoming...
ATTCAGCGGCGGCGCTGGGATTTGCGGTTTGGGTAGGACTGGGTGGTGGGCGTGATGGGGATCGAACTTGTGAAGCCCTCCCTGTTCGAGCGCAAAACTACGACCAAAACGTTTTCCCACCATGGTAGTCAGCCACGCGATTGCAGCGCTTGAGGCCCGGCACGAAACGAAGCTGTTTGATCGTATTGGACGCCGCATCGCGCTGACTCAGGCTGGTCGCGTGTTTCTCATGGAAGCTCGGGCGATTCTGGCGCGCGCCGGGGCGGCGGAACTGGCACTAAGCGAATTTGGGACCCTGAAGCGGGGCACACTTTGCGTGCAGGCGAGCCAAACGATCGCCGGCTACTGGCTTCCGCGCCATCTGGTGGCATTTCAGCGCGCCGATCCCCGCCTTTGGAACAGCGCCCCTCATCCGAGCGCCGGAGGGACTTTAACCGTCCTATTCGTGCGCTGCCCAGCGCACACTACGAACCTCTCCGCCACCCCAGGGCGCCCGGCCTGGCACTCACGGGCTTCCGGTTGGTTTCGCGGACCACGCCTTGGGGCTTCCCGTATTTCGTGACGTGCCTCGCGATCGAGCAGTATGGCGTAGAAAAGACCGAGGATCGATTCCTGCTCGCTATCTCTAGGACAGTGCCGCAAAGAACGTGGAGATCAGCATTCGCTTAAAGCGACCGGAGGTACGTCAGACCGGGACGGCGGCATCGCCGTGCGTCTGAGAACAACGGACAACTACTATCTCGTCCAACTGGATGCGTTGACGAATAGAGTTCTGTTCTCGCTCGTGACCCACGGCGTGCCCGAGGATCGTCGGCGTCGATGCGGATATAGCTTCGCACACTTGGTATAGGCTGACGGTTCGGGCGGTAGACAGTGAATTCACCGTCTCGCTCGACGGGGTTTGAGCAACCACGGCGTTCGGTAAAACTCTATCCCAGGCCGGCCGCTTTGCACTTCGGGCGACAGCGTTACACGATTCGATCAGATTGAGATCGCACCGTTGCCATGAGTCCGCAATGAGCCAGTCATCTGCCGCGTTCACCTTTCGGGGGCCGTCAGCATTAGGAGTTTCCCATGACGATCACGATCGAACGCCGAAGCTTCATCCAAGGAGCGGACTTGCTGCCGCCGCAACAACAACGCTGGCGGCAAGCTCTGCATTCGCCCGAAGATTGTCGGTCGCAGTCTAGATTTGATTTGCGACGAGCATTTCGCGGCCAGCGTGTTGGGAATGCCATCAGATAAGGGAAATACCAGAATGCGTCGCCGCATTTCGTCGTTAGTTCAAAGTCGACCCGCGCGCACGGCAGCCCAGCCGGCATTGGGCTCCCGCATTCCACTGGTGTCGCTGATTCAAGCCCTGTCCGTGGCCGAACATTTGAACTTTCGCCATGCCGCCTCTGCTCTGGGCGTAAGTCAGTCCTCCGTCAGTATGCGCATCATCCAACTCGAACAAGATCTTGGGATCCTCCTGTTCGAGCGGCGCCACCGCGGCGTCCGTTTGACAGAGGCCGGACAGCATTTTCTCGACCACGTTGCCACCGGTATGGAGCACCTCGAACACGCCGTGAGGACGGCGGGTGCGATTGCACGCGGTGAGCAGGGACGGCTCCGCGTCGGTCTATATTCGTCAATCTTGGCGGGCTTTATAGCCGAGCTCCTGGGTCAGTTTCGTGAACTGCATCCGGCGGTCGATTTGCAGATTTCGGAAGGACGAGCGCGCGACACCATTCGGGAGGTTCGCGAGGCGCGGCTTGACGTCGCTTTTGTCGTCGGTGCGCCAGCATCTGGCGATTGTCACTCGAAGCCACTGTGGACAGAGGCTCTCGTTGTCGCGCTCCGTGAGCGCCATCCTCTCGCCGGAGCGCAAAGTGTGAGGTGGTCCGAGCTTGCCGGCGAAAACTTCGTGGCACGCCGCGGCGGCGCGGGGCCCCAGGTGCATGACCATATCGTATTGCGCCTCGCTGAGCACTGGAGCCAGCCTCGCATTCAGCGCTTTGATGTTGAGCGGGATACGCTGATGTCGATGGTCGCCCAAGGCTATGGCATCACATTGACGAGTGAAGCGGCGGCGCGAGCGTCTTTTCCTGGCGTCGTATTCCGGCCCATTCTCGACGAGCCGGAGCCAATCGCCTTCAACGCGGTCTGGTTACCTCACAACCGCAACCCGGCGCTCCTGACTATTCTGGCGCTTGCGCAACGCAAGTCCCTAGGCTGGTCACCCGAGAGTCGATGACGGCATCCGCCGCGCTTTCGCAAAAGACCCGGTCCGTCGCCATGAACCGCTCCAGCATTGGCGCGATCAGCTTTGCGGGTTCGGCGATCGACTGCCCAGTTTCCCGGGCGAGCACCTCGGCGTAGGCAACGAGATCGCGATGAACAGACGGGGGTAATTCAATGCTGAGCTTGACCGGCTTGTCGTCGAGAAGGAATCCGAGCTTGAGCTTTATCACCGCGCTGACTCCTGATGGTAAGGCGCCAGCATGAGGTCGCGATTGACGATCACCCGCACCGGGAACCCCGGGCGAATGGTGAGTGTCGGCTGAATGTCGAGATTCCGGCTCACGACCCGCTGACCGACCTGATTAAAACTTTGCGATCCGCCGCGCCGGATTGCCTGGACGAGATTGTTCTCATTGCCGCTGGTGCCGGCTTCGGATCCGACGCTGAGCAGGGTTGAAAGCACCGCGGCCTTGAACAGCACGCCCCAATGGTTGTCGACCTCGTCCTCAAGCCCGGAATAGCCTGATGTGTCGGCGCCCGGCTGCCGCTCCAGCACAATCGACTTGCCGTTCGGCATGATGAGCCGGGTCCAGACCAGCAGCACGCGCGACTGGCCGAACGCGACTTGGCTATCGTACTGGCCGATCAGGCGTGCGCCTTGCGGAATGAGCAGATATTTGCCGGTCGGCGTGTCATAGACGTTCTCCGAGACCTGGGCGGTGATCTGGCCTGGCAGATCGGAGCGGATGCCGGTGATCAGCGCCCCGGCGATCACTGTGCCGGCTTGGACGACATAGGGCGAGACGGGGGATGCCAGCCGATCGACGCTCGTGGTGCGGCGATCGACCGAGGCGTTGACGAAGGCGAGTTTTCGGTCCTGGCCGTTTTGGGCGAATGAATTATCGGTCGACGGCTGACCAGTCGGACTCGGCGCGGCGCTGGCCTCCGATGTTTCAGCCGACGGAGGTGTCGGCGCAACCGAGGGCAGCTCTCGGATATTGGTCGATGCGAACAGCCGGCTCAATCGCGCAGCCTCGATCTCCTGCGACCGCCGCTGCATCTCTGGATCGACCGCGGGCGCAGTCGGAATCACCGTGCTCGACGCAGCGCCGGCGTTGTGCATGGGGCGGCCGAGGTCGCCGGGCAGCGGCGGCCCAAGTGGCGGCACCTGGCGGGGGATGCCGGCATAGTCGCGCGGCAGGCCGGCCAGTCCATCGGCCGTGGTGCGATGATCGGTGCTGTAAAGCTCTTCTGGCGCGGTGTTGCGATGGCGATTATTCTGCAAGGCCCAGAACACGGCGCCGGACACAGCGACGAGCGCGATCGCCGCACCGCCTGTCAGCACCTTGCGTGACAGCCGCGTCACGCGCGGTCGCGCCGGCCGAAGCCGCAAAGCGGCGACGGGGTCGCTGGCCGGCCTGATCGGATCGGGTGCTGCGTCCTCGTTTCGCTCGTCGCTCACCACAGCCTCCCGTCGGTGCGAGAGATACGGACGGTCTGCTGATGCTCGCCACCAAGCCGCAGTTCGGCGGCGCCGAACAGCCGGTCGACGATATAATAGTTTTGCCGCACGCGATAATTGACGAGTTGGCCGTCGCCTTCCGGTCCGATGACGAACAGCGGCGGCGCTTCACCCTGCGCAATCCCGCGCGGCATCTCGATATAGACCTTGGATCCGTCATCAAAGGCGGAGAGCGGCCGCCACGGCGGATTGTCGCCGGTGATGACATAGCGGAAGCGCAGTTTTGAAACATCGATGCCGACGTCGATGGGCGCTGCGGTCACAGCCGCCGCGTTCTGACGACGCAAGGCAATGAGCTGGTCTTCGGGATACTGCCAGGACACTGAGGCCATGTAGGTTTTCTCGGTCGAGCGCAGTTCGAGGAAATAGGTCCGCCGATCGGTGTTGATGACGAGATTGGTGACGAGATCGGGTCGGGTTGGCTTGACCAGGATGTGGACCTTTTTGGCGGCGCCCGTTTCGCTCTCGGTGTCGCCGATGATCCAGCGCACGGTATCGCCGGCGGCGACGGGGCCGGAGCCGGTGAGCTGCTCGCCGGCCTGGAGCGCAACGTCGGTGATTTGGCCCGGCGCGGTATAGACCTGATAGAGCGCGCCACCGGTGAATGGATAGACCTGTACCGCGTTGATAAAGCCGTTGCGCACCGGCTGGACGCGGGCGGCGGCATTGGCCTGGTTGACGCGTGCCGCGGGGTCCGCCGCCTCGGGCGTGGGTTTACCGCGAGGCAACGGCTTCAACTGACCGGGCAGCGGCAGCGGCTTGGGCAGCTCCACGACCTCGACCTGCGCCGGCGGGTCGGCGAGAAGCACGGCGGGCTCCGCGGGATCGTCGAGCGCAATCTCCGGCGGCTTTTGCAAATGCGAGCAGCCGGCAAGCACGGTTGCTGACATCAACAGAAGCGCCAACGCGGATTTACCGAAAGATGTATGGCTAAGTTGGCGCGAAACCGGGACCGTGGTTCCACGGAAATACGGTGTCATTGTCCCAACTCCCTGGACCAGTTGATGGCGTTGACGTAAACTCCGAGCGGATTCTTCCGCAAACGATCGGCGTCGTGCGGGGTTTGAATCACGACGGTCAGAATCGCGGTCCATCGCTCGGTTGTGGCGAGCGAGCCGTTCTCGTAACGGCGCTGAGTCCAGGCGACGCGGAAACTATCCGGCGAGGCGCGGATGACGCTGGAGACCTCGACCGAGATCTGCATCTTGCCGAGATTGGCGAAGGGATCGTTGGTGCGGGCGAAATCGTTGAGCGCGGCGGCACCGCGATCGGTGGTGAAGTCGTAGGCGCGCAGCCATTGCTCGCGCAGCACGATTGGATCGACCGGCAATCCCCTGATATCCTCGATGAAGCGGGCGAGGTGATAGGCGATCTGTGCCTCGGTCGGCTGATAGTCTGATACCGCGGGCGCGACCGCCTGCGCCTGACCGAAGCGGTCGACCTGCACGACCCAAGGCGTGACGGTGCCGCGCAATGATTGCCAGACGAGACTGAGCGCCAAGCCCGCCGACAGGATCAGCGAGCCAAATGCCATCAGCCGCCAGTTTTTCGCCTGGACCCGCGCCGAGCCGATACGCTGGTCCCAAACTTGCGCCGCTTTCTGATAGGGCGTCTCGGGCTGGGGCGTGCGGCCGTAGCGGACCGCTGGTCTTCGAAACATGGACTATTCCCCTTCAGAAAGATCGACCGATGCGCCGCCGCCGCCGTGATCGCCGGAGCGAACGGCGTGCGCCGCGGCCGAGGTCCCATGGTTCATGGTTTGCGCGCGCTTCATCCGGCGCGCCCAGGCGGGCGGCGAACTGTTGGCAGATGATGCGGCGGCCGATGTTGAGGCGGATGCAGCAGCATCGGTGCCCGACGAACTCCCCTCACCTGTCGCGGCCCGGCTTCCGCCGCCTTCGAAGCTGCTCTTGAGGCTGCCAGCGGCACGGCGCAGCGGACTCATTACGGCGTCCGCCCCTTTCGCAAGGCCGCTCGTCGCGACACCGGATGCACCGCCGGCGCGATAAGCCGCCGTGGCGCCGCCGGCGAGCGTCGCACCGCCGCGCGCGGCTCCGGCGGCCATGCCACCGGCTGCGGCAAATCCGCTACCCGCCATGCCGACGCCAGCTAATCCGGCGGCGACGACGCCACCGCCCGCTGCGGCCGCGCCTACGGCGGCGCCGGCGCCGAGTTGCGGTCCGCCGGAGACGAGGCCATTAGCGATGCCGGGTCCGAAAATGCCGAGGCCGAGCAGCGAGAGTGCGGCGAGCACCATTGCCATGGCGTCGTCGATCGATGGTTGGGCGCCGGCCGCGGCAGACGTAAACTGCGAAAACAGCGTCGAGCCGATGCCGACGATGACGGCGAGCACCAGGACCTTGATGCCGGATGAGATGACGTTGCCGAGCACGCGCTCCGCCATGAACGCGGACTTGCCGAACAGGCCGAAGGGAATGAGCACGAAGCCGGCGAGTGTCGTCAGCTTGAATTCGATCAGGGTGACGAAGAGCTGGATCGCCAGGATGAAAAAGGCGAGCAGCATTATCACCCAGGCAAACAGCAGCACCATGATCTGGATAAAATTCTCGAAGAAGGAGATGTAGCCCATCAGCCCGGAGATCGACTCGAGCAGCGGCCGGCCGGCATCGAGCCCGACCTGGGCGACGCGGCCAGGGCGCAGGAAGTCGGCGGCCGACAGACTCGATCCGGCGGCCTTCAGGCCAAGGCCGGAAAAGCTCTCGAAGATGATACGGGCGAGATTATTCCAATTGCCGATGAGATAAGCGAAGACGCCGACGAACAGCGTTTTCTTCACCAGTCGCGCGATGATGTCGTCATCGCCGCCCCACGACCAGAACAGCGCTGCCAGCGTGATATCGATCGCGATCAGCGTGGTGGCGACGAAGGCCACCTCGGGTCGAAGCAGCCCGAATCCGCTGTCGATATATTGGGTGAAAACCCCAAGGAAACGATCGATTATGCCGGTGCCACCCATGGCTCACTCGCTTTCCGAGGGAGAGATCGACGGCCATCCCTGCGGCAGGCGACTTTTGTCTTTTCGCGGCCCGAGAGCCGGGACACCAATGTTCGGCGCGCTGTCATCCGGATGTGAAGCTGGAGTTGGAGTCTTGCTTTGTCCGAGGAATTGGCGGCGTTGCTCCGCCCAGATACGCCGGCACTGCGCAAGAGCATCCTTTTGCTCTGATGTCACTCTCCGGCATCGCGCGAGCTCGGCAGCCAGCGGGTCTACCTCCTGAGCCGAAGGCAACGCCGAGATTTGGTCTTCATCACCGCGCAGCTTGATGGCGCAGGCCGCGACGACCAGAACCATCACCGCAACGCCTGCGGCCATTGACAGTCGATCTAATCTGCTGCGCGCGCTCATGGATGAAACATCGTCACGGTGGTTGATTGATAGCCGGTGCCGGGGTTAAGGAAGCGGCGGAGCTGTTCCCTGGCCTGGTCCTGGGCTGCGGCCTGCTGCGCGGCCTGAAGGTTCTGTGCGCGGCCCTGGGCAGCGACGGCAGCGGTAAGATCGGCGAGTTGCTGCGCCTGCAGGGCGAGAAGCTGGTTGCCGGCTTGCGTTGCCGCAAGGCCGCCAGTTGCCGACTGGCTCGACGTCACCAGCGCCGACATCTGAGTGCGGTTGGTGTCGAGATTGCCGACGACTCCAGCCTGCACGCGCAGCGCATCCTGCAAGGCCGCGACGGAGTTCTGCCAGCGCGCTTGCGCGTTGGCGATCAGAGTCTGACTGGACTGGCTGGCGTTAGCGCCGCCGTAAGTGGTCTGGAACGCGTGATCGATCTGCTGGATGTTGAAAGTGATGTTCTGCGCTTGCGCGAGAAGCTGTTGCGTGCGCTGGATTGAGGATTGAAGCTGTTGCAGCGAAGAATATGGCAGGCTCGCGAGATTGCGCGCCTGGTTGATCAGCATCTGCGCTTGATTTTGCAGCGCGGTGATCTGGTGGTTGATCTGCTGCAGCTCCCGCGCCGCGGTCAAGACATTCTGGGCGTAGTTGTTCGGGTCGAACACGATCGACTGTGCCAAAGCTGGCGTGATGAAGACTGGCGTGGAGAATGGCATGGTGAGGAAGGCGAGCGACAGAGAGCTCGCCGCCGCCAGATGACGGAGCCTGATCATGTTGCAATCTCTACGTTGCGAAGGTCGGGGATAAGGTCGGTAGCCCAGCCCGCGCCACGCAGGTGCAGCCATGCCGGTACGAAACCGTCACGCCCATGCTCGGCGATCACGCGCGCGATCGCGATCTGGTCGGTCTTGGAGGACGCCGCGCAAAAGGCGAGCGCGACCTCGCCAAGGCCGAGCTCGAACAGCCGGTTGCCGCGTCGCGACTGGCAGTAATAATCGCGCTTCGGCGTGGCGCGCGCGAGAATCTCGATCTGCCGGTCGTTGAGTCCAAAGCGTCGATAGATCGCGGTGATTTGGGGCTCGATCGCGCGCTCGTTCGGCAATAGTAGCCGGGTCTGGCAGCTTTCGATGATCGCCGGCGCAATCGCCGAGCTATCGATGTCGGATAGCGATTGCGTGGCGAAGACGACGGAGGCATTCTTCTTCCGCAGCGTCTTCAACCACTCGCGAAGCTGGCCGGCAAAGCCCTCGTCGTCCAGGGCAAGCCAGCCTTCATCGACGATCAGCAGCGTCGGGCGGCCGTCGAGGCGGTCTTCGATACGATGGAAGAGATAGGCGAGCACGGCGGGCGCAGCGCCGGTGCCGATCAGCCCCTCGGTTTCGAACGCCTGCACCGAGGCGTTACCAAGCCGCTCGGTTTCGGCGTCGAGCAACCGGCCGTAAGCGCCGCCGATGCAATAGGGTTGCAGCGCGCGCTTGAGGGCCTGGGATTGCAGCAGCACGGACAGGCCGGTGAGCGTGCGTTCGGCTAATGGCGCTGAGGCGAGCGACGTCAGCGCCGACCAGAGATGCTCCTTCACCTCTGGGGTAGTGGTGATGCCCTCGCGCGTCAGGATGTTGACGATCCAATCCGCGGCCCAGGCGCGCTCGGGAACATCAGGGATGCGCGACAGCGGCTGAAGCGAGACGGAGGCCGACGCGCCGTCGGTCAGGTCGCCGCCGAGATCATGCCAGTCGCCGCCCATGGCGAGGGTTGCGGCGCGGATCGAGCCGCCGAAGTCGAAAGCAAAAATCTGATTGTGCGGATAGCGCCGGAATTGCAGCGCCATCAGCGCCAGCAATACCGACTTGCCGGCGCCGGTCGGGCCGACCACGAGGGTGTGGCCGACATCGCCGACATGGAGCGAGAAGCGGAATGGTGTTGCGCCCTCAGTCTTGCCGAAGAACAGCGGCGGCGCGCCCAAATGCTCGTCTCGCGCCGGGCCTGCCCAGACCGCTGCCAACGGGATCATGTGCGCGAGATTGAGCGTCGAGACCGGTGGTTGCCGAACGTTGGCATAGGCATGGCCGGGCAGCGACCCCAGCCAGGCCTCCACTGCGTTGACGCTCTCCGCCATGCAGGTGAAATCGCGCCCCTGAATGACTTTCTCGACCAGGCGGAGTTTTTCGTCGGCAACGCTGATATCGTCGTCCCACACCGTTACAGTGGCGGTAACGAAGGCTTGGCCAATCGCGTCGGATCCGAGTTCCTGCAGCGCCGCGTCGGCATCCATCGCCTTGTTGTGGGCGTCGGTGTCGAGCAAGGTCGAGGCTTCGTTGGTCATCACCTCCTTCAGGATCGCGGCGATCGATTTGCGCTTGGCGAACCATTGCCGCCGGATTTTTGTCAGCAACCTCGTTGCATCAGTCTTGTCGAGCATGATCGCCCGTGTCGACCAGCGATAAGCGAATGCAAGCCGGTTGAGCTCGTCCAGAATCCCGGGGGTCGTGACGGTCGGAAAGCCGACCACCGTCAGCACCCGCAGATGGGATTGCCCTAGCATCGGCTCGAGGCCGCCGATCAGAGACTGGTCCGCCAAGACGGCGTCGAGATACATCGGTATCTCCGGCACGCGAACGCGCTGGCGTTTGGTCGAGACGGTCGAATGAAGATAGGTCAGCGTTTCCTCGTCATCGATCCATCTAAGTTCGGGCATAAAGCCCTCGACAAGCCCAAGCACGCGGTCGGTACGATCGACGAAGCCACGTTGTACTTCGCGCGCATCCGCGTCTGCCTTGCGGTCGCGTCCCTCGTAGAGAAACCCTTCCGCGCGCGCGGTGTCTTCTGGCGGCGGCAGATAGAGGAAGGTGAGGAAATAACTGGACTCGAAATGCGCACCCTCCTGCTCGAATTCAGCGCGGCGCTCGACGTCGACCAGGGCTGAGGCCACATCCGGGAAATAGCCTTCCGGATATTGGTTGGCGGGATGCCGCTGTGCTTCGACAAAGACGGCCCAGCCTGAGCCGAGCCGCCGCAACGCGTTGTTCAGTCGGCCGGCGACACCGACGAGTTCCGCCGGCACTGCGGAATCCAGATCCGGCCCACGAAACCTTGCCGTGCGCTGAAACGAGCCATCCTTGTTGAGGACGATGCCCTCGTCGACCAAAGCGGCCCAGGGCAGGAAATCCGCGAGATGTGATATGGATCGACGATACTCACCGAGGTTCATCATGTGCATGTCCTCAAACGGAGAGATGGCCGGGGATACGCAGATGGCGGCGCACCACGTCGACGACCTGCGGATCGCGCTTCGCGGCCCAAACCGCGGCGGCCTGACCGAGAATCCCGAGCAAGAGACCCGCGAGCCACAACCGCAGGCCGAGACCGAGCGCCGCTGCCAAGGTGCCGTTGAGGATCGCGACCGCGCGCGGAGCGCCGCCGAGCAAGATGTGCTCGGTAAGCGCGCGATGAACGGGTGCTGCAAATCCGGGGACCCCCTCCTCCATCAGACCAGCGCTCCGCCGCCGAAGGAGAAGAACGATAGGAAGAAGGAGCTGGCCGCGAAGGCGATCGAGAGGCCGAATACGATCTGGATCAGCCGGCGAAAGCCGCCGGAGGTATCGCCGAACGCCAGCGTCAGACCTGTGACGATGATGATGATGACAGCCATGATCTTGGCGACCGGGCCTTCGACCGATTGCAGGATCTGGTTGAGCGGCTGCTCCCACGGCATGTTGGAGCCGGCCGCCCAAGCGGGTGCGCTTGACAGTGTGGCTAGGGTTGTGAAGGCGGCTGCCGTCGCGATGGCTCGGCGAATGCGGAACAGGTGGATCACGGCTGGTCTCCTGCAGGTGAAAGGACGTAGTCGCCGGCCGGCCCGAGCCCGGTGACGCACATCAGCTCAGTGAGCCGGCGTTCCCTGCCGCGGCCGGAAAGCACCGCGACGACATCGATGGTCTCGGCGATCAACGCGCGC
>Ga0190272_10001547_pt1 | contig 11045 bp, 9 predicted proteins | sample Popmic504T_FD_133746 | JGI IMG/M metagenome (GOLD analysis project Ga0190272, IMG submission 133746) | Populus adjacent soil microbial communities from riparian zone of Shoshone River, Wyoming, USA - 504 T | ecosystem: Environmental > Terrestrial > Soil > Riparian zone | place: USA: Wyoming...
GGCCCCGGACGCGGCCCCGGACGCGGCCTCGGACGCGGTGGTCGAGGTGCGGGCGCTGGTGCCGGGGCCGGTGGCCGAACTGCCGCGTGAGGTGAGCCGCCTGCAGGTCGCCGGCACGGACCTCGAGCCCGACGAGCCCGGCCCGCCGGTGCCGGGGCGGCCCGTGCTCTGGCTCAACCCGTCGGTGCCCATGACCGTCGGCAAGGCCGCCGCCCAGGTCGGCCACGCCACCATGATCGCCGCCGCGCTCCTCGGCGCGGATCACCAGGACGCCACCCTCGCGGCCTGGGTGGCCGACGACTTTCGGGTCGCGGTCCGCACCCCGAGCCACTCGACGTGGCGCGACCTGCACCCCGGCGACGATCCGCTCGCCGCCTGGCGCCGCCGCCGCGTGGTCGCGGTGCGCGACGCCGGCTACACCGAGGTCGCTCCCGGCACCATCACGGTCCTCGCCCAGTTGCCACGGCCGTGAGCCGTCACCGCGACGTCGAGGCCGTCGCGACGGTGGCCGTCTGCGGGTCCAGCGCCGCGTCCACCAGCAGCGCCTCGAACTCGCGCGTCAGCTGCTCCAGCTGGCCGGGCGACACGTGGTGGGTGTCCGCGACCACGCTGAGGTCCACCGTGTCCTCCACGTTGTTGACGTGGAAGAACAGCCGCTCGACCGGCACTTCGCGCGGAGGCTCCCAGCGCAGCGCGCTCAGCGGCAGGGCCGCCAGCGGCTCGTGCGCCGACGGGGTGCGCTCCGGGCGGGTGCGCGCCCTGCGGTCGTTGAAGTAGCACGACAGGTCCAGCTCGGCGCCGCGCTCCCGGCCGATACTGGCGATCAGCTCGTCGCGCTGGTCCGGGTCGTAGTACGCGTGCTTGTAGGCGCTCATGGTGCTGCGCCAGGCCCGCCCGACCACCTCGTCGAACGAGACGCCGGCGACGTCGATCATGCACAGGCCGGGGTGGTTGACCGTGCTGACGGTGCCGCCGAGGCCCGGCCGGAACCTGTTGCTGACGATCACCTGCGTCACCGCAGGGTTGACCTCGGTCAGCCGGGCCAGCACCACGGCGAACGCGGCGAGCAGCACCGGCGTCGTGTCCGTGCCGGTGCGGCCGGCGATCACGGCGGCGGCCAGGTGCGCCGCCGGTGAGTGGTAGCCGAGCTCCCAGTGCCGCGGGGTGCGCCGGTCCGTCGACCGGCCGAAGCGGCGCGGTGGCACGGCACGTAACAGACCCTCCCAGTGCCGCAGGGCGGCCCGGCTCTGCCGCTGGCCCGCCGGGCCGAGCTGCCAGCGGGCCTGTTCGAGCGGCTCCTTGCCGTCGAGCGGCTGGGTGGGCAGGCCGGTGGCGCGGTCCAGGTTGGCCAGATCGGCGATCATCACGGCGACGCCCTCGCCATCGGCGGCCAGGTGGCAGTACCGCACGACCATGTGGCTCGGCGTGCCCGCGGCCAGCACGACCGCCATCCGCACCGGCCACTCGTCGGTGTAGTCGAAATTGGTGTCGTGGTAGCGCCGGTCCAGCCGGCCGGCGACCTCCGCCGGGTCCGCGTCGCCGGCGTCCACGACCTCCAGCGTCGCCACGCCCGACTCGGCGACCACCTGCCGCGGCCGTCCGTCGGCGTCGAACCGCAGCCGGGTGCGCAGGCTCTGGTGTCGGCTCATGACATACCGCAGGGTGGCCACGATGTCGTCGACGCTGGTGCCGGCCGGTAGCCGCTGCGCCCCGCCGACCGGCAGCGACGAGCGCTGCCGACACATGGCGCCCCACATCTCGCGCTGGCCCCACGACAGCTCGTCGGTGCCGGAACCCGTTCCACGGAACGGTACGAGAATCTGACCGGCCACGCCGCCTCCTAGCGGGGAGAGCGCTCTCAAACGCGACCGATTCTCGGGAGGCGAGCGAGCGGCTGTCAATCCGCTGTAAGCGGCCGACTACCCCGTGACACGTCAGGTGTTGATGCGCTGGAGGGCGGCGCGGACGACGGCCGGGTCCGTCGTCTCCCAGAAGGGTGGCAGCGAGGCGCGCAGGAACGACCCGTAGCGCGCGGTCGCGAGGCGCGGGTCGAGGATGGCGACGACGCCGCGGTCGGTCATGGACCGCACGAGCCGCCCGGCGCCCTGCGCGAGCCGCAGCGCCGCGTGCGACGCGGCCACGGTCATGAACCCGCTGCCGCCGCGCGCGTCGACGGCGCGCTGCCTGGCGGCCATCAGCGGGTCGTCCGGCCGTGGGAACGGGATGCGGTCCACGATCACCAGCTGCAGCGACGACCCCGGCACGTCGACGCCCTGCCACAGCGACAGGGTGCCGAACAGGCAGGTCGACGGGTCGGCGGCGAACCGCGTCACGAGCGTCGACGTGGTGTCCTCGCCCTGACACAGCACCGGAACCGACAGCCGCCCGCGGAGCTCGTCGGCGGCCTGGCGGGCGGCCCGCATCGAGGAGAACAGCCCGAGGGTGCGGCCGCCGGCAGCCGTCACCAGTTGCTCGATCTCGTCGAGGTACGCGGGCGGCAGCCCGTCGCGGCCCGGCACCGGCAGGTGCTTGGCCATGTACAGGATCGCGCTGCGCTCGTAGTTGAACGGCGAGCCGACGTCCAGGCCCGTCCACCGCGGCCCGTCCGGCATCGGCCGGTCGGTGGCCATGCCGTCGACCTTCCGCGCCGGCTCCGTCGACTGCGCTGTGGACGGCGGCAGCCCCCACTGCCTGGCGAGCGTGTCGAAGTGGCCGCCGAGGGCCAGCGTCGCGGAGGTCAGCACCACGGTGGAGCGGGTGAACAGGGTGGCGCGCAGCAGCCCGCCGACCGCGAGCGGGGCCACCCGGAGCACGAGCCCGCGCTTCTCCTCGTCCGCGAGCCACACCACCTCGTGACGTTTGGCCGCGTCCGGTTCGTCGAACGCGTCCAGCAGCCGCTCGGCGGTGTCGTGCACCTCGCCGAGCAGCGCCAGGGCCAGCTTGCGCGCCGTGGCGTTGTCGGTCTCCTCCCGGCGGTTCGGCCCGAGGGCGGTGCGGCACGCCGCTGCGCCGTCGCGGATCCCGGCGAGCACGGTGTCCGCCACGTCCGGCAGCCGCTCCCAGCGGCCGACCGGGGCGTCGGCGACGACCACCGACAGCCCGTCGGCCGCCTCGGCCAGCCGGTCCGCGATCTGCTGGTCGATGAGCCGGCCGCACCGTTTGGCCGCGGCGTTGACCATGCTCGCGGTCAGCTCGGCGGTGGCCACGCCGGTGACGCGGTCGACCAGGTCGTGCGCCTCGTCGATCACCACCAGGTCGTGCTCCGGCAGCACGATGCCGTTCTCCAGCGCGTCGATCGCCAGCAGCGCGTGGTTGGTGACAACCACGTCGACCTTGCCCGCCGCGGCGCGGGCCTTCTCGGCGAAGCAGTCCCCGTACACCGGGCACCGCGGGCCGAGGCACTCCCGCGCGCTCACCGACACCTGCCGCCACGCCTGCTCGCCGACGCCGGGCACCAGCTCGTCGCGGTCGCCGGTCTCGGTGTCGCCGGCCCACTCGTTGAGCCGCGCCACCTGCCGTCCGAGCGCGGACGCGGCGAACGGGTCGAACAGCACGGCGTCGTCCGGCTCGTCGGTGGGGCCGGTGTGGAGCTTGTGCAGGCACAGGTAGTTGCGGCGGCCCTTGAGAATGGCGAACGTGGGCGCGCGGTGCAGCAGCGGCGCCAGGTTCTTGGCGAGCCTCGGCAGGTCGCGGTCGACCAGCTGACGCTGCAGCGCGATCGTCGCGGTGGACACCACGACCGTCGTCTCCCGCTCGATGGCGTGCCGGATCGCCGGTACCAGGTAGGCCAGCGACTTGCCGGTGCCGGTGCCGGCCTGGACCGCCAGGTGCTCCCCGGTGCGCAACGACCTCGCCACCGAGTTCGCCATCGCCAGCTGCCCGTCGCGCTGCTCCCCGCCGAGGGCGGACACCGCTGCCGTCAACAGCTCCGGCACGTCCGGCAGCTCCACCCGCCCACCCTGCGGTGCCGCCCGCCCGGCGGCGGCCGAGGCCTCGTCGGACATCCTGTCCCGCTTCGGTCGGGCAGCCGCGGGCGCCGTTCCGTCCGAAGTCGTGTCCCGCTGTGGTCGGGCGGCTGCTGGCGACGGTGTCCCGTCCCGCTTCGGTGGGGCGGCGGTGGGCGGTGTCCCGTCCCGCTTCGGTGGGGCGGCCGTTGGTGGCGTCCCGTCCGGCGTCGAGGTCCCCACCGATGCCGCGAAGAGCGGCTCGGCCTCGTCCGACACGACCGGCACAGCAGATGACACGACCGGTGACGGTACCCGGTGTCCCCGACGGAACCCGGCACCGCCGCACCCCGGTGAGTTGCCGCCCGCGCCGTCCGCCCGCCCCCGCCCCCGTGATCGCCAGGAGTGTCGACGTGGATTCCCTCCCGGGAACCTCGGCCGACAATTCTGGTGATCACGGTCAAGCGGGGCGGATGTGAGCCGCCGGATTGCGGCCTCGACGGGCGCAGCGCCACGAGGCCGGGATACGGGAGTGCGGTCAGCGGGTGGTGTCGAGGATGCGGCGGCCGAGGGTGACGGCGGCGCGGGCGTGCGCGGTGGTCATGGCCACCCCGTCCCCGCGGCGGACTGCGAGGATGTCGGCCAGCGGGGCGGCCAGGCCCGGCCAGGCTGCGGCGGCCAGCTCGCCGGCCCGGGTCTTGGACACGATCTCGCCGCTGCGCACGGTGTGCCACAACCGGGGCGGGCCGAGTGCCACCCACTCCACGGTGCCGGCGTCGGCGGGGGCGTCGTCGGCCCGGTCGGCGATGACAGCGGCCACGTGGTCCAGGGTCGGTGCCCAGTATTCGGCCAGGTTGGCGGTGCAGAACGCGCGGACGGCGTCGTTGTCGACGGGCGGGCGCGGGCGGGTGCCCCGCAGCGTCACCGCGTGCCGGCCCAACTGTGCCCACGTCACGGGGTTCAGCTGAAAGCTGCGGCCGGTGTGCAGCTCACCGTCGGCGCTCCACGGTCCGTCCTCAACCGCGTCCGGTGGTCCGGCCAGGGAGCCGTCCGGCACGTAGAGCGCCTCGACGCCGGGGTCGGCCCGGTGCGCGGCCGCGAGCGCGGCCAGGTCCGCCGCCGATGGTTGCCGGGCCAGCGCGACGACAACGTCGAGATCCGAGCAGGGGCGGTAGTCGTCCAGCACCGCGGAGCCCACCACGTGCAGCGCGACCAGCAGCGTCGGGGCCGCCCCGTCGACGCCGGCCAGGTACCGCTCGGCCCGCTCCACCACCGCCCCCGGAAGATCACCCACGACCGACGAGGCTACGCGGCGTCGCCTGGCCGGACTTTCCCGCATGAACGTGACAGCAGTCTGGTTCTCGGCCCGCGGAACCAGACTGGCGTCACGTTCATGCGGCCCAAGCGGCGCCGCGGCAGAAGCGGCCCATGCGGCCCATGCGGCGCAAGCGGCGGCGCCGCGACGTGAGCGGCGGCGGTGACCAGCGGGAGCGGCGAAGTCAGGGGGTCTGGGAGCCGGGGGGAGGGAGTCAGGGGGTGCGGGCCGACTCGAGGAAGCGCATCGCCAGCCAGGGGCGCCGGCCCCACACCCGCAGCCGGCCGCGGAGCACGGACGGCACGACGCCGACCCGCCGCCACAGCACGAACATCAGGGTCTCCGGGGTGGCCCACAGGTGAAGGTCGACCGGGCCGCCCGCGTCGTCGACGTAGAGCCGTCCGTGCTCGGCCACCAGCGTCACCGGCGCCAGGTGCGGCATCCGGACCCGGACCCGCACCGTGCCCGACGAAACAGGCGAGGACGGGGCCGAGGACGACGGCGAAGGGGTCACGAAGAAGCCGCCGGAGTCGCCCCGCAGCAGCGTCAGGATGAACGCGTCGAACGACACGGCCATCGTGCGCGGCGGGATCGGCCACGACCGGCCCTCCGCGGTCGCGATGTCGTGGCCGTGCACGAGCATCTCGTTGAGGGCGTGGCTCAACAGGAACGACGTCGGCAGCCGGGCGCCGCCGAGCCACGGCCACAGGGCGTCCGGGTCGTGGTCGGCTGTCCGGTCGAGCAGGACGGCGACGTGGAGGTCGATCTCGTCGGCCAGCACGTCGAGGCGCCGCTCGATGAAGTGCTTGCCGGCCACCACGTTCACCTGGGACAGCGAGTCGATGTTCACGGTGGGCACCAGGGACAGCGCCTCCGGCGCGATGAACGGGACGTCGCCGTCGGTGGCGCAGTAGGCGTCGAAGCTGCACACCACGACGAGGTGCGCGGCCGTGTCGGCGAGGTCCCAGCCCGGCACCACCGGCGTGGCGGGGTCGCGTGCGGTGCGCACCAGGTCGGTGAACCGCTTGGCCGTGTCACGCAGCAGCGAGCGAACGTCGTGCCATCGGTCGTTCATGGTGGGCAACCGTAGGGGCCGCCGGTCGGTCAGTGGTCGAGCGCGACCGCGCCGCTGCCGACCTCGGTGTTGCGCCGCGTCTTGGCCCATCCGTTGCGGCCACGGGCAAGCCGGGTCACGGCCCGCCACGACGTCACGTAGAAGGTGTAGATGTACAGGGCATAGGCGAACCCGTAGCCAAGGCTGCGCCACCAGGAGCCGGTGCGTTCGCAGCGGGCGCGGTAGATCGGCCCCCACATGAGGAACGGCAGCAACCCGAACACGCCGTACACCGCGAACAGCAGCCATGCCCCGCCGGTCCACCACTGCCACACCTCGGCCGGGTCCTGCACGGTGCGCACCCCGAGGAACACGAACGGGATCGGGTACACGACGGTGCCGACGAGCTGCATCCACGGCTGGGCCAGGTAGTACATGATCTCGGCCGCGCCGAGGGTGCTGAGGTGCCGCGACTCCCAGACCTGGCGCAGGTACCTGGCGCACTGCATGGTGCCCTGGCCCCAGCGGGTGCGCTGCGCGAGGAAGCGCCGCATGCTGTACAGCCCCTCCTGGTCGACGTGGGTGTCGACGGAGAAGCCGGTGCGCCAGCCGCCGGTCAGCAGCTGGACGCCGAGCTCGAAGTCCTCCAGCAGCGAGCCACGCCACGGCCGCCCGTCCGGCCCGGCGATGGAGTCGAGCGCGGACAGCCGGGTGAACTGCCCGTTGCCGCCCATCGAGATGGTTCCGGTGACCCGACGCGACATCTGGATCGCGGCGATCGCGGTGCGGAACTCCAGGTCCTGCATCCGAACCAGGACGGACCCGTACGCCCGGCGGAAGCGGCCGACGTCGGCCTCCGGCACCCCGCGGTTGATCATCCGCACGTCGATCTGCACGGCGCCGATGCCGGGGTCGCCGAACAGTCCGTCGGACGCGCACACCGCGAGGCAGTTGGGGGCCGGCCTGCCGTCCGCGTCGACCACGACGAGCACGGCGTGGCCGGCGTCGGCGTGCCGGCCCATCCACTGCTTGATGGCCCGGTACCCGGCGTTGAGCGCCTCGCCCTTGCCGGTCCTCGCGTGTGGTCGCATCCGCTGGACGAGGTGGATGCTGCCGTCGTTGTGCTGCCTGCTCTGCCGGACGACGGCCGCGGTGGCGTCATCGGAGTCGTCGTCGATGATCCACACGTGCGCCGACGGGAACGTGGACCGCAGGTACCGGACGGTCCCGCCGATCACCGACTGCTCGTCGCGGCACGGCACCATGAAGTGCCACTCCAGCCGGGTCGGGTCGCCGGCCGGTTCGCGCCGGTGCCGTAGGTACGGCAGGACGATGAGGCACACGTAGGTCACGAACGCCACGCTCATGGTCAGCGCCAGCGCCTGGGTGAAGCCCAGCAGCAGGTCGAGCGACGCCACGCTCACCGGCGCGGTTCCGTCGGCCGCTCGGCGCGGGGTGTCCTGGTGGACAGCCACACGAACAGCACCAGGGCGGCCGCGCCGCCGAACACGCTGACCATCGAGCCGAAGAGGGTGTGCCCCAGGTAGTAACCGCGGTCGCGGCCGAACGCCGCGATGAGCGCGACCAGGGTCAGCACCCGCAGCTGGTTCACCAACACCAGCACCACGATCGCGATGCCGAGCGACGCCAGCACGCGGTTCGTGATCCGGGGACGCAGCGCGATCATGGCCGAGCCCACCACGAGCAGCGGCACCACCAGGAACGCGGACGTGCACTCCGGGGTGATCCTCAGCCCGATCGCGTGGTCGGTGCCGAGTCCGAAGTAGACGGTCTGCCGCTGCGGGACGACGGACACGCCGGCCGAGGTCACCAGGTCGATGAGTACGGCGGCGAGCCGGATCTCCAGCGACCGGTACGTCCCGTGCCAGACGATCAGCATGGCCCCGAGCCCCAGCAGCGCCCCGACCGTGACCCTGGTCAGGAGCGGATGGACGGGCCTCGCGGTCGTCGGGCCTGCGATAGTCACGACACCTCCGTGTCCTTTGTCCTGCAACGGTTCGGTGAACATCACGCCCGACTCGCGGCCCACCGTGCGGCCGGCCATCGGCGCATCGGCTCAGTGGCGCGGCGCGGCCGTGGCGGACCATCCGAAGACTCATCGGCCACCACGACCAGCGGCTGAACCCCTGCCAGGAGTGACGTGTCAGGGGGTGAACCGGCCGATCAGTGACCGTCCGTGTGGTCCCCGGAACGGATGGGTGGTTCGTCTCCCACCTTCCGGTCACCAGGCCGGTTCACGGCCGATTCGGCCCGAGCCGTGCCGTTAGGTGTGCTGCGCAAGCCGCAACTGCACCTGCCTGGAGCGGACGCGGGGATCCCACCGCAGGGCAGATCTCACACAACGAATCGGAGGAGTAGATGCGGATGCGTATGACTCGACGCGGTGGGCTGATGGGCCTGATCGCCGCCACCTGTCTTGTCGTCGGGGCCGTTCCGGCCTCGGCGGCCCCGGGGGACGGTTCGGCCACCGGCGTGACCGTCTCACTGACCCTGCTCGGCATCGGACCGATCACCGCGGGCCCCTTCGCGGCCGCGAGCACCGACGGACCGACCGAGGACTCGCTGGTCTCGGCCGCCGTGCCGGGGGTGGCCTCGGTCGGGGTGATCACCACGTCGGCGATGAGGAACGAGTCGACCGGACAGGTGGACTCGAGAGCCGCGACGGCCGACGTGACCGTCGGCGTGCTCGGCCCGACCAACACGATCACGGCCGAGCTCATCGAGGCCACCTGCACGGCGACCCAGGAGGGGGTGTCCGGCACCAGCACGTTGGTCGGCGTCGACCTCGGTTCGCTGGGTGACGTCGACGCCGACCCGGCCCCGAACACGGTGATCGACCTCGGCTCGATCGCGTCGGTCACCTTCAACGAACAGATCAGCAACCCGGACGGCAGCCTGACCGTCAACGCGGTCCACATCCGGCTTCTCGGCGGGACACTGTCCTCGATCGGGACCGGGGACGTGGTCGTCTCACAGGCCAGGTGCGGACCGGCCGCCCTGCCCATCCCGATGGCGTCCGGTGCCGGGCTGTGGATCAGCCTCGGCCTCATCGGCATGGCCGTCGTCCCGGTAGCCGTGGTCGTGACACGCCGTCGTCAGAACGGTCGTCAGAACGTCGTCCCGGCGGTCTGACCGAACAGCCGCCTCGTGCGGCTGCTGAAAGGAGACAATCCGTGTACAAGGTCCCTGGAGCCGGCGGGGTGGTCGGCGGTGGCGCCGGACTGGCCGCCACCGGCGCCGACGTCGCTTGGTGGATCGCCTTCGGCATCGTGTTGTTGCTGGCGGGGCTCTTCCTGCTGCGTACCGCCCGACGCCCGACCTCCGTCGCGGCGGGCACCGCCGGCGATAGCGGCCGGTTGTAGGGGCCGGCCGTGATCGGTGAGGTCCTGCTGCTCGTCGGCACCCGACCCGAGGCGGTGAAGATCGCGCCGGTGGTCATGGCGTTGACCGGCCATCCCGCACTTCGACCGGTGATCGTCCACAGTGGACAGCACCCGGCGATGGTGCACCAGGCGCTTCGTCCGTTCGGGCTCCGCCCGGACTTCGAGATCACCGTCGACCGGCGGACCGGTAGTCAGGCCGAACTGGTCGCCGCTGTGCTGCCGGCGCTGGACGAGCTCATCGTCCGGCGCCGGCCGGCGGCGGTCGTCGTCCAGGGCGACACCAACACCACGCTGGCCGGCGCGCTCGCCGCGTTCTGGCGGCAGGTGCCGGTCGTCCACCTGGAGGCCGGTCTGCGGTCCGGGGACCTGGCGGCCCCGTTCCCCGAGGAGGGCAGCCGCCAGATGGTGTCCAGGCTGGCCGCGCTGCACCTGGCACCCACCCAGGCCGCCGCGTCGGCTCTGCGCGCCGAGTCGGTGCCCTCCGGGCGCATCGTCATCACCGGCAACACCGTCGTCGACGCCGTGCAGCACATCGCCCACGCCGACCGGCCAGCCGAGAACCCTGCGGTGTCCGCCGTCGAGCACCAGGTGGACGCGTTCGGTGCCCGGCTGATGCTCGTCACCGCGCACCGCAGGGAGTCGTGGGGTGAGCCGCTCGCCAGGGTGCTCCAGGCGGTGCGGGCGATCGTCGACCACCATCACGACCTGATCGTGCTGCTCCCGGCACACCCCAACCCGGCGGTCGGCGCTCAGGTGCAGGCCGCGCTGGGGGATCACCCCAGGGTGGCGATCACCGGGCCGCTGGAGTACCCGGACCTGGTGCGGGTACTGCGGTTCGCCGATCTCGTGCTGACCGACTCGGGTGGCATCCAGGAGGAGGCGCCGAGCTTCGGCACCCCCGTGCTGGTGCTGCGCGACGTCACCGAGCGGCGCGAGGCGATCGACGCCGGCTGCGCCTGGCTGGTCGGCACCGAGCCGGCCCGCATCGTGGCCGAGGCCACCCGGGTGCTGCGCTCCGGGTTGCGGATCTCCTTGAACCGCAACCCGTACGGCGACGGCAGGGCGGGCGGCCGCGTGGCGCACGAGCTGGTCCGGCTGCTCTCACCGGGCCGGCACCGCGCCTTCGTCGCGGCCAGCTGACCCCATTCGTCGACTCGCATCCGTATCGCCGTTCTCGGACCACCTGAGACGTCCACACGGATGCGAGACGACGGGTGTCAGCCAGCCACGACCGGGGTGCCGCGCAGCGTCACCCCCGCGTCGGCCATGGCGACCAGCGCGGTGTCCACAGTGGACTGTGCGACGCCGGCGGTGAGGTCGAGCAGGAC
>Ga0190272_10001548_pt1 | contig 11045 bp, 10 predicted proteins | sample Popmic504T_FD_133746 | JGI IMG/M metagenome (GOLD analysis project Ga0190272, IMG submission 133746) | Populus adjacent soil microbial communities from riparian zone of Shoshone River, Wyoming, USA - 504 T | ecosystem: Environmental > Terrestrial > Soil > Riparian zone | place: USA: Wyoming...
ACCAAAACGCTTCCCGGCGAAGCGATTTCCGCGGCAACCTGCACCTCGGCGGACACCTCGTAGTCGAATCCCGAAATCGTCAGCCCGTCGTCGGTGCCGGTCAGCAAGACGCCGGCCAGGACCGGAACGGTTGGTCGGGACGGGAGGTTTCTGGCCACCCACGCGACGGCGTCGGCGAAGTCTTCACGTACCAAGCGGAATTTCAGATCGGTGAGGCCAACAGTTGTCGTCGCCACGTCCATAGCGTCCCTTCGATCAATCCGCACAACAAGGCTAACCAGCGGTTTTCCGGTATCTCACTACGCGTCTCGACGATGCGTTGGGACGACCGTAACGGCTGTCGCTGAATCACCGTAGAGCTTTCCGGCTCAACTTGAAAGCTAATCGATCGGGGTGACATCGAAGGTGGTTCCCCCGTTGCGAAGGCCGACCGTTCGGTGTTTCCCCAACCACCTTCTTCTAAGAGAAATCCTAGGAGATAGATAAGCAACAGTATTAGGGCCTGTGCATGTTGGGGATGAACGGGTGTCGGTGCTGCGTGGCCACGTCTGGGGTTGTGAATGGGCTGTGGATGACTTGTGCCGGTGATTTGGCCGGGCTGTGTACGGGGACCGGGCTGTGTAGGAGGCACCGTGTCATTCGATGGTTGGTCTCAGGTTGTCCACAGCGGTGTGCACACCGAATCTGTGTGACGAGTGTTGCGGCCGGGGCACAAGTTTTTTGAAACTTTTTTGGGAATCACACGGCTTGGGGCACGAAAAATCGCGCGGTGACGCCGAATCAGCGCTTGGAGCGTTGCCGGATTCGGGTGGTGAGTTCCTTGACGTGATCGAACACTTCGCGGCGTTCGGCCATCTCGCCGCGGATCTTCTTCTCGGCGTACATGACCGTGGTGTGATCACGCCCGAACGCCTGCCCGATCTTGGGCAGCGACAACTCGGTGAGCTCTCGACAGAGATACATGGCGATCTGGCGGGACTGCGCAAGCGCGCGGGTCTTGCCGGGGCCGCGGAGTTCTTCGACGCTGGTCTCGAAGTACTCGGCAGTGGCGGCCATGATCGCCGCCGTGCTGATCTGCATGGTGGTGGCATCGGAGATCAGGTCGCGCAACACGATCTCGGCAAGGGATTTGTCGATCGGCGTCTTGTTGAGCGATGCGAACGCGGTCACCCGGATCAGGGCGCCCTCGAGTTCACGGATGTTGCGTTCGATGCTGCTGGCGATCAACTCGAGCACGTCACCAGGGACGTCGAGTCGATCCATCTGAGCCTTCTTGCGCAGAATCGCGATGCGGGTCTCGAGTTCAGGTGGTTGAACGTCGGTGATCAACCCCCACTCGAACCTGGTGCGCAACCGGTCTTCCAGCGTGGCCAACTGCTTGGGCGGCCGGTCCGAGGAGATGACGATCTGCTTGTTCGCGTTGTGCAGGGTGTTGAAGGTATGGAAGAACTCCTCCTGGATACCTTCCTTGCCCTCGATGAACTGGATGTCGTCAACGAGGAGCACGTCGATGTCGCGGTAGCTGCGCTTGAACGACGCCTTGCGGTCATCGCGTAGCGAGTTGATGAAGTCGTTGGTGAACTCTTCTGTGGAGACGTACTTGACGCGCATCCCCGGAAAGAGTCGCTGCGCGTAGTTTCCTGCCGCGTGCAACAGGTGAGTCTTGCCAAGGCCGGACTCGCCCCAGATGAAGAGCGGGTTGTAGGCCCGGGCGGGTGCCTCAGCAATCGCGAGGGTCGCGGCGTGAGCGAACCTGTTTGAGGCGCCGATGACAAACGTGTCGAACGTGTAGCGGCGGTTCAAGGTGACCGCGTTGGCGTCAGAGGCCGGCGAGTTCGCGGCGCGGCTGGAGAAATAGCTCGGCCAAGTTTCCTCCGCGCTGGCGCGTGCTTCGGAATCCTCGTCCACTTCGTCCGGCTCGGGCGAGGAGCTTGCCGCGGCCAGCCCGTTGATGCCGTCGTCGGCGTCGTCGGAGGTGGGGGCGGCGATCCGGACGCCCAACTCGATGCGCTGACCCAACTGCCGGCTCAAGGCGGTGATGATCGGCTCACGCAGGTGTCGTTCGATCTCGTTCTGGACAAACGGCGTCGGCACCGACAAAAGGGCAAACCCCTCGGTGATGACCAGCGGCTTGACCAGCTTCAACCAGGCTCTTTGCTGGGGTGTGAGAGTAGGGACACTGGCATCGCCATTGACCGCTCCGGAAGGCAGGGTGTCGCCATTGAGTTCGGCAACGACGTTGTTCCAGACGGCGACGAAGGGAGGGTCGGGGTCAGCTGTCAATGACGCTTACCCCCTCGAGGTCGATCCGGAGACGACCAAATGAACGAGGACGATCTGTCCACATAGTTATCCACAGGCTGTGGAAACAGGACAATCGTCGTCGTTCTCTTGTCTATCGGCGGGAAGGCCACGGGCCTGGGCTCGTCACAGTGGTGGTGCATGCTGTGGGCTCGCGACTGATTGGGCATCCCCGCTTCGTTGTCTGTCGCCGTTTCGTTATCGAATCGGCATTGGCAGAAGCTAACAGTTTTCTGGGCGAGTGCCAACCGTTCTGCAACATTCCGCGGGGGTTGATTTTAGGGGGTTCGCAGTGCGTGACGGCTGTGACGTATGTCAACCATTTGCGCGGCGCCAGGCCAGGTTTGACCCAGCGAAATCTCGTCAGTACCCTCGAACAGTCGCCCGCACGTGGCGATACGGCTGCGACCCAGGAGCGACTGGCAGACCGCGCCGGCTAGCAAGCGAGACGAACGAGCTTACCAACGGCAACTGCGTGCTCCACCGGTATGAGATTTCATCGGGTGGGATTGCGGATGCCATACGCAACAAGGAGTGACAGCCGTGGCCAAGGGCAAGCGGACCTTTCAGCCCAACAACCGTCGCCGTGCGCGGGTGCATGGGTTTCGGCTGCGGATGCGGACTCGGGCAGGCCGGGCCATCGTGGCAAACCGCCGCGGCAAGGGCCGTCGCAAGCTCACTGCGTGATTCGACGCAGGATCTAGCGCGGTGCTTCCGGCGCGGTACCGAATGACCCGGTCGACGGAATTCGGTGCCACGGTCAGTCAAGGGATGCGGGCGGTGCAGCCCGACATCGTCGTGCACGCATTGCGCTCCTCGGACGACACAGCCGACGGGCCCAGGATCGGACTCGTGGTCTCCAAAGCCGTCGGCGGCGCGGTGCAACGACACCGGGTTGCCCGTCGGCTCCGGCACGTGGCCCGCACCGTGATCGACGAACTCGACCCCGCCGACCGGGTGGTCATCCGGGCACTTCCGAGTTGTCGACACGCGATCTCTGCACGCCTCGAACAAGAACTCCGCACGGCCTTGCGCCGCACCCGAAGCGGTGCGCCCCGATGAAGCGCTCACTCGGGTCGGCCGCCGCGCGCGGGGTTATCTACCTCATCCAGCTGTACCGGCACACGGTGTCTCCGCTGCGGCTGCCGACGTGTCGGTTCACCCCGACGTGTAGCCAGTACGCGGTGGAAGCGTTGAGTGAGTACGGGCTCTTCCGGGGCGGCTGGCTGGCGACGGTGCGACTGCTCAAGTGCGGGCCGTGGCATCGGGGAGGATGGGACCCGATACCCGAGCGTCGCAAGGACGCAGAAACCGAAGACAAACTCTGGAGCGAGTCGCGTGTTTAGTTGGTTCAGCCTGGACATCATCTACTACCCGGTGTCGGCGATCATGTGGGTCTGGTACAAGGCGTTCGCCTTTATCCTCGGGCCGTCGAACTTCTTCGCCTGGGCGCTGGCGGTGATGTTCCTGGTCTTCACCCTGCGCGCGATCCTCTACAAGCCGTTCGTCCGGCAGATCCGCACGACGCGGCAGATGCAGGAGCTGCAACCTCAGATCAAGGCGCTGCAGAAGAAGTACGGCAAGGACCGCCAGCGGATGGCGCTGGAGATGCAGAAGCTGCAGAAGGAGCACGGGTTCAACCCGATTCTCGGCTGCCTGCCGATGCTGGCTCAGGTGCCCGTGTTCCTCGGCCTGTACCACGTGCTGATGTCGTTCAACCGGACGCAGACCGGCATCGGCCGGCTGGGCTTGTCCGTCGAAGAGAACGCGATGCTCGGCAACTACCTCTTCAGCGCGGAGGATGTCCGCCACTTCCTTGACGCGAATCTGTTCGGCGCCCCGCTCGGCGCGACGATGATCCAGCAGCACGGCCTCGAGGCCTTCACCGAGTTCCACCGCCCCGCGGTGGTGATGGTCGGCGTGCCGCTGATGATCCTGGCCGGCATCGCCACCTACTTCAATAGCCGGGCGTCGGTGGCGCGGCAGAGTCCGGAAGCCGCCGCCAACCCGCAGACCGCGATGATGAACAAGCTAGCGCTGTACGTGTTTCCGCTCGGCGTGGTGGTGGGCGGCCCGTTCTTGCCGCTGGCCATCATCATCTACTGGCTCGCCAACAACGTCTGGACGTTCGGGCAGCAGCACTACGTCTTCGGCAAGATCGAAAAAGAGGAAGAGGCCAAGAAGGTCGAGGCGCAGGAGCGGCGCTCCCAGAACGCGCCCCCGCCGGGCGCCAAGCCGAAGCGGAACAAGACCCAGGCCGCCACCACCGATGCGACGACCGATGGCGTGACGGACGCGACGTCGTCGGCGATCGAGCTGGGGACCAATGGCGAGGGCACCGAGGCCAGCCCGACCAAACCGGCCGCGGGGGGCACAGCGGGCAACCGAACACCGCGCCCAGGGGCGACGCCACGGCCTGGCGCGAGGCCCAAGAAACGTAGACGTTGACCGGTGCAATACCGGTGGATGAGGGAGAGATGACGTATGACGGACGCTGAAACAACCGAACGCCCAGAGACCCTGGCGGACGACGAGAACGAGACCGAGACGGAGACCGCCGCGGTTGGCGGTGAGGAAGATCTGGAAGAGCGCTTGGTCGCCGAAGGCGAGATCGCCGGCGATTACCTCGAGGAGTTGTTGGACCTCCTGGACTTCGACGGAGATATCGATCTCGACGTCGAGGGCGACCGCGCGATCGTGAGCATCGATGGCGGCGGGGATCTGACGAAGTTGGTCGGCCGCAAGGGCGAGGTGGTCGATGCGCTGCAGGAGCTGACCCGGTTGGCCGTGCACCAGAAGACCGGCGAGCGCAGCCGGCTGATGCTGGACATCTCGCGGTGGCGCCGGCACCGTCGTGACGAGCTGGCCGCCCTTGGCGATCAGGTCGCCCGGCGGGTGCTTGCCAGTGGAGACCGCGAAGAGCTCTCACCGATGACGCCGTTCGAGCGCAAGATCGTGCACGACGCGGTCGCAGCGGTCGATGGGGTGCACAGCGAGAGCGAGGGCGTTGAGCCGTCGCGTCGCGTCGTCGTCCTTGTCGACTAAACGAACCGAGTTACAGCGGTGTAGTTCGCGGCGGCGCTAGCGCGAGATCCGGAGGATGTTTCACGTGAAACATGTGGAGGTGTCGCCGGCGCCGCAAGGGGTCGACACCTTCTTCGGACCACGCGCCGGGCTCGCGCAGCAGTACGCGGAGATCCTCGCGGGGGCGGGCGTTGAATGGGGACTGGTAGGTCCTCGGGAGGTCGACCGGCTGTGGGAACGACACCTATTCAATAGTGCCGCCGTGGCCGAACTGCTCGAGCCGAATGAGCGAGTGGCCGACATCGGTAGTGGAGCGGGGCTGCCCGGGATACCGTTGGCGTTGGCCCGGCCGGACCTTCGGCTGACACTCATCGAACCACTCTTGCGGCGCAGCGAGTTTCTGCGCGAGGTGGTCGACGAGCTCGGTATCGATGTCGCGGTGGTCCGCGGTCGCGCCGAGGAATCGGCCGTGCACGAACAGGTGGGGGAGATGGACGCTGTGGTCTCGAGGGCGGTGGCGTCCCTGGACAAGCTGACGAAGTGGTGCATGCCGCTGCTGAGGGTGGACGGTCGGATGCTGGCCATCAAAGGCGAGCGCGCCGAGGACGAGATCCGCGAGCACCGGCGTGTGATGGCGTCGCTGGGTGCGGCCGATGAAAGGGTGATGAGATGTGGCGAGAGCTTGTTGAATCCACCCGTCACCGTGGTCGTCGCGCGACGCGCGGCGGCGAGGCCGGCCTCGCGCCGGCGGGGACGAACGGGCGGGAGAAGCCGATGAGCTCACAGGAGCGCGGCGATGTTTCACGTGAAACATGGACAGAGCCCGCCGCCGAAGCGTGGCAGGATCCGGCCGTCGTCGACACCCCGATCGGGGCCGAGGCCGAGCGCGCCGTCCGCCTCATGCACGGCGCCCAGCACCTCCCACGGCCGTCGCATCAGCGCGTGTTCACGATCGCCAATCAGAAGGGCGGCGTCGGTAAGACGACCACCGCGGTGAACGTCGCGGCCGCGCTTGCACTCCAGGGTCTGCGCACCCTGGTGATCGATCTCGACCCGCAGGGCAACGCCAGCACCGCGCTGGGCATCGAACACCGCGAAGGGACGCCCTCCTCGTACGAGGTGTTGATCGGCGAGATCCCCTTGCAGGCCGCCCTGCAGCGTAGCCCGCACAGCGAGCGTCTGTTCTGTGTGCCCGCCACCATCGACCTCGCGGGGGCGGAGATCGAGTTGGTCAGCATGGTCGCCCGCGAGGGTCGGCTGCGCACCGCGCTCGGCGGGCTCAAGGACCACGACTTCGACTATGTCTTCATCGACTGCCCGCCGTCGCTCGGCCTGCTGACGATCAACGCGCTCGTCGCCGCGCCCGAGGTCCTCATCCCGATCCAGTGCGAGTACTACGCCCTCGAAGGGGTGGGTCAGTTGATCCGCAACATCGAGATGGTCAAGGCACACCTCAACCCGGAGCTGAACGTCTCGACGGTGATCTTGACGATGTACGACGGTCGAACCCGATTGGCCGATCAGGTGGCCGCCGACGTCCGGGCGCACTTCGGTGACAAGGTGCTGCGGACCGTCATCCCGCGCAGCGTCAAGGTGTCCGAGGCGCCGGGTTACGGCATGACGATCCTCGACTATGACCCAGGCTCGCGAGGCGCGTTGAGCTATCTCGACGCCAGCCGCGAGATCGCCGAACGAGGACAGAAGGGGCAAGCATGACCCAGCCGAAACAGAAGCGCAGCGGACTCGGCCGCGGTCTGGCGTCCCTCATCCCCACCGGTCCTGCCGACGACAACGAGGCGGTGGTACCCGGGCACCGGATGGGCGATGCCGCCGCCGATGTCCTCATGGGCGGTGCGCCGGTCCCGGACACCAACAGCATCGGCGCCGTCTACCGAGAGATCGATCCGTCGTCGATCGAGCCGAACCCCCGCCAGCCGCGCCAGGCCTTCGACGAGGAGGCGCTCTCGGAGCTGGTGCACTCGATCCGCGAGTTCGGCCTCATGCAGCCGATCGTGGTCCGGGCGGTGCCGGGAACGTCGCGCTACCAGTTGGTGATGGGGGAGCGGCGCTGGCGCGCGGCGCAGGTGGCCGAGCTCGCCACCATCCCGGCCATCGTGCGCGACACCGCCGACGAAAGCATGCTGCGCGACGCGCTGCTGGAGAACATCCACCGCGCCCAGCTGAACCCGTTGGAAGAGGCGGCCGCCTATCAGCAGCTGCTCGACGAGTTCTCCGTCACCCACGATGAACTGGCAGCCCGGATCGGCCGGTCCCGACCGCTCATCACCAACATGATCCGACTACTCCGGCTGCCGATCGCGGTCCAGCGACGGGTCGCCGCGGGTGTGCTGTCCGCCGGCCACGCCAGGGCGCTGCTGTCGCTGGAGGGCACCCCCGATCAGCAAGAAGAGCTCGCCGCGCGCATCGTCGCCGAGGGCCTCTCGGTGCGCGCCACCGAGGAAGCGGTCACACTGGCGAACCGCAGCGACGGGGCCACGCATACGGCACCGCGCCGCAAGCCGATCCACATGCCGGGTCTGCAGGATGTTGCTGAGAAGCTGTCGACCGCGTTCGACACTCGCGTCACGGTCAGCCTTGGCAAACGAAAAGGCAAGATCGTCGTCGAGTTCGGATCGGTCGAGGACCTACAGCGAATTGTCGACTTGATGAACTCGGTGAAGCCATGAACTACGACACGTGGTAATTACGTCACTGTGACACCAACCCCTGATCGGGTGCCGACCGCGGCCGTCTAATCGAGGAAACTCCATGTGTACCAACAGGATTCGACCAAGGCGCGGTTGCCGATGATTCAAGGCGGCGAAAACGGGCGTGCGACGGCACCTCCTTCTATCCTGGAGTGGCAGCCGTGCACGTCAGCACCGCGCGGAACCCGGGGAGTCTAGTGGCAGCGCGAATCACGCCTCTGCGGCTTGAAGCGTTCGAGCAGCTGCCCAAGCATGCGCGCAGGTGCGTGTATTGGGAGGTGGATCCCTCGGGCGATCCGCTGTCGGACCCCGAGTTCGAGAAGGAAGCGTGGCTCTCGATGGTGATGCTCGAGTGGGGGTCGTGCGGGCAGCTCGCCGTGCAGTGCCCTGACTCGGGCCCGACGGCCGCCGACGACGAAATCCCGCCGGGCGACGAGCCGTGCCTTGGCTATGCGTTCTACGCCCCACCGCGCGCGGTGCCGCGGGCGAGCAATTTTCCCACCGGGCCGGTCAGCGCAGACGCGGTGCTGCTCACCTCGTTGGGGGTGGAATCCGGGCAGGGCAACGAATCGCTGCCGCGGAGCCTGATCGCCGCCGTCGTCGGTGATCTGGTTCGTCGCGGTGTGCGCTCCCTTGAGGCGTTCGGGCGCACCGCCGAAGTCGCCGAACTGCTCGATCCGCGTCTGCTGTCGCCCGACCTGAGGCCGATCGTCGAGGTGCTCGGTGATTGCTCGGTCGAGCAATGCGTGCTCGACGTCGACATGCTGAGCGACGCCGGCTTCGTTGTGGTGTCGCCGCACCGATACTTTCCGCGACTGCGGCTCGAGCTGGAGGAAGGCCTGGGCTGGAAGGCCGACGTCGAAGCCGCGTTGGAGCGACTGCTGGAAACCGCCCACCTGCAGCAGCCGGTCGGCGCGGGAGCGAGCCCCTGCTACTGAGCTGTCGGCTAGCTCGGGCTGACCCGGCCCGCCTGCTCGACGGACAGCTCGTGGGCAAGCAGTTCGGCGAAAGTGAATGTGCCGGTGGGGCGGTCGTTTTTGCCGAGCAGGTAGAGCCGCTTGACCGCAGCCAGGATGCCTTCTGCGATCGAATCGCGGGTGTGCGCTTCCACAAGCATGGCGCGATCGCGTGGGTTGGTGATGTACCCAGCGTCGACCTGCACGGTCGGCATCCGGGTGAGGCGCAGCAGGTCCCAGGTGCGTCCGTGGGTGCGGCAGTCACGTAATCCTGTGCGCGCCACCACTTCTCGCTGGATGAAGTCGGCAAGGTTGCGCCCGATGGTGGACACCGAACCGTGCGAGTTGCCGAAGTGGAACGACGCGACGCCGCCTGCGGACGGGCTGGCCTGGGTGGCGCAGCGCAGGCTGATCATCAGGTCGGCTCCGACGGTGTTGGCCGTCGCGGCACGCTCGACGTCGGCCGGCGCGCGGTTGGCCGGCCTCGACAGGAATGTCTCCATGCCGATTGCGGTCATCCGGCCTTCGAGCCGACTTGCCAAGTCCCACAGGATGTCTGCCTCGCTGATCGGGCCGTCGGGCCCGTTCATGATCAGACCGTGGTCGGCGCCGCCGCGGCCCGGATCGATGATGATCCGCTTACCGGACAGCCGCGGACCCGAGCGGCGAACCAGCTCTTCCTCGCGGATCGCGTGCGGTGAGCCGCCGGTGACCCGGGAACCCAGAAAGTACAAGGAGCGCAACGTTTCTGGCCCGCAGATGCCGTCGGGGTAGAGGCCGTACTCACGCTGGTAGGACATCAGCGCGTTGTGCGTCTGCAACCCGAAGTGGCCGTCAACCAGCATGGTGTAGAAACCGAGATCCTGCAGCCGGGCCTGGAGTGTGGCGACATCGTCGCCGTACATCGGTGCACCGAACTGATGGTTCAGCGTGCGTGCGCCGAGGCGGTACGAAGCCTCTTTGAGCGCACGATAAGTCGCTTCGCCGACGACGCCGTCGACGAGCAGTCCACGGTGCTGCTGGAAGGCGCGCACCGCATGGTCGAGATCGTCGTCGAACGCATCAAGCGCGACGTGTTTACCGGTGGTCAGGTCCGCATCGGGGCTATCCATCAGCCCCAACGCCGCCAATGCTGCCCGGATCTCGGTGACCGCACCCCCGCGGTCACCGCGACGCAGACTCGACATGCGCGGCCTTTCGGTCGGGTGTCAGCAGGAAACGACGCTGACGAAATAAAGACTATCTAGACAGCATTGTCTCAGACCACGACTGGATTCAGGAAAACCCCAGGCCGGGTGTCAAGTCGCCGAAATGAGGCGTTAGACCACGTCAGCGAGTTCGCGCAGCAGCGCGGCCTTGCCCTTTGCGCCGACGATCCGCTTTACCGGGGCGCCGTCCTTGAACAGGATCATCGTGGGGATCGAGACCACCTGGAAGTCGCGCGCGGTCGCGGGATTCGCGTCCACATCAAGCTTGGCGATGGTCAGGGAGCCGGCCTTCTCGTTGGCGATCTCTTCCAGCACGGGGGCGACCATCTTGCACGGGCCGCACCAGGTGGCCCAGAAGTCGACGAGCACGGGGGTGCTGCTCGACAACACGTCGTCGGAGAACGAGTCGTCGGTTACGGCGACGGTTGCGGATGTTGCGGTCATGATTGCTCCTATATCAGATCGGTGTGTTGGTGGTCTCATCGTTTGGGCCAGAACCGATTTCGGCCAGCCAACGTTCTGCGTCGATGGACGCCGAACAGCCGGTGCCTGCGGCCGTGATGGCCTGTCGGTACGTCCGGTCGACGAGATCCCCTGAGGCGAACACGCCCTCGACAGAGGTGGCGGTGCTGCGCTCCTGAACCTGCACATAGCCCTCGGCGTCGAGCTCGACCTGCCCGCGCACCAGCTCGGATCGTGGATCGTGGCCGACAGCGACGAACACGCCGGTGACCGGGAGTTTGGATTCCTCACCGGTCAGGGTGTTGCGAAGCTGGATACCGGTCACCTTGGGTCCGCCCTCGATCCCGGTGACCTGGGTGTTGGTCAGGATGGTGATCTTTTCGTTG
>Ga0190272_10001549_pt1 | contig 11044 bp, 14 predicted proteins | sample Popmic504T_FD_133746 | JGI IMG/M metagenome (GOLD analysis project Ga0190272, IMG submission 133746) | Populus adjacent soil microbial communities from riparian zone of Shoshone River, Wyoming, USA - 504 T | ecosystem: Environmental > Terrestrial > Soil > Riparian zone | place: USA: Wyoming...
ACGGCAGTCCAGTCACCTGCACGCCAGCGACCCATAGGACTTGCTTGAGCCGGATGCATGGAAATCGTGCCCGTCCGGTTCTGAGGGGGCGGCGGCGCAGCAATGCGCCGCCGCTACCCGGCCGACCAGTGCGCGAGGCGCGCCGGCCTGTGTGCGCATGGCCGTGATCTTGCGTCGGCCTCGCGGCCGCGCCGAGGGACGCCTCACTCTGACGGCGCTGATATAGGTGTTGCCGTCGGGGCCGTACGAGTGGTTCTCATCCACCACGTCTCGTCTTCACTCATGGCTGGCCTGCCTACTGCTTGCCAGAGAGGGTAGAACAGTTCAGTCAAGCCGTTCCATCCCTGGTCCGATGGCTCAACTAACGACCAGCCGATTTCTTCCAGCCTCAGGTCACCCTTGCGCCGGTTGCAGCCCCAGCAGGCTGTCACGAGGTTATCTGGATCAACCGGATCACCTCCCGCGGCAAGCGGTACAACGTGGTCGAGAGTTGCTGATCTTGTTATGAACGCCGGATGGGTGCAGTCAGCCTTCCAATTCGGGTGATATGGGAACTGCTCCGGGTATAGCCTCGATACCAGTCGCATGATGGGCGTGAGAATCAACCGCTCACGACAGTATCTGCATTGATAGTGGTCCCGGGCGTAGATCTTGGCGATTACAGTCCTCGACGGCCACCGTTCCTTCTTGCGCGCTGCCACCTCAAAGCGAATCTCTGTCAGTGCCGCCAATGCGGAAACCTCATCACCTGCGATGCGGCACCTGATGATTCGATTGAGGGATTCGGGGTACGGATCGTCGGGGGCGCGCATACCATCATCGTCTCACAGGATCAGGATTTTTCCGCTACGGCCTGAGCGATGATTCATAGCAGGGAGCCGGCACATGAGCGCTGAACACGGCTCGGTGAGGCCGCGCGCGTCAACGGCGCCGCCGAGCACATACGACCACGAGCAGGCGTTCATCAGCCCGACCATTCGAGGATCCGGTCTGGCATCTGGTGAGTACGAAGATCATGCCACGGCACGCTCGGCCAGGCACATGTGTTGCGCGCCCAACTGGGCCGCAACCAACGGTGGGAAGGACAGCTCCTTGCACTCATCTGCCGCTCCCCGTGGTGGGTCACCCCGGTGGCGACGACCGTGGCCACGGCTACCGTCGGCTCCTTCGACGAAGTTTCCGCCAGATTTCTTGGGGCACGCGTTGCGTCATAACGCTGATGACGAAGGTTGTTACGAAGACGAGAACAAGGTACCTATCGTCGAACTCCCGCAAGTGTCTCATATCGTCGATGTTCAAGTTTCCCCATTCGACAACCAACGCTTGAACTAGCCAGCTCGCGATCAGCACCACGCACAGCGCCAGCACGCCGGAGAATACGGCTCGTCGACCTGAAGTCGATGTCCGCCGCCGATCTCGATCCGTATAGGAAAGCAGGGCGGCCACGAGGATCAGGCCCGTAGCGGATTCCAGCAGTTCCCAGGCGCCTTCCGCGGCTGAGATGCCAACGGCAGCTGCGAGGGCTATGCCAATCGTCGACAGGTCGTCGGACGTCTGGTCTTCAATTACGTTAGACCGTGCCATGGAGAACACGATCGAACACCGTGCGATCGCAAGCCGCTCACCGCCCGATCATGCCTGCGAGCGATCTCGTCGGACGAACGTACTCATCTACCGCAGGCAGTGCGACCGACCGCGCCTGGTGGTCCTGGGCTATCTGGCGGCTGCCTCATGGTCGTGCCGATGTGAGGGGCTGCCGTTGATCTTGGTCTGTGCCGGCCGAGGCCGCTCTCAGCGATCTTGTTCTGAGCGCTGGGCCAGTTGGGCTTGACTGCGGGCCCCCAGGCTTTGGGCCTCAGCTGCGTTGCCAGGAGAACATGTTCCAGGTGATGCCACCGGCGGCTGCGATGTAGGAGATTGGGGTGACGCCCTTCTTGCTGGCGGCGAAGTTGGGGAGGGCGAACAGAGGTAAGGAGTGCAGGTCGGCCGCATCGACTTGTCGGCTTCGTTGAGAATTGCGATTCGCTTGGCGAAGTCGAGTTCGGTGTTGGCTCGGGCCAGGAGAGTGTCGAGTTCGCGGTTGGAGTACTTGTTGTAGTTGGCGTTGCCGCCGGCGTCGGCGCTGGCGTAGTTGCCGTAGGAGCTGGACTTGACCGGGTGCCGACCCAGGCGAACAGGGCCATGTCGAATTCGCCGGCGTCGATTCTGACGTCGTTGAAGTTGTCGGATGCGTCGTCCTGGATGCTGATGCCGGCGGAGGCGCAGTGGGACTGGATCAGCCTTGTGGTCTGGTTGCGGCGTTCGGTGCTGCGGTGACCGAGGCGGATGGAGAGGCGCTGGCCGTTCTTGGCGAAGATGCCGTCAGCGCCTCGGGTATAGCCAGCGTCGGTGAGGATCTGCTCAGCTGTGTTGACGTCGCCGGTGTCGGCGTAGTGGTCCTGGTAGCCGTGTTCGGTTGGGGTGAACAGAAGGTTGCCCAGCGGCGCCGCGTGCGGGTCGATGTCCTTGATGAGTTTGTCGACCAGGTCCTGGCGATCGACACAGGCTGCGAAGGCCTGGCGGACGGCCTTGTCCCGCAGGAGGGGGTGATCCATGCGGAAGTCGAGGTGTTCATAGGTCTGGCCGGGGGCGGAGAAGATCGTCACGGCGGGGTCATCCCGCAGGAGTTCGGCAACGGTGGCGTCGGCCAGGGTCGTGATGATGTCGACTTCCTTGTTCCGCAGCTGCTGGCCTGCGGCCTGGGTGTCCTGGTTCACCCGGAAGATGACCCTGGACGGGCCACCCGGGGCCGCCCACCAGGTGTCGTTGCGGACCAGCACGGTTTCGTCGGGGGTCGTGGACTCGATCCGGTAAGGCCGGCGGACAGTCCGGTGGCGGGGTTGATGCCGATCCAACCGGTGTTGAAGAACTCGGCCGCTGCGGTCATCGCGACCGGATCGGCGTCGGTGAGGCGGGTGATGTCGGCGATGCCGGCGGCTCGCTCCAGAATGTGGGCCGGGACCATGAAGGCGTAGAGGGAGCGGTAGTCGGCGAAGGGTGTGGAGAAGTCGGTGATGACGGTCTTGCCGCTGTCGGCGCAGGTGTGCTTGCTGATGTGCTCGTAGCCGGTCGGGCTGGTGTCCCAGATCCGCGCCTGGGCGCCGTCCTCACCAGTGCGGGTTAGCTGACTGGTAGCGGCCAGCCACTGCAGGTGGAAGTCCTTGCAGCTGACCGGCGTCGCGTCGGACCACACTGCTTCCGGGCGGATCTTCCAGACCACCTGCAGCGGATCGGTGCTCGTGACCTCCACGGAGTCCATCAGATCGCCGTCACGTTTGAGCACGATCCGACCGTCGACCCGGTCGAAGAAGAACGGCGAGGGCTGCACGGTCGAGAGCACCATGGTGTTCTGCAAGCTATTCGCCGCACCGGTGTTGTTGTTGTAGTCGGTGAAACCGGCCGTCCCGGCCACGGTGAACTCGCTGGCGTCGCTGACCGTTGGGCGCGTGAACACCAGGTCCGCGGTACCGATGTCGGCGGGTCTGCCGTCCTGGAACGGATCGCCGGCGGTGGTGGGACCAGCCCCGGGGCCGCACCCGGCCACCAGCAGCAGCCCGGCGGCCAGCCCCGACAGGGGCCTCACACGCGGTGACCTGATCATCAGATCAGGGCTCGTTCCGGGAAGGCCTTGGTCAGTGCGGCGGTCCGGCTGGTGACCTGGAGCCGTTCGAAGATGTTCTCCAGGTGCTTGCGGACGGTGCTTTCGGCCACCCGAAGCTGGTGCGCGATCTCGGAATTGCTCAGGCCGGCGTCGACTAGGCGCAGGAGTTCCCACTGCCGGTTAGTCAGGTTCGGGATACCGCGGCGGCGGCGCAGCACCTGCTGATAGGCAACATAGAGGTGCGGGCGTAGCAGGATGAGCAGAGCTCGGTCACGCTCGGTAAAGTCCGGATCGCCGGGACCGCGCCAGAAGAGCAGCCGCAGTATCCGTCCTGGTCCGTCGGGAAGATTCATCTGCATCACATTTTCGTGGCCACGGAGCCGAAGCAGGTCAGTGTAAATCCCGGTCTGGCGAAACTGATGCAGCGTGCTGAAGTCGGTGATCATGATGACCCGGCGCAGATCACCGGTGCGTTCGGCGTAGGAACACGTGGCATCCCAGTAATGGTGTCGAATTATTGCCTCCTCATCAGGGATAGCCGGGCCGTCCGGTGGCGGCGTTTCCTGCTCCAGATACCAATCCCACCGACGAGCATCCACCCCAGCGAAATTGGCGCCCACGCCTGGGATGAGAGCGCCGAGTCCATGCAACGTGGACCACGGCACCGCCTCGCCATCCTCGCCTAGGTCCGGAGCGTTGACAATCTTCAACATCGCATGAAGATCCTTGTCGCTGACCGACAGCGGAGTTGTCATGATCAGTGGCCTTCCCTCGGTTCGCGTCGGCCTTCTACGGCAAGTCAGGTCTCGTTGGCTGCACTCCGGTCGACTTGTCTGGGCCCTGAGTTCACCATACGCACCTGGCTCGCCTCGGCAATACGCGGAAAAGCGCATGATCGACACCGGGTGGTCACGTCCTACGCCAGCCCAATAGCGTTGCTCGATATGAACGGCGGCCGTGGGTAGTTGGTGAATAGGTGGCGACGCGGAGCGTCACCTGCCACGACGGCACTACCGCTGAGGCAACGTCACGTGATCGAGCAACTGCCGGTGAGTCGCTCTGCTGGGCGGGGCCACCGACCGCCCGGCGCCAGACACGCCACTCGACAAGGGTTTCGCCTCTGGAACCGCTGGCGAGACCCTTGTCGAGGTGTGGAGCTGTTGGCGGATCAGGTGGTGAACTTCACGGTGAAGGCCCGGACGCCCACCTGCACACTGGTGTATGCGGCGATGTCGGATCCTGCTCGTGCGTCCCACACCTTGTAGCCCGAGACGAAGCTCCTGTTCACCGTGTCTGTGTCGCCGGCGGTCAGCGGGTAGGGGTTGGCGTAGAGCGGCTTGGCCAGGTAGCCATTGGAGTCGAAAGCGCCGTACGGCAGCCAACTCGTGTCGATATGGCAACCCGCGGGTGCGGTGTACAGGATGAAGGAGCGCGAGCCTTCGGCCTTGCTCCAATCTGACTGCGTCTCCTCGGCGCGCATGGTCACGACGACCCGCACGGTGTCCGTCGCCGATGCCCAGACCTGCCGCTTGGCGGCGACGGTGATCGCCGGACCATGCTCGGCGAACTCCGTGTCGCCGCCCCGCAAAGGCGGGAAGAACTGCGGCAAAGTCCTGGCCGGGATGGTCACGCTCGCGGGACAGGCCACCGCGGCGCCGCTCACCGGAGCCGGAATCATGACGGCCGCTGACGCTGCGGTGACCGCTACTGCTGCCGAGCATGCGGTACGAAACATGTTGCGCATGGCTTTCTGCCCTTCGGGTGTCGACGGATTCGTCCACTACCAGTTTGGCGTCCTGCGTGGACGTCGGGTATTCGCGTAATAGCGAATCTTTCGCCACGGGCTTGATCATTTTCCAGTCGGCGTACGCCTAAAGGCGAATTGTCACGCAGTTCGTCGGCGGCCACCATTGCCACTGATCGCCACTCCGCGACTAACAGCATCTGGCCGGTCAGCTCCGTGGAATCCCGGAACCTGATACGGGCCGGACCTACTCAGGGAGGCCTCATGTCCGAGGTAGCAGAATGCCGTATCCAGCCGCCATGCCGCCGGAGTTGGCGAAGTTGCTCCAGCCGCTCGTCGTGCGATGGGAGGTGGGCATGGCCCGCGTGGCCGGGGCTTACTCCGCCAGCCGGCGCGCAGCCTTCCCGGACGCATCCATCGAGCAGTTGCTCCAGCACCGATTCAGTTCACTCCCAGCGGAGAAGCAAACCGCAAGCAAGCGGCGTGCCGACCGGGCCATGGCAGCCAAGGGCAAGATCACCCGGCGGGCCGCCAGGTTCCTCAACATCGACCTCACCTCGCCGGAGGACGCCGCCAGGGACGCGGACCCGCGGGCCGTCGACGGCTTCCAGCTGAGCACCCAGGACAAGAAGGCCCTGCAGGGCTACATCGATCAGCTGGTCACACACCCGAAGGCACCGGCCCCCGGGGGCGGCCAGGCGGCCCCGAACCACTCGACCCTCGCACTGCGGTTCCGCCGCATGCTGTGTGTCGATGAGACCAACGGCTTGTTTGGCAGCGAGTGGGGCTCCGACGAAATGCTCATCGGATCCACCGCCATCGACACCAACGGCGTGATCAGCAAGGTCGCCCGGATCAACCTCTACAAGAACTGGGACGACGGTGATGACCGGCCGTATCCCACCCCCAAGGTCATCGCCAGAGTGGGCCTGCAGGGCAAGAACTACCCACTCACCGCCGTCGTCACCATGATCATGGCTGAGGACGACAGCGGCGGTGGGCTGGAGACCATTGTCAACCGGATCTACGACCGACTCGCGCAGGAGGCTCGCCGGTGGCTGCTGGACAACCTCGGCAAAGGCTTTCCGGACGTACTGCTCGGCTGGGTGCTCGCGTACCTGGTCGACAGGATCATCAGCAAGTTGAAGAGCTACTGGGACGATGACCTGTTCAGGCCGGTCACGATTCAGATCACCCTGCCGAGCCAGAACGCCACCTTCAACGGCAAGAACTCCACGCCATCGAGGAAGCTCCGGTTCAGCGGCCCGGGCGAGTACTTCCCCTCCTACGAGTGGGTACTGAGCTGACCACAACCGCCGGCTCAGATCAATCGCGTCGAGCGCGGGCGCCACGCCGCATCGTCGTCGGCGAAACGACCCGAGCCGATGAACGTCACCGCCCTGCTGCCGCCCAGCCGCGGAAAGGCCCATACCGGCCTGGGCGATCACCGTTTCTGCGCCGGGGGCAGCGTCGTGCACACGCATGCCTTGTTGCCGTCCTGGTCGGCGATCACCACGTACGACGGCGCCTCGCTGTCATCGACGACGATCCCACCCGCGGCGACGGCGGCGGCGATCCGCTGCTCTGCCACCTCAGGCGCCACCCAGACGTCGATGTGGAACCGCTGACGCGGGGTCTCGTGCTCGTCGGTGTCCTGGAACCACAGGATCGGTACGCGTGCCGTGGCGTCCCGTACGTCATCGCCGATGGTCCCGCGGCCCCTGGCCTCGGTGCCCCCGGTCAGCAGGGCCGCCCACACCGGGGCGATCGTCGCGGCGTGCGCCGTGTCGAGGGCGAGCTCGATCGCGGTGATCGAGGCCGGGTCGGCGTCGACCGCCTGCTCGGCGGCGATCTCGGTGATCCGTCGCGCGAGGTCGACATCCAGCTGCGTCACCCAGTCGACGACGTGCTCGGTGCCCTTGTCGTCGCGGTACACGGCGTTGTCGCTGAGCAGCTTGAGATCGACGTACCCGTCGCCCATCGTCACGTGCGGGTGGTGGCCGAGCGTGTCGCCGGCCTCGCCCACCGCGGCGACGAACCGTACGCCGGCGCCGAAGTCGCCGACCACGTAGCTGGCATGTAGTCCTTGACCCAATTTGCGCCAGTCGGTCAGGTCGGCCTCGGTGATCTCCTTGCCCGTCAGCATGTCCATGGGCGGACCGTAATCCAGGTTCCGGACGATCGGAGTCCGGAACCCGACGCCGACTCAGCGGGACGTAGGTCGACGCACGCCGGGGGAGCTTCCCGCTGCCTGGGGGAGTTGGTGCTGGAGACGGTGGGCCGTTCTGGGGACCGTCACGTCGCGCGACTCCTTGCCCGCGGCACGAGTCGGCGGCGTGGCAGATGGGTCCTGACGGGCCGCTCCTGCCGGTGTGGGACGGGGGCGGCGAATTCCGGTTCTGCCTGGGCGATCCGTTCGGCCAGATCGGACAGATCGACATCGATGTGTCGATGACGCAGTACCGCGTACTGCCGTCCGCTCAGTGGGGCGATGTCGGTTGGCAGTTCCCCGGCCGTCGGCAGTTCCGCTCCGTCCACCAACACGGGGATCACCCGCAGCCCGTGGACCAGTGCCTCGGCGATCTCACACCGCACCCAGTCGGCAGGGTCGTCGATCCGGCGCGCACCCATGTCACCGGTCGGTTTCAACCAGCGCGGACCCATGACCACCACGAGCACGGTGCAGGACCGGAGCCGAGCGAGCATCACGTCGGCGAAGTCGGCGCCCACCGGCACCGACCGGCAGTCGAGGAACACCCGGTCATTACCGAACCGCGCCGCCAGCTCCCGATCGATCAAGGCTGCCGCGGTGCCACTGTCGTCGCAGCGGTAGTTGATGAAGACGCCGCTCATCGGACCGTCGCGCGGTTGAGGGCGCGCACCTGGGTCGCCGAGACACCGAACTGATGCTTGAAATCCCGGGCGAACTGGTCCGGGCGCACGTAGCCGTGCGCGGCGATGATCTCCTTGACGGGAGTCGTGGCCAGCGTCGGATCCCGCAGGCTGCGTTGGCACTTCTCCAGTCGTAGCCGTTTGACCAGCTTCATCGGAGTTTCCTCCATGTCCTGGAAAATGCCGTGCAGGCGGCGCGACGACATGTTCATCAGGCCGGCGATCCGCTCGGGACACAGTTCGGGATCATGAAGGTTGCGGCGAATGACGTGGCCTATGTGCGTCCGCTGCAACAACCGGTGGGTACGTGGTGTGATTCCGTTGGGCCGGCCGAGTCGCTGGCGGATCAGCCCCACCACGCACTCCTGGAGGACGTCGGCCAGGCCGGGTTCTCGCTCCGGTTCGGGGGTGGCGGCGAGGTCGATGAGAAACCGTGCGATGAGGCCGCGACCAGGTAGGCGTCTCGGCAGCGCGGTTCCGATCAACCATCGCAGGCCGAGGCCGGGAAGCGGTATCAGAGCACGGGGGAATGTCACCATGACCAGCCGCATCGCTCCGCGACCCGGAAGTTGTGCTGACAAGATGGGGCACGACAGGTCGAACAGGCCGATGTCCCTGGCGGCCAGGGCCACTCGGTTGCCCGCCTGTTCCAGGCGAGGCCGGGCGCTCACGTTCAGGATCAGCCGGTAGCACTCGGGGTCGCTGGACCGGATCAACCGTTCGGTGCGCCGGCACACCACCTCGGAGTCCGCCGACCAGGTGAACGCCTCGATCTCGAACACGCCGATGCTGGAAACCGACATCACGGCGGACAATTGGCCGGGAGCCCGGCCGTGGATCGTGACCGGGGCAAGCTCGATGCCGGCGCCTGCCCGGTAATAGTCGTACCGATCGAGTGGAGCGACGGTGGCGGTGTCGTACAGCGTATGCACGGCTCCTCCTTACTGATCCCTACAGCACGTGACCTCGCCATTGTCGACCGCGCTCGCCATTCCGGAGTTGGCTGTGAGCGCACACCAGAGGCGTTTCTTCGCATGGGCGGGGCGGCCAGGAGATCGACCGAACGGTGGGCGGACCGTGGTGGGTCGGCGGCTCTACGTTCACGTCGATCCGTTCACGGCTGTGCCCGGAGAGGGTGATCGTGGTGTCGGAGCTTTCCGTGCCGCAGCGGTGGTGCCGGCCGCGTCGGGGGAGCCGTCGACCACCGGGCCAGCCGGCAAGGTGGAGGCGGCGCTGGCCGGTGCGCTGACCCAGGGACGCGCGGACTTCTTCGTGCGGTTCGCGGACCGGGCGGACCTGACCGCAGCGTCGAGGGTGACCGGCTGGGCCGCGTCGACTACCAGCTGGAGCTGTCCTGGACCCTCACCCTGTGACGCGGCGGCGCAGCTGACACCACTCGTGGTCGGACGGCTACTTTCTGGCCGCCTGATGTGAACCGGTTCGGCCTCGTGCTCGTAGACAGAGGTGATTCGCGCCCCGAGGGAGGTTCACCACCACCATGGCCCGTCATCAGCCCTTCGTCGTTCTCGGTATCGTCGCCGCGTTCGTCGCGGCCCTGCTCCAACTTGCGGCACCCGCGGCGGCGGCGGGCGATAGAACGGCGCCGACGACGCCGACCAACCTACGCATCACGGCGACGACGGCGAACAGCGTCTCGCTGGCGTGGAACGCCTCGACGGACAACTCGTCGACGTTCTGGTACTGCGTTCAGACGAGCGGGGACGGCTGCATCCGGGTCGACCCACCGCGGACGACGCTCACCCGCAGCTTCTCCTTGCCGAGCACCACCTTCACGTTCGCCGTCTACGCCATCGACGCGGCCGGCAACCGGTCGGCGAACAGCAACACGGTGAGCTTCACGACCCAGGCCGACACCACACCGCCCGGCCCGGCACCGGTGATCTCGGTGACGCGACTGCTCCCGACGAGGATCGCGCTCACCTGGACCCGGGCCGTGGACGACTTCGGTGCCCAGGTCTGGTACACGCTGTTGGTGAACGGGAGCCCGCACCTCGTCGACACCGGTGCAACGGGAGCCACGCTGCTGACGCTGACCCCGGAGACGACCTACACGTTCCAGGTCTCGGTACGCGACCCCGTCCCGAACGTCGCGACCGGACCGGTCCTGACCGTCACGACACCGGCCAGGACCGACGGACAGGCACCCACAGTGCCCACGGGCCTGTCGGCGGACACCCCGGACGGCCTCGATCTGGAGGTCCGCTGGAACGCGTCGACTGACGACACGGACCCCCAGTCGGAGATCCGTTACGACGTCTATCTCGACGGCGTCCTGGCCTCGGTCGGCCTCCGCACGAGGACCGTGGTGTCCTGCACCTCGAACGCCCCTGTGCGGATCTTCGTCCGGGCCGTGGACACGTCCGGCAACATGTCGGCGCCCAGCGACACCCTGGTCTTCGACGACTGCAACCCGTAACGCGTCCGCTGAGGAAGGCGCCCATCGTCCCTGAGCTGCTCGTTGACGTGGCGGTGCAGCTCGTCGTCGACCAGGTGCCGGTCAATCGAAGGGGTTGCGGGCCGTGCCCGGAGCGTCAGGGTGGGTGCACCAATGGCCGGGTGGGCTGGGCCGATCGGTTGGGACGTCGGCACCGGCCGGTCCGGCGGCTAACGCGGCCCGGTGCGCTGCCGAGATCCCGGAGGGGACGGCCGTGCCCGGCCCCGACGAAGGAGGTTCGGGTGCCCAGGCTGCTCGCGATCGTCGCAGTGTCCGCCGCCGTGCTCGCCACGCTGCTGCCCGGCCCGGCCGC
>Ga0190272_10001550_pt1 | contig 11036 bp, 7 predicted proteins | sample Popmic504T_FD_133746 | JGI IMG/M metagenome (GOLD analysis project Ga0190272, IMG submission 133746) | Populus adjacent soil microbial communities from riparian zone of Shoshone River, Wyoming, USA - 504 T | ecosystem: Environmental > Terrestrial > Soil > Riparian zone | place: USA: Wyoming...
ATGCAGAGACGGTCTGTCAAAGACAGCTGACCTGTGGGATAGTAACTCCGAGTTAGGCAAGCCTCGCCTAAATACCGGAGGAGCGTCATGGTCGATCTGCAGACGGCGCCAGCTCCCACCGTCACCCGGCCGGCCCGCAAACGCTGGTACCGCCGTCGCCCCGTGCACCGGTTCATGGTCGTGACCCACCGGTGGACGTCGCTGATTCTCGGCCTCGTGCTGTTGGCCATCACGACCTCTGGCGCGATTCTCCTGTACGCCGGTGAGTGGCGGCAGTGGACCAACGGCGACGTGTACAGCGCGACTCAGTCCGCCAACCCGGTCAGCATCGCGGACGCCCTGGAGATCGTCGAGAAGGAGAAACCGGACTTCGATCCGGCCTACGTCAATCTCTACGACGGCATGTACGAGGTCACGTCCTTCGACGACCACCACGAGCCGGGCATGTGGGTGGTCGATCCTGGGTCCGGCGAGATCACCGGCTTCGTCAACGAGCAGCACGGCTTCATGGGCCTCATGGTCAACATCCACGACTGCGCCCTGAGCTGCGAGGGCTACGCCTGGTACGTCCCGGGCCTCGACAACCCGGTCCCGTGGGTCTCCACGCACTGGGAGTCGTTGGTGGACCTGACCTGGGGCGGGCTGATCCTCGCCGTGTTCGGGATCCTGCTGGTCTATCTCGCGATCACCGGCGCCATCCTGTGGTGGCCGACCCTGAAGAAGTTTGCGCACGGCTTCCGGGTGCGGTGGAGCAAGAGTCGCTACACCCGCGACTACGACCTCCATCAGCTCGTCGGCCTCGCGTCAGTTCCGTTCCTGCTCATGTGGGGCCTCACCGCGGCGAGCTTCGAGATCCCGAAGATCGACTCCGCGTGGTACGCGGTCACCGGTGGTCACGAGTTCGACGAGTCGTCGTACGAGTTCGAGGCGAACAAGGTGCCGAAGGGCACCGAGGACATCGGCCCGCAGGCTGCCATGGACGTCGTCGAGGAGCGCACCGGCAAAGAGGTCGTGTGGATGTCGCAGCCCGGAAAGGCGGACGCCGAGACCGGCTACTACGACGTGTGGGTCGCGGAGTCCGTCGATCCGTACGGACAGGGCCCTTACCCCGGCAATGTCGGCTACTACGTCGACCGGCACGACGTCGGCCATGTGCAGCAGAACACCTTCGCCGACGCCGACACTCTCTCGAACGAGATCTGGGACAACTGGCGCTACGGCATGCTGCACTTCGGGTTCGCCGTCAACGGCTGGTGGCGACTCGTGTGGTTCGTGTTCGGCATGATCCCGCTGTTGCTGGCCTGGACGGGAGTGTCGACGTGGCTGTACAAGCGGGGCGTCTCCAGCCGCAAGCGCGCCAGCATCAAGGCACGCCAGAAGCGGGGCGAGCGGCTCGAGGACGTCGATGATCCCGCAGAGATCAACGACCTGACGGAGCCGGACGACCAACGGGACGTCGACGACACGACGAAGACTTCGGACGGTGACGAGGACGCCCTGCAGCCCGTCCGGTGAGTGCTCTCGCCCAGGCTGCAGCCGTCTACGCCGTGGTCGTCGCCCTGTGGTGCGTCATCGCGGCCGCGACTGGGCGCAAACGCCCGCCGTTGCTCGATGCCTGCCTGGTGGTCGCAGCCATCGTTGCCGTCGTCGTGGCGCTGGTCGGTGCCATCGGGCTGCTCCGAGGCGAGCGGTCTGCGGAGCCGATGGTCCACGTTGCCTACCTCGTCGTCATGGCGTCGTTGCTGCCCGTCGCCGCAACCTGGGCTCGAGCCGAGCAGGGCCACCGGTGGTCCTCCGCGACCCTGGCCGTCGCGGCCCTCACCCTGGCCGTCGTCCTGACCCGATCGGTCGCCACGAACTGATTCCTGGACCCTCGAGCAAGGAGAAGGCCCCCCGTTACCAGATCCGCAGGGTTCTGGCACGAGGGGCCTTCAGTCGGCCAGCGTTGTTCCCGGGCGCCGGCCATGTCAGATGAGAGGCATCGGTTCCCGTTTCATGACGGCAGCACGCTGTGGGTAGACGCCCGTCGACAGCAGTTGGCACCCCCAACGGGATTCGAACCCGTGCTTCCGCCCGTGGCAGAGTGCGGCGTCCATTCGGAGACTTTGGCACCCCCAACGGGATTCGAACCCGTGCTACCGCCGTGAAAGTGGAAATGAAGCCTGATGGGGCAGTGGTGGTCACTGCTGTTTTCCGTTGATATTGCGCCCTTTCTGGGCGCCTCATTATTGGACATTTGCGGCAGTTGATGGCGCTTTCTGATCCTCGTGTTGCCCCAGTGTTGCCCCAAAACCCACCGCCGCCAACAGAGGCGCGGGCGTCAGCGGCCAGCCGCACGGGCACAATCTGGACCGGTGGATGTCGCTGATCGAGCGAGGCGACGTGCCGGGCCTCCATCGCGTCCTGACAGGGTTCGATCGGGACTTCATCGAGATGCGTGAGGTCTCGCCGATGGGTGGGCTGCTCTCGCAGGACGGGCGGGCTGATGAGCTCCGGATGGCCGGCTGAAGCGCCGCGACCACCGATCCTGCCGTTGACCTGGTGCTTGCGCTGCTCTGCAGGGTGGCCTCGGCGCCGAACGACCGCATGAACCGACGTGAGGTGCACCAGTTGGCCAGGGAGGTCGGGCTGGATCGTGCGGCGGCTCTGGCGCGGATGTACAGCGCCGATTCGCCCTTGCTCGCGACGGACAAGCAGGAACGCGTGATCACCGAATCCGGTCGCTCCTTGGTCAAGTGACATGAGGTGCCGTCATACGAAGTTGCGGCGATTGGCCAGCGAGGAGGCAAACGGCAAGGCCGAGCGACGCCTACAGCGCGAGGGTGGTCAAATCGGGTACTGCTGGTCCGACGGCTCGATGGTGATCCACTTGAGCTCGGTGAACTCGTTGATGACTGCGCGGCCGTCGAAGCGCCCGTAGCCGCTGTTCTTCATGCCGCCGTACGGGGCCTGTGCCTCGTTCTGCACGGTGGCGCCGTTGACGTGGCAGTGGCCGACGTCGATCTGCAGGGCGACCTGGAGCGCGCGGTGCGTGTCTCGTCCGAAGACTGCCGCTGCGAGGCCGTACTCGGTGTCGTTGGCCACCCGGATCGCCTCTTCCACACCCGACACCCGGACCACCGTGGTGATGGGGCCGAACGTCTCCTGGTCGTAGATCGTCATCGTCGGCGTCACCCGGTCCACGATCGTGGCCGCCATGGAGGCGCCGTCGGCCGGCCCACCAGCGACCACCTCCGCACCCTTCGCAATGGCGTCCTCGATCATGTCGTTGATCCGAGGGCCGCTGGCGGGTGTGGCCATCGGGCCCACCACGCAGCCGGGGTTGGTGATCGGATCATCCGCACCGAGCTCCGAGGCGCGTGCCGCGAACTTGGACACGAACTCGTCGGCGACCGACTCGTCGACGACGAAGCGCTCGGTGGACATGCATATCTGGCCCTGGAACAAGAAGGAGCCGAAGACAGCCGCGTTGACCGCTCCGTCGATGTCGGCGTCGTCGAGGACGACGAGTGGCGCCTTGCCGCCGAGCTCGAGCAAGCAGGGCTTGAGGTGGGCAGCCGACTTATGAGCGATGATGCGTCCCACGCGCGTCGAGCCGGTGAAGTTGATGCGGCGGACGGAGGGGTGGGCGATGATCGCGTCCACGACGGCGTCTGCATCCTCGGCCGAGGTGGTGATGAAGTTGAGGACACCCGCCGGGAGGCCGGCCTCGTGGAAGACCTCGGCGATCAGCTGGTGCGAGCGCGGGCTGAGCTCGGAGCCCCGGAAGACGACGGTGTTGCCGCAGACGATCGGGTACGCGAGGGCGCGGGCCGCGAGCACGCCGGCCCCGTTCCATGGAGCCATGCTGAAAACCACACCGGCCGGCACCCGGACCGTCATGGACAAGGTGCCGGGCTTGTCGGTCGGGATGGTCTCGCCCTGGATCTGCGTCGCGAGCCCGGCGGCCTCGCGCAGGAGGTTCGAGGTGAGGAAGCCGTTGAACCCGGCCCACAGGGGTGCCGCGCCGACCTCCTGACCCATGGCCTCGATGAGCTCGGGCGTTCGCTGGTCCATGTTGTCGGCAGCCTTGAGCAGGATGGCGCGACGCTCGCTGGGCCCGGTCTGGGACCAGGAGGTGTAGGCGGCTGCCGCAGAGTCCACGGCGGCGATGGCGTCCGAGACGTCCGCCGCTGCGGCACGGGTGACCAGGTCTCCGCTGAGCGGGTGGACGCGCTCGAACGTCCGTCCGTCCGTGGCGTCCTGAGGCTTGTTGTCGATGATGAGCTGGGTCTGCACGAGTGCCCCTAGAAGTCGGTGAAGGAGGGTGTGACGAACACCATAACGCAACATTCTGGATCCGTATAGACCCAAAATGTTGCTTGTTATGGGTGCGCCCGCTCCACTGGGGACGGCCAGCACGGCAGCCACGCCCACTGACGAAGCCAACGACCACACGGCGAAGTTCACGAAGTCCCCGGCCTCGGCGGCGACGAGCCATGTTCCCGGCATCCACGGGCGTCAGATCCCATACCGGGTACTCCAGCAGGTCGGGAACGACTGCGCCGTACACGGCGAGGTCGTAGCCGTCGAACGAAGCAGAGGGCGATGACGACTCCCGGCACTGCGCTCCCTGGACTCGTGGTGGGGGCTGGTCGGGTGTTCGTGCTGGACGGATTGCTCAAGTGAGTTCAGAACGACCGTAATGCAACATTTTGTGAACGGCCACCTTGAAAATGTTGCGTTATAAGTCGTTGTTCCCTACGTTGGGATCCATGAGCCGTCGAGTTGCAGTCGTCGGAGGCGGTCCCGGGGGCCTCTTCCTGGCCACGCTGGTCCGACGTGCCCGACCGGACGTCGAAGTGACGCTCTTCGAGCGCAACCAGGCCAAGGATGCCTTCGGTTTCGGGGTGGTCTTCTCGGACGCGACCCTGCGCAGGATCGATGAGGCTGACCCTGTCCTGCGCGACGCCCTCAGCTCGTACGGTCGCCACTGGGACCGCATCGATGTGTGGAGCGACGGCGAGCGGCACGGTTTCTCCGGCAACGGCATGGCTGCCATCCACCGGCGGGTGCTTCTCAAGCTGTTGCAGGAGAACGCGACGGCCGTAGGCGTCGACCTGAAGTTCGGACAGGTGGCGCCGCCAGTGGAGGAGCTCAGCGAGACCTTCGACCTGGTCGTGGGTGCAGACGGCACCAACTCGGCCGTCCGGGAGCACCTCGGCGACGTGGGGCACACGGTGGACACGGCGACGGCCAAATTCATCTGGTTCGGCACGACGCATCTCTTCGAGGGGCTCACCTTTGTGCACCGAATGTCCGAGCACGGCAACTTCGCTGTGCACGGGTACCCCATCAGCGACGAGCTCTCGACCTTCATCGTCGAGACCGATGAGGGGACCTGGCGGGCGGCCGGCCTGGACGCCTTCGACGTGTCCCAACCGCCCGGCCCGTCGGACACCACGTCGCAGGAGTATCTCGAGAAGCTCTTCGCCGAGGACATCGGCGGGGCCTCGCTCGTCGCCAACAACTCCCGGTGGAGCAACTTCCGCACTCGTCGCACGCGGAGGTGGTTTCGGGGCAACGCGGTCATGCTGGGGGACGCCGTGCACACGGCGCACTTCTCGGTCGGGTCGGGCACCAAGATGGCGATGGAGGATGCCGTCACGCTCGCCGAGCAGGTCGCCTCTGCCTGGAAGGGTGACTGCGACCTGGAGACCGCGCTGGAGCGCTACCAGGAGGAGCGGGCCAGGTCGGTGGCCAAGATTCAGGACGCCGCACTTCCGAGCCTGGCGTGGTGGGAGCACTTCGGGCGCTACCAGCGCGAGCTCGATCCGCTGACGTTCACGTTCCACTTCTTCTCCCGCAGCATCGGCGTCGCCAAGATCGCGCAGCGCGACCCGCAGCTGGTGGCGGACGTCCGTGCCGTCTGGGAGGCGACACACGGCCAGCCTGCGCTCAGCTCGACGTTCGAGCTCCCGGCGTCGGGTCAGGCGGGTGGAAGCGTTGGACGTGTCCTCCAACCGGCAGGCTCCGATGGCGGCCTCACGGTGGTGCGCGACCAGCAGGGCACCCGGGTGCGCCTCGTGCCAGCGCAGACGGGCGCGATCGGCGACATGTCGGCCTACGACGTCCCGCTGGTGCAGGCACCAGCCCACGAGGAGGGTCTCGATACCGCGATCGCGATGCTCCCGGACGCGGGGCTCGTCGCCATCGCAGGCGAGGACGAGTTGACGAAGGTCCTGCTCAGCGAGGAAGCCCGGCTGGGGCGTGGTCTCAGATCAATCCTGGTCGGTCACTACGACGAGGATGCCGCCGAGACGTTTCTACTCTCCGGCCGGGCGGATGCGGTCGTCACGGATACCGGGGACGAGGACCCGAGCGATGACTGACCTCGAGGTCGTCTTCGGGCCGACCGAACCGTCCGGCGTGCCCGGAGACCTGCGGCCGCTCTTCGCCCCCCGAGGCGTGGTGGTCATCGGCGCGTCGGCGGACCCCGACAAGCTCGGCGGCGCGATGGCGGCCAGTCTGGCCGGCCGCGAGCTCCCGGTCGCCCTGGTCAACAGCCGCGGCGGCCACGGGATGCACACCTCCGTGGCCGCCGCGACGGATGCGTCGCCCGTCCCGCTGGACCTCGCCGTGCTGTGCGTGCCAGCCGGTGCGTGCGCCGCCGTCCTGGAGGAGTGCGCCAGCGTCGGCGTCACCGCCGCCCTGGTCTGCGCTGGCGGATTCTCCGAGGCAGGCGGCGACGGGCTCGAGCACGAGCGTCGGCTCCTGGAGGTGGCCTCCGCGACAGGTATCCGTCTTCTCGGTCCCAACACGTCGGGATTCTTCGTGCCCGCGAGCGGTCTGCGGGCCAGCTTCGTCCCGGGTGTGGCACGCTTGAGTCCGGGCCCGGTGGCGGTCGTCGCGGCGAGCGGCGGCCTCAACCACGCCCTCGCGTTTGCCCTGCAACGCCAAGACGCCGGCCTCAGCCTCGGCGTCGGCATCGGTGCCGGCATCGACGTGACGGCGACTGAGGTGCTCGAATACCTCGCCGACCACGAAGCGACGCGGGCGATCGCTCTGCACATCGAGAACGTCGTCGACGGACCGGCGTTGCTCGCCGCCGTGGAGGCAGCGTCCCGCGTCAAGCCTGTCGTCGCGCTGGTGGTGGGAGAGCACGACATCGGTGACTTTGCACAGTCCCACACAGGCGCACTGGCCACGTCGTGGCGCACCACGCGAGCCCTACTGCGACAGGCTGGTGCCGTGGTCGTCGACGACGAGGACGCCCTCGTCACCGCCGTCACCACGCTGGCCGCAGCGCGGCTCGAACCTTCGAGGGACCCTGGCGCCGCCCTGGTCACGGGGCAGGCCGGCCCGGGTCTTCTGGTCGCCGACGCGTTGCACGGAGGCGGCGTACGAGTCCCCCTCCTCTCCGACAAGACCCAGGCCCGGTTGGGCGAACTTCTCCCCCCGATGACCTACCAGGCCAACCCGGTCGACACGGGTCGACCTGGACCTGCGCACGGTGACGTCATCGGTGCTGTCGCGGCAGACTCCGACATCGCGGTGCTTGCCGTGTACGGACTCACCGAACCCGTCATCGACCTGCCACGCGTCGTCGCCGAGGCTGACTTGGGCAGCAAGGTCGCAGTGGTGGGCCTCGACGGCCCGGCGGAGGACGTCGCTGCCGGCCGTCGAACCGCTCGCGGACTGGGGGTTCCCCTAGTTGTGGGAGCCCGTGCGCTCTCCACGGCGGTCATCGCCCTCTGTGAGGATGCGCGGCTCGCTGCAGCCCGTCGCGCTGCTCCCACTGCGGGTGACCCCCACGTCTCCCAGGAGCTCACCGTGGCCGGCCTTTCGTGGAGCGAGGCGCAGGCCAAGGACGTCCTCGACGGGCTCGGCATCCCCACCCCAGCCCGGGCCGTGTGCTCCACCCTCGAAGAGGCGCAAGCGGCGCTCGAGCGGATCGGAAGCCCGGTCGCGGTGAAGATCTCGGACGCCACGGTGCTGCACAAGAGCGACAACCAAGGGGTGCACCTGGGGGTCGCGAGCCCGCAGGAGATGCGCGAGGCCGTGGACGCGCTCCGCCAAATCGGCGCCCGCGAGTTCCTCGTGGAGGCGATGTCCCCTCCCGGCATTGACCTCGTTGTCGGCGCTCGCCGGGACCCTGTCTTCGGACCCGTCGTCCTGGTGGGCGTCGGCGGGGTCGCGACCGAGGTGTACGCCGACGTTGCCATCGCCTCGGTCCCCACGTCGATGGAGCGCCTGACGGCTCTCCCGGGACAACTCGCGGCCCAACCGTTGTTCGACGGCTTCAGGGGGGAGGCGCCGGTCGACCGCCAGGCGCTGGCCCAAGTCCTCGCGCAGCTGGGGGCGCTCCTGGTGGCCAACCCCCACCTGGCCGAGATCGAGATCAATCCCCTGCGCGCCCACGCGCAGGGCCTCCTGGCGCTCGACGCGGTCATCGTGAGCGCCGACGGCTCCCGCGACCACACAGAGCTGAGGAAGACGCATGAGTGACCCGACCAGCAAGGGCATAGTTCCCTGGCCTGCCGAGTTCGCCGAGCTCTACCGAGCTCGCGGCTACTGGGAGGACACGACCATCGGCGACGTCATCCGCAAGGTCGCCGAGGAGCACCCCGACGGCACGGCGGTGGTCGACGGCACCACCCGCCTGTCCTTCCGCGAGCTGGTCGATCGTGCCGATGCCGCCGCTGTCCGGTTGCACGCCCTTGGCCTTCGGACGGACGACCGGATCCTCGTCCAGATGCCCAACGGCTGGGAGTTCATCGTCCTGACCCTGGCCTGCTTCCGCTCCGGCGTCGTCCCGGTGATGGCGCTACCTGCCCACCGCCGGCACGAGCTCTCCCACCTGGCGGGTGTGTCGCAGTCCCGCGCCATCGCCGTGCCGCGCATGCTCCGGGGCTTCGACCACGAGGCACTCGCTCTGGAGCTCGCCGAAGAGCTGCCCGACCTCACCATGGTGCTCAGCCTTGCCGGGGACGTCCCGTCGGGGGACGACAGGACCTTCGACCTCGCCGGACTGCTGGACGCCCCCACGGACGCGGACGAGGCGCGCCAGGCTGCGGAGCAGTTGAGGCCTGACCCCGATGCGCCTGCTTGCTTCCTCATCTCCGGTGGGACGACAGGCCTGCCGAAGCTGATCACTCGCACCCACAACGACTACGTCTGCAATGTGCGGGCGACTTCGGCCACGGCCGAGCTCGACCAGAATGACGTCTACCTCGGGACGCTGCCGGTCAGCCACAACTTCCCCCTGGCCTGTCCGGGCGTCCTCGGAGCGCTGTTCGTCGGTGCGCGCGTCGTCATGCTGTCGTCCCCGGAGCCGGTGCGAGCGTTCGCCACCATCGAGGCCGAGGGCGTCACGGTGGCGGCCGCCGTTCCCGCCGTCGCCCAGCGGTGGATGGACCACCAGCAAGAGGTGGGCGGCGACCAACTCATGACCCTGAGACTGCTTCAGGTCGGCGGGTCCCGACTCCCCGACGAGCACGCCTTGCGCGTCAAGGCCGTCCTGGGTGCCACGCTGCAGCAAGTCTTCGGAATGGCCGAGGGCCTCATCAACACCACACGCCTCGATGACCCGGAGGAGGTGATCGTCGGGACCCAGGGTCGGCCCGTCCACGAGGCCGACGAGGTACGCATGTTGGACCCCCTCGGCAAGGATGTCCCCGACGGGACCCCGGGGGCCATCTATACCCGTGGTCCCTACACCCCCCGCGGGTACTACAACGCTGCCGATCACAACGCCCACGCCTTCCTGGCGGACGGGTGGTACGGGAGTGGCGACGTGGTGGTCCGGCGGCCCGACGGCAATCTCGTCGTGCACGGGCGGGACAAGGACATGATCAACCGTGGCGGGGAGAAGATCTCCGCGGAGGAGATCGAGGACCTGATGTACCGCCTCGGGAGCCTCGAACTCGTCGCCGCGGTGGCTATGCCTGACCCGGTTCTCGGCGAGCGCCTGTGCGTGTACGTCGTCCCCAAGCCGGGGCGCGAGGCGCCCAGTATCGACCAGGTGCGTGAGGCCTTCGAGCAGCGAGGCGTGGCTGCCTACAAGTTTCCCGAGAGGCTCGAAGTAGTGGGCGAGCTTCCGATGACCAAGGTGGGCAAGATCAACAAGAAGGCGCTTCGCGAGGACATCGCGAGCCGACTCGACGCGTCGACAGTGAGGAGCTGACATGACGACCGAGACCAGCCCGGATCAGACGGCCGAGCACAACGAGGACATCGTGGCCGGGGCAGCGGTGCCGCCGCCGCCCAGCCCCAAGGAGCAGCAGCAGATCGACCGTCTGTACGCCGACTTCGACACCGAGCACATGGTGCCGCTGTGGACCCAGATCGGCGACCTGATGCCCCAGACGCCCCAGCCACGTGCGGTCCCGCACGTGTGGGAGTGGAAGACGCTACTCCCGCTGGCCGAGCGTGCTGGTGACCTCATCCCGGTGGGCCGGGGTGGAGAGCGCCGGGCCATCGCCCTCGCCAACCCAGGTCTCGACGGCCAGCCCTACGCGACACCCACCCTCTGGGCGGCCATCCAGTACCTCGGCGGGCACGAGGTGGCCCCCGAGCACCGCCACAGCCAGAACGCGTTCCGCTTCGTCGTCGAGGGCGAGGGTGTGTGGACGGTCGTTGACGGCGACCCGGTCGCCATGCGGCGCGGAGACTTCCTGCTGACCCCAGGCTGGCGTTTCCACGGGCACCACAACGAGACCGACCACCCCATGGCGTGGATCGACGGGCTCGACATCCCCTTCGTGCACTACACGGACACGACGTTCTTCGAGTTCGGCAGCGACCGCGTGACCGATGAGTCGACGCCCGACATCTCGCGCTCGGAGCAGCTGTGGTGTCACCCGGGGCTGCGCCCGTTGTCCCAGCTCCAGGACACCGTGTCGTCTCCTATCGGCGCCTATCGCTGGGAGCGCACCGACCGTGCCCTCAACGACCAGCTGGCCCTGGAGAAGGCCGGCTACCCGGCCACCGTCGAGCTCGGCCACGCCGCCATCCGGTACGTCAACCCGACCACTGGCGGCGACGTGATGCCGACG
>Ga0190272_10001551_pt1 | contig 11030 bp, 8 predicted proteins | sample Popmic504T_FD_133746 | JGI IMG/M metagenome (GOLD analysis project Ga0190272, IMG submission 133746) | Populus adjacent soil microbial communities from riparian zone of Shoshone River, Wyoming, USA - 504 T | ecosystem: Environmental > Terrestrial > Soil > Riparian zone | place: USA: Wyoming...
CGCCTGCCACGAGCTGGCGGTGATCAACGTCGGCAACACACTGCCCGGACAATCCGTCGGGTTCGTCCAAAACGCCTTGCCGGCCGCAGCGGCGGGGGTGCCCTCGACCGCGATGTAGTTGCCGTAGATCTTGTAGTAAGGGACGACGTTCTTCGCCGTCACCGTCACGCCATAGTCGGAATCGCTGCGCAACGACGCGACCGCCAACACCCGCGTCTCGAGGACCGGGAATGACACCTGAGCCGCATAACCGTTCGGTGGCATGTCGCTGGCCACCGGGATAAGCGCGCCGGTGATCTCGTGCGGGAACCGGCCGGCCATCGGCTTGATCTGGCCGAGGTAGGCACCCGGCCCACACACCCCGACCTGGGTGATCGGGCAGCGCTCGGTCACCAACGGATTCCCCACGAACCCCGGCGGCAGGTCGACCGCCACGTCCCTGGCATCGCCCGACGGAATCGGCACATCGAGGGTGCTCAGCTTGGTGTTGACCATGAACATCGTCGCCGCGCTATACGGATGACCACCAGCCTGCGTCTCAGGCTGACCATCGGCGTCGAACGCGCCGGCCCAGAACGCCGCGATCCCCGCCGGCGCGTCCTCGGTCGAAATCGTGATCGGAGCCTGATACACATCCCCGCCAGCGACCGACGCGCCACCACCACTGACCGCAACCGGGATGGAAGAACTGACAGCCGCGGTCGCGTCGACGTGGATCGGGACCACGAGCTCCCGCGCGGTAGCCAACGACGGAGTTGAGTCGCTGCGCGTGCAGGTCACCATCACCTGGCCCGCTCCCTCCGGCGTGCACGACCAACCCGGGCCATACGCACCCGCGACAACCGCGCCAAGGCCGGGCCCGTTGGCGGCCGTCTTGACCCCGGCCGGCAATGGCCCCACCGTCACCGTCGTCGTACCGGAGCTATCCGCGCCACCGACATTCGACACCAACACCACAAGCGTCGCCGAGTTCGTCGGCGCCACACCAAGCACCGGGCTGCCCGACAACGCGCCACCCGACAACGCGGGAACACCATTGCTGGCAGTCAACGCAGCTACAGGACCGCCAGCGAGCGGGCCGCCGTCGAACTCCACGATGTAGTGCCGGTCGTCAGCGCGGTGCCGGGTCACGCTGACGCTCCCGCCGCCCGCGCTGATCGTCGGGAGCGCGTTGAGCGCCGCCTCGACCGCCGCCGGCGACGAGTCGAAGGCCAGGTCTGGGGTCGTCGAGCTCTCATAGGTCAACCGAAACGTTCCCCCGCTGGCTCGGACGACGACGCTCTGGCGGTCGTTGACATACGGCTTGACGTTCGTCGGGCCGGTCGCCGCGACGACCCTCCACGCCGGAGACGCTGCCTGCGACGATGCGGCCCCGATGCCACTCGCGGCTAGCAACAGCATGAGCCAGAGCGCGAGCAGGATTGCCGGCCGCGACAGAGGGTTGACGGTGGTGCGGGTCATCGGCTGGCCCTCCGGTCGTTGTTGGCTGTTCGTTTGCTCGCTCTTGCCTTACGCAACGTGATCTGGCGCGTCACGCCCTTTGACGCTGCGCTGAACCGCACCGAAAGCGCGACCCGCAACGACCCTGACCGCTTCAAGCGCTCGGCTGCCGCACGCGACAAAGACACCGGGACCCGATAGCGGCCCGCGCGCTGTGCGCGCATCGATCCTGAGAGCACCGCTGCCCGCAGCCCGGCGATCGTCGCCGTCCCGCGCACCGAGATCGCACCTGGCCCGTTGACGCGCACCACGACCGCCACCTTCCGGCCGGCCGCGAGCCGGGATCGCCGCGCCCCGGTCAAACCCGCAACCGAAAATACCGCACGCTGCCCCGCGACGAGATCACCGCCGCCGGGCCTCGAAGTCTCAACAGCACCAGGGGCGGACTCTACGGTCCTTTGCCCCTCACAAGCTGCTGCCGCCAGCGGGTCACACGGAGCCGGCGGCGCTGGCGGCTCCGGGAACCCGCCGCCTACACGTGCGGCATAGACGTCGAGCTTGCCGTCTGTGTCCTCCCAGGTGTACTGGTCGACGGTCGTGAAGTACACATCGTCACCGTCAGCGCTCGCGCCGGCGAACCGCAACGAGAACTTGGTCGTGCTCGGAGCGGAGCTCGCGACAAACGAGATCTGGCCGTCCTCCCACTGATAAAGATTCGCCCGGCCCTCAGTGGCACCGTATGCCAAGCGGTTGGCCGAGAAAAAGAACACACGTCGCCCGTCCTCGGTGAGGGTCACCGGCGGAGTGTTCAAGTTCGCTATGCCACCGTTTGTCGGCAACGGCGCGACGTGCGGCGCGGCTGACGGCTGACGATCCCGTCGACACGACAGACACATCGTCAGGTCAGCGTCAGCGTCATAGAGATACGCCTCAGCAGTACCGCCGCTATTATCGCCAGTCACGTCCGCGCCAGACGCGAACAACAGGCGGGACCCATCACCAGTCACCTTAGAGGTCCAAGTCGCGTTGGTAAAATGTGTTCTATTGTTGGCCAACACGTAGGAATCCCGAAGGCCAGGGGCACCGCTGAGCGTGCCGACGAACCTCAACGACGGCTGAGTGGCCGGGGTCCCACCAACAGCCAGATAGATGCTGTACGTGTTGCCTGTGAGGTTCTCGCTCTCGGTGTTGCCCTTGCCCGCAACGAGCTGGCCGCGCGCCGCAAAATAGACGTGCGAGCCGTCATCAGACACATCGATGATCCCCGCAATACCCGCACCCCCCGGATTGGAGTTCATACCAGTCACCGACGTCAGCGACCCGTCCGCCAGCGAGTAGCGATACAGATCACAACCCGCACCGTTGAGCTCGCTCCCGTTCGTAGACACCGCACAGCTCGTCGGTCCGTCGATGTCGCCGTTGCCAGCCAACCCGTAACGGGCGGTAAAGAAGACTTGCTCCCCGTCCCCGGACGCGGTCTCATACCGCGAGTGGCCATCGTTGGGAACCGCGGTCTGAGACAACGACACATCGACGGCCGTCGTGCCGCTGTCACGAGCGAAGACCCCCCGGCGCCCTATCTCCGCCGGTTTCGAACTCGCCTGCCTGACCGCCTGGAAAAACAACCGCGACGCGTCCTTCGCCACCGCGCCAGCGAAGTTGTCCACCTCGCTGCTATCGCCACTGCCAGTGAAGGCGCCCGGAGAGACTGCGGTAACGACATCTCCCCCGGGGCCGGGAATCTCCCCGACGTTGCTGAGAACCCCGTTGTGCCACTCATAGGTCCTGTACTCGCCGGCACCGTCGACGCCTGGATAGTGATACGGGGTACGGAAGATGACCCGGTCGCACCGGTTCCCGGGCTGATCGGACATCCCGATTATCCGATAGGCCCAGGCCATATCGGTGCCAGAGCCCTTGAGGTTGAGTGCCGGCAGGCTCGTGATCGTCGTCCAGCTGCCGTCGGCGTTGCGGCGATACAACAGGCTGTTGCTCGTATCGAGCGCCTCCTGCGGCGCATCCGCCGCTAGACGCTGCGCGCCGGCATAGAACCCGCAACTCAAATCCGATGCCAGCATGTACGGGAACGCCGTATCGCTTCCCCCGAGTCTGGCAGGCACATCGAGCGTGGGAGGGCTCAACTGAAACGACGTCCAATCAGTCAGCCCTCGCGACGCCTGATACAAAACCTCCCCACCAGCGGTGGCGTCGGAATCTCCGTAGGCCATGCTGTAAGCGATCGCCGGACTCTCGGACGCCGCCTGAAAGGCCAACGGAGTCCCCAGTATCGCGAAATCGCCGGCCGCTCCGACCGGCCCCTTGTCCGATGGTGACACCATCTCGTAGCAGCGGTTGTCGGTGAGACCGCAGTCGTTGAGGGTCTCGAAGACCTGGTCGGGGCCCTCGGTCACACACGGAACCGAGGGCGATGTCAGATCGCTGGAGTTGATCGGGTGGCAGAAGCTCGTCGCGACGACCCGGTAGTGATAGGACGTCGCCGCGGACAGCCCGCCGATGTCCTCTTTGGCGACCACGATCGAGCTGCCATCGCCGAGCTGGCGCTCGGATGCGGGAACCTCTGTGCAGGGGTTCGCCGAGCATGGTGTGTCGCCCCACTCGAAGCGGTAGGTCGTCGGCAGACCCTCGGGATCGATGTGCGCACCGAGCTGCGCCTCGGTCTGGGTGACCTCCTGAACATAGGCCTGCGCAACCCGCGGCCCGACTGCATCGGTGGTGAACGTCGCGATGCCACTTATCGCCGTCGAACCAGTAGTCGCAACCAGACGTACCGAATAGAGCGTCCCCGGGTCGAGACCGGTAACGACCTGCGAAACCGAATGGACGCCCGTCGATCCATCCGCAACGTTGACGTCAGGGACCGGGACACTGGTCCAATCGACGCCGTTCTTGGAGTACTCGAAGTGGTACTTCGTAACGAACGTCGGCGCGCCAGGCGCCGGGATCTCGACCGTCCCGTGGAAACTAGCCGTCAGACCAGCCGTGACAACCGGCTCGATCGCGACTACCGCCGGATCGACCGGACCGAGCATATAAACCCGGCCCGCGCCTGAACCGCCCATGTTGGCATATATACGGCCGTCGCCAACGGCGAGGCCAACGGCGTTGTTGACGCTGGTGGCGGCGAGCACGGTCCCGGATGGATGGGTGTCGATGTAAGCGCCAGTGCTGTCGAACTCGAGCACCTTGTAGCCGGTGCTCGACTCACGACGCAGGACAAAGACGTGATCGTTGGAGGGATCGACAGCGATACCCAACGCCGCAACCACATTCGACACTCCAGCCTCGAAGTAGATCTGGCCAGGGCCACTGGTCGGCCCAAAGTTCGTAGCCGACGCGGTGCCAGGCGCGAACTTCTGGATCCGGCAAGGGTTGGTTGCCGAGCATGTGCCGGTGACCATCGGGCCGCTCGCGACATAGACAGCCCCGGTGCTATCGACCGCCGAAGCGGTCGGGCTACCGTTGGTCAAGGGGCCGAACTGGCCTGAACCGCCACCCGGAGTCGCGAGACCCTGCTTGCAGACATCGCCGTTAGCCAGGACGCAGTTCTCCAACTCGTTGATCGGCGCGGTCGTATCGTCGCCCGGACCACTCGCCACGACATCCCAACCAAACGCCTTGACAAACGACACCCCCGTCAACACACCCCCGGCGATCGTCGTGTTGTAACGAGACACCCGCGCATTACCGACATCGGGCACGAACACGCTGCCCGGTGCTGCGCTCGGGTCGATCGACGGGAGCGATGAGTTGAGGCTCTGGAGGTTCCCGCCACCAGCGCCCGCAGCGGCCGCGGCCTGGCAAGTGCGGTCAAGGGCAGCCGTGCAGAACTCCAACGCCGCCGCACCGGTGTCGACACCCCAGCCAAACGCGCCAGCGAACTGGCCGCTGCCCGAGAACACATCCACACGGCGGTTGGCCGAACCCGCGCTCGTCACATACAGAAAGCCATTGGTCTGATCGACCGCGATCCCCTGAGGACTGCTCAATTGGCCCGCGGCCACCCCGCTGACCCCACCCTTGCAATCGCTCGCGACGTTGCCTGCGGTCACGTCACAGACCTCAAACCCCGTCCCGTTGTCGTTTGGCGGAACACTGCTGTCGGGCCGAGCAGCGACGATCACGTCAAACCCCCACGCCCGAACAAAAGCCCCCGAATCCGTGAACTGCGAGATCCGATGATTCGGATTGCCCTCCGCCACATACACCGAGCCAGCCGCAGCGCCATTCCCGCTCTGATTGACCGCAACCCCACGCGCAAACGACAACTGGCCACCCTGAAAGCCATTCGGCGTCCCAAAGCTCCCCAAGTTCGCAAACGGGTCAGCAACAGCGCCTGCGGGCAGCGCCACACCAGCGGCCACAGCCACCAACCCCACCGCGCACGCCGACCGTCCCCAATCCCCCACCCAAAGACGCCGGGCAGAAAAAGGCGCACCAGCCCCACTGGCAGAAAGGGCAGCCGCTCCACTCGAAACCCCACGGCCCCGAACGGCAGACGACAGTCGGAAAACCGACTGCAGGAACTGGCTGCGAACACGCCTCATCGGTGCGATTCCTCTCCTCGTTGCATCTCTCTCCCCGGTGCTGCGGGCCGATTCGGACCAGCCGAACCGGTTTGACCACCATAAAACAGGCGGTCTATAGCTGTCAAGGAACAACCGTGTCCTGATTTTTGGCTTTTCTGAAGCGGGTTTGAGCTGAGTGGGCGCGGATGCTGTCCGATCACTGGAGAACGCCCAGAGAACGGTCGTTTGCCGCCGTCCGGTCCCGGCTCGGCAACCGCTGGCGACTGACTAGAAACACCTGTAGACCCATAGCTATCCCGCTCTAGCGCTGGATCTGAGTCCATTAGCGTTTCTATCGAAAAACGTGCGTTCTCCGTGCGGAAGCTGTATGGTCGGCCGGAGGCGCCAGCCCACCGACTCGGAGGTCCGCCGTGAGGCTCCGCAGCGCCGTCGCCCTTGCCGTTCTGGCCACGCTTGGAACAACGGCGGGCGGCGCGTCAGCCGACACGCCGGAGCCCCATCTCAGCGCGAGCTATCCCTGCTACGGCAGCGGCGAGAGCCTGCTGCTGAGCGGCTCGGGGTTCACTCCCCAGGCGCAGGTCGCGCTCAGCGTCAGCGGGCAGCAGCTCGCCACGGTCGGCACCGATCCGGACGGCGGCTTCACCGCGCGCGTGCAGTCGCCGGGCGGCCTGTTCGGGACGATCCTGCTGCGCTTCACAGCGGTCGACAGCGCCCGGCGATCGCTGCGAGCGGCGACGACCGTCCGGATCGCCACGACCGACGTCGTCGTGACGCCGACGATCGGCGGGCCCGCCCGGCTGCGGCGGATCCGCGCCTGGGGATTCTTCGACGCGCGCGCGGTGTACGCCCACGTCAAGCGCCACGGCGCGCGGCGCGCACGCAACATCCGCCTCGGGACGCCGCGCGGCGCCTGCGGCAGGCTCGACGTCGAGCGGCGGCTCTTCTCCAGCGGCGTGCGCCCCGGCGCCTACACGCTCCAGTTCGACACGCTGCGGCGGTACTACCCGAACCTCGAGGCCGGCGTCAGCTACGTCGTCGCGATCTTCGGCCCCGCCTCGAGCAGGGCCAGCGCCTGGCCCGGCTCCGGCCACCTCGCCGCCTTCGCCCCACTGCGGTAGAGCTTGGGGTCAGAATGGGAGGCGGTCGCCCGCCCGCCCAGTCAGTCGCTACGGCCAGGACTGCGCGAGTCGATTAGACCGAAGAGCTCTCGGTTGGAGAGTGCGACGACCACCATCAGGAGAGACGCAAAGAGTAGATACAAGGGCCCATCTAGCTGCACTGCGGCTTGCACAGCACCGCCTCCCAGCGCCACGACCACCAACACGATCCCTGTCCAAGCCATGCGCATCATCATGCATATAGTACACGCGCCGCCTGGCCAAGCGCACCAAGGACAACGCTCCCGGCCATGATCCAAGCCACCTCGACCTGACGAACCTCGTGAGGCGGCAATTCGCCTCGGCGCCGTTCGGCTCTACTGACGACGACCTTGCCCGCGATCGCGCCCAGTCCAGCCCCCATCGCCATGTCGTTGAGCAGATCGCCCATGCCCAACAAGGGGCACGTGGCGAATTCCAGCCCCCCTCAATCCGGAGGCGGCGACCCCTCGACCACGCATACGCCGTCCGAGCGGCCCGGCGGCTTGCCGCCGACGACTCCCTTCAGGCCGCCGCGCGTGACCCGCGTCGCGCGCTTCACGACCACCTCGCGCTTGCGCTTCGAGCCCTTCTTCACCGGCTGCAGCTCGCGCCACTGGAAGCTGACCTCGCCGCGCAGCTTGTAGCGCCCGCCGGCCGGCGGGTCGGCGATGCCGCCGAAGGTGAAGCCGCGCTGCGCGGCGGCGAACCGCGCCGAGCCGGCGGACACCCAGGTCGACGGCGTCCCGAGGTTCTCGTAGCGCCGCTGTACCGGGCGGTACCACTGCAGCCGGAAGCGCATGTACATCCGCTGGTCGGTCCCGTTCCCGGGCATCCCCGCGCGGATCCCGACCGAGTTGCGCTTCTTGGCCGTGTCGCAGACGTTCACCGTCGCCCAAGTCGTCTTCTTGGGCACCGCGCTCGCGTCCGCGCTCGAAACGAGCACCGCGACGGCGGCCAGCAGGAGGGCGAAGGGAACCCAGCGCACCCGCCCGATCCTAGAGGCGTCCTCCACGGGTCGCGCCACCAGTCGTATCGACATGGCATATAGTCATGGTCATGACTGCCGTTCGCCCACACCCGATCGCGGCAATCACAACCGTCACGGCCATCTTCGGCTATGCCATCGCGCAGCTGGTAACGGAGCCGATCAACCCCGGTCACCCCAGCTTTCCGATGATCCTTGCGCTCTTCGGAGCAACCATCGGCGCGGGATGGGAGCTCCTGACCAGGCGCTCCTGGAAGGGCGCGCAGATGCGAGCCTTCATGTTCAGCTTCTTCGGAGCCTCGATCGGCATCCTCGTCTACGCCGGCTGCCTGATCTCAACCCTTCCCTGAGTCGAGTTTGAGGCGCCTACTCATGACCGCCCAACCACGCCAAACCGCGAGACGCCCGAGGGGGGCGAGTTTTGCCCGCTCAGGACTTCAAAGGGTCATGAGTGGAGAAAGCCCTATCCCGGCCCTCGGGTTCCTCAGTTGGATGGTTGGCTACAGCATCGTGCGCCTTGGCGACGGCCTGCCGAACCCGGGCGACCCGGCGGTCGTCACCATCCTTGCGGCGGTCGGAGCGTTCGTCGGCGCGGCATTCCATCTGGCGCACAAGCGCACCGTCGAGGGAATCCAGCTCACCGCGTTCTTGTTCTGCTTCGCCGCGACGGGGATCGGCTTGACGATCTACACGGCCCATCTGATCGCGCTCGGCTTCTGAGCAACCGCAACCGCTAGAAGCGTCACAGGCGAAGATCCGCCTGTGACGGATCCCGCGACCGCGCGTAGTACCGGTGTGAACGAGGCGATCGTGGAGCCGGGGGTGGCGCTGGGTGCGACGACCGAGGAGGCCGAGAGCTTCGAGGCGCTGTACCGACGGACGTTCCCGCGCGTGTATGCGTATGTGGCGTCGCTGGTGCGCGAGCGGGCGGCCGCCGAGGACGTGACGGCGCTGGCGTTCGAGCGGGCGTACCGCAAGCGCAACCGCTTCCGGCCGGCGCGCGGGACGCGCGAGGCGTGGCTGTTCGGGATCGCGCGCAACGCGGCGCTCGACGAGCTGCGCAAGCGCAAGCGGCGGGCGTCGCTCGAAGCCGAGCCCGAGGATCCGGCCGCGCCCGACTTCGACGGCCACGCCGACAGCGCGCTGCGCCGCGCCACGGTGCGCGCCGCGCTCGCCCAGCTCGATGCCCGCGAGCACGAGATCGTCGCGTTGAAGTTCATGGCCGGGCTGTCGAACGCCGAGATCGCCGGCGTGCTCGGGATCTCCGAGTCGAACGCCGGCACGAAGCTGCACCGCACCGTCAACAAGCTGCGAGAGGCCTGCGATGAACGAGCGTGAGCTTGCACTGGCCGTTGCCGCCGAGGCGCCGGCCCCCGATCCGGACTTCGCCCGTCAGCTCGACGAGCGCGTAGCGCGCGGCTTCCCGCGCGACAGCCGCGCGGCGCGGCTGACGCTGGCCCGTGCGCGGGCGGCGAGCGTCCTGCGCCGCCGGCCGCCTGTCGCGGCGCTCGGAGCCATCGCCTCCGTGCTGATCGCGCTCGCCGTCGCCGTCTCGCTGATCGGCGGGGAGAGCGCGACGCGGCACGCCGACGTTCCGGGGACCTCCGGCGCCGACCAGCGGCCGGGCGGCGCCATCGAGCTCGACTCGCCCACCGACGGCAAGATCGCCAACCCCGCCCCCGCCCAACCGCCGGCCGCGGCGAAGCGCCGCTCCGAGGCGCTGGACGCCGGGCTCGCCACCGAGCCGGCGATCGTCCGCCCGCACCCGGACGCGGCGACCACGCTCCGCGACGACGGCACACAGCTGGCCGTACCCGTCCCGCCGGCTCCCCGCCCCGGCTTCGCCCCGGGCACGCGCGACCGGCGCATCGAGCGCTCGGCGACGCTGGCGCTCGCCGCCCCCGACGACCGGCTCGACAAGGTCGCCGCCGACATCGCCGCCGTCACCGACCGCTACCGAGGGTTCGTGCTCAGCAGCTCGCTCGCGACCGGCGACGAGGGCGCCACCACCGGCGGCAGCTTCGAGCTGCGGATCCCGGCGGCCCGCCTCGACGCCGCGCTCGCCGACCTCGCCGAGCTCGGACAGGTCCGCTCGCGGACCACCGCTGGCCAGGACGTCACGGCCGCCTTCGTCACGGCGGGCGACCGGCTCGAGGCCGCTCGCGCGGAGCGCGCCAGCCTGCTGACCCGCCTGGAGAACGCGACGACCGACAACGCGGCGGCCGCCCTGCGCCTCCAGCTCGATGCCACCGCCGGCGAGATCAACCGCCTGAAGAGCCGCATCGCCGTCCTGCGCATCCGCACCGACTACGCGAACGTCGCCGTGACGCTCCAGTCGACCGACGCCGACACGGCCGCCCCGGCCTCCGGCGAGCGCGATGGCCTTCGCGGCGCCCTCGACGACGCCGCCGACTCGCTCGGCACCGCGCTCGAGCTGGCGATCCGCGCGCTCGGCGTCGCGATCCCGCTCGCCCTGGTCGCCGCCGCCGTCGCCCTCGCCGCGCGCGCCATCCGGCGCCGCCGTCGCGAGTCAGCGCTCCACTGAAGGATTTTCATCGCCAGGACCCCACAATTCATCACTCGGCGCCGCGCCGCCACCACAGGTAGCGGCCCCGCCCCGCCTATCATCACCCAATGCCCGAGGGGGGTGACACGGCAGAGCTGTTGGCGAGCGTCAAGGTCTTCTCGGGCCTCGAGCCCCGCGAGCTTGAAGAGGTCGCCCGGGTCGCCGTGCCGCGGCGCTTCGATCGCGGCGAGGTCATCTTCCGCGAGGGCGACCCCGGCGACACCTGCTACGTGGTTCGCTCCGGGACCGTCAGCATCCGCCGCGACCATCCCGACGGCCGCAGCCGCGCGCTCGCCGAGCTGCGCAACGGGGCGATCTTCGGCGAGCTGTCGATGTTCGGCGCCGAGACGCGC
>Ga0190272_10001552_pt1 | contig 11027 bp, 12 predicted proteins | sample Popmic504T_FD_133746 | JGI IMG/M metagenome (GOLD analysis project Ga0190272, IMG submission 133746) | Populus adjacent soil microbial communities from riparian zone of Shoshone River, Wyoming, USA - 504 T | ecosystem: Environmental > Terrestrial > Soil > Riparian zone | place: USA: Wyoming...
CGCCGACGTTGCTGCCGCTGTACCAGTCGGGCGGGTTGGTGTCGTAGTACTTCGCGAGCTCCCCCGCCCACTCCTTCTCCAGGCCGAAGATGACGGCGTACGGAAGGAGTCGTTCGTAGATCTTGATGACGTCCGGGCTTCCCGTGGTCTTGGTGCGCTCTGCGCCCGTGACGCTCTGCAGCATCTGCAGGCGGTCGGCCTCGGCGAGGCGGATGTACTCCCGCAGCCCTTCGAGGTGCTCGACGGCGAGTGCGCCCTCCCTGGTGAGCGGGCGGCGGGAACCGAGCATGATGAGGAGACCGACCCCGATCCACGACAGCGCGATCATGCCGAACACGCCGACGATGATGCCCAGGTCGCTCTGCGCGCCGAACCCGCCGAACAGCATGATGAGGAAGCCGGCGACGATGAGCAGGCCGACGATGATGATCGGCAGCGCGGGCGGCTTGCGGCGCAGCTTGCGACGCACCGCGTCGGCGGCGACCGCCTTCGTGATCGCGACGACCTTCTGGCCGAGGATCTGGTCCTTCTTCACCAGCCAGCGCACCTCGCTCGGCGCGGATGTCGCGGTCGGCGCCGCGACCGGCTGACCGATGGTGACGATGCCGGGGGTCGAGACGCTGCCGCCGCCGAACATACTGCGCAGGAAGCCCATCGCCGAGCTCGCGAACAGGGCCGACGTCACGCGCTGGTCGTCGGCGGAGAGACCCGTCTCGTCGAGACTCTGGACGCCGAACGTGGTGCCCCTGGCGAAGAAGCCCTCCGCGGGTTTCTCGACGATGCGGACCTTGCGCCGTACCGCCAGGTCGACGATCGACGCCGCCATGCCCTTCTGGGACTTGTTGAAGAGGTTGGCCGCGAGCAACGCGCTGATGTCGTCGGCGGGCTCGTACTGCGCGACGACGATGCCGGTACCGGGCGCGCCGCGCAGCACCGTGAACCGGAAGATGAATCCGAGGACCACCGCGGCGAGCGACAGGCCGCCGCCGATGAAGATCGGCAGGGGCACCCAGGCGAACAGCTCGAACGGGGGTTCGACGAAGGTCCCAGCCGGGAATGCCGCGACGATGGTCATGTTCTCGCCGGGCCCGAGGTCGGTCACACGCGCGGTGATCGTGTTGTCGGTGACCGGAGCCTCGCACTGCGTCTCCGCGCCGTCGACGCCGTAGTAGCAGTCCGTGCCGACCAGCGTCCCGGCAAGGCCCTCGGAGAGCTGCGCGGTCGCGGAGACCTCGCCGAACGGCTGAGCCCATCCGGTTCCGTTCGTATCCCAGTACCACTCGTCGTCGTTCGTGTCCTCGAAGTAGGCGGTCACGTCGCGCTGGGTGTACTCGATGACGTAGGTCTGCCGGCCGTGCACGAACTGTTCCTCGGGCACGGCGATGGTCAGCACCTGGAAGTCGCCGCCCTCCGACTCGAAGGCCTCCTCGAAGTCGCGCCGCTGACCGTTCTCGTCGGTGACGGACACGATCTCGTTCTGCAGCGGGTGGCCGTCGTAGGTCGACGGGATGTACCGCCGGATGCCTCGGTTCTGATCGAAGTCGGGGAAGACCGCCACGAGCGTCTCCCTCGTCGTGAGCGTCGAACGGCGGTCAGCGTCGATGCCGAGCACGTACTCCACGTCGAAGGACTCGAAGACGAAGTCGTCGACACCTGCCGGGACGCCGGGCGCGCCGACCACTGAGACCGCAGCGTGGCCGGCGTCGTCGCCTCCACCGGGCGGTGAGCTGGATGCGGAGGCGGCCGCGGCGGGGACCGCTGCGGCGAGCAGCGCGATGGCCGCCACGGCGATGCCGCGGATCCATCGCTGGAACAGGGGCGCGCGCTCAGGTTTCGACATCACGAGGAGGCTATCGCCCGGGCCGGTCTGCGGTCGAGAGCCATAGGCGGCCGGACTAGGCTCGCGCTCGTGCCTGTGTCCTCCCGACGCGTTTCCAGCCGTGTGGCCGGGCTCGGCGTGTTCCTCCCCGAGACGACGCGCAGCACCGCCGAGACCGAACAGCGCCTGCGCTCGGGCAACCCCGGCCTGAAGCTCGCGACCGGCCTGATCGGGCGGATGACCGGGGTCGCGACGGTCCACCTGCGGCCCGACGGGTGGGAGGCGTCCGACCTCGCGGTCGCCGCTGCTCGGCAGGCGCTCGAGGAGGCACCGGGTGAGGTCGACCTCGTCATCTTCGCCAGCGCCAGCCAGGACCTGGTCGAGCCGGCCACGAGCCACATCGTCGCGGCGAAGCTCGGGCTCGAGGCTCCCGTCATGGACGTCAAGAACGCCTGCAACTCCGTCGTCGACGCGATGCAGGTCGCCGATGCATTCATCCGGAGCGGGCAGTACCGGCGCGTGCTGATCGCGAGCGGCGAGGGCCCCAGCGTCGCGGTGCGGTGGGACCTGCGCGACCACGACGAGTTCATCCGCTCCTTCCCGGGCTACACGATGAGCGACGGAGGGGCCGCCCTCGTGCTGGAGGCCGACGACACAGGCGAGTCCGGCATCCTGGCCTCGCGATTCATGGCGGTGTCGCGGCACTGGGACGTCGGAACCCTGCCCGGCGGCGGCACCATGCGGCCGCACGACGCCGAAGCCGCCTACTTCGACATGGACGGGCGTGCGCTTCAGCAGGCGTTCCTCGAGCTCGGACCGCAGCCGGTCCTCGACCTTCTTGCGGAGCACGGCTGGACCTGGAACGACTTCGACCTGGTCGCCATCCACCAGGTCGCGCTGCCGTACCTTCCGCCGATCTTCGAGCGGCTCGGGGTGCCTGACGACCGGACCGTGGTGACGATCGCCGACCACGGCAACCTGGCCTCGGTCACCCTGCCGCTGCAGCTGCACCTCGCGCGGGAGCGCGGCATGGTCAAGCCGGGATCCCGGGTGCTGCTGATCGGTCTGGCGGGAGGCATCAGCCTCGGGCTCGTGGCGGTGCGGCTGTGAAGCTCGCGGTCGTCGTCCCGGTCTACGACGAGGCCGCCGGCATCCGGCCGACGCTGGAGGCGCTCGCCGCCCAGCGCGACACCGACTTCGACGTGGTCTTCGTCGACAACGGGTCGGCGGATGCCTCGGTCGCGATCATCGAGGAGTTCGCGGCGTCGCGGGGGCTGGCCCGGTGGCGCGTCATCCACGAACCGGAGAAGGGCACGGGTGCCGCCGCCGACACCGGGATGCGTGCGGCGATCGGCGTCGGCGCGGAGCTGCTCGCCCGCACGGACGCCGACTGCCTGCCTCGCTCCGACTGGACCGCCGCCGTCCGCCGGTCGCTTACCCCGCGCGACCAGGGCGGTCGCGGACTGCGTCTGGTCGGCGGCGAGCTGATCCCGCGGCGCGACGAGGGACTCGGCTGGCCGACCCGCGCCGTCCTGCGCGGAGCCGTCCACCTCGCCGAGGCCTTCGGCCGCCTGCGCGCCGGAAACCGCGATCCCGCCTACCTCGGGCCGTACATGATGGCGGCCGGATGCAACGTCGGCATCACCGCTGAGCTCTACCTCGCTGCCGGCGGGTTCCCGCGCACCCGCATCGAGGACCTGCACGAGGACCGCGCGCTGGTCAACGCCGTGCGTCGCATCACCTCCGCGTATGCACGCCGCGGTGACGTCGTCGTGCAGGGATCGTCGCGCCGGGTGCGCGCGTGGGGGCTGCGCAAAACCCTGCTCTGGTACAAGGACCACGCGTACCGGCCCGAGCACGTGGACATCCGGTGAGCCTGCGGCTGGCCCGGCGCCACGAGGAGCGGGTCCTCCGCACCGCTCACCCTGTCGCCTACCCGCTGCTGTCCTCGGTCCGCGGGCCGGTCCGCCGCATCCCGCGCCTCGGCGTCGTCGTGAAGGACGCCGCACTGCTCCGCGGCGTGCTCATGAACACGTCGAGCTTCTCGAAGACCGGCCCGGGTGCGCCGAGCGATCTCTGGACCCCCGTGCTCGGACCCAGCGTGCTGCTGAACATGGAGGGGGAGGACCACCTCGCCCTTCGCCGCAAGCTCGGCCCGCTGTTCGCGCCCGCTTTCGTCGACGCGCTCGTCGCCGAGTCGCTCGGCGCCGCGACGCACGAGCTCGCCGACGCACTGGCTCGCGGCGAGCGGGTCGATCTGGTCGCCCACGCGCGGCGCAGCGCCTCGGCGGTGATCAGCCGGCTCGTCGGCCTCGAACGGGATGTCATGGACGACGAGCTGTTCGCTCGCGTCTCCGCGGTCACCGGCTTCGTGTCCCTGGCACGACCGCGCCTCACGCCACGGCAGCTCGCGGTCGCGCGCGCGATCCTGGCGGAGCTCGGCGAACACGCGGTGCGGGCTTACGCCGGGGACGAGTCGACGGTTCCCGGCCGCATGCGGGCTCTGGGCCTGGACGAGCGCGAAGCACTCGGGGCCGTCGGCGCATTCGTGCTGACGGGAACCGAGACGATCGTGTCGTACCTGCCGCGGCTCGCGGCGATCCTGGTCGACTCGGGGTGGCATCCGCGACTGGCCGCCGACCGGTCGCTCGTCGAGCCGGCCATCGCCGAGGGGCTGCGCGTCACGACGCCGTCCCCCGTGATGCTGCGCTCGACGATCGCGGCCGATCGCATCGGCCCGGTGACCGTGGGTCCCGGCGACCGCGTCATCCTGGCGACCTTCGCGGCCAACCGGGCGATGGGCGAATTCGACCCCGAGACAAATCCGGCGGCTCAGCTCAAGCAGCTCTGGTTCGGGGCGGGTGCCCACTACTGCCTCGGGGCTCCGCTGGCGATGGCGCAGATCCGGCTGACGCTGGACGCGCTGCTCGAGTCGCCCTCGCTGCGGGTGGTGTCGCGGCGTGCCGCGCGCGGTGTGCTGATCCCGTCGTACGCGTCGCTGGTTCTGAAGCGATGACGGACCTTCTCGCCGCTGTGCTGGCGTCGGCCGAGGCTCACCCTGAGGACCCGGCTGTCACCTTCGGTCGCGAGACACTCACGTACGAGCAGCTGGGGAGGCGAATCGGCACCCTGTCGCAGGGGCTGCAGGATCGCGGACTCACCGAAGGCGACCGAGTGCTGTTCTCGGTACGCCCCGGCCTGGATGCCGTGCTCCTGGCGCTGGCGATCGTGCACGCGGGTGGGACGGTGGTGTTCGCCGATCCGGGGGCGGGGGAGGCGCTTTTCCGGGCGCGCGCCGCGCTCGCAGCGCCGCGCTGGGTCGCCGCCGAGTCGGTGCTGTACTTCGCATCCTCGGGGCCATTGCGACCGCTCGCCCGGAGGCGCGGCCTCGAGCTGGCGCCCTACGCGCGGCTGGTGCCGGATGCCGAGCACATCTATACGGGACGGTGGCTGCCGGGGGTGCCCCGTGGCGCGGTCGGACTGGGCGGGCTGGACAGCCGCATCGACGAGCCGGCCGCCCTCTCGCCCGACCACGGTCAGCCCGCGCTCATCATCTCCACGTCCGGCACCACCGACGTGCCGAAGGCCGTCGTGCACACGCGGGCGAGCCTCGGCGCGGGGCTGGGCGACTTCGCGGCCGGGGTCGGCATCCGGCCGGGCCAGCGCGTGCTGACCGACCAGCTGATGGTGGGCGTGCCGGCGCTCATCGCGGGTGCACACTGGACGATGCCGCCGTACGGCGCCAACCCCGGTGCGCGACCCGAGCAGTACCTCGCGCTCCTGCCCGGGGCCGAGCTGCTGTTCGCGGTTCCGGCCGCCGTCGACGCGATGCTCCGCGCACTCGACGCGCGGCCCGAGCTCACCCCGCAGCACCTCGACACCATCGTCATCGGCGGAGCCCCCGTGCTGCGCCCCCTGCTCGCGCGGATCGTGGAACGCTTCCCCCGTGCCCGTATCCGTGCCGTCTACGGCATGACGGAGATCCTCCCCGTCGCCATCGCCGACGGGGTCGAGAAGCTCGCGGCCGAGCCCGGCGAGGGCGACCCGGTCGGCCGCCTCGCGTCGAGCGTCTCCGCTCGCGTCGACGACGGCGAGCTTGTCCTGAGCGGCCCCGGGCTGGCACGCGGCTATCTCGCCGACCTGCCGCAGCATCCGCTCACCGAACTGCGCACGGGCGACCTCGCCGCGCTCGAGAACGGGCGCCTCACGCTCCTCGGCCGGCGCAAGGACATGTTCATCCGCGGCACGCAGAACGTGTATCCGGGATTGTACGAGCCGATCATCGCCGGGCTGCCCGGCGTCGCGGAGGCCGCGATGGTCGGCGTGCCCGATGCGATCGGCGACGACCGGGTCGTCGTGGTGGTCGTCCCCGCAGTCGGCCCGCCGTCGTCACCGACGATCGCGCATGCGCTCGTCTCGAGGGTGCAGCGGGCGCTGCCGGGGCTGATCGACGCCGGGGTGCTTCCGGATGCGGTGCTCGCCGTCCCGGACCTGCCGCGTTCGGGTCGCAGCCGCAAGCTCGACCGGGTGGCGCTCACCGCATCCATCGCCCCGGTGCTGCGGTCGGTCCTCGGCGAGGCCGTCGTACCGCCAGAATGAGCGCGTGAGGGTGAGCGCACGATGAGGGTGGCGGTGACGGGAGCCAGCGGCTTCGTCGGCGGTGCCGTCGCGACCGCCCTCGCCGACGCCGATCACGAGGTCGTCGGCTTCGGCCGCCGCCTCGACGGCTGGTCGCATCCGCACGCGCGGTACCGGCACTGGGATCTCATGACCGGGCCGCTGCGCGCCGACCGCGACTTCGAGGCGGTCGTGCATTGCGCCGCGCTCGCCGACGACTGGGCACCGCACGACGATGCGATGCGGGTCAACCGCGACGGCACCCGCGCCGTGGTGCGATCCTTTCCCGACGCCCGGATCGTGCACCTCTCTACGTCGAGCGTCTACGACGCGTGGTCGCCGAGCATCGACATCCGGGAGGATGCGGCCCCGGTGCGACGGTTTCTCAGCGCCTACTCCGAGTCGAAGACGCTGGCCGAGTTCGAGCTGGCGGGAACGAATGCCGTGATCCTGCGGCCGCATGCCGTCTACGGGCCGGGAGACACGACTCTTCTGCCGCGCATCCTGGCAGGCGTGCGACGCGGCCGGCTCGTGCTGCCCGGCGGAGCGGACGTGCGGCACAGCCTCACCCACATCGGCAACCTGGTGCTCGCGGTGCGGCGCGCTCTCGACCCGGAGTCGCCGCGCGGCACCTACAACATCGCCGATGACATGCCGGTGCTGCTCTCGGTCGTGCTGCAGGAGTTCCTCGAGCGGCGCGGGGTGACCGCGCGCATCGTGTCGATGCCGTACGCGGCGGCGTTCGTGCTGGGCGGCACGCTCGAGTCTGTCTCCCGAATCACCGGACGCCGCCCGCGGCTCACGCGCTATGCGGTCTCGCAGCTCGGGCTCGAGCGCACGCTCGATCTGACCGCCGCGCGAGAGGCCCTCGACTACCGGCCGGCTCCGACGACGCTCGAGGGCGCCGAGAGCTGGTGATCTGCGTCAGTCGGCCTTGCTCACGGGGAAGAGCACCCGCGTGACGAGGATGCCGATCGCCGCCCCCGCGAGTTGCGCGATCACGAACGGCCACGCCGACGCCGGGGAGATGCCGGCGAACGTGTCGCTGAACATCCTGCCCACCGTGATCGCCGGATTGGCGAAACTGGTGGAGCTCGTGAAGAAGTAGGCCGAGCCGATGTACGCGCCGACCGCGAGCGGAATCCAGGTCGTGCGACCCGCACGTGCGAGGCCGAAGATCACCAGTACCAGCCCGGCGGTCGCGACGACCTCGCCGAGCAGGTGCCCGGCCGTGACGCGATCTGTCGTGCCCCAGGAGACAGCCGGGGCGTCGAACATCACGTTCGCCAAGATCGCTCCCGCCACGCACCCGACGACCTGTGCCGCGCAGTAGCCGGCGACGTCAGCGATCCCGCGCCGACCGAGCACCGTGTCGGCGATGGACACGAGCGGGTTGAAATGCGCGCCGCTGACCGGCCGGAGAATCGCGATCAGGACGCCGAGCCCGAGTGCGGTCGCTGCCGCGTTGATGAGCAGCTGGATGCCGCCGTCGGCACTGAGAGACGTCGCCGCGATACCGGAGCCGACCACGATCGTCGCGAGAAACGCGCTGCCGAGGAACTCGGCGGCGAGCCGGCGGAGGAGTGGCTCGGTGGTCACACCGGGAGGATCTCGGAGAGGAGGACTTCGACGCGGCCCTTGATGTCGTCGCGTACGCGCCGCACCACATCCAGATCCTTGCCCGCCGGATCCTCGAGTTCCCAGTCCTCGTAGCGCTTGCCCGGGAAGATGGGGCAGGTGTCGCCGCAGCCCATCGTGATCACGACGTCGGATTCCTTCACCGCGTCGACGGTCAGGATCTTCGGAACGTTGCCGGCGATGTCGATGCCCTCCTCGGCCATCGCCTCGATCGCGACCGGGTTGATCTGGTCCTTGGGCTCAGAGCCGGCCGAGAGCACCTCGACCCGGCCATGCGACAACTCCTTCATGAAGCCGGCCGCCATCTGCGATCGACCGGCGTTGTGGACGCAGACGAAGAGGACGGTGGGGATGTCGGACATGGATTTCCTTCTCTAGACGGTGGCGGGGATCAAGGTCGGCAGGAGCTGCCGGACGCGAGCTTCGATGTCGTCGCGGATCTCGCGCACTCGCGCGATCGGCTGGCCGACGGGATCCGCGAGGTCCCAATCGAGATAGCGGCGACCCGGGTAGACCGGGCAGGCGTCACCGCAGCCCATGGTGATCACGACGTCCGCAGCGCGGACGACCTCGTCGGTGAGCGGCTTGGGGAACTCGCCGCCCACCGGCACGCCGATCTCGTCAAGAGCAGAGACGACGACCGAACGGACGGCGTCGGCGGGTTCTGATCCGGCAGTCCGGACGTGGACGCCCTCGCCCGCCAGCTGCCTGAGGATCGCGGCCGCCATCTGCGAGCGTCCGGCGTTCTCGACGCAGACGAACAGCACTTCGGGGATGTCCTCGATCGTCCGGGTCGTCTCGCGGGCGAGTGCGGAGAGACGATCGGCGGCGAAACGGGAAGTCAGCGAGGGGAGGTACCGCTTGATGCGCGCGCGCTCGGCGAGGAGTTGATAGCTCTCGCGAACGTAGCGACTGACGGTTTCGGGCGCGAATACCCCGACGAATCTGCCGGACAGGTCGGCGGCGACCCTCTCGAGGACCGCAGAGTTCAAGGTGACCTCGTCGACGCCGTGGAGGAGTTCGCTCACCCGGTCGAGCTGATCGGGGGCTATCGAGTACCAGACGACCCTGCCGTCCTGTCGCCGCTCGAGGATTCCATCATCGACAAGAGCTTTGACGTGATGGCTCACAGTCGGCTGCCTCAACTCGAGGTCGACAGCCATCCGGCCGACGAGTTCCCTTCCCTCAGCGCTCTCGAGAATGAGCGAGAGAATGCGCGCGCGCGTCGGATCGCTGAGAAGGCGAAGCTCGCGTGCGGCGTCCGGTGAACCCATAGATCGCAGTCTATGGGTCTGCGACGACCAGGGCAACTCAGGCGGCGGCGAAGAACCCTGAGACGGCGTCGAGCGCACCGGGACGCAGCCGGTAGTACGCCCACGTGCCGCGCTTCGTGCGGTTGAGGAAGCCTGCCTGCGTCAGCACCTTCAGATGATGCGACACCGTGGGCTGGCTCAAGCCGATCGGCTCGGTGAGGTCGCAGACGCATGCCTCGCCGCCGGCCGACGCCGCGACGATCGAGATGATCCGCAGCCGGGAAGGGTCGGCGATCGCCTTCAGAGCGCGGGCGAGATCCTCCGCCTCGACGGCGCCGAGCGGTTCGCGGAGGAGTGGCGAGCAGCAGGCGGCGGCTTCGGTGACATCCCGGATCGGCAGCAGTGTCGCGATGGTCATGGTTCGATCCTATATCGATGATCACAAATATTGACAGTCATCGATATTAACGCGAGCATGAGCACAACGAGAATGAGAGGAGACACCATGTCATCCACGACCGAGCAGTGTTGCGACAGCCTCAGCGCGGCGGAATGCGCCCAGCTGGGAGCCGTCGAATGCATCCCCGGCTGCTGCTAAGGGATCGAACGATGAGCGCAGCCGACGCATCCCGCATCCTGTTCCTCTGCGAGCACAACGCGGGCCGCTCGCAGACGGCGGACGGGTGAAGGTTCTGCTCGCGGAGCAGAAGGCGGCCGGCGCGTGACGGTGCCCGTAGCGGAGCGCGAGCTCCTCACGCGCCGCGGCCTGCGCCTCGCGCAGTTCACTGTCGGTTACAACGTGCTCGAGGGTGTCATCGCGATCGCGGCGGGCGTGGGCGCCGGCCTCGTCTCGCTCATCGGCTTCGGCGTCGACTCGGGAATCGAATCGGCGTCGGCCGTGCTCGTCGTGATCCGGCTGGCGGCGCGGCTGCGAACGGGCGAGTTCGACGAACGCCGCGAGCGTTTCGCGCTCCGCGGCATCGCCCTCACCTTCTTCGCGCTCGCCGGCTATGTGACGGTGGACGGCATCCGGGCTCTCGTGGTCGGCGATCGCCCCGACGTATCGGTCGTCGGCATGGTCGTCCTCGGTGCGTCGGTCGTGGTCATGCCGGTGCTCGCCGCGCTGAAGACCCGGGTCGGCCGTCGTCTGAACGACCGGCTCATCCTGGCGGACGCTGCCGAGACACGCATCTGCGTGCTGCTGAGCATCTCGACGCTGGCGGGCCTCGTCGCGTTCGCGCTGACCGGCGCAGCGTGGCTGGATCCGGTGGCCGGGTTCGTGATCGCGCTGTTCGCGATCAACGAAGGACGCGAAGCGTGGGGCGGCGAGCTGGTGCATGACCACGACGACGACCACGGCCACGACGACCACGGCCACGACGACTAGGCCTTCTGCACGACCAGCTCGGCGTATGCCGGGATGAGCACCCGCCGCCCGTAGCGCCGTGAGACCACTCGGAACGGTCGTCCGTCGCCGAGCAGCAGCTCGACGATCGCCGAGAGCTCGGCCCGTGCGAGCGGCCCGCCGAGGCACAGGTGCCGGCCGGCGCCGAACCAGAGCTGGCGGTGCTGCGGGAGGTAGGGCCGGTCGATGCGGTACTCCCCGGCGAGGTTGTTCGCGGTCCAGGTGAGCACGACCACGCGCTCACCCGCGCGCAGGTGCCGCCCCTCCAGCTCGAAGTCGGCCATGATGCTCCGCC
>Ga0190272_10001553_pt1 | contig 11025 bp, 8 predicted proteins | sample Popmic504T_FD_133746 | JGI IMG/M metagenome (GOLD analysis project Ga0190272, IMG submission 133746) | Populus adjacent soil microbial communities from riparian zone of Shoshone River, Wyoming, USA - 504 T | ecosystem: Environmental > Terrestrial > Soil > Riparian zone | place: USA: Wyoming...
CGACTCGGCCGCGCGCGGTCTGGACAAGGCCAAGTCCGAGCTCGGCTTCGAGGCCACCGAGCTGGAGGCCGCCGCGGGTGAGACCGACGCCCAGAAGGAGGACCGCCTCCAGCAGCTCGCCGAAGGCGGCTTCAACACGATCATCGCGGTCGGATTCGCCTACGCCGTCGCCGTCGGCAAGGTCGCGGCCGAGTACCCCGACATCAAGTTCGCGATCGTCGACGACGCGAGTGACGCCTCCAAGGCCGACAACATCGCGAACCTCACGTTCGCCGAGAACGAGGGCTCCTTCCTCGTCGGCGCGGCCGCCGCGCTGAAGAGCACCACCGGCAAGGTCGGCTTCATCGGCGGCGTGAACGTGCCGCTGATCCAGAAGTTCGAGGCCGGCTTCACCGCGGGCGTCAAGGCCGCCAAGCCCGAGGCGACGATCGAGGTCAAGTACCTGACCCAGCCGCCGGACTTCACCGGCTTCAACGACCCGGCCAAGGGCGAGACCGCGGCCAACGGCATGTTCGACAACGGTGTCGACGTGATCTACGCGGCCGCCGGTGGCTCCGGCAACGGCGTGTTCAAGGCCGCCAAGGCCAAGGGCGCGCTGGGCATCGGCGTCGACTCCGACCAGTACAACCAGCCGGCCCTCGCCGAGGTCAAGGACGTGATCATCACGTCCATGCTGAAGCAGGTCGACGTCGCGGTGTACGACTTCCTCGCGGCGGTCAACGACGACACCTTCAAGGCGGGCGAGCAGATCTTCGACCTGAAGGCCGACGGCGTCGGCTACTCGAAGAGCGGTGGCAAGCTCACCGACATCGAGGCCGCGCTGGAGGAGTTCAAGGCGAAGATCATCGCCGGTGAGATCAAGGTGCCGGCGACGATATAGCCGGCAGTAGGCGGCGACGGGCTCGGGAGTACTCCGCGACAGCGGTCCCGGGCCCGTCGCCCGCTCTCCATATCGGCGTCCCATCCCGACGCCGGTACCGACCTGCGACGAGGATGCGGCCAATGTCGACCGAGTCAGCCAGCCCGGCGAACGCCGTCGAGCTCACCGGGATCACCAAGCGGTTCCCCGGGGTGATCGCCAACGCCGACGTCAACATCGCGGTCCGGCCCGGCACGGTGCACGCCATCGTCGGCGAGAACGGTGCCGGCAAGTCCACCCTCATGAAGATCCTCTACGGGATGCAACGCCCGGACGAGGGGACGATCGCCGTCGATGGCGCCGTGGTCGAGTTCCACTCCCCGGCGGACGCGATCAAGGCCGGCATCGGCATGGTGCACCAGCACTTCATGCTCGCCGACAACCTGACCGTGCTGGAGAACGTGGTGCTCGGCAGCGAGCCCCGGTCCCGTGGCGGGCTCGACTTCGCCACGGCCCGTGCCAAGATCCTCGACATCTCGTCCAACTACGGCCTCGGTGTCGAACCCGACCGTCTGGTGGACGAACTCGGCGTCGGCGAGCGGCAGCGGGTCGAGATCCTCAAGGTCCTCTACCGCGGCGCCAGGACGCTGATCCTGGACGAGCCGACCGCCGTGCTGGTGCCCCAGGAGGTCGACGAGCTGTTCGGCAACCTGCGCGAGCTCAAGGCGGAGGGCCTGACCATCCTGTTCATCTCGCACAAGCTCGACGAGGTGCTCTCGGTCGCCGACGACATCACGGTTGTCCGCAGGGGAACCACGGTCGCCAGCGTGCGGCCCGGCGACGTGACCGCCCGCCAGCTGGCCGAGCTGATGGTGGGCAGCGCCCTGCCGGTGCCGGAGTTGCGCGACTCCACCGTCACCGACGAGGCCGTGCTCGACGTCGCCGGGCTGACCGTGCGCACCGGCGACGGCCGCATCGTCCTCGATGACCTGTCGTTCACCATCCACGCCGGTGAGGTGCTCGGCATCGCCGGCGTCGAGGGCAACGGCCAGGCCGAGCTGGTCGAGGCGCTCATGGGCATCCGGTCGCCGTCGGCGGGCACGCTCACGCTGGGCGGCAAGGTCATCAACCGGATGTCCACCAAGCACCGCCGCGAGGCCGGCATGGCCTACATCCCCGAGGACCGGCACCGGCAGGGCCTGCTGCTGGAGGCGAGCCTGTGGGAGAACCGCATCCTCGGCCACCAGACGCGCAGGCCCAACGTGCGCGGCCCCCTGCTCGACATCGGTGGTGCCAGGGCCGACACCCAGCGCATCGTGGACGAGTACGACGTGCGGACCCCCAGCATCGAGGTGGCCGCGACTGCGCTCTCCGGCGGCAACCAGCAGAAGCTCATCGTCGGCCGCGAGATGAGCGGTGACCCGGTGGTGCTGCTCGCGTCGCACCCGACCCGCGGCGTCGACGTCGGCGCCCAGGCCGCGATCTGGGAACACATCCGCCGGGCCAGGGCCAACCGGCTCGCGGTGCTGATGATCTCCGCCGACCTCGACGAGCTGATCGGCATGTCGGACCGGCTCGCGGTCATCCTGCGCGGCCGGCTGGTGTCCTACTTCGACCCCAAGGCGGTCACCCCGCAGGAACTCGGCTCCGCGATGACCGGCGCCACCGGAGAGGCGGAGCGATGAAGAGGCTGACCCCGCGCGCCGTCGCGCTCGCCGTCGCCGCACCGGTCGGCGCCCTGGTCTTCGCCGCGCTGGTGTGCGTGGTGATCCTGCTCATCACCGGCCACTCCCCGGCCGACACCGTCGAGGCGATGATCAGCTCGGCGAAGCGGCCGCGGACCTCCGTCATCGCGCTGAACAACGCGACCAACTACTACCTCGCCGCCGTCGCGGTCGCCATCGGCTTCCGGATGAACCTGTTCAACATCGGGGTCGACGGGCAGTACCGGCTGGCCGCGATGCTGTCGGCCGCGCTCGCCGGTGCGTCCTTCATGGAGGGACTGCCCTCGTTCCTGCGGATCGCGATGACGATGATCGCGGCCATGCTGGTCGGCGCGCTGTGGGCCGGGCTCGCGGGCTTCCTCAAGGTCACCCGCGGGGTCAGCGAGGTGATCTCGACGATCATGCTCAACGCCATCGCCACCGCGCTGGTCGCGTTCCTGCTGAACCCGCGGCGGCTCGCCATCCTCGAGGGCAACGACATCCGCACGCCACCGATCACCGAGGGCGGCTGGGTGCCCAACATCCCCTATCCCGGCACGAACTCCGAGATCCACGGGCTGATCCTGGTGGCCGCGCTGGTCGGCTTCCTGTACTGGTTCGTGCTGGCCCGCACCCGGTTCGGCTTCGAGCTGCGGGCCACCGGCCTCTCCGAGTCGGCCGCCGTGGCCAGCGGCGTGAGCGTCAAGAAGATGGTGTTCCTGTCGATGCTGCTCTCCGGCGCGGTGGCCGGGCTGGTCGGCATGCCGGAACTCCTGGGTGGCGCGCACGCCTACTCGCTGAACTTCCCGCCGGGCATCGGCTTCATCGGCATCGCGGTCGCGCTGCTCGGTCGTAACCACCCGCTCGGGATCGCGTTCGCCGCGGTGCTGTGGGGCGTGCTCGACGCCAGCTCCAACGGCCTCGACGTCGCTGGCGTGCCCAAGGAGATCGTCGTGATCATGCAGGGCGTCATCGTGCTGTCCGTTGTGGTGGCGTACGAGCTGGTGCGTCGCTACCGGGTCCGGCTCGAACAACGCGAGGTCGGCAGAGCACTGGGCACCACCAAGCCGCTCGAGGAGGTGTCGGCATGACCGCGGCCGGACTCACCGTCGGGGTCGAGACGGCCCCGCCCAGGCGGGGTGGCCGCCCCGGCCGCTGGCGCTGGTACCTGGTCGGTGCCTTCGTGGCCTTCGCCGTGGTCGCGCTGGTGCGCGTCTTCACCGGCGCCGACGACCTCACCTCGCGTGGCACCGTCGCCGCCGCGCTCACCGCTGCCGTGCCGATCGCCATGGCCGGGCTCGGCGCGCTGTGGGCCGAACGGGCCGGCGTGGTCAACATCGGCCTCGAGGGCATGATGGTGCTCGGCACCTGGGGCGCCGGGTTCGCCGGCTACCAGTGGGGCCCGTGGGCCGGGGTCGTGTTCGGGCTCGCCCTGGGCGCCCTCGGCGGCCTCCTGCACGCCATCGCGACCGTCACCTTCGGCGTCGACCACATCATCTCCGGCGTGGCCATCAACCTGCTGGCTCCCGGTGCCGCGCTGTTCCTGTCCAAGCAGTACTTCACGGACGCGCCCGGCGGCGGGCAGAAGCAGTCGCCGCCGCTGCGCGACGTCCCGCACATCACCGTGCCGGGGATCTCGTCGTGGTTGCGCAGCCTGGAGGAGCAGCACTGGTGGCTGGTCTCCGACCTGGCCGGCGTGCTCGGCGGCCTCGTCACCGAGGTGTCGCTGCTGACGGTCATCGCCGCCCTGCTGCTGGTCGGCACCCTGTACGTGCTGTGGCGCACGCCGTTCGGCCTGCGCCTGCGGGCCTGCGGTGAGGCGCCGGTCGCCGCCGAGTCGCTCGGCGTCAACGTCTACAAGTACAAGTACGCCGCCGTGATCATGTCCGGCGCGCTGGCCGGCCTCGGTGGCGCGTTCCTCGCCATCAGCTCCAGCCAGTTCCGCGAGGGGCAGACCGGTGGGCGCGGCTTCATCGGCCTGGCCGCCATGATCTTCGGCAACTGGCGCCCCGGTGGCCTCGCCGCCGGTGCGGGCCTGTTCGGCTACACCGACGCGATGCAGCTGCGCGGGTCGGACGCCGTGCACGCGCTGCTGCTGTTGCTCGGCATCGCCCTGCTCACCCTCGCCGTCGTGCAGTTCCGGGCCCGGCGGGTCACGATCGCCGTGACCGCGGCCGTGCTCGGGGTGGCGTTCGGCGGGTGGTACTTCGTCACCGACGAGCTGCCGCCCGAGCTGGTCGGCGCCGCGCCCTACGTGGTGACGCTGCTGGTGCTCGCCCTTGCCGCCCAACGGTTGCGAATGCCCAAGGCGGACGGTCAGATCTATCGCAGGGGCGAGGCAGGGTGACCTCGGCGGTCGACTGGGACGGCCTGCGGGCCGCGGCCGTCGCCGTCGCCGCCAACGCCTACGCCCCGTACTCCGGGCTGCTCGTCGGCGCGGCGGCGGTGTGCGACGACGGCCGGGTCGTCACCGGCTGCAACGTGGAGAACGCGTCGTACGGGCTCGGCCTGTGCGCCGAGTGCACCATGGCCGGGCAGCTGCGCCTGACCGGCGGCGGCCGTTTCGTCGCGGTCGCGTGCCGCTCCGGTGCCGGCGACCTGCTCATGCCGTGCGGCCGCTGCCGGCAGGTCCTGTACGAGCTCGGCGGGCCGGCGTGCCTGCTCGACACCCCGAGCGGCATCCGTGTGATGCGCGACGTACTCCCCGACGCCTTCGGGCCAGGCGACCTGCCCTCGTGAGTGGCGTTTGGTGTTCCAACACCAAACGCCACTCACGAGGCGGCCGTAGGCTGCCCCCATGATCAGTGCGGTCGAGGTCATTCGGGCCAAGCGGGACCGGCAGCGGTTGAGCGACGCCCAGATCGACTGGGTGATCGACGCCTACACCCACGGCGTCGTCGCGGATGAGCAGATGTCCGCGCTGGCCATGGCCATCCTGCTCAACGGTATGGACCGTGCCGAGACCGCCCGCTGGACCCGCGCGATGATCGCGTCGGGGGAGCGGTTGTCGCTGACGGACATCGGCCGGCCGCTGGTCGACAAGCACTCCACCGGCGGCGTCGGCGACAAGATCACGCTGCCGCTGGCCCCGCTGGTCGCGGCCTGCGGCGCGGCGGTGCCGCAGCTCTCCGGCCGCGGACTCGGCCACACCGGCGGCACGCTGGACAAGCTGGAGTCCATCCCGGGCTGGCGCGCCCAGCTGTCCACGGCCGAGATCGTCGCGCAGCTGCGCGACGTCGGCGCGGTCATCTGCGCGACCACGGAGGGCCTGGCCCCGGCCGACCGCAAGCTGTACGCGCTGCGCGACGTCACGGGGACCGTCGAGTCGGTGCCGCTCATCGCCTCGTCGATCATGAGCAAGAAGCTGGCCGAGGGTGCCGACGCGCTGGTCCTCGACGTGAAGGCCGGCTCCGGCGCGTTCATGAAGACCGTCGACGCCGCGCGGGAACTGGCGGACGCGCTCGTCGGCATCGGCCGCGAGCACGGTCTCGCCACCACAGCGGTGCTCACCGACATGTCGAGGCCGCTCGGCCGGGCGGTCGGCAACGCCGTCGAGGTGGCCGAGTCCGTCGAGGTGCTCAAGGGCGGCGGCCCGGCCGACATCGTCGAGCTGACGGTGGTGCTGGCCCGCGAGATGCTGCGGCTCGTCGGCATCACGGTCGACCCGGCCGAGGTGCTCGCGTCGGGGCGGGCCCACGAGACGTGGTGCCGCATGATCGCCGCCCAGGGCGGTGACCCGGATGCGGCGCTGCCAGTGGCCGTGCACACCCACGTGGTCGAGGCCCCGGAGTCGGGGACGCTGGCCGAGCTCGACGCCTACGCGGTCGGGCTGGCCGCCTGGCGGCTCGGCGCGGGCCGCTCCCGCAAGGAGGACCCGGTGCGGCACGCCGCCGGGGTGATCTGCCTGGCGCGGCCGGGCGACGCGGTGGAGCGCGGCCGGCCGCTGCTCGAACTGCGCACCGACGACGCGGACCTCATCCCGGCGGCGCTCGACGCGCTGGCCGGCGGCTACCGCATCGGCGACGCCGCACCGCCCACAACACCCCTGATCATCGACACCCTGCGCTGACGCCCCGCGCGCCCGAGGTGCCCGTGACCCGGGTGCCCGTGATTCGGGTGGATGGCACATTTGGCCGGTTCTATTGGCCACATGTGCCATCCACCCGGTATGGGTCAGCGGGAGTCGGCCTCGAGGGAGTCGGCCTCCTCGCCGTCGCGGGCCGACGGCATCTTGGTCTTGCGGGGGCGGCGCTGAGCGGGACGCGGCGGCGGGGGCGGCGCCGCCGGGCCGGGGCCACCACCGAGGATGAGCTCGGCGAACGTGGCCATGGCCTCGTCGAGCTGCCCGGCGTTGCGCTGCTCGGACTCCTCGTTGGCGCCGCGGACCAGCGACACCAGACGGTCGGCGTCGGGACGGTTGGCGAGCGTGCCGTCGATCTGGTCCAGCCGCTCGGCGACCAGGCCGCTGAGGCCGGTGATCTTGCCGGTGAAGCCGTCCTCGACGGTGTCCAGCCGGCCGGCCACCTCGTCGAGGCGGGAGGCGAGCTGCTCCAGCCGCGCGGTGAGGGTGTCCAGCTTGTCCGTCGGGTCGACCGCGGGCCGCCCGGCCAGCTCGTCGAGCCGTCCGGCGAGGCCCTCGCGGGTCTCGCCCAGCACCTCGCCGAGCACCTTCTGCATCGCGGCGCCGGTCTCGGTCAGCTTGCCGTCGAGCCCGGTCCGCGTCTCGTCGAGGAGCTTGGCCAGGCTGTCGGAGCTGTCGTTGATGGTGCGCTGCACCGACTCGCGGTTGCCGTCGAGGTGCTCGTGCATGCCCTCGTCGACCTCGTCGACCCGGCCGCGCAGGCTGACCTCCATGGCGTCGACGCGCTCGCGGAGCGGGCCGTGCACGGCGCTCGGCAGCGAGTCGAGCCGGGTGTCCTGCTTGTCGAGGTGGTGGTCGAGGTCGTCGATGCGCTTGTGGACGCCGCCGATGCGGTCCTCCAGCCCGTCCATCCGACCGGCGACACCCTCGAAGCGGCCGGCCATGCCCTCCAGACGCCCGTCGAGCTGGGCGAACGGCTTGGCCAGCCGGTCGACGACGGCCTCGACGGACCGGCCGAGGCCGGCGATCGCGCCGTCGATGACCTCCATCTTCGCCATCAGCTCGTCGACCCGTTCGGCGAGGACGCCGACCTCGGTGCGGTCCGGCATCTCGGACAGGCGCTTGCGGACCGAACCGAGCGACTCCAGCGGCGCGAGTCTGGCGTGGATCTCGTCCAGCGCGTCGAAGATCTGCTGCTGTTCGCTGTCCCTGATCTCTGCGGCGCGCATCAACATGCTGCGCATTCGGTCGAAGGACATTGTCGAGTTGTTCTCGCTCACGGGGACGACCTTTGTGGAAGGCGGGGGCGCATCTCTGCAGACGATCGGGGATCGCAGGCGTTCGACTCTAGCCATGTCTAGGCAGCGTTCCTAGCTGGGGTGGGGCGGTCACTCTTCGTGTTGTTGGACCTTTCACGAACGGAGCAATGCCCCCGTTTGCGACCACGGGCCGTGGGGATACGGTGCTGGAGTGGCTATCGCGCTGACCCCTGACACCATTCGCACCGCACCCAAGGTGCTCCTGCACGACCATCTGGACGGCGGTCTGCGACCCGCCACCGTCGTCGAGCTGGCCGAATCCGCCGGACATCGGTTGCCGACCACGGACCCGGCCGAGCTCGGCGGCTGGTTCCGCGCGGCCGCCGACTCCGGATCGCTGGAGCGCTACCTCGAGACCTTCGCCCACACGGTCGCCGTCATGCAGGACCGCGCCGCACTCGTTCGAGTGGCGGCCGAATGTGCGGCCGACCTCGCCGCCGACGGCGTCGTGTACGCGGAGGTGCGGTACGCGCCCGAGCAGCACACCGACCGCGGGTTGCACCTGGAGCAGGTGATCGAGGCGGTCCTCGAGGGTTTCGAGCAGGGCTCGCGGGACACCGGCATCCGCATCGGCTGCCTGCTCACCGCCATGCGGCACGCCGCCCGCTCGTCGGAGATCGCCGAGCTGGCGGTCCGCTACCGCGACGCCGGGGTGGTCGGGTTCGACATCGCCGGCGCCGAGGCCGGCTTCCCGCCCACCCGACACCTCGACGCCTTCGAGTACCTGCGCCAGCAGAACTCGCACTTCACCATCCACGCCGGTGAGGCGTTCGGCCTGCCCTCCATCTGGGAGGCGCTGCAGTGGTGCGGCGCCGACCGGCTGGGCCACGGGGTGCGGATCGTCGACGACATCAAGACCGTTGACCTCAAGACGGCAGACGACCTCAGGTCGGCAGCCGACGGCTCGGTGGCGCTGGGCCGGCTCGCCGCCTACGTGCGGGACAAGCGCATCCCGCTGGAGATGTGCCCCACGTCCAACGTCCAGACCGGCGCGGCCACCTCGATCGCCGAGCACCCCATCGGGCTGCTGACGAAGCTGCGCTTCCGGGTGACCGTCAACACCGACAACCGCCTGATGAGCGACTGTTCGATGACCAGCGAGCTGGCCGCCCTGGTCGACGCGTTCGGCTACGACTGGGCCGACCTGCAGTGGTTCACGGTCAACGCCATGAAGTCGGCGTTCATCGGCTTCGACGAGCGGCTGGCCCTGATCAACGACGTGATCAAGCCCGGCTACGCGGCGCTGATGGCCTGACGCCCCAGGCGCGTCAGGCGCGTCAGGCGGCGTCAGCCCGAGTCGGCCCGAGTCAGTCGGTGTCAGTTCGAGTGGAGGCGGTCGGCGAAGTCGTTGGCCAGCTGCTTCCAGGCCGCGACCTCGGCGTCGAACGGCGCGCTCGGTGCCAGCCGCGTCGGGTCCGGCCGCAGCACGAACGACACCAGCCAACCGAGGGTCTCGGACGGGGCGAGAGCCCGGCTGACCGAGTCGTCGTCCGCCCACTCGGCTGCGTCCGTGATGAGCTCGACGGCCAGGTCCAGCTGCGTGGGGTCCACTCCGCCCGGGCCCTCCGCGAGGTCGTCGGCGAGGCCGGTCAGCACGTAGGTGTTGTCCGGGTGCACCTCGACCTTGAGGTCGCCGGCGGTGGCCGCGGTGACCACGTCCTCCCACGTGGCGACGGCCGCCAGGTCGTGGCCGACCGAGCCCTCCTCGCCGGCGGCCAGGTACTTGGCCAGCGCGCGTGGGCTGCGGAACACCTCGATGGTGCCGTTCGACCCGAGGAACAGGGGGGCGTCGTCCAGGTAGCAGCGCAGGGTGTAGTGCTCGCCGAGGCTGCTCACGATCAGGATCGGGTCGATGCCGACCTGCCCCCAGAAGCCGACCTCGGCGGGCTCCTCGTCGGCCTGGGCCCCGTCGTCGGTGTCGGCCGCCTCGGCGTCGTCGGACTCGGTGTCGTCCGCTTCGGACACGGGCTCCTCTGACGCCGCGGCTGCGGCGTCGGCCGCGGCCAGCTCCTGCCGCGCGGCGGCCAGGGCCTTCTCGTCGAGGTCGGGCGTCGTGACCACGGCGTCGAGCGCGTCGAGCACCTCGTCCCATCGCTCGACGACGACCGTGGCCATCTCGGTCCACAGCCGCTCGCCGTCGCGGCCGACGAACGCGATCGCGCCCTGGTCGGTCAGCGCGAAGCCGTCGGACGCGGCCAGTACCTCGCGCACCACCTCGAGGTCACACACGTCGGCGAGGGAGCGCACCATGGCGAGGACGTCGGCCAGGTCGCCGACCGCCCAGGTGTCCGGGTCGCCGGCGACCAGCTCGGGCACCGCGACGAGGTCGTAGCGCTGCGTCTCGTCCGGCACCAGCTCGTCGACGGCCAGCTGCGGCACGATCCGCCAGGCCGGGTGGTCGGTCAGGTCGTGCTCGGTGGCGGTGCGCACGAACGCGGCCAGCTGCGCGGCGTCGGTGAAGACGTACAGGTGTTCCCCGTGTCCGAGGAAGGCCTCCCACTCCTCGCCGTCCTCCTTCCACCGCGGTGCCCACAGGGTGATGACGTCACCCTCGGTCAGCCCGAGCTGCACCGGGACGATGTCCTGCGCCATTGCCTACCTCCCACGACGGTGTACGCGGCAGCCTAGGGGGTCGCGCCGAGGCGTCAGCGATCGGAGCGGAAGATGGAGGCGTCGAAGGAGAACACGTCGTCGTCGGACTCCGTGTCGGCGTCCGCGTCTCGTTCCACCGATCGGCTCGCTCCCGTGCTGCTCGCTTCGGCGTGGCTCGCGTCCGGGCGGTTCGCCTCCGGCGCGGCTGCCGTGTCCCATCCCCTGGCCCGGGCCGGTGTCGGCCGGTCGAGCCGCTCCACCTCGGCCGCCGCCTCGTCGCCGAGCGCCAGCGCCAGCAGGGTGTAGCCGCGCTGCCGGGCGTCCTCGGAGGCGAAGCCGGCGGCCGCGACGATGGCCTCGCCCAGCTTGCCCGGCCCGAGCCGCAGCGCCTCGGCGGTGATCCGCAGGTCCACCAGCTCCCCGCTGCCGGAGACGACCGCGGTCACCAGGTTCCCCTCGGTGGCGCCGGTA
>Ga0190272_10001554_pt1 | contig 11023 bp, 9 predicted proteins | sample Popmic504T_FD_133746 | JGI IMG/M metagenome (GOLD analysis project Ga0190272, IMG submission 133746) | Populus adjacent soil microbial communities from riparian zone of Shoshone River, Wyoming, USA - 504 T | ecosystem: Environmental > Terrestrial > Soil > Riparian zone | place: USA: Wyoming...
CGACGATCGTCGAATGGATCGATCGGATTGCCGATGAGCGCGTAACAAACCAGGGCAGACGCAGCGACCGAGATCATCAGCGCTACCGTCCACTTGGTGACAACGGGTGACATCTAACGAGACGGAGATAAGCTGCGGCGGGAGGGAGAGCGCGTCGTCCGTAGGAAAAGCGTTTTAATCATCCCAAGAGTTAGTCGCAAGTCTTCCCGCCGTCAGCTTCATCGATTGGTTAGATGGTTGGGTGAGTTCATGGCGGCGACTGAGACGCTGCCGAATTAGGATCGTCCGGGTCGCCGCCGTAGGACTCTAAGCGACCGCTGCGGGAAATCCATACACCATACAAACGGCGCGGCCGCGCCTCGTGAATCCACTCGAAGGCCCAACGTGCATTTCCAATGGTGAGCTCACGCGGGCCTGTGAGAAGAGCCGTATCCCGCCCGCTGTCGTGACAGAGCGCGATGACGCGACTCAAAGCCTGCGACTGCGCATACGACCGCGACCAGAAGCACGCCTGGAACTGCAAAACAACGCACAGCACGACGAGAAACACTGCTCCGCAGACGAGCCAACCGACTATTCGCGGGATGCGTCGCTTCACCATCTAACGAGAAGTAGGCCGAATTATTCGGCAATTTCTTGGCAAAAGGGGAATAATTCGGCCTAATAATCCACTCTTCTTCTGGGGCAATACCCGGAGGGCACCGAACATGTAGCCTTCACTCTACCGGTGGTCATCCATTCCGGGCAATCCTAAACGCTTGGACACAGTCCGAGAGCGCTTCGCGATCTCCCACAAGACACAAACGGTGCCAGGCACATAGCGGGACCAGATTCTCTTCTCTTGAACGAAAATCGTTCAGTCGTGTCTTCACTCAGATGAGAAACCTTATGACCCGCCGCGAGGCGACAAGAATAATGGCCGGAACTGCCGCGAGTTTGCTGGTCGCGCCATCGTTGCCGGCCCAAGCCAAAGTGTCCCTCCTGCAACGCGCCATTCCCTCCTCAGGCGAAATGCTGCCGGTGATCGGGCTGGGGACCTCGCGCGTTTTCAATTCCGCTCCTTCCGCAGCCGAACGCGAGCCGCTCGAGCAAGTCGTGGCCACGCTGGTGAAGATGGGCGGAAAAATTGTCGACACCTCGCCCATGTATGGCCAGGCGGAAACGGTCTCGGGCGAGATCGCGGCCAAACTCAAGCTGCACGACAAACTTTTTCTCGCGACCAAGGTCTGGACGACCGGAAAAGCGGAAGGCATTCAGCAGATGGAACGTTCGTTAGAGCTCCTCGGCAAAAAGCCGCTCGACCTCATTCAGGTGCACAACCTGATCGATTGGGAAACGCAGCTGGCCACCTTGCAGGAATGGAAGAAGCAGGGCCGGATTCGTTACACCGGCATCACCCATTCGACCACGGGCCGGCAGGATGACGTCGCGCGCGTCCTGGAAAAGGAGCGGGTCGATTTCGTGCAGATCAATTATTCCCTCATGGAACGCGAAGCCGAGGAGCGCGTTCTCCCGGTGGCGAAAGAACGCGGCGTGGCCGTGATCGTCAATCGTCCCTTCGGCCAGGGCGATTTGTTCGGGCGCGTGCGCGGGAAGCCGTTGCCCGAATGGGCGGGGGAGATTGATTGCAAATCGTGGGCCCAATTCTTCCTCAAGTGGATCGTGGCCCATCCGGTGGTGACCTGTGCCATCCCAGCCACCAGCAAGCCGCATCACATGGAAGATAATTTGCAGGCCGGCCTGGGCCGCTTGCCGGATGAGAAAATGCGCCGCCGCATGGTGGAGGCGATGAGCGCCTTCTAGAGTTAGGTATGGGAAGATGCGCCATGGGTGGCACCCCACTGCCTTCGCTCGGCTGGAACTCGAGCGCGTTCGGTCTTATTGGTCGCGTCATGTTTGCGCGCTTCTTCCTTGGTCCTATTTGTCTGGCTCTTGCCCTCACGACAGCTTCCGCAGCGACTGAATTCCGCGGAGCCTGGGTTGCGACCGTTCACAATCTGGATTGGCCGTCGAAGCCGGGTCTGCCCGCGGCCACGCAGAAGGCGCAACTGCGCGCGCTGCTCGACCGTGCGGCAGAACTGAGGCTGAACGCAATTCTCCTCCAAATCCGACCGGCCAGTGACGCGCTCTATTCGTCCGAAAAGGAGCCGTGGTCGCAATTTCTCACCGGGCGCCAGGGCAGCTCGCCAGGCTACGATCCGTTGCAGTTCGCGATCGAGGAAGCGCATGCGCGAGGGATCGAACTGCACGCCTGGATCAATCCTTTCCGCGCGGCCACGAACGTGAAGACGGTGCTGGCTGAAAATCATATCGCGAAACGTCATCCCGAATGGATCTGCCGGGTCGGGACTCAGCTTTGGCTCGATCCCGGTGAGCCGGCCGCGCGTGCGTATGTCCTCGGCGTCATTCAGGACATCGTCCGCCGCTACGACATCGATGGTCTCCATATCGACGATTACTTTTATCCTTACCCGCGCACGCCGGGCTTCGTCTCCTTTCCGGATGATGGGACCTGGCGACGCCATGGAACGAAGAGCGGCCTCAGCCGGGCCGATTGGCGGCGGGAAAATATCAATGACTTCGTGCGCTCCATGTACCGGACGGTGAAAGCAACCAGGCCTTCCGTCCGCGTCGGGATCAGCCCCTTCGGCATTTGGCGGCCGGGCGTGCCCCCGACGACCGAAGCGCAGGTCGATGCCTACGGCGAACTCTTCGCTGACTCCCGAAAATGGCTCGCCGAAGGCTGGTGCGATTATCTTGCGCCCCAACTTTATTGGAGCATTCAACCCGCGAAACAAAGCTTCCCGGTGCTACTCGAATGGTGGCGTGCGCAGAGCCGCGGGAGAGCGGTCTGGCCCGGCATCGCGACCGAACGCATCGGCGCGAAGCGTTCGGCCAGGGAGATCATCGATCAAATTGCGCTCACGCGCCGCGGCACGAATGCGCCGGGTCACATTCACTGGAGCATGAAAGCGCTCATGCAGAATCGCGGAGGCGTCGCCGAACTCTTGCGCGCCGGGCCCTACGCAGAAAAAGTCCCTCCCTGATTCGCGGATTCAGAATGTCAGTCTCGCGCCTCTCGGCGCACGCGAGGAGATACCGCTTAAACCGCGGTAAGTCTGCGAAGAGAATCGCGTCGTCATTTAAGGCGGCGTTTAGCAAGTCATTATTCCTGATTTTATCCGGGTTTATCACTGGGTTGCGGCGGAAATTAACAACTCTACAATCTTGTGCGCGTGTGTGAACGCAGACGCGTTCACACATGGCTGACGAAAAACCGCACGCGCCGCAACCGCCCTACGAGGCGCCGCGTGCCGCGCGGCCAAGCACCGCGGAAGGCACGCTCGACCGTCCGCCTGGAAAACATGATCCCTACGCGGCCTTTCGCTTTCGGGCGTTCGGATTCTATACATCGGGGAATCTGATTTCGGTCATCGGGCGTCTGATGTTCATCGTGGCGGTGGAATGGGAGATTTACGCGCGCACCCATTCGGCGACGGCGCTGGGACTGGTGGGATTGGTGATCGCGTTGCCGGTGGTGTTGCTGTCACTTCCGGCCGGCCACATCGCGGATCGTTTTCCGCGCAAACGCATTGTGCTGGTGACTCAGGCGCTGAGCGCGATCTGCTCGCTCGCTCTCGCCTTCGTTTCGTGGCAACACCTCGCCATTCCAAATTGGCCTGCGTTGCAGGCCGGAAATCGTTTTCTGCACTCGATTGCGTCGGTCTTCGAGCGCCAGACCTATTTCCACTTCGACGATCTTTCCATCCCGCTGATCTATTTGATCCTGCTCATCTCCGCGGTTGGGCGCACCTTCGGCTGGGCGGCGCGCAGCTCTTATTTTCCGCAGCTCGTCCCGCGCGACGCTTTCGCGAATGCCGTCACTTGGAACAGCAGCGTCTTTCAAATTGGGTCGGTCGTCGGACCGGCCATCGGCGGCCTCCTCATCGTGCGGGCGGGGTTCCCTTTCATCTATGTGTTAGACGCCGCGTGTGCCCTTGCCTTCTTCTTCCTCGTGCTGCCGATCCGGAGCAGCGATCGCGGCAGCAGCAGCGAGCGCAACGCGTGGCGCAGCCTGATGGAAGGCATCCGATTCATGCGAAGCAAGAAGTTGGTGCTGGCGACCATTACTCTCGACATGTTTGCGGTGTTTCTCGGCGGGGCTACGGCGCTCCTGCCGATCTTCGCCGACCAGATTTTGCACTGCGGTCCCATCGGACTCGGCTGGATGCGCGCGGCGCCGGGAATCGGCGCGTTCATTATGGCACTGTTGATTGCGTATCTGCCGCCGATGAAAAATGCGGGCAAGGCGCTCCTGTGGTGCGTCACCGGTTTCGGCGCTGCCACGATCGTCTTCGGATTGTCGCGCTCTCTCTGGCTCTCGCTGGCGATGCTTTTTCTGACGGGCGTGTTCGATAGCGTGAGCGTGGTCATTCGGCACTCCTTGCTGCAACTGGTCACGCCCGATTCGATGCGTGGCCGCATTTCCGCGGTGAACAACATCTTCATCGGCACTTCGAATGAGCTGGGCGCGCTGGAGTCGGGCTTAACCGCGGCCCTTTTCGGTCCGATCATTTCGGTCGTGTCCGGCGGCGTCGGCACGATTTTGGTGGTGCTGGGCGTAATGTGGAAATGGCCGGAAACGCGCAAGATCGGCGCGCTCGATAAGAATTTGAGCTAAATTGTAGGGGTCTGTGTCAGACGGTATTCGGCGTTGGCGTTTCACAGAAACGCCCTACAAATAAGAAACGAAAATAACCGATCATGAAAATAGCAGCGGCCCAGATTGCGTGTGCGCTCGGCGACGTCGACGCCAACCTCGGCAAGATTCGTGATTTCTCCGCTCGCGCGAAGGAAGGCGGGTCTGAGCTGGTGGTCTTTCCCGAGATGGCAGATACCGGTTACTCGATGCAGGTCATCCAGGCTCACGCCACGGCGTGGACTGAGGGCGCCGTGCCCGAACTGCGCAAGATGGCAAAGGACCTGGCGATTGCCATCATCTGCGGTGTTTCGGAACGAGAAGAAAATTCCATCTACAATTCTCAAGTCTTTATCGATGCAACTGGCGAAATCGTTGGGAGCTACCGCAAGACTCACCTTTTTACCGGGACTCCCATCGGAGAAGACAAGTGCTTCTCGCCTGGGCAGGAGTTAAAGACATTCCCGTTCGGCGGCTTCCGTCTCGGCTTGAGCATCTGCTACGATCTTCGGTTTCCCGAGGTGTACCGAAAGCTGGCGATTCAACAGGCGGCAAACGTTTTCATCATCTCATCGGCCTGGCCATTTCCGCGGGTAGAGCATTTCCGCATTCTGTGTGCAGCCCGCGCGATCGAGAATCAGAGCTATGTGATCGTTTCGAATCGGGTCGGCACGGATGAAGGTGTGACCTGCTGCGGGTCATCGGCGATTATCGATCCCTACGGTGTTACCCTGGGCTCCGCTTCCACGGATGGCGAAGAGCTTGTCCAGGCGGACGTTTCGGAGGAGGCGATTACTCTAGTCCGCAACAAGATGGCGGTCTTCGAGCAGCGCCGGCCGGATCTTTACGGGAAGGGTTGAGTACGCGGCGGCCGAATAAAATGCGTGTCATCCTGAGTCCGGCAGCGGCCGGACGAAGGAGCTCACAATAGTTCTGGCGTCACTCAAATCACGGGGCGCGATATCCAACGCCAAGATTGCGCGCTTCGCGAAAGCGGTGACTTGAACGCGTCCCCTTCGACTGCGAGGTCCCTCGTCCGGCCGCTGCCGGACTCGGGATGACAAGCACAAGAACTCGAACGCGCCCTAAAAGGCGGCGTGCAAGCCGACCCTCGCATACGGGATGCCGCCGTCCTGGTGGTAGCGGACCTGGGTGCGATGGAAGTCGAAATCGCGAAATGGAATATATCCGCCCTCCGCCGAGAGCTTGAAAGCGGTGGATAACTTCCACTCGAAGCCACCGCCGATCCGCAGTTCTTCGTAACTGATGGCGGCATGGTTCAGCGCGGTGTTGCCGCGCAAGGTGCCGAAGTTTTTTTCCACCCGATAGCTGCTCAGCCTTAGATCGGCGCCTCCGTAAAGCATGCAGCTCTCGCTGAGTTCATATTCCAGCCGTGGCGTCGGGACGACGGCATTGAGCGTCCACTTCGGCGCAAATTTCCACCGAATCCCGCCCCCTGGCAGCACGGGACTCTGCCGCAGCGCATCGACGCCGATGCCGAAAACCACCTGAAAACCGGAATTGAAAATGTAAGTGCCGCCGAGGATGAACGGGACGTTGAAGGTGTCCTGGCCGAAGTCGTCAAAACTGGTCCCGTAAAACCCGGGCTGCGCCTCCACCCGGATCAGGAAGGAATCCGAAAGTTGCGTGTCGAGGCCGATAATCAGGTTGGTGGAGTGGAGGTCATCGGGGATCGCCGCACTCCCGCCGAAGCCGAACGAGTAAACTTCCGTTTGCACGCCGAGGCGCAGAATCCCGATCTTTGTTCGCGGCGTCAGGACGAAGCGGACGCGCGCCTGGCCCCCGTCGAAATCATTAATGGTCACGTTGCCTGTTTCGCCGCGCTCCAAATCGCCGTCGCCGAAGTACGCCGCCTCGGCGTCGAATTCGAACGAGAAGGACGATTCCGATTCGACCAACGCCACGTTTTTGGATGCGGTCGAATTGACTTCAACCAGCGCCACGTTCTTGGACGGGGTTGAATTCGTTTCAACCTCGACTGCGAACGCTTGGACGGCCGCGGTGGCCAGGCAAAACGCTACAAGTCGGATGGGTGCTTTCATGGAATAGAACGGAGTTGGCCGATTAGACTGCCTAACCCCCCATCAATGTCACGTCGAAACTGGAAATATCTTCCATGAAACGCCCCGTCATTCTCTGAGCTCCCAAGTAGCTACGGTCCGGCAGCTGCCGGATCGCCGTGCCGATCCTCCCCAACGCCCCGACAGAGCGGGGCGACTACAGCACTGAATCTGGGCGATTACGGCGTCTTGATCCCCATCTGGCCGAGCACGAGTTCGATCGCCCGGACGAGGGCCTCGACCTGCTCGGGGAAGATTTGGCCGATGGTGCCGATGCGGAAGCAATCAGCGTGGCTGACCTTCCCTGGGTAAATGACCATCCCCTGGCCGGCGAGCAGCCGATAGAACTCGCCGAAATCGAAGGCAGGATCATCCGGATAGCGAAAAGAGGTGATGATATCGCTCTGAAGCTCTGGTGCGAGATATTCCCGGAAGCCTAGCCGGCGCATCCCGGCAAGAAGCGCCTTGCGATTGGCGCGATAACGCTGGGCTCGTCCCACCACGCCGCCTTCCCGGACGAATTCATCGAGTGCCTGAGCAAACGCCAGCAGCGCGTGGGTCGGCGGAGTGAAACGGAACTGCCCGTTGCGCTCGAAGCCCTGCCATTGCGCCAGCAGATCGAGGCTTACACTGCGCGCATAGCCGGAACTGCTTTCGAGGGCCTCACGCCGTGCGAGCACGAACGCGAACCCAGGAACGCCTTCCAGGCATTTGTTGGCCGATGAGACAAGATAGTCCAGTTGCAACACCGAAAGGTCGATCGGCACCCCGCCGAAGCTGCTCATCGCATCCACGATGAATCGGCAGCCGTGTTCCCGCACGATTCGCCCGATTTCTTCGATCGGGTTCAGAATTCCGGTCGTCGTTTCGAGATGAACGATCGCGACATGTGTGGGCGGCGATTCTGCGTCTAGCAGCTTCCGAACAGTCCCTGGATCGGGAGTCTTATCTTCCGGCCATCGCTCAACGGCGACGTCGATCTTCAGACGCTCGGCCATTTGTAGCATCCGTTCGCCGTAGGCGCCATTCGCGAGCACCAAAAGCCGGCCAGCCGGCGGAATGACTGAGGAAAGCACCGACTCGAGGGCGAATGTCCCGCTGCCCTGCATCAGCACTGCCTCATAACCGCTCTCCTCGGAAACGCCGGCGACTTCGAGCAATTGGGTGCGAATTCGAGCGACGAGATCGATGAACTCCGAGTCGCGCGAGCCGAGGTCGCGCTGCATCGCCGCTTTCACGGAAGCGCTGGTGGTGAGAGGACCGGGAGTAAACAGCAGTGGATCGTTCATTTTGTAGGGCGTTTCTGTGAAACGCCATGGGTGAGGCGCCGATCCACGATGGCGTCTGACACAGACGCCCTACAAAATGGGATTACAGCATGGGTGAGGTTTCTCATTGTCTTTGCGATTCCCGAAGGAACGCGGAAAACCGCTCCTTTACCTCGTGCGGCTTCACGGTGGGACGACCGAGTTTTTCGGGCGAGCCCGGCCGAATTTTCACATGCAAGAGCGATGGGCCTTTGCGATGCCGCAACTCACGGACTGCTTCGCGGATTTCTTCGCGATGATCGACTCCAACGGCGGCGCGGTAATTCGCTGCTGCTGCCACTTGGGCGAAGCGCACGGTCGGCGACGCCGTCTGTTGGCCCCCGGTAGAATCATGGACTTCGTTATCGAGAATAATGTGGAGGAAATTCTCAGGCTGATAGAACCCAATCGTCGCCAGCGAGCCCATTTTCATGAGCGCGGCGCCGTCGCCGTCGATCACCACCACGGGCTGGCCGGGCAGGGCGTGCGCCACCCCAAAACCAATAGCCGACGCCGTGCCCATCCCACCGACGACATAAAGATGATTCGGCCGATCCGCGACAGTGAAAAGCTCGCGCCCGGTTTTCCCGGTAGTCGCGACGATTGCTTCATCGCCGTCGAGGGTAGCGAGAATTAGCTCGAGCGCCTCGGTGCGCGTTAGGATCCCTTCGCTCAAGAAACTCTCACGCAAATCGGAGACAACACGCTCTGGCGCGCGGTTCCCGGAAAGATCATGCGGCGCGATCGAATCCTTCGCCATGACAAGCGCGAACGGTCGCTGCCGCTCTTGCATGCTGGCCTCGGCGTGGGCCATGACGCCGGCGATCTGGGATTCGTCGGTCGGAAATGGCAGCCAGGGGATCTGGAGCGTGTCGAGGAGTTGATGCATGATGCGGCCCATTTGCTCGTGCTGCGGCTCGTCTTTCACACCGGGCTGTCCGCGCCAGGTCACGATCAGCAACGTGGGAATCCGGAACGGATAATTGAGCGACGTGAGAGGGTTGACCATGTTCCCGAGGCCGGAGTTCTGGCACATGGTGACTGTTTTCCGGCCGGCCAAAGCCGCGCCCAGGGTGATGCCGACCGCCTCGCCCTCGCTGGTCGCGCCGACGTAATCGAGCGCCGGATCGTCGATGACATAATTGAGAAAGGAGGTCAGGAACGAACAGGGGACGCCCGCAAATTGCGAATACCCGAGGCTCCGCAGGTGTTCGATGAATGAACCGGCGGCGATCATCTAGAAAGCCTGCGCGCGCGCGAGGTCGTCGAGATCGTCCACATCCAGCCAGTGGCCGGTAATATAGAGCACCTGCACGCGCTGCTTTTGTGCGAGGAGATGCTTGAATAGGTCGTCAAAACGCAGCGTGCGGAAATCGGGGCGGCGCGCCAGCTCCGTTAGCGCCGCTTTGACCTGTGCTGAACCGCGGGCCGTCATTTTCATCAATCCGATCCACTCGCCGTGGATGTTCTCTGGATCGAGGCTCGGCCCGGTCGCGGTGAGGAAAGCTTCCTCTTCGTCGTAGCGCAAGGCGTACGGCCGCGTTGCCGTGATGTAATCGATGTATCCCGCTGCTCCCTGCCGCCGCTCCCAGGCCGCATCGACCGCGATTACGATATCGTGCTCCTCGGCGAGCAGGTTATTAAGAATGTGTTTTCGGAAGAGAATGTCGCCGAAAGAGAGGATCGCTTCCCCCTCGAGGTGATCTAGCGCCTTGCTCAGCGAAAGCACTTCGCCCGTGTCCTCGAACTCATCGTTTTCAATAAACTCCACGTCCGGCGCGTTGACCCTGTCAGCCGCATATCCGCGGATGACCACGATTTGCCGGATCCCTGAGGCGCGGAACTGCGCGACGAGCTTGTGCAGCAGCGGCGTACCGCCGATCGAGACCATTGTTTTTGGAATGCCGGCCGTCACTTCACCCATCTCCGCGCCCCGGCTCGCCGCGAGAATAATGGCGCGGGCCGAGTCTGCCGTCCGTGGCAGGTAGCGTTCCTCCGCCTCCATCAACTCATCGGCGTTTTGTAACCGGAACACTTCCCTAACCGGAGCGATCGCATCGTCCACACTTTGGACCGAACGCTCCTCGAAAATCCGCCGGCTCGTCGCCTGCATCGCCGCGATAGAGCTGCGGACATTCTGGTTTGCCCAGATGACGAGGCTGATCCCGGCTTGCTCGAACACTTCCACTGGCGTGCTGTAGTACGTCGTCGGCACTATCACCAGCGGACTTCTTCCTTTCCACGCATCCGCGAAGGCGAGGACCTGGTCCGGCCCTGTTTTCTTGCTATGCACCAAAAGCGCATCGGCCCCGGCGGCATGGCACGCTTCCGCCCGCCGCATTACTTCATCCAGGCCCCAGCCCGCAATGAAACCTTCCAGCCGCGCCACCAGACAAAAGTCCGGATCGCTTTGCGCCTCTTTCACGGCTTTGATCTTGCCGGTGAATTCTTCGAGGTCGGCCAGCGGCTGCCGCTCGCTGTTGATGAACGAGTTCGTCTTCGGGAAAAGCTTGTCTTCGATGCAAACCGCCGCGACCCCGCGCTGCTCGAGTTTCCGGACGAGGCGCCGCATATTGTTGAAATTTCCGTAGCCGGTGTCGGCATCGAGCAGGATTGGGACGCGGGTGGCATCGCTCATAAACTCAACGACTTCAAGTACTTGCGTCCAACTGGCCTCGTTGTTATCCCGCACGCCGAGCGCGGCCGAAATGGAAAGCCCGCTCGCCCAGATTCCGCGAAATCCCGCTTCCTCCACGATGCGCGCGCTCAGGCCGTTGTGCGCTTCCATCAGGAATTCCAGGCCTCCGGAGCACAATAGCTCTCGGAATTGGGTCGTTTTCTTTCCTCGGGGCTCTACGGGCGAAGTCATAAACGGGGCGGCCAGACTACCACGGAATGATTGACGCCGCCCGCGACCCAATCGTAACTACTCGGGC
>Ga0190272_10001555_pt1 | contig 11023 bp, 11 predicted proteins | sample Popmic504T_FD_133746 | JGI IMG/M metagenome (GOLD analysis project Ga0190272, IMG submission 133746) | Populus adjacent soil microbial communities from riparian zone of Shoshone River, Wyoming, USA - 504 T | ecosystem: Environmental > Terrestrial > Soil > Riparian zone | place: USA: Wyoming...
CCGGGTGTTCTAATCTTCGGATTGCGTGGATAGCGGCTTTTCGCGTCTTGAGTCTACCGTCGTTGAGCTGTCCGTTGTTGCGTTGACGCGCACGCGATCACGGACAACTCAAAGACAGTAAACTTATAACGCAAAAAGAGTCTTCCGTTTTCGCGTAATCCTGGATGATTGTTCACCTCATTGACGGTACCTACGAGCTCTTCCGTCATTTTTACGGCCTTCGCACCTTCAACAAGGGCAAGGATAAACCGTTTGGCGCTGTTGCCGGCCTGTTGCACTCGGTGCTGGAGATGTTCGAGACCGGCGCGACCCACGTCGGCGTCGCCACCGATCACGTAATCGAGTCATTCCGCAACGATCTCTGGCCGGATTACAAAACGGGTGAGGGGATCGAGCCGGCGCTGCACGCACAGTTTCATCCACTCGAGGAAGCGCTCGCCGCCATGGGCGTTGCGGTCTGGCCGATGGTCGAGCTCGAAGCTGACGATGGGCTCGCGTCTGCCGCGCACCTCGCCGCGAATGACTCGCGTGTAGAGAAAATTTGCATCTGGGCGAACGACAAGGATCTCGGGCAGTGCGTGCGCGACGACCATGTCGTGCAGATCATCCGCAAAGGCATGCAGGTCAGGAACGCCGAGGCGGTGCGGACGAAATTTGGAGTACCACCGGAGCTGATACCCGATTTTCTGGCGCTTGTCGGCGACGCGCAGGATGGGTATCCAGGCATTCGCGGCATTGGCCGCACCACCGCCGCGAGTCTGCTCAACCGTCACGGCCCGATCGAGTCGTTCCCTCCGGGCGTGCTTGGTGCCGAACAGGAGCGGGCAATCCTGTTCAAGGTACTCGCGACGCTCAGAACCGATGCGCCGCTATTCACCGATGTGGATGAATTGAAGTGGAAAGGGCCGACACCGGGATTCACTGAGTGGGCAGCGCGGATTGCGGACGACCGCCTACTAGCTCGCTGCGCGAAAGCCTATGCTAAGGTCGCCGCTTGAGCTGCAGCCAGACTTAGCAGCGTCTACCCATCTTCGTTACTGCCCTGTCACCTGCACGGGGGCCGAGCGAGAGGCGATGCCCTGTGCGATGCGCGTACCCGCCCAGATCCGATACGTGCCTGATGCCGGTACCGTCCAGGCGTAAGTCACGGTGTCCGTCTCGGCAGGCTCGATGACATTCGAATCGTTCATCTCGCAGGTAACCAGCAGGCCTCTGAGGAGGAAACGCCGCTCGCCGCTCGGGAGCTCGACCTCGAAGTCGAGTCCTTCTCCGCAGCCGGCCAGGAATGTTTCGGACTCACCCCCGTAATTCGTTGCGATCGCGCGAAGGAGTATCCCGTCGCCAACGGAGGCGGCCGATGGCTCCGCTTCCACCCGCACGACCACGGCGGAAAACGGTGTCGTTACTCCGTCGCATCCCAGTATCAGCAGGATCGCCGCGGCGAGAGAGGCCGTCGCTCTTCGAGTCATTGTCGCTCCGTCAGTAATGCCCCGCTGAATCTACCCATCCCCGAGAAGCCATTGGTGCCCGAATGGATCGCGGATCCTGCATTGCCGCTCTCCGTGTCCTTCAGTTTTCGGACCGCGAAGGATCGTCGCGCCCGCGCCCGCGGCGGTACTTGCGAGCGAGTCGACGTCATCGACATGAAGATGGATCGTCGTAGCCGTTCCGCCAACCGTTCGCGGACTGAGAATTCCCGCCTCCGGGAATTCATCGGCCAGCATGATGACCGCCGGACCAAAAGTCAGCTCGGCATGCCCGACTCTTCCGTCGGGCTCATCGATCCGCAGACCGATCACGGCCCCGAATACCCTCGAGTAGAACTCGATTGCACCCGGGGCGTCATGAACGCAGAGATAGGGATAGACTTCGCGAATCGCCACGATACTGCCTTGGCCAGCAGAACTAGAACGCGTAGCCGACCGAGATGCGTATTGTCGGATAGCGGGCGATGAAATCATCGCTGCTGATCTCGTCTTCGCTGATCATGACGGCCTTACCACCCACGCCGAGAGCAACAGCGAAATTCCGGCCCGCACCCATCAACCATTGATGCTCGAGCAGCACCCCGAAGCTGGCGCCGCTGGTCGACTCTTCGCTGTCATCAAACGGAGAATTGGCGGAGACGCTCGTATATCCGACGCTGCCGCCAAAGGAGAATCCCTGGAGACCCGTGCCCTGTGGGTAGTAGCGAAGCTTCAGATCACCCGAGGTATACGCGAGATCGTCATCACCCAGGCTCCAGTGTGTGCCGCCGACGCCAAGTGTGAGCGCCGAGCCGGTTCGCCGCTCATACTCGGCCGAGTACATCGTCAGCGTCATGGCGTTGAGTGGCTGGATCGAAAAGACGTTGCTGGGGCCGCGGGTGGTTGGCGCGGACGAGAAGACGAGTTGTGCCGAGGACGCCGTGAAGGGCATCAGCATCATCACGGAAAGGGCTAAGACAGACTTGTTCATTTTGAATTGAGCCGGGTAAGAGGTTCGCGGACGTTATGAGCTTGGCAAAGAACGCGATTCTGCTACGTCCGACGAACTTTGAGCAGGCGGGGTAACGACAATTCGGTTAGTGAAGTCGCTTACGGGCGAACGGGCTCGGTGGGAAAAACAACAGAGAGAAGAACGGGCGGCAGGTTTGAGAGGCGTAGGTATAAGGAGGGAGGTGAATGCAGGGCCGACTTACCCCTTGTGCAAACCGCCGGCAGAGACGCCTCCATCACTCGTTTTCCAAATGGTGAGAACGGTCACGGCGTAGTGACCTCCTGCCTTACGCCTATGCCTCTCCAACCTGCCGCCCGTTCTTCTCGCTGTTGCAGTTCCGTCAGGCGTCACCGACCGTTTATCACCTACTCGCGAACTATCTCGTCCGCTGTGAAATGCGCTCAAGCACCTGCCATGCGCCAACTGTGAGATGGGTAATGCGACCGTGCGAGTCCTCACGGAACCCAAATCGCCGCTTTCCGTCCTCGCTGCGAAAGAACCGCGGACTCACCTCGATGAAGCGGCCACCGAAGGCGGCCAGACTTCCATCGGTGTTGACGACTACGTCAACCTCCGCCGCGGGCCTCGCGTTCCTGCAGGTATGGCAGGCAATGTTCGCGCGATACAGTCCGGCGTATCGAGCGGCCTGGCGAGCAGCGACAGCAGCTGACGCGTGCATCGAGACGGGTACCGCCACCGCCGAGCGAATCGGGAATAAGCGTTCCATTACGGCGCCGGTGACGGTGTAGCGCAGGTCGCTTCCCTCGCGGTGACTGGCGACGAAGATTCCAAAATTGCGGCCGGGCAACAACGTCATCAGCGACGAGAATCCCGCGATGTCTCCTCCGTGCTGCACACCACGCTCGCCGTCAGCACGCTGCAGCTGGTACCACCCCAGTCCCCACCCTGGAAGCATGGGATGCATCGTGATCTGCTGCCGCTGCATCTCACGCGTCATCCGCTCACTCAGGATTGCGCTTTTGCCGGTGAGCTGAGACACCATGAACCTGGCCATGTCGGATGCGGTGCTGTTCACCGAAGAAGCCGGCGTTGTGTGATACCACTCCCAAGGCGCCCGCACCGGCTTGTCAGAGTCAACGTCATAAGGGATCGCAACGAGCCCCCGCTGCGACGACGGCACGTCGACGGACGTGGAGACCATTCCCAGCGGTCTCCACACGTTCCGGATGAGATACGTCTCGAGCGGCTGGCCCGCCACCTCTTCGACGAGAAGCCCGGCGAGCGTGCTCGCGTACGTGGAATACGCAGTCGCGACTCCCGGCGCCGCGTAGCGCACGAGCCGGGGGCGCAGGAAATCACTCAGCGACTGGAGCTGCTCGGCAGTCTCAGCCATGGTGCCCGGGCGGATCTCATCGAGCGCCGCCGTGTGAGTGAGCAGGTGCCACGGGGTGATCGGTGCGCTGAAGGTTGCCGGCACCTTGAGACTCCGCAGGTACTGGTTGACGTCGCGACGCAGGTCGATGCGGCCGCGGTCCGCCAGTTGTGACACCGCTACCGCGGTCATGACCTTGCTGATCGAGCCGATGCGGACGATGGTCGATTCAGTCATCGGGCGGCGCGTATCGAGATCGGCGTAGCCATAGCCTTTCGCGAAAATCACCCGTCCATCCCTCACGACCGACACTACTGCGCCCGGTACGTGTTCGGCGCGCATTGCCGCCGGGACGACGGAGTCGAGAACAGTTGCTACGTCCGCGGGGCTTTGCGCGCTGGCGAGAGGAGCGACAGCACAAGCGAAAAACGCGATCGGCCTGATCATCAAGCCAATTTCGTGAAGAGAGAACACCCCGACAACCGGCCTACGGCCCTACTGGCGGTTTGTAATGCTCCTGTCTCTAACGGGCCGGAATTCCGAGGTCTGCCGGTAGTTCGGCCACTCCCGCGAATTGGCGAGCTGCAGTGCGAGCCTGTGCAGAACACTCACGTCCTCGGCGATGCCGGCGAGATTCCAGGTGCTGTTGAATTCGTCGGCGGGCTGATGGTACGCGTCGGTCCGGTACGCGTTATCGGCCGCCCGTCCGGCAGTGATCCCGCCGGTCAGCAGATCGATCCCGCTGTCCATGTACAGCATCGGCACGCCGCGCTTCGCCATCGGGAAATGATCGGAGCGATAGAAGTACCCGGCTTCGGGAGTGGCGTCGGGGGTCATTACCCGATTGTTCGCGACGAGTACCGCCTGCAGACGATCCTCGATGTCCGTCTGACCCGAGCCAACGACCAGAACATCCCTCGCGGGACCGGTTGGACTCAGCGCATCGATGTTGAATCCCGCGACGGTCGTCTCGAGCGGGTACACGGGATTGCTCGCGTAGTACTCCGAGCCAAGCAGTCCTTTCTCCTCGGCGGTCCAGAACCCGAAGACCAGAGAGCGCTGTGTGCGCGGGCGTGCGGCGAATACACGCGCGAGCTCGAGCACGGCCGCGATGCCGGTGCCGTTGTCGACGGCGCCATTGTAGATGCTGTCACCGCGGGCGTCGGGCGCGCCAACGCCCAGGTGATCCCAGTGCGCGCCGAAGAGAATCGTTTCGTTCGGATGCGTCGTGCCGGGAAGCCGGCCGAGCACGTTCCTGGAGCGAATGGTCTGGCGCCTGACACCGTAGCTCGCGGAGAACGTCGCGTTTCCGAGCGTGACCGGCGTGAACTCTCTCGTCTGAGCGCGACGCTTCAGCGCGTCGAAATCCTGTCCGGCGGCGCTGAACCAACGTACCGCCTGGTCGCGCTGAATCCATCCCTCGAGCAGCGGATGGACTTCAGCTGGATTCGCTCGCACGATGTCGAACATCGTGTTGGTGTTGGAGTTCTTGACTGTCGCCCAGCCGTACGACGCCGGCGCAGTCTCGTGTACGACGAGAATGCCGACCAGTCCCTGCCGCGCCGCCTCCTCGTACTTGTAGGTCCAGCGGCCGTAGTACGTCATTGCCTTGCCGCCGAAATCACCCTGTCCGGTCTCGAAGTCGGGATCGTTGATGAGCACGATTCCGACCTTGCCGCGCACGTCCTGTTCCTTGAAGTCGTCCCAGTTCCGCTCGGGCGCGCGCACTCCATAGCCCAGGAACACCAGCGGCGCATTCTGGATGCTCACGCGATCGACGTTCTGCATCGATGCGCGCACAGCGATCTGTTCTCCCTGCTGCAGAGGAATCGTCTGGCCGCCAACGTTCACCGACAACGACGGAGTGCCGACGATGTCGGATTGGCTGAGCGGAACCTCCTGGAACCACGAGCCATTCGGTCCGCCCGGCTGCACACCCGCGGCCTGAAGCCGGTCACGGATGTAAGTGATCGTGAGCTCTTCTCCCCGCGTTGCCGGGGCGCGTCCGAGGAATGCATCAGCGGAGACGGCGCGGATGTCTTCGCGAATCCGGTCAACGCTTACGGACGGTGTTCCCGAGGGGATCCCCGGCGTGACACCTGGCGCGCACGCGGCAAACGCCAGGGTCGAGAGGAGACAGCCGAATCGCTTCACGCTCAGGTACCTGAATCGATGGGAGCGATCTGCCTGCGTACCACGTTCCAGGCGTTCTGTACCTGTGCCGACGCACGCGCGCTCTGGATCGCGGTGTCGACTCGGCGGGCCGCGCTCGCGAGCGAGCGGCCGGCGAGTACTGCCGCATTGCGGTTGCCACCGTTTACGACGATCTGCTCGTAGATGGCGGCGTTGTCAGCAAACGCCGACAGCGCGAACCACAGATCAAGATCACCCTGAGCGTAGGCGCGGCTGGGATTCAGCCGTCCGATGTTCGAAGCGGCCAGCTCGCTGCGCTGACGAGTGGTGAGGAGCTGTGCGTCCCGGCGAACCACAGCCGCCTGGCTCGCGGTCAACGCCGCGCCCGAGATGTCACCGCCCACGTTGACTCCCAGTGCCTGGACAGTGCGTCCGTCCAGATTCCCAGTCCCGCGCAGTCCGCGATCTACCTGAAACGCGAACAGCGCATTTCTCGTGGCGTTGTCGAGACGGCCGGTGATCGGGCCACGATAGTAATTCAGTCTCGCGAGTGACTGCTGCGCGGCGCGAACGCGCTCAGCGGCGGTGTAAATGGTCGATGCTTCGGTACCCCGTAGTCTTCCGCCACGGCGGAGCGACACCGCGCTCTCGAGCTCGACAGCTAATATCGTCCCGACGGGCACGCTCACATCGCGACCTTCGGAGAGCAGACTCCCCAACACCTGCATGATGCTGCTGGTGCTTCTGCCTGAGCCGGCACCCGCGATTGCGCCGCCGACCCCGCCCTGTCCGCCGACGAGCACGACGCGCGCGTTCGGGTCGCTCTCGATCTGGCGACGCTCAGCGGAATCGGTACTAGTGAGCTTGCCTGTGATCGGGAACGTCGTCCCATCGGGAAGTGTGAGGCGATCGAAGACGACTTCGATCACTCCCGACTGCTGCCGCGTTGCAGGCGTCGCGACCGTGACCGTTCCGCGAATTCTGCTTCCGGTCGGGATCACCGTGTATTCGTCGACACCGACACTTTCTTCGACGGAGGTCTCGAAGGTCTGGCCCGTTCGGGCTGAGGCGGACTGGAGAGCTGCGGTAGTACGCACCAAAATGACGCTTCCAGCGGGGACGACGGTTCGGGTCTGCGCCGCCGCCGAAGAAACGGCGAGAAAGGCGAGTGCAAAGGCACCCAGCGCTCGCCGCGAGTCGAATAGTGGAATGTGTCGCATAACAGTTCTCCTGATGAGCTTATTTGGGTGGGTCCAGAAAGGACTTCCCATTCAAGAGCTGTTCCGCGCGGCGTGGCGGACGGGAACCCGGTTATTCCGGGTCTAACGCGAAATCAAATGTCTGAAAATCGGGAACGCACTGGATCTGCGCGGGCTGCACGAACGAGGGGCGATAGCCAGCCGCCTGAGCCGTGATGCCGAACTCACAGCCGAAAAGCTCACCCTCGAAGTCCCTCTCCATGCTGTAAACGCCGTTCACGTCGGTATAGGCCCAGTGAGTACCGGTACCGTATGCGCCGGCCGGCCACTGCAGGATGATCTCGGCGTTGCTGATTGGCGCTTGCGATGCGGAGCTCGTGATCCTCCCCTGGAACCTGATCACAGTCGTTTCTGGCGCGTTCGCGTCGCCGCAGGCCAGAAACACCGCAAGGACCGCCACGACTATTGAATTGCGCATGCCATTCTCTCCATCGCTCCTGATAATACCGCTTTTACAGGAGCGAACGTTGTACGCGGCAAGGCTGACCGAAGGCGAGTGAATCCGACGCGATGTCTGATGTGACTATGCTTCCCGCGCCGATGGTCACATTGTCTCCGATGTTGACGCCCGGCAGCACGATCGTTCCGCCACCAATCCAGACGTTGTCGCCGACCTGGATTGGGGAAGCGTGCGTAACGTAGGGCGGGGCGCCCGGAGCTCGATCTTCCGCGGAGACAACCCGTTCGCGGGCACGCAGAGGATGTGCGACGGTGAGCAGCTGCACTGCCGGACCGATCAACGCATTGCGTCCGATCCGGATCTCCGCGGCGTCAAGGAAAACGCAGTTGACGTTCACGAATGAAAGAGCGCCAATGTAGATGTTGTCCCCATACTCGCAGAAAAAAGGAGGCTCGATCCAAACCTCGTCGCCGACTCCGCCAAGGAGTTGAGCGAGAATTCTCTGACGTTGAGAAACGTCCGCCGATTGAGATGAGAGCTCGGCAATGAGCGCACGGGCGCGACGCGCCTTGGCAAGGAGCGCCTCATCGCGAGTGTTGTATGGCTGGCCGCTGAGCATTCGGTCGCGCTCGAGCATCAAAAGTCGAGTCGCTCGAGATACTGATAGCTGGTACGGATCGCCTCGAGCGAGTTGACCGGCGCATCCTCCTCAACGAAGTAATGCGACACTCCCGCGTCTGCCGCGGCGGCCAGCACGGTCTTGAAGTCGATGATCCCGCGTCCAACGCTGGTAATTCCGCGTGCGGGTGTGGCATCCATGTCCTTCAGGTGGAGCGTAGCCACGCGTGATCCGAGCCGGCGAATCTCCGCCGCCGGATCGCGCCGCCCGTGCGTCATCCAGTAGACGTCCATTTGAAGCCTGACGAGGTCAGGCTGGGTTGCCGCGAGCAGCATGTCGAGCGGCACTCTACCCTCGAGCGGCTCCAGCTCGAAAGAATGATTGTGGTAGCACAACGTCAAGCCACGACGCCGCGCTGCCTCACCGCACTTGTTCAGCACTTCGGCGAGCTCCTGCCAGTCGCGCAGGTGAATGCGCTCTTCATAGGAAACGTTTGCGAGTGTGATCCAACGCGCGCCGAGAGTATTGGCGGCGTCTAGGAACCGGTCCCAGCCGCGGTAAAGCGCGGGAGTTGCAACGCGTGCCGATGGACATGTTAGTCCCGCGCGGTCGAGCATCGCCCGCGTTTGCCCGGGCTCGCGTTTCGAGTCGTAGATGTACATGTCGACATCACGGTAGCCGATTTCAGCCACCTGCCGCAGCGTTCGCTCGTAATCGCGGCTGGTAAGGTCGCGCACCGTGTAGAGGGCCAGGCCGATCCGGTCGAGCCTGCGTCGACGCGCGTCCTTTGTGCCGGCTCGTGCAACGAGCGGGGTTACAGCCAGGGCGGCAAGAGTGCGGATCGCGCTCCTCCGGTCAACGAGCGCTTCTCCGATCGAACGACGTCGCGAAGTCATTGCCGATAATATTGCGCGGTTGCAGTCTCCCGGCACCATTCGCATAATCCCGGAACTCCACCCACTTCAATGAGAGCAATCCACTCTCGACTTGTCGCAACCGCTGCACTCCTGCTAGCGGGCAACGCCTGCTTCCAGGCAAGGCCCGCGGCCACGGCCGGAGCCCACCGTCCATTGCTCGCCGTCTTCGCCCATCCCGACGACGAGCGCGTCATCGGCCCTCTCCTCTCGCGACTCGGCCGCGAAGGGCGCGAGGTGCACCTCGTCATCGGCACGGATGGCTCCAAGGGCGTCCGTGACTTTGCGGGAATCGCCGCCGGTCCGGCGCTGGCCGCCGCGCGGAAGCTCGAGGCTGAATGCGCAGCGAATCGCCTCGGCGTGCGCCAGCTGCATCTCATCGGGCTCGAGGACGGCGGACTCGCATCATTCGCGAACCTGGGGCGCCTGCGGACCGAAGTAAGAAACATCATCGCGCGCGTCCAACCCGCGGCGATTATCACCTTTGGTCCGGAAGGAGGCACCGGCCATCCGGACCACCGTCTCGTCGGGATGATCGTGACTGAGATCGTGCAAAGCCCGGAGCTCCACCAGTCGGTGGGTTTGTTCTATGCATCTCTCCCCGCCGAGCGGCTGCGCGCGGCGCCTCCATCGTCGCCCGGAGTAAACGGTGTCGCCGAAGCGCTGTTGACGGTTCGCGTTCCGTTCGAGAGCCAGGACCTCGTCGCCGCGCGAGAGTCGTTCGCGTGCCACCGCACCCAATACACGCCCGCGGAAATGGATCCGATCAATCGGACCCTCGCTCATGTGTGGGACGGAATGGTTTATCTGCGGCCGTGGAATGGTCGTCGGGGTGATTTCTTCGATCCGTAGGATTTCTTGATTTCTGGTTCCGGCCCTTCCGTACAGCGGATGCAAGTTTCGAGTGCCCGAGTCATGAGTGCGTCAGTCATCAGTGGTTCCCAGTTTTGCCCAACTGTTAACCACTGGTCACTGACATACTCACAAACTGGCACACTCGAAACTTGCATCCCCTTCGCGGATAGGCCGAACTATCCAAGCTCCCGTGTACTCAGCAGGTGCACGGCGCGATGTACCGCCCGCGCTGTAAGTGCCATGTATGTGAGCGACGGATTCTGACAAGCGCTCGACGCCATGCACGCGCCATCAGTGACGAAGAGATTCGGCACCTCGTGCGCCTGATTCCAGCGGTTCAGGACAGAAGTCCGTTTGTCACGCCCCATGCGGGCGCCGCCCATCTCGTGATTGGTGTTGCCGGGGACGCTTGGCTGAGTGCGACGAACGATCTCCCTCGCGCCGACGGCGTCGAGCATTTCGGCCGCGCTCTCCGTCATGTCACGGTGGATGGCGTGCTCGTTGGGGCTCCATGTGACGTCGATGTGGAGCGTTGGAATTCCCCATGCATCGCGAAGAGTGTCGTCGAGGCGTGCGCGGTTCTCGTCGCGCGCGAGCGTCTCACCGAAACCCGCCAGCGACATTACCCACGGGCCGAGCTTCGTCAGACGCTCCTTGAAACCCGCCCCGATTCCGGGCTCGCGCGCGCGGCCCTGCCAGCCAATGCGACCCGCGCCTCCCTGGTACTGGTACCCGCGTATAAAACCTGACTGCTGACTGCTTCGATCCAGGTTTCGAAAACGAGGTACGAGAATACCGTTCGGCCGGCTGCCGATCGTGTGGCGATCCTCCCAGCCGGGCATCAAGCCACTCGCGCCGCCGAGCTTGATGTGATCCATGATGCCGACGCCGACGGCACCGCTGCCGTTGGCGAGACCGTCGGGGAAAGTCGGCGAGCTGGAGTTGAGAAGGATGCGCACGCTCTCGAGTGCCGACGCGCAGAGAAAAACGACGCGCGCGCGAAACTCGTGCTCGGTGCGCGTCCTGGCATCG
>Ga0190272_10001556_pt1 | contig 11012 bp, 9 predicted proteins | sample Popmic504T_FD_133746 | JGI IMG/M metagenome (GOLD analysis project Ga0190272, IMG submission 133746) | Populus adjacent soil microbial communities from riparian zone of Shoshone River, Wyoming, USA - 504 T | ecosystem: Environmental > Terrestrial > Soil > Riparian zone | place: USA: Wyoming...
GGCGTTCACGCTGCCTCCGCAGGCGATCACCGAGGCGGCCGCGGCCGCACGCGAACGGGGGGCGTTGGTGCACATCCACGTCGCCGAGTCGGCCGGGGAAGACGCCGCGCAGCGCGGCACCCACGGGTCCGTGCCGCGGCTGCTGCACGACGTCGGCGCGCTCGGCGGCCGGGTGCTCGCGGCGCACGCCGTGCACCTGTCGGACGCCGACATCGACCTGTTCGCCGAGCACGGCGTCGCGGTCGCGCACTGCCCGGGGTCCAACGCCAAGCTGGCGTCCGGGGTCGCCCGGCTGGGTGAGCTGCGCCGGGCGGGCGTTCACGTCGGCCTGGGCACCGACGGGCCGGCGTCCAACGACGACCTCGACCTGTGGGAGGACGTCCGGCTCGCGGCCATGCTGGCCCGGCTGGCCACGCAGGACGCGACGGCGCTGACCGCGCCACAGGCGCTGCTGCTGGCCACGGCCGGTGGCGCCGCCGCGCTCGGCCGGGACGACCTCGGCGTGCTGCGGACCGGCGCGTGGGCCGACCTGGTGCACGTCGACACCGACACCCCCGGCTTCGTGCACGGCGCCGACACCCCGGACGACCAGCTGGTGGCGAACCTCGTGTGGGCCGCCGGCTCGCGCGCGGTGCGGGACGTGTGGGTCGCCGGGGAGCGGGTCCTGGCCGACGGGGAGCCCACCAGGATCGACCGCCGACAGGCCCAGGCCGACGCGTCGGCCGCGGCACGGCGTCTGATGGCGTAGCGGCGTCTCGGCCACCCCGAAGACCGAAACGCCGAACACGCACGCCGAAACGCCGGACACAGTGTGTCGAAACGCCGGACACGCGCTACCGAAACGCCGGACACGCGCTACTGAGATGACGGACACGCGCCGAAAGTGAGCTGCACGTGCAGTCACGATCAGTTAGCGGGTGGAGACTCTGTGCCAACATCCGGGTGATCGTTGACGTTGGGACTCTCGCCACGGCGGCCGCTGGGCCTAGCGTGTGTCCCCTCGGGGGAGGGCGGAGGTCCTGTGTTCCCGGTACGGATCGACCCCGGCGAGTTCCAGGTGCACTACCTGGGCAGCTCGGCAGACCTCGCCGCGTTGCGCCGTTCGCTGGAGGCGCGGGGCGTGGTGAGCCGTTCGCGGCTGACCCCGACCGTCGCCGTGGTCGTCGCAGACACCACGGTGCCGCTGGACCACCCCACGCTGGTGGCCGCCCGTGAGCTGGGCGTCGAGGTGTTCGCTCCCCACCAGGCCATCGACCGGCTGCTCGTCGCCCCGGTGGTGCGCGCCGTCCGGTCGGTGCCGCTGCCCGTCACCAGCACACCGCTGATCACGCTGACGGTGCTGGTGATGATCGGCCTGCTCGCGCTCCTCGGGGTGAGCGGGGTGCTCGGCGACGACGACCCGCCGAGCCAGGTCACCACGGTCCAGCAGGTGTCGGAGGAGCGCTAGGGCGTGTCTGGCGGATCTTCAGCCGGCTGCGCGGCATAGATCCGCCAGACACGCCCTAGCCGAACAGGGTGGCCGGCAGCACGCCCTCGTGCCGCAGCAGCACTTCCTTGCGCCAGACTCCGCCGCCGAAGCCGCCGAGCGACCCGTCGGACATGATCACCCGGTGGCATGGCACCAGGATCGGCCACGGGTTGGCGTTGAGGATCTGGCCGGCGATGCGGGCCGCGGCCACGTCGTCCAGCCCGGCCGCGGCGGCCAGTTCCCCATAGCTCACGGTGCACCCGTACGGCGCGATCGTCATCAGCGTCGACAGGACGTGCGCGGACAGTTCCGGCAGCCGGGCCCAGTCCGGGTCGACGGTGAAGTCCTCGCGGAAGCCGGCGAAGTACTCGCCCAGCTCGGCGGCGGCGTGGGTGGCGAAGCTGCCCGCCGGTGCGTCGGGGCGCGCGTCGACTCCGGGGTTGATGCCCATCCGCACCTTGAGCACCAGCAGGTCGTCGGCCAGCACGGACACCGGTCCGATCGGCGAGTCGAGGACCGCGGTGAAGCCGGTTGTCTCAGCCACGCAGCGACACCCGCCGTCCGGCCGACGCGTTCGCGACCACGTCGAGCGCGATCTGGCGGAGCTTGCGGTTCTCGGCCTGCGAGGTACGGCGCAGGAGATCGAACGCGGTGTCCTCGTCGACCGCCTTGACCGCCATGACCACGCCCTTGGCCTGCTCGATCACCGCGCGGCTGGACATGGCTATCTCCAGCTGGGCCGACAGCGTCCGGGCGCTCTGGTACATCCGCGAGTTCGCGACGGCGACCGCGGCCTGCGCGGCGAACAGCACGACGACCGCCTCGTCCAGCGACGCGAACCCGTGCGAATCGGCCGAGTACAGGTTGAGGGAGCCGATGCCATCGCCGCGCACCAGCAGCGGCGAGGCGAGGAAGGACCGGATGCCGGCCTCCCGCGCGGCGAAGGCGAAGTCCGGGTAGCGGTGCATGGCCGACTCGACGGCGACCCGTTGCACGCTCCTGGTGCGGTACGCCTGAAGGCACGGGCCGTCGCCGACCTTGTACTGCGCCAGGTCGACGGCCAGCGTCCGCTCGTCGCTGGCCGCGGCGGTGATGGGCTCGTCGCCGGCGAGGAGGGTGACGCCGGCCGAGTCGCAGTCCGGGATCGAACGCGCTGCCAGCCCGGCCACGCGATCGAGCATGCCGGGAAGGTCGTCCTCGTCAACCAGCAGCGAGGCCAGCTCCGACATCGCGGACGTGAGCTCGTCGGTGAAGTCAATCTCGGTCACGAGCGGACGGTAGACGCCGAATCGGGTGAGCCGCCAGCGGTCTTTAGCCCCGCAGTCTCATGGACATGACCAGATAGCGGTACGTCTCCTCGCCGCCGACCACGCCGGTGCCGCCCGCGTTGTCGTCCGACGTGGTGCCCTCGTACACGGGGGTGATCACCGTCGGACGGGTGCCGGTGGTGAAGGACATCCGCACCCGTGGGGTGTGGATGGCGTTGAGGCCGTCGAGGAGGTATCCGGCGTTGAACCCGATCGTGAGGTCGTCGCCGTCGACGATGGCGGGCAACTCCTCCTCGGCGCTCGACTCGTCCTCGGCCTGCGCGGACAGCCCCACCTGACCGTCGGAGAACACCATCCGGACCGGCGCGAACCGCTGCGCGACCAGCGATACCCGTCGCAGCCCCTCGATGAGTCCGGACGTCTCGATCTCGGCGGTGGTGGCGGACTCGCCGGGCCACAGCGACTCGAACTTGGGAAAATCGCCGTCGAGCAGCCGGGTCATCGTCTGGCGTCCGCCCGCGTTGAGGCCGACGAACCCGGTGTCGCCGCCCATCGCGAGCTGGACCTCGCTGGCGCCGCCGAGCGACTTGGCCGCCTCGGCGAGCGTCTTGGCCGGGATGACGAGCGTGCCGGACGGCACCTCGCCGGCGGGCTGCCACGGGACGACGCGCTCGGCGAGCCGGTAGCGGTCCGTCGCGGCGAGCACGAGCCGCTCCAGCTCGATCTGCATCCGCACGCCGGTGAGCATGGGCAGCGTCTCGTCCTTGCTGGCCGCGGTCGTCACCTGGGCGACGGCGGAGGCGAACACGTCGGCGGCCACCGTCCCGGAGCGCGGCGGCAGGTCGGGCACGGCCGGGTAGTCCTCGACCTGCATCAGCGGCAGCGCGAACCGCGTCGCCCCGCAGCGCACGGACAGCCGGTTGCCCTCGATGGCCACGCGGACGTCCTTCGGCGGCAGCGCGCGGGCGATCTCGGCCAGCAGCTTGCCGGACACCAGGACCTTGCCGCCGGCCTTGTCGGTGACCGGCACCTCGATCCGGTTGGCGACCTCGAAGTCGAAGCCGGTGACGCTCAGCGTGCCGTCCGACACCTCCATGAGCACGCCGGCGGTGACCGGGACGACCGGCCTCGACGGCAGTCCGCGCGCGGTCCATGCCACGGCGTCGGCGAACGCGTCCCTGTCGAGTTCGAACTCCACGAGCCGCCACCCCTTCACGTGCTGCGCATTTCTGCTACGGACAGGTCGCGAGCGTACCGATGAACACCGTCACTCCTGACGGGTACCGTCGGCCATCGTGCGGTGGGTGCTGCACCTGGACATGGACGCCTTCTACGCGTCGGTCGAGCAGTTGACGAGGCCTACGTTGCGCGACCGCCCGGTGCTGGTCGGTGGGCTCGGGCCGCGGGGCGTGGTGGCCGCGGCCGGCTACGCCGCGCGCCGGTACGGCGCCCGCTCGGCCATGTCGATGGCGCAGGCCCGGCGGCTGTGTCCGATGGCGGTGGTGCTGCCGCCGCGGTTCGGCCTCTACCACCTGTGCAGCGAGCGGGTGTTCGAGGTGCTGCGGGCGGCGTCGCCCGTCGTGGAGCCGCTGTCGCTCGACGAGGCGTTCATCCAGCCGACGGCGCTGGCCGGGTGCGGACCGGACGAGGTGGAGCGGGCGTGCGTCCGGCTGCGCGCCGACGTGCGGGCGGCGGTCGACCTGCCGTGCTCGGTCGGCGCCGGGTCGGGCAAGCAGGTGGCGAAGATCGCGTCCGAGCTGGCCAAGCCGGACGGGTACCGGGTGATGCCGCACGGCGGTGAGGCGGCGTTGCTCGGCCCGCTCCCGGTGCGGTCCCTGTGGGGTGTCGGCCCGGTGGCGGAGACACGGCTTCGGCGCGTCGGGGTGACCACGATCGCGCAGCTGGCCGCGCAGGACGTGCGCGACACCGTCGAGCTGCTGGGCGAGGCGGTCGGCGGGATGCTGCACCAGCTGGCGGCGGGCATCGACGACCGGCCGGTGGCGCCGCGCAACGACGTGCGCTCGATCAGCGCGGAGAGCACGTTCGACCTCGACGTGTCCGACGTCGCCACGCTCGACGCCGCGGTGACCTCGATGGCCACGTCGGCGCACCGGCGGCTGGTGGGCGCGGAGCGGGCGGCGCGGACCGTCACGGTGAAGGTGCGCGGGGCCGACTTCTCCGTGGTGTCGCGCTCGGAGTCGCTGCCGGCCGGCACCACGGACCTGCCGACGCTCGTCGGCATCGCCCGGCGGCTGGTGCGGACCGCGCTGCCACCGACCGCGGTCCGGCTGATCGGCGTCGCCTACACGGGGCTCGACGGCGGGGCCCAGGAGGCGCTGTTCGCGCTGGAGGAGCCGGAGCTCGTGACACCGGCCGGCGCCCACGTGGTCACGCCGCCGGAGCTCCCCGTCGACACCGGGACGCGCTGGCGGCCGGGCGACGACGTCTCCCATCCCGACCACGGCCACGGCTGGGTGCAGGGCTCCGGCATCGGCCGGGTGACGGTGCGGTTCGAGACGCGGTGGACCGGGCCGGGGCGGGCCGTCACGTTCGCCGTCGACGACCCCGCGCTGGTCCGCGCCGACCCGGTGGGGTCGCTGGACGTGCCCTAACCTGCCCGGCATGAGCGACGTGCGGATCGACAATGTGGTGACCCATGGGGTGTTCGAGCTCGACGGGGGCAGCTGGGAGGTCGACAACAATGTGTGGCTGGTCGGCACCGACGAGCACGTGATCGTGATCGACGCCGCCCACGACGCCGAGGCGATCCTGGCCGGGATCGCGGGCCGCGACGTCACCGCGATCATCTGCACCCACGGGCACAACGACCACATCAACGCCGTCGGGGCGCTGTGGGACGCGGTCCGGGCGCCGATCTGGCTGCACCCGGCCGACCGGATGCTGTGGGACGCCGTGTACCCGGAGGTGGGGCCGGACCGCGAGCTGGCCGACGGCGACGCGTTCGACCTCGGCCGCGTCACCCTCACCGCGATCCACACCCCCGGGCACTCGCCGGGCAGCACGTGCCTCTACTCGGCCGACCTCGGCGTGGTGCTCTCCGGCGACACCCTGTTCAACGGCGGTCCCGGCGCCACCGGCCGGTCGTACTCCGACCACCCGACGATCCTGCGCTCGATCACCTCACGGCTGCTGACGCTGCCGGGCGACACCGTGGTCCGCACCGGGCACGGCGACACCACCACGATCGACGCCGAGCGGGCGAACGTCTAGCTCTCAGGCACGGACGGGCGTCTCGCATCCGTGTTGCCGCTTCCGCGCGCCCAGAACGTCAACACGGATGCGAGAGGGCGGGGGTCACTCGAGCCCCTGCTCGATGGCGTAGCGCGCCAGCTCGACCCGGTTGTGCAGCTGCAGCTTGTTGAGCGTCGACTGCACGTGGTTCTCCACCGTGCGGTGCGAGAGGAACAGCCGCTCGGCGATCTGCTTGGACGACAGGCCCTTGGCGACGAGCCGCAGCACCTCGGTCTCGCGCTCCGTCAGGCGGGGCGCGCCCGCGTGCGACGAGGTGCGCCGGTACTCGCCGAGCACCAGCCCGGCGAGCCCGGGGGTGAACACGGTCGCGCCGGCGGCCGTGCGGCGCACGGCGTCGACCAGTTCGGTCACCGAAGCGGACTTCACCAGGTACCCGCTGGCCCCGGCCTTCACCGCGGCCAGCACGTCCTCGTGCTCCCCCGACGCGGACAGCACCAGCACCTTGGTGTCGGGCAGCGCCGTGGTGATCTCGCCGGTGGCCTGCACCCCGGAGGTCTCGCCGAGCTGGAGGTCCATGAGCACCACGTCGGGCCGCACCGTCCTGGCGATCCGCACGGCCGCCGCGGCGTCCGGCGCGGTCGCGACCACGTCGAACCCGTACTCGGCCAGGTCGCGGGCCACGCCGTCACGCCACATCGGGTGGTCGTCGACGACCATCACTGAGATCGCGTTCATCGCGGTACCCGAACCTCCCACTCGGTGCCGTCACCCGGCGCGGTCCGCAACGACGCGGTGCCACCGAGCTCGGCGACCCGGCCCCGGATGGAGCCGGCCACGCCCAGCCTGCCCTGCTCGGCCGCGGTGGTCAGCCGCCCGTCGGGGATGCCGGGGCCGTCGTCGCGCACGGTCAGGACGATCTCGCCGCCGAGGTCCTCGACGAGCACCCACGCCTGCGCGTCCGGCCCGGCGTGCCGGTCGACGTTGGACAGCGCCTCGCGGACCACCGAGGTGAGCGCGGCCGCCATCGGCCCCGGCAGCGGCACCGGCGTGGCCGGCACGCTGACGTGCACCGTCGTCGTCGCGAGGCCCTGCACCCCGGCGCGCAGGTCGGCGAGGCCCGCCTCGTCCGGGGTCGGCGAGCCGCCCACTCCGCTGATGATGAGCGCGCGCAGCGCCACCTCGTGCTCGGCGGCCAGCGGCGCCAGCTCGCCGCCGCGGCGCCGCACCTGCGCCAGCACCTGGAGCACCCCGTCGTGGATGGCGCGGGCCAGCCGCTCCCGCTCGGCGATCGTGGCCTCGGCCCGCAGCGCCCGGCGCAGCCGCCGCTCGGTGCGGCGCGCGGTGTCGGCGCACAACCCGACGATGAACCCGGCGCACACCAGCAGCACGGTGTCGCGGACCAGGTCGGTGTCGACGCGGTCGCGCACCAGGAAGTTGGTGACGGCCACCGCGACGCCGGCCAGTACCCCACCGGCCTGTCCGGTGGCGACGCCGGCCGCGACCACCGACGCGCTCGCCCACAGCGTCGTGACCAGCGGGGTGCCCGCTGCCAGCTGCGCGGCGCCGAGGGCCGGCCCTGAGCACGCCATGAGCGCGACCGTCACCAGCACGTCGGCGACCACGACGGACCGTCGGCGGCCGGCGTCGCGCGTGTAGCTGACCAGCACCACCACGGTCCACGCCGCCATGCCGGCCAGGACGGCCCACCCGAGCCACGGCCGCGCGTACCGGTCGTGCTGGTCGGCGGTCACCACCGCGGCGAAGACGAGCATCACCACCCGCAGCGCGACGGCGCCGCGCCACAGCGAGGTGGTGACCTCGGCCGTGGCGCCGCCGCCACGCGCGTCACGCCCGCTTATCGCGGTGTCCGAGGAAGCAGAACGCGCGATACGCCCGCTTATCGCGGTTTCCGACGGCCTCGAACGCGCGATATGCCCGCGTACCGCGGCGAGGGCCGACGGTCCCCTGCCCGCGGCAGGCGTCCTACGTCGGCTGGTCGCGCTCATCGGCCCGGCCGCCCACCGGCGTGGGGTCCTCCGGCGACCGGCCGGGTGCGGCGGGCTCGCCCTGCCCCTCGCCCGGTGGGGCCGCGTCGTCGGGATCGGTGGCGTCCACCGCGTCCGGCCGGACCCCGACCTCGCGGTCGCTGACCAGCGAGCGGATGCCGGCGTTGAGCACGGCGACGAGCGGCACCGCGAGCAGGGCGCCGACGATGCCGGCCACCACGACGCCACCGGCCACCGCGAGCACGACGGCCAGCGGGTGCAGCGCGACCGCGCGGCCCATCAGGACCGGCTGGAGCACGTGGCCCTCCAGCTGCTGCACCGCGATGACGATGCCGAGCACGATCAGCGCGGTGACGAACCCCTTGGTCACGAGCGCGACGAGCACGGCGACCACCCCGGCCACCACGGCGCCGATGATCGGCACGAACGCGCTGAGGAACACCAGCGCGGCCAGCGGCACGTACAGCGGCACCTGCATGATCCACAGCCCGACGCCGATGCCGAGCGCGTCGACGACCGCGACCAGCACGGACGCCCGCACGTACGCCACGAGCGAGGCGAAGCTGCGCTGGCCGGCGAGGTCGGCCCGCGGCCGGTGCGCCTTCGGCACGACGCGCACGACGAACCGCCAGATCGGCCGGCCGTCGTAGAGGAAGAAGATGAGGGTGAACAGCACGAGCAGGGCGCCGGTGACGAAGTGGCCGACGCCGGTGACCGTGGTGAGGGCCCCCGACGTGATCTGCTCGCGGTTCTCGGTCGCGGCCTTGGTGATGCTGTCGAGCGCGTCGTTGAGGTCGGCGGCGGACAGGTTGAGCGGTGGCCCGGTGAGCCAGTCCCTGATCGTGTTGATGCTCTCGCCGACCTCGCGCTGCAGGTCCGGCAGGCCGGCGATGAAGGCGCGGACCACGAACGTCAGCACGCCGCCGACGACGGCGATGCCGCCGACCAGCACCACGGCCGCGGCCAGCCCACGGGGCACGCCGCGTTCCACCAGCGCGTCGACGGCCGGCGCGAGCATGGCGGCCAGCAGCAGGGCGACGGCCACCGGGATGACCACGAGCGACAGCTTGATCACGAGCCAGCCGATGATCGCCAGCGCCCCGGCGATCACCAGCAGCCGCCAGCTGAGCGCGGCCGCGACCCGCAGCGGGTAGGGCACCTCCGCCGCGGGGTCCGAGAGGGGGGCGGGCGGCGGTGCCAGCGGTGCCGCCGGGGCCGGCGTCGGGGCCGCCACCGGCTCCGGCCGGCGCAGCGCGGCGGCCCCCCTGACCATGGACAACCGCAGCCCGGCAGGCAATATCTTCCTCACGCGGAGCACGGTAGCGCGGCACCGGAGCCACCACCGGTTCGACCGCGCTGCCGGCCTTTCTTGATGTTGCACGTGAAACATTCCGGGGTTGCGTAACGTGGGTGACCGCTCAGGGGAGGACCGAGGATGCCCACGCAGCCGACCGCGCTGGAGAAGCGGGTGTGGCACGCGTTCGCCGATGGGTCGAAGGTGGACGTGCGGCCGCGCCCACGGCCGAGCGACGACCTCCGCCGCGGCGCCGACTGGGGGGTTGACCGCCAGGTGCGGGCGCGGTTCCTGGTCGACCTGCTCACCGGCTGCGACGCCCCACCGCCGGAGGGCGTGTCCGCGTTGCGGCTCGCCGGGGTCGCGGTCGTCGGCGAGCTGGGGCTGGAGGCGGCCGAGGTGCCGCACCTCGTCGAGCTCACCGAGTGCTGGTTCTCGCACCGGCCGGACCTGCGGATGGCGCGGCTCGCCGGGCTGCGGCTCAGCGGCTGCCGGCTGCCGGGCCTGCGGGGGCGCAACCTCAAAGTCGACTCCGACCTCGTGCTGGAGGCCGGGTTCACCGCCGACGGCCAGGTGGACCTCACCGACGCCAACGTCGACGGCTCGCTGCGGCTCTCCGGCGCGGTCCTGCGCCGGCCGGGCGGCAACGCCCTGCTGGCCGAGCGGATGGTCATCGCCGGGGCCGTCCAGGCCGGCGTGCTGCGCGCCACCGGGGCCGTCCGCATCCCCAACTCCTTCGTCGGCGGCAACATCGACCTCAGCGGCGCCCGGCTGACGAACCCGGACGGCGACGCGCTGCACGCCGTCGGCATCGACGTGTCCGGCAGCGTCCTCGGCGAGGTCGAGCGCGGCCGGCTCGTGGCCAACGGCCGGGTGGTCCTGTCCGGCGCCCGCATCGGCGGCGACCTGCGGCTGTCCGGGGCGCACCTGACGGTGGCGCCCCAGCCGGAACGGTCCGTGCTGGTGATGCCCCGGGGCATGATCGACGACAGCGGCGCGTCGCTCATCGCGGACCGGCTGGAGGTGCGCGGCAACGTCGAACTGGACGACGGGTTCACCGCCGTCGGGGTGGTGCGGTTCCCCGGCGCGACGATCGGCGGCTACCTGCGGCTGTCCGGCGCGATGCTCGGCACCCCGGAACGGCTGCCACCCATGCCGCTCAGCCCGTCCACCCCCATCCCGGTGGCGCTGATGGCCGACGGCGTCCGCATCGGCGGCGACCTCGACGCCCGCGCGGCCCGCGGCGCCGAGGGTGACCGCGGCCGCAACGGACCGCTCACCGCGTACGGCCAGGTCAGGCTCGTCGACGGCAACGTGCGCGGCAGCGCCAGCCTGTCCGGCATCCGGCTGCACGGACCCGGCCTCGACGTGCTGTTCGCCGACCGGCTGACCGTCGGCGGCACGCTCTTCCTGCGCGCCGCGCGGATCGTCGGCTCCGTACGGCTGCAGAACTCCCACATCGGCTCGACGCTGGACTGCACCGGCGCCGAGCTCACCGCCCCGCGGTACCGGCCCGACGGGTCGCCGAAACCGTCGCTCGACGCGCGGGTCGCGAACATCGGCAAGGACGTGCTGTGCAGCCGCGGGTTCCTCGCCACCGGCGGGGTTCGGCTGCGCCGCGTCGAGGCGAGCAAGTCGGTGAACTTCGAGCTCGCGACCCTCGGCGGGGAGCCCGGCGCGGTCGCGCTCAACGCGTTCGGCCTGGAGACCCAGGAGCTCAACGTGCGGTTCGCCGCGCCGCCGGCCGGCAGCATCGTCGTTAC
>Ga0190272_10001557_pt1 | contig 11012 bp, 4 predicted proteins | sample Popmic504T_FD_133746 | JGI IMG/M metagenome (GOLD analysis project Ga0190272, IMG submission 133746) | Populus adjacent soil microbial communities from riparian zone of Shoshone River, Wyoming, USA - 504 T | ecosystem: Environmental > Terrestrial > Soil > Riparian zone | place: USA: Wyoming...
GCCGGCGGCAGAAACGGATATTTGGTTCAATCATCCGATGATGGGGACGTGTTGCGGATAATTAAGAACAACCTGGGAAGAGGTTATGATTTTGCCGATCTGTATTTTTGTGATGATACACGGGGAATCGCCCGTATCACCAATCAAAACAATGGAGCTGTCAATGAACTGTATGTTACAGATGATGGTGGCTATACATGGGAGCGCACTTCGGAACCCGGATTAAATTATGTATCCATGTCCTTTGCTGATCAGCCCGGTGCTATCCGGCAGGGTATTGCTTTGACCGATAATGGCGAAATTTACAGGATCGTTCTTCATGAGTCCTTTGCAGCCCCTTTTACAGGTTTTATTAAACTGGATGATCAACCTGAAGAACCTGTTCCGAACCTCAATGATGTGCATTACACATTTTCGCCCAGGGCGGTCAGCATAGCGTTTGATCCTGACCTGAATAAAATTTTCATCGGCGTTGTTTCCGAGCGCGATTTTACCTCCGCAGTAATGCCTCTTTCAGGAAAAGATGCAGTTTTTTATATGGGCGAGCTTGATTTGAATATCGTTCCAACCCCGCTTCTTACATGGTCTGAAATCGATGTGGAGACTATCCCTTCAGGTGATAATTTCAGCATGAATACATTTATATGCAACAGCGGATATGCAGGAATTGATGGTTGTATCTGCGGAAACTATTCATTCATGAACCTGACCACGGGAATAATGGCTGTTAATATGGCTTTTAAATACAATGGAACAGGAACATTCCCGGTATTTCAGGATTATGCCACAACAATACCAATGATCTCAAGCTATACAGCCGATGGCAGTAATCATCGTTTCTTTGGAATTACAGCCACCGACAAAAAGGTGTACCGTTTTACATTTCCTGCCGGGAACACTTCAAGTCCTGCAGTGATTTCATCAGGAGCATTTTCACCGGACTTGAAGGATATCTTCTTTCAGAACCAAACTGCAACACTGATTGGATCCGATTCTTACATCGCAAGACTGGATGTTACAAATGTAGTGGATGCCGTTCAAACGCTTCGTATCGTACCACAGCCCATCAATGATTTAAAGCTTGCCAACAACAAGCCCTTTGCATGTGGAGATGATGGATATGTCATGGTCCAGGGAACTTCAGGTTCTCAGTTCTGGTTTGTACCTGATGAGGCCAATAGCAGCCGCGAAAAACTGAATGCAATTGCTTTGAATCATGACGGAACCAATTACCAGGTGCTTTCAGCAGGTGACAATGGTTTTTTGTTGCACTATACAACCCCAACCGCAAGCTTTGATCTTGCTCAGGGTGCTCAATTTATCACCATGCCTGTTCAGGGAAACCTGTACGATGTTATTTTCTCAGGTACGGAAGGCTATGCAGCAGGCCAGGCAGGCTTGTTTAAACTGACCGATGTGTTTACAAGTTCAAACCTGCAGGCATCCGTTCTTGTTACTAATTCCGGTGCGACATTCCGGGGCCTTAATTATATCCCCAATACGCAGACATTTGAAGTTATTGCCGTAGGTGAAAGATCTTCCGTTTACCAGGTTGCCGGAAATAATACGGCAAAAATCCATGGCGTTTATTTACCTGGATTGAGCAAGGTTCACTTTTCAGGTTCTCAAAACGGCGCCATAGTAGGTGATAATTTTGTGATACGGACAACGCGTGACGATGGACTTACATGGACTGCTATAACTACCTCTGCCTTTGCAAATTCAACGGCAATTCCATTGTTAAAAAGTGTGGTTATGAAAACAGACGGAACAGTATTTGCCTGTGGTAGCAAATACTACATTGGAAAAATTGATGTAGTGAACCAAGTGCCAGATGAAACAATTGCCACCGTAACATTTCAGGGTGGTACAACAATTTCATGTAATGATATCGCTTTTGCAGATGACAATACCGGCTATGTCGTAGGCCGGGAAACTGCTTCTACGGGGTTTTATGCACTAACAACGGATGGAGGAAATACATGGGTCAGTCATCAGTGCTCTACCACAACAGGCCCTACTGTTACAGCAACTCCCTTAAATGCCTTGCATGTTTGTACTGCTGCTTCAAAAAATGTATTCGTGGCAGTTGGAGAGAGCGGAAATATATGGGTTTACCAGAAGGATAATTCAGGTCTGAATATTTTTAAAACAGACATATTCGATCCTGCCGCTACCGAACCTCCATTCTTTGGTGCGAGCGCCTTGCTGGATGTTTTCTTCCAACCCGATTTAAAAACAGGCTATGTGGTTGGCGATAAGGGCACCATCGCAAAATGTAAAATAAATAATAATGATCTCAGGTCTGTCACTGCAAATGGTGATATTTCATGGCAGGGAAAAACGAATATAGATGATATTGAAATCACCAATGGATCAGGACAGAGTGTCCGGACCATTGCCTTTTCCACCCAAACAGATGGATTCGTTGGTGGCTGTTTTATCGGCATGACTTCCGGGTATACACAACCGTATGCAAGGAAGCTCCATGAGGAGGCGACCCAGTTTTCAAGCCGTTTCTGGTATGACAAGGTCGGACGGTTAACCGTTTCACAAAATACCAGGCAATATAACCGCACCCATCACAGGAGCTACAGCTATACGCTGTACGACAAACAGGGCCGTATTGTGGAAGTAGGAGAAAAAATCGACTCCACCTTTTCTATTCCACAGATCCGTTTTAAAAACATTTTTGGCTCTTACATAGGTACAAATTATAATACGGATGTGATCGACCACCTGAAATTCGAAGAGTGGATCGAAAATGATGGTGAACGAAAGGAAGTCACACACACGTATTATGATGAAACCCACCCTGACATTTCAGCTATATTACCATCTTCCTTTACACCGGAGAATTTAAGGCAGCGTGTAAGCAGTGTTACCTATGAGGATCTTTATGATGGCAATGAGGATATCTACCAGACTGCTTCCCATTATTCATACGATATCCACGGCAATGTAAAATCCCTGCTTCAGGAAAACCAGGAGTTTAGAATTCCCCCGGCGATTTATAAATACCACCGTTTCAAACGGATCGATTATGAATACGACCTGGTTAGCGGAAAAGTAAATGACGTACACTACCAGAATGGCGAATACGATGCATTCCATCACCATTACCGGTATGATGCCGATAACCGGTTAATTGAAGCTCTCACTTCCAAGTTTCCATATGCACAATGGGTAGAGCAACATTGTGATCATCTTTGGGACCTGGATGCCAGGTATTCTTACTATTTGCACGGACCGCTTGCCCGGGTCGAAATCGGCGACAACGAGGTACAGGGGCTCGACTATGCTTATTCCATTCAGGGATGGCTTAAGGGATTAAACAGCAGTTCCCTCACACCGTTGCGCGACATAGGAAATGACGGCCTTGACGGAACCAACCAGGTTTTTGCCCAGGATGCCTTCGGATTTACGCTTGGATATTTTGACGGTGATTACAAAGCCATCAACGATGATGTATGGTTAGACGAAAATGACCGGTTTGAAACCATAACTTTAAACAGCGGTCTCTTATCCGAAAGAAGCGATTTGTTCAATGGCAATATTGGTATAATGGTTGCCACGCTGAAGGACCCTTCCTATCATATTCTTCCTTTGGGTAGTGCATTTAAGTATGACCAACTGAACAGGATACAGCATAGCAAGACCTTTGCAAATGCCAACATGGCAAACACTGACAACAATTGGAGCTCAAACGGTGTATCTGCCATGTACCAAAGCGATTATTGTTATGATGGTAATGGTAATATCCGATCCCTTAAACGGTATGATCATACAGGCGCCATGTTTGATGAGCTGGAGTACCACTATGACAAGGACCTCAATTCCCAATCCCTCCTCAGGAACAGGTTGTACAATGTTAATGAGACTGCAGGAGTGAGCTCCATGACCATGGATATTGAAGACCAGCAGCCTTTTGATTCCGACAACCCGAATGTAACCAACAATTACTCCTATGACGAATTGGGTAATCTGACAAGAGATGAATTTGAAGAAATATCGTCGATTGACTGGACGCTGTCAGGGAAGATAAAATGGATACACCGTGCTTCGGGTTCTTTGAAAAAAGAGCTTTCATTTGATTATGATCCCATGGGCAACCGCATAGCCAAACATGTATACGATGTAACGAATGGATGGGAAAGCACCTCCTATTATATTCGTGATGCACAGGGCAACATTTTATCCACTTATGAGAAAAAGCGTGATGACTTTAATAATGTAACTACCTTTATGGTTGATGAGCAGCCCATTTATGGTTCTTCCCGGCTTGGAGTATACCGTTCTAAGTTTGAATTAACGGGTCATGATGTGCCGGCGCCTTTCGAGGAGGCCACCATCCTGCGTGAGCTCGACCAAAAGAATTTTGAGATTAACGATCATTTGGGAAATGTGCATACGGTTATTTCGTCGCGCAAAACCCCGGTTTACAATGGCACTGTCATTGAATTTCAACCTGATATCATCCGCGCCACCGACTATTACCCATTCGGCATGCAAATGCCCGGCAGGAGCTACAAGCGCGAGGATCTGGCTCTGCAACCGGGCAAGATCTATATAACGGGTTTACGCGATTTCCAGAGCGAAACCGTCACCCTCGTAATCAATGGCAATCCCATTCCTAACACTAGCTTTGCCTACCCGGTATCAATCGATGTTTACCTTACGGATATAACCAATAATTTAACTGCCTACAACATTGATTATACACGCACCGGAAATACCATTGTTATCGATAACTGGTATGACGGCACCAGTACCGATATTTCTGTTTCACCTGCATCAGGAGCCATGAAAATCAGTAATTTTGATGAGAGGGAATATGCGTTCGGGTTTAATGGGAAGGAGAATGATAATGAGGTAAAGGGAAGTGGAAACCAGCAGGACTATGGGATGAGGATTTATGATAATAGGCTAGGCAGGTTTTTTAGTATGGATCCTTTATCCAAATCTTTTCCATGGTATGCACCTTACCAATTCGCTGGAAATAAACCTGTATGGGCAAAAGACCTTGATGGTTTGGAGGAATGGATTTTTCATGTAGAGGTGGAAAGAGAAACAGGTACCAATATGTTAAAACTAATTTCCTGTTTTCGTCAAGACCATTCTCCAACTATAGCTGATGGGCGAAAACAGTATGCATTCTATGCAAAAGATGCAAATGGAAATTACAATTTTATAGGTATGTCGCGAAAATTAGATGCCAATGAAGTGCCTCCAGTTTCAATAGCAAATCCCTATAGTCCATCTGCTAAACTTAACAAACCAAATATAAGAACTGATAAAAGAGTAATTGATGATAAAATTGAAAGAATCAGCAATAATGCTTCTTCAGGAATAGCTGGATATATAAATACAGCTTCAGATATTGTATCCATTCCTACTGATATTGGTGAATTGAATGATAGTAAAATTGCGACAAATTTATCAAAAGGACTAAACATATTAGGGTTTGCAACAGGAGGAATAAACTATCAGCAATCAAATAAAACTAGTGGTGATAAAATTAATTTTTTATTGGATGTATTAGCTGCAGTGGCCCTCCCAGAATATGCCTTAGCCATAACTATAAGTAAACTTGTAGTAGGAGAGGGGCTAAAAAATGATATTAATAAAGCAACCGGTGAGTATATTTCACCTGAAAATAATCCGGCATTATTTGAAAATTCTGATAATAATTACCCAGAATTGGATGACTCTAATAGGTAGTGTTTTTTATGATCAAATTTATAGTTTATTATTTTTATAATTTCTTAAATAGAAATAATTTATATAAAAAACAAAATCGCTTAAATTATGCAGTTTATTATTTTAATTTGTTAATGTTATTAAATTATTTAACTGTTGTTTTTATTTTTCGTTTGCATAATTATTTTTATTATTGTATTTTGATAAGTGGAGTTTTAGCTATTATGCTTCTGTTCTCTCAATTTAAACTTTCTCAGGAAAGTTATTTATTACTTATAAAGATGTTTATAAAAAATAATGAAAATCTATTATGGATATATAGTTTATTATTTTACCTATATATTTCTATTACTATAATTTTATTTTTAATTGTTATTTAGTATAATATGCAAACTTTAGCGAAAATAATTATATTAACAGGAATTTTTCCCCTTATACTGTTAGATAAATCAATGGTTGAACATCAGAACACTATGAACGCTGATGGGGATACGTTATTTCAGAGATACTGTTCACCCTGTCATTCGTTGGATTTTACCATTATTGGACCAAAATTAAAAGGGATTTCCAAAAACAGAGATCGTGTTTGGTTAAAAAGTTTTATAAAAAATGGGATGCAATTGGTTAAAGAAAACGATTCATCCGCTGTGGCTATTTTTAATAAATTCAACAAAGTTGAGCACCCTGATTTTTCAAATGAAATTTCAGATGGCGAAATTGATAAGATAATATTTTACATGGAGTAAGCTGTCCAATTGTGAAATAATATAGCATATTTTAACAAAAAGATCTCTTTTGAGGTATTGCTAAGCATTTGCTATTTTAAAATATCATTGGTGATCCCCGAACTGGCGCAAGTCTTTTCATCCGGATAAACTGATTGCAATAAAAAAATGATTCATGATTCGCAATATGGCATTCATGGATAACTGACTTATGCCCATGATTATATAGATGTTTTTAGGCAACATTAAATTTTCAAACCTCAGCTCTTGATCAATAATTCATCTTGAAAAACACTATTCTGTGATTTCAAAAAAATCACTTCTTATCGTACGGGCTGCCAGGAGTTATGGGCACAAGTCCGCCTGCTTATAAAGATCACACTCACAAAACCTGGAACATTTTTTTTGGCGGGCAAGACCTTGCGCCAGTTCAGGAACTTACTTATCATTACTTTATGTCATATGCGATTTATTTCAATATTAATAAAGGTCAAGAACTGGAGATTAATACAAGACCAGATACTATTTTTGTTCCTAAACGACTTAAGACTTCAGTGGTATTTAAGCCAGTGAATGACGAATAATATAAAATGGCCAATGTATTTTAATAAATTGTTTTTCAAATTCAGCAAAAAAGTTGAATGTTGTACCATTGTTGTACCCAAAAAGCAAAAACCCTCGCAAACTATTCATTTGCAAGGGTTTTCATTTTGTGAATGTGGGAGCAACAGGGTTCGAACCTGTGACCCTCTGCTTGTAAGGCAGATGCTCTGAACCAGCTGAGCTATGCTCCCTTTTTTTGAGGGTGCAAATATATAGGAATAATTAATTTTTGCAAAGAATTTTGAAAAATGTTACAGGGGGTCTGAAACCAAAAATATACATTTGCAAGGTAAAATAATCCATACCACTATCCCATAACAACAAAGGTGGTTTACTTTCAACAGGCTGAGTTTCAGCCCGAAGACGTCAAATAAGTGCAAACGGTATGATGAAAAACTCCAACCCAACTTCGGTTTAAAAAATGAAAACATTAGTCCTGGTAAGGCATGGCCGGGCTTCACAGCATATGACCCGGCTGCCTGATGCAGACAAGCCGCTGGATGAAAAGGGATACGATGAAGCCTATTTTATGAGCACCAAGCCGGCCATCATAACGCTGATGCCCCAGCTGATCATTGCCAGTCCGGCAATACGTGCTTTTACCACAGCTCTGATATTCGCTCGTAACCTGAAATACCCTGCCGGTAAGCTCATCATCGATGACAGGGTTTATAATGCATCCGACGAAGCTTTACTGGATGTGATCCATTCTATCCCGGACGAAAATGACCGTGTGTTTATTTTCGGGCATAATCCCTCGATGACCCGCATTGCCAACCTGCTTTGCACACACTTTACCGACCACGTTCCTACCTGCGGAATCTGCTGTATGGATTTTGCAATGGCAAGCTGGAGCGATATCAGGTCAAAGGCCGGAAAGCTCAGGTTTTTTGACCATCCTTAGGTAGTGATGAGTTATGAGTTGGGAGTTTTTGAGTTAGGAGTTATGAGTTTAGGAACAAATAGTTTATAGTTTATGGTTTATAGTTCTTGGTATTGCGTATTAGATTATGAGTGGAAGTTGGGAGTCCGGAGTTAAAGTTTATTAGTTATGAGTCGGGAGTTGTGAGACAGGAAATAGTGCATGTTAAGATTTTTCAAGGCCGGGGTTTTCAATACCGGGTGGATGCATTTCGCGGAGCTTCAGGTGTACCGACTCGCAGAACATGGTGGTCGTGTCATGCCATTCGGTATCGGATGTGTCAGCATCCAGGTATTCAAATTTTTCCAGTATCATCTTGTCAAGGCCTGCATCAAGGAGCTGCGGCCGCATCAGGTGAACAGCCTTCTTCACACCCGGCCAGTCATGGGCCTTCAGCGCGACTTCCACCGTTTTGAGCCTGGACGGGACAAGCTGTACGAAAAGATTCCGGTACTTTTCTTTTAAGGGATCAGACTCCGGCACGGATTGAAGTACAGGTTTTTCCTTGTCAAGCACAGTAATGATCATGCTGATCAGCTCCTCTTCCTTGAAAGGCTTTGCAACATAGGCATTCATTCCCGACTCAATGCATTTTTCCAGGTCTTTTCGTATAACCGATGCCGTTAGCCCTATTACAGGTATCAGCCTAAGAGCACCTTTAAGCTTATTTCGTATATGCCTGGTAGCCTCATAACCGTCCATGACCGGCATCTGGATATCCATCAGAATAAGATCAGAAGGGGAAGTTCCATCCGGGCTGCTGAGCAGATCTATAACCTGGTGGCCGGTAGTGGCAAAAAGGATATCAGCATTCCTGAAATATTTTTTCAGCGTATCGCGGGCAACAATGGAATTGTATTCATTGTCGTCTGCTACGATGATGCGCAGCGGTTTGTCGCTGAAATCAGCATTTATTTTTTTGCTTTGCTGCACATGTTCCTGCCTGTTCACAGGAATTGCAGCCGGCACGAGCGGGATCTCAAAGGTAAAGACCGATCCCTGGTTCAATTCGCTTGTAACCTCCAGCTTCCCTCCGAACAGTCCTACCAGGTTTTGTGCAATAGTAAGGCCCAGGCCCGTGCCGCCGAATTTCCGGCTGTCGCTTACGTTTGCCTGCTGGAAAGTTTCGAAAACCGAATGGAGTTTTTCTGGCGGAATTCCGATACCGGTATCGATAACGGAAAACCTCAGATTATGATCCTTTGATCCTTCCGAACCGACATGTTCAACCTTCATCGCAACTTCTCCTTCCGTGGTAAATTTTACTGCATTGCCTCCCAGATTGATCAGCACCTGGTTGAGCCGGGGAGCGTCACCGGTCACAAATTCGGGCACAGCATTTCCGATCTCCAGGTTCAGCTTTACGTTTTTTTCCTTTGCACGAAGCTCAAATGTTTCCTGAATCCAGTGAAGCTGTTCATGCAGATTGAAAGTCACCTGCTCAAGCTCCATTTTTCCTGATTGCAGTTTTGAAAGGTCCAGTATGTCATTGATCACCACCAGCAGGTTGTCGGATGAATTACGGATGGCTTTCAGGTATTCTGTTGTTTGCGGATCATGTTCCTTATCCAGCAGCAGCCGCGTCATTCCCATGATGGCATTCATCGGCGTTCGGATCTCATGGCTCATGTTGGCCAGAAATTGCGATTTGAATTTTTCGCTTTCTTCCGCTTTTTCTTTTTCCTTACCGATGATCCTGTTTTTTTCGGCTAAAATCTTTTCCGCTTTCTGCTTGAGCTGGTAGCGGTTGAGGAGCACGAGCGCGAGTAGCAGCAGGAGCACCATTCCGCCGATGAAAAAATTCTTCAGCTGCTTCTGCTTCTCAGCATTGGCCTGTTCAAGCTGTTTATCTTTGTTGAGGAGCGTTATTTCCTTGTCTTTTTTGTCAGTTTCATATTTGGCCTGCATTTCAGCGAGCATTTTATCCTGACGGGTCTTTATCGAGGAGTCATTCAGCAGCATGACTTCTTCAAGGTATTGATAAGCCTCTTTGTAATTTTTGTTCCGGGCTTCTGCCTGTGCAATGATCTTTGTGGCTGACATATGCTCAGATATATTCACTTCAGCAGAAAGCCGGTAAGACTCTTTTAAATATTTCATTCCTTTTTCTGTATTACCCCTGTTAAGGTAATACTCCCCGAGATAAGAACCGTTCAGCGACATGATCTCTTTATCGTCAAGCCTGCTGGCCAGGTTGTATGCCATCTCATAATAGTTCATGGCCCGTGCCGAGTCACCCTGCTTTTCGTACAGGTGGGCGGCATTGCCATAGGTTGTCATGAGTTGCGTGAGGTTGTTATGTTTTTTTTGCAACGCAATTGCCTCATTATAGCTCCTGTCGGCGCCGTTGAAATCCGAAAGCTGGCGCTGGCAGTTCCCGATATTCATCAGCACAATTGAAACCATGGTGACATTTTCAATTGAATCGAAAAGCAGCAAGGTGGCACGGTAACTTGTAAGCGCTTTCTGATACTGCCCCTGATAATAATAAACATTGGCGAGACCCATATTGGCACGTGCCAGTCTGTCGGCATTACCTGATTCTTCGGCATACTGAAGCGCTTTTAAAAAATCCTGCTGGCTTTCACTGAACCTGTTCAGCTCAAGCAGCGTGCTGCCGCGGTTGATGTAAACAAGGGCCAGCCTTGATTTGTCACCAAGGCCCTGTGCAGCAGTAATGGCGCTGTCGTTGTACACAAGAGCTGTATCGTATACGCCAAGCGTTCCATACCCGAATCCGATGCCGATATAACTGATAGCTATTCCTTTTTCCCAACCGAGGGCTTTGGAAACAGCCAAACCCTGTTTAATGTAAGCTATGCCCTTGTGCGGGTTGATCCGGTTCCATTCGGCATTAAGCATGCTCAGCAGCTTCACCTTGTTGGTGTCATCCGCCAGTGTTGAGAGCTTTCTTTCCAGCGAATCAATTTTTTCCGTGGACTGGGCAGGCACAACTCCCGGAATAAAACAAAGGAAGAATATCAACCGGGAGACTGCGTGTTGCATGGAAAGTCTTTTGTCTTTAGTTCAAATTGCTGAAAACAGGAGTACAATTTACGATA
>Ga0190272_10001558_pt1 | contig 11009 bp, 8 predicted proteins | sample Popmic504T_FD_133746 | JGI IMG/M metagenome (GOLD analysis project Ga0190272, IMG submission 133746) | Populus adjacent soil microbial communities from riparian zone of Shoshone River, Wyoming, USA - 504 T | ecosystem: Environmental > Terrestrial > Soil > Riparian zone | place: USA: Wyoming...
CACCAGGATCGAGATGGGAGTGCCGAGGGTGCGGCCCTCGAAGACGCCGGATAGGATCCGACAGCGATCCGCTTCATTTCGCGGAGTGACAATCTCGCTCTGTCCGGGCCGACGCCGATCGAGGTCGCGTTGGATGTCTTCTTCGCTCAGCTCAAGGCGGGGTGGACAACCGTCTATCACTACGCCGACCGCGCCGCCATGGGATTCACCCCAGGTCGTGATACGAAAGAGCTGTCCAAAGCTGCTGGCCATTCGGGCAACTTTTACCCCGTGCGCACCTAAATAACAACGCGCGGTGAACAACTGTGTCATCCCGAGCCGCGCAAGACGGCGAGGGACCTCTCAGTCGAACAGAAGATTACGCAAATCCGCTGTCGCGATCCACGGAGATCGGTGTGACGAATTTGGCGACTCCGGCTGGTGTGATCCGAGACCGACTCTCAGGTCCCTCGCCGTCTGCGCGGCTCGGGATGACAAGCAAGGATCGACGAGCACCTAAATCGCCGCGAACCCGGCGCGCAAATCGTCGATCAGGTCCCCGACATCTTCTACGCCAACCGAAAGCCGCACGAGTGAATCGGTGATCCCCAGCGAAGCACGCATTTCGGGTGGAATCGAGCCGTGCGTCATAAGCGCCGGGTGGTTAATCAGGCTCTCCACGCCACCCAGACTTTCCGCGAGCGAAAAGAGATGGGTGTTTTCAAGAAACCGACGTGTCCCCTCGAGATCGGTCTTCAAGACGATCGTGATCATGCCCCCAAATCCTCGCATCTGTTTCTTCGCGAGGGCGTGCTGAGGATGTTTCTCGAGCCCAGGATACATCACAGACTCGACCTTCGGTTCGGTAACCAGCCAGCGCGCAATTTCCTCCGCGTTCTCGCAATGCCGCTCCATCCGCAAAGCGAGCGTCTTCAATCCGCGCATCGCCAGAAAACTATCGAACGGTCCCGCGATCGCCCCGACCGCGTTTTGCAGAAACGCAATCTGATCGCCGAGCTCCTTGTTTTCGCCCACGACGATCACTCCGCCGACCATGTCGGAGTGGCCATTCAGATACTTTGTGGCGGAATGAATCACCATATCGAACCCGAACTCGATCGGCCGCTGGATCCACGGGCTGGCAAAGGTGTTGTCAGAGACCGAGATCGCATTGTGCGCGCGAGCGATGTCCGCCACCGCTGCCAGATCGATCAACTTCAGAAGGGGATTGCTCGGCGTCTCCACCCAGACCATGCGGGTATTCGGCCGCATCGCCTCCTCGACACTTTTCGGGTCCGTCATGTCGATGAAAGTGAAATCGAGATTCGCGGAGCGGCGGCGCACCCGCTCAAAAAGCCGGAAGGTACCGCCGTAAAGATCGTCACTCACCACCACGTGCGACCCACTGTCGAGGCCGTCGAGGGCCGTGGCCATCGCGGCGAGCCCCGAGGCAAACGCCCAACCGCGGGTGCCGCTCTCCAGGTTGGCAATACAACGCTCGTAGGCGCTGCGGGTTGGATTGATCGAGCGCGAGTAATCGTAGCCCTTGTGCCTCCCAGGACTTTGCTGGACGTAGGTCGACGTCTGGTAAATCGGCGTCATGATCGCGCCGGTCGACGGGTCGGGTGATTGGCCGGCGTGAATAACGCGCGTGGCGATGTCGTGTTGTTTCTTCATGGAGATGTCTTGGGACTCTAAGTTCCCGGCATTTGGCGCCGCAGATAAGAAAGCAGATCGCTCCGCGTGATCAGTCCGAGAAACTTGCTCCCTTCCATAACGATGGCGACGCGGCCCCGATCGAAGACGCCTAGCAGGTCCGAAATCTTCGCGCCAGGCGAGAGCGTTTCGAGCCGATCGGTCATCGCGGTTTTCGCCGCGTTATTAAAGTGATCCTGATTGTGGTGCACCTTCACGAGAACGTCGGATTCATCCAGGATCCCGATTGCGCGTCCGTTCTCATCCACGACTGGCACCTGGGAAATGCCCGCGCCGCGCATGCGCTTCACCGCCGTAAGCAAGGTATCGTCAGGCCCGACTGAAATGACTTCGCCTGCTTCGTAGCGATGCGAAATCAGGTCGCTCAAGTCACCGTGCGACGGACGCCGGCCAAATCCCTGATCGGCCATCCAGAAGTCGTTGTACATTTTTGAGAGATACTTGTTCCCCGTATCGCAGACGAAGGTGACGACCCGCTTCTTTTCCGTCTGCTCGCGGCAATAACGCAAAGCGCCCGCGAGAAGCGTCCCGGTGGAGGAGCCGGCCAAAATGCCTTCGCTGCGCAATAGTTCGCGCGCCACTTCGAAGCTCTCCGCATCATCGATTTCAAACGCCTCGGACACGTAGGACATGTCCGCGATATCTGGAATGAAATCTTCGCCAATGCCTTCGACAGCCCAGCTCCCAGCTTCCAGCATCTTGCCGGTCTTCACCCACTCGTAAAGAATCGAGCCCTTCGGATCGGCCAGAATCATTTCCAAATTGGGCTGCACTTTTTCGAAAAATCGGCCCAGACCAGTCAGCGTTCCGCCGGAACCTACACCCACCACGACCGCGTCGAGGTGATGGCCCATTTGCTCCCAAATCTCCGGCCCGGTGCCGCGCTCGTGCGCCAGCGGGTTGGCTGGATTGCCGAATTGATTGACATAGAAGCCGCCCGGAATTTCTTCGGCGAGGCGGGCCGCCATATCTTGATAGTATTCCGGGTGGCCGCGGGTGACATCGGACCGTGTCAACCGCACTTCGGCCCCGAGCGCGCGGACGTGTGCGACTTTTTCCTCCGACATTTTGTCGGGGATAACGAGAACGCAGCGGTAGCCTTTTGCGCCGGCGATTAAAGCGAGGCCGAGACCGGTATTCCCGGCAGTCGCCTCGATAATGGTGCCGCCCGGCTCCAGTTTCCCATCGCGTTCCGCCGCCTCGATCATGGCAAGAGCGACCCGATCCTTGATTGAACCGGTCGGATTCTGGTTCTCGAGCTTAAGAAAAAGCTGGCACGGGCCCGTGTCCATCCGCGTGATTTCCACCAGCGGCGTGTCGCCAATAAGCGAAAGAATCGCGGGCGCTTTATTACCCGTCGCGGGAGGCACAGTGGAAAGTTCGATCATAGACTTCCCTTAGTGTCACCACTCGGAGTTGCTATCCACAAGAAATTGTTGGAGCACGTCGAAGCGCACCTCGCCATAGTTCAGGGCATAGCGCAGCTCCCCGCCCTTGAAGACCCAGGTACTCGGAATCCAGCTGAGGGGCAGATCGAGGAAACGCTTGATCCGGTCGGCGCCACGCGGTCCGGGATCGGCCAGAATCGTGACATTGGGTTGGCTGGGGACGTCGAACTTCGCCAGCATCGCCCGGCCATCTTCGCCACCGTTCCAGACCGACACAAAAATGAATTTAACCTGAGGATTCTCCTTGATCGACTTGAGCCAGCCGCCGCTCTTCAATTCCGCCTGGCAGTTGGAACACCAGGGCGCCCAAAGATGCACTACACTTACCCCTGGTAATTTAACTGCCTCGGCGACTTGCACTTCCGCAGAAGACGCCGCGAAGAGCGGGGCGGCACCCAACAGGAACAGCGCGGAAATCAAAATCCTTTTCATTAGAGAGAGGTCGCGGCCAAACAAAGGGACGTTTCGCCAACAAAGACAATATGCGGAGAAATCCCGTGGGCTCAAGAATGGGCCGGGGTGGCCGGCATGCCTCACTTCGTAATCGTGCTCGTGCTCCTGCTCGTGATCGATCCCCGGCGCTCCCCAATTCGATTACAATCACAGTGACCTGCCCCAGTTTGGGTGGGCCTCAGTCCTCCGGTTGACCTCTCGTAAGAACGAGCTAATATGCCTCCCCTTTTCTGCGGGGCAGCCTGGCGATGATCGCTCGCGCTAAAGACAGAAAATCGGCCACGCGCCGCCAGGAGAAAACTTACCGCCATGTTGCAAATGCAGGAATTACTTGCGAACTCGTACCGCGAGTTCAAAGAAGGTAGCATCGTCAAGGGACGCATTCTCGAAATCCGTCCCCGGGAGGTCCTGGTCGACATCGGATATAAATCCGAGGGCGTTATTCCATCAGCCGAATTCGAGGACGTAGAGTCCATGGAAGTCGGAGACGAAGTGGAAGTCCTTCTCGAGCGCCTCGAAAACGACGACGGCATGGTCGTGCTTTCCAAGGAGAAAGCGGCATATCGCCAGAATTGGAACAAGATCGCCGCCGTTTTTGCCGGCGATGGCCTGATCAAGGGCAAAGTAAAGTCGGTCGTCAAAGGCGGTTTGATGGTCAACATCGGCGTGGAAGCGTTTTTGCCGGCGTCCCAGATCGACATCATTCCCCCGAAAGATTTGCAGCAGTTTGTCGGCAACACCTACGATTTCAAAATCGTGAAGATTAACGACGACCGAAAGAACGTGGTTCTGAGCCGGCGCGAATTGATCGAGCAGGAACGGAGCGAGAAGCGCCAGAAGTTCCTGGAAGGCGTCAAGGTGGGCGACACCGTTCAAGGCAGCGTCAAGAACCTAACCGACTTCGGGGCCTTCATTGATCTCGATGGGATGGATGGTTTGCTCCACATCACGGATATGACCTGGGGCCGCCTCGGCCATCCGAGCGAGCTGCTCAAAGTGGGCCAGCCGCTCGAAGTGATTGTGCTCGACATCAATAAGGAGAAGGAGCGCGTCTCACTCGGATTGAAGCAGACTCAGAAAAATCCGTGGGACCAGATCGAAGAGCGTTTCCCGGCCGGCCAGCACGTCAAAGGCAAGATTACGAACCTGGTGCCTTACGGCGCGTTCGTGGAGCTGGAGGAAGGCGTCGAGGGTCTCATTCACGTTTCCGAATTGTCCTGGACCAAGCGCATCATGCGCCCGTCCGATGTCCTGACCGCTGGGCAGGAAGTGGAAGCGGTGGTTCTTGGGGTCAACAAAGAGGAGCAGAAAATTTCGTTAGGCCTGCGCCAGCTCGAACCGAATCCGTGGGATGAGATCGAGAAGAAATTCACCATCGGCAGCCATGTGAAGGGCGCGATCCGCAACATGACCGCGTATGGCGCGTTCGTTGAACTGGAAGATGGCATCGATGGAATGATCCACGTCTCCGACTTGAGCTGGACCCGCAAGATCAATCATCCGACTGAAGTCTTTAAGAAGAACGACGAAGTTGAAGCGGTCGTGATCGACATCGACAAGGTGAACCAGCGGATCAGCCTCGGCATCAAACAGCTGAGCGAAGATCCCTGGAAAGAAATCGATTCGAAATACAAGATTGGCGATCTCGTCACCGGCAAAGTCACGAAACTCGCGAGCTTTGGTGCGTTCGTGCAATTGCAGGATGACATCGATGGCCTCGTTCATATTTCACAGCTGAGCGAAGACCACGTCGCGAAGGTGAAGGACGTGCTGAAGGTTGGCCAGGAAGTCGAAGCGCGCGTCATCAAGGTGGACAAAGTCGAGCGGCGCATCGGTCTCTCGATCAAGGCTGCGAATTATTCCGAAGAGGAATTGCGTCGCGAATCCGAAGCGTTCGACAACCTGCGTCCGGGCGAAGACATGGTCGGCCTCGAGAAAGCATTCGAAGCGGCTGCGGAAGATTACCGGCCCGGCGAAGGCAAGAAGAAGTAGGGCACTCGTTGCCACCCAACCTGGTTGTCATCCCGAGCGGAGCGAAGCGGAGTCGAGGGACCCCGCAGTCGCATATCGAGCACACGAAATTCGCTTTCGCGATCAACGAAGATCGGCGTGGCGAACATCGATGCTGGTCGTTCGCGTAAGCCCAGACCGCTTGTGAGGTCCCTCGCCGTCTGCGCGACTCGGGATGACAGCGGGCGTTGACTAGCGCTGGGCCGGTGTCACACAATGGACGCTCATGCGGTCGAAAATAATTCTGCTTCTCCTGCTCCTACCGATCCTGGCTCTCGCCCAAAAGCCGCCATTCGCGATCAATGATCTCGCCTGGCTAACGGGCTGCTGGACTTCGAGCCGCAGCGGCCGAGCAATTACGGAACATTGGCTGAAACCAGAGGGAGGAACCATGCTTGGGCTCAGCCGCACCATCGCCGAGGGAAAAACCGTAGAGTTTGAGTTCATGCAGATCCGGGAAGAAGCGAATGGCGAGATTCTTTTCATTGCGAAACCGTCCGGACAATCGGAAGCAACGTTCAAGCTGATAAAGGGCAGCGCCCGCGAGGTGATATTTGAGAATCCCCAGCATGATTTTCCGCAACGGGTCATCTACCGCCTCGAAAGCGATGGTTCGCTGGTTGGCCGAATCGAGGGTGTGAGCAAAGGCAAAGAGAGAGCCGTCGATTTTCCGATGAGCCGAGCGCGGTGTGAGGGGTAGTCGTGTCGTTCTTTGGCTCTTTCTGGATCGGCGGTCTGTGATCGCCGATGGATACTAGTTGCTGAAAGCGCGCCGGTCACAGACCGCCGCTCCAGAAGCGCAAGACTCCGCTATCCTGCGAGTTCGTAGAGGTACTGCGCGTACGAAAGCACGGCGCCGTCCATCCCCTGCACCTTCGGGTTGGTCGAGTCGATGACGTAATATTCGTCGGGAGCGTGTGCGCCGCTGCCGTGGCCCAGGCCGAAATGTCCAGCGGGCAATTTTAACGGTTCACTGGTGAAGACATAGCCTGGCCACGAACCTGCATTCCGCGGCCATAAAACTGGATCGATCCCCGACCGCTTATACACCGCGATTTGCGCTTTGATTAGGTCGGCATCCGCCGGAGTGCTGTTTGGATCGTAACCGCCGGTAATATTCACTTCGATATCGCCGAAGCCGCGTTTAGCGAGATGCGATTTCAAGGCAGCACCCGCCTCCGCGGCCGTCATGTTCGGAACGAGACGCAGGTCGAGCTTTGCCACGGCCTTGTGCGGCAGAATCGTCATCCCGCCGGGCCCCGTGTAACCGCCGACCAAGCCTTCGATGTTTACCGTGGGGCGTGAGACCAACCGTTCCAGCGACTCCACCCAACCGACGTCCTGGATCCACCGTTCAACGCCCATCGCCTTCTTGATTCTCGCTTCGTCCATGCGCTTGGCGGCTTCCGCGATCATCTTCTTATGCTCGGCGCTAATGGGCAGCGCCTTGTCCGCGAACCCCTCAATGGCCGGGTCGTTCCCATCCGCGGAAACCAGCGTGGTGAGCGCCTGAACCAGATGCCACGCCGGACTATCGAGTCTGGCTTTGTTGGAAGAATGAATGTCCTTTCGCGGGCCTCGCCCCCATTTTTCTCCGGTCGAAACGAGTTCGCACTCGATCACGCCTTTCGCGCCAAGACTCACCGTGACGACACCGTCGAGCCCTTGGGCAGCCGACGGCATGAAAATCCCGGAGCATTTTGAAAGCGCCGATTGCACTTCGGGCTTCCGGACAATCTCCGGGAAGTGCGGCGAACCGATCTCTTCTTCTCCTTCGGCGACGAGCACGAGGTTTACCGGAATCTTGCGCCCCGCGCCGCGAATCGCATGCAGCGCAAACAGCATCGAGGTCTGTGGGCCCTTTTGGTTCACCGCTCCTCGTCCCATTAGAATTTTTCCCAGCTCAGGCTTATTGAGGAGCTTCGCTTCCCAAGGCGGCGACGCCCATTCCGCCGGGTCCGCCTGTTTCACGTCATACATGAAATAGAGGCCGACCGTCTTTTTCGCGCCCGCATCCAGCGTCGCGAAAACCCCCGGCTTTCCACCGCTCTCGACCCGGGTCGCCTGTTGAAATCCGGCGGCGCGCGCAAGCTCGATCATGAATTCCGCGCCTTCCGGGTAACCGCGATTCTCCGCCGCGATCGAGATTTGCTTGATCCAATCCTGAAGACGCTTGAGCGCCTCATCGTGCCGCTTCGCGATTTCCTTGCGAATCGGATCAAAATCATCCGCCGCCCAAAGGCGTTGGTTCAGCGTGAGGCTGGCTGCGCTGGCAAGAGCGGCGCCTTTGATAAAAGCTCGGCGATCGATCGTGGTCATGGTGAAGCTCCGGTACAGGTTGAGTTCGGAGGTTAGAACGCTCCCGTCGGTCAAAACAAGGCCGGAGAAGGCCGCTTTCTGTAGGGTGGCTGTGTCAGCCGCCATCCGGCTGGCGTTTCACCGAAACGCCCAACAATTACATTAAAACTCCGCGCTGCCCGGAGTGCGGGCGAACGGAATCACGTCCCGGATGTTCGACACACCGGTCACGAACATCAACATGCGCTCGAATCCCAGACCGAAACCGGCGTGCGGCACGGTCCCGTAGCGTCGCAAGTCCAGGTACCATTTGTAATCCGCCGGATCCATTTTGTGACGACGAATATTTTCCTCGAGAATCTCCAGCCGTTCCTCGCGCTGGCTGCCGCCGACGATCTCACCGATGCCGGGAACCAGAACGTCCATCGCTGTGACCGTTTTGCCGTCATCATTTAACCGCATGTAGAACGGCTTGATCTCCTTCGGATAATCAAAAACCGTTACCGGACGTTTAAAATGTTTCTCGGTCAGCCAGCGTTCGTGCTCGGATTGCAGATTGGCGCCGTAGGCGACGGGAAATTCGAACTTCTCTTCGCTCTTCTGCAGCAGATCGACCGCTTCGGTGTACGTGATCCGCTGAAACGGCCGCTCCAGGACGAAATCAAGGCGGGAGAGCAGTTCCTTATCGACGAACTTGGCGAATAACTCGAGGTCCTCCGCGCAGTGCGAGCGGATGTCGCGAATGAGATATTTCACGATTTCTTCCGCCACGTCCATGTTTCCGCGCAAATCGCAGAACGCCATCTCAGGCTCGATCATCCAGAATTCGTTGGCGTGCCGCGAAGTATTCGAGTTCTCCGCCCGGAACGTCGGACCAAAGGTGTAAACTTTTGACAGAGCGCAGGCGAACGCCTCAGCTTCCAGCTGGCCGCTGACCGTCAGGTAAGTCGAGCGCGCGAAAAAATCCCGGGCGTAATCCACTTCGCCATCAGCGCGGCGTGGTGGATTCTTCGGATCGATCGCGGTGACCCGGAACAATTCGCCGGCCCCTTCGCAATCGCTCCCGGTGATGATCGGCGTATGGACATAAACAAAACCGCGCTCCTGAAAGAATTGATGGATGGCGAACGCGAGCCGGCTCCGCACACGAAAGACCGCACCGAAAAGATTGGAGCGCGGGCGCAGATGCGCGATCTCCCGCAGAAACTCAGGCGTGTGCCCCTTTTTTTGGAGCGGATAGGTTTCATCCGAGGCGCCGACAATTTCTATTTCATCGGCCACCACTTCCCAGCTCTGTCCTTTGCCCTGCGAGGCAACGAGGGCGCCCCGCACCGCAATGGATGCTCCCGTGATTAGCCGCTGCACCTCCGCGTAATTCGGCAGGGTGTTCTTCGCGATGATCTGGAGATTGCGCAGACACGAGCCGTCATTCAGTTCCAGGAAAGAAAAATCCTTCGAATCACGCCGCGTCCGGACCCAGCCTTGCACGCGAACGCTTTCGCGCGCCGAGTCGCTGGCAAGGGCATCTTTGATTCCTGTAGCTGCAATCATCCCGGCCAATTTGCCGGGCGATTCCAATTCGACAAGTTCTTCTGTCACTCCGTTGGAGCAACGGCTTGAGAAACAAAATGAACAACTACATCTGCGTCGCCTGCGGAACCCAGTTCAGCGAAACGGACCGGCCGCCGGAGAGTTGCCCGATCTGCGAGGACGAGCGGCAATTCATTGATCCGAAGGGACAACTCTGGACCACACTCGACCAGCTCCGCGCCGCCCATTCCAATCTAATCGAAGCGGAGGACGAAAATCTCTTCGGCATCGGGACCGAGCCCTCCTTCGCGATCGGACAGCGAGCTCTCCTCGTGCAAGCGCCGGGCGGAAATTTTCTGTGGGATTGCGTGACGTTACTCGACGATCGAACCGTCGCCCGGGTCAAAGAGCTGGGTGGCATTCGTGCCATCGCCATTTCGCATCCCCATTATTATTCCGCGATGGTCGAGTGGAGCCGGGCCTTTGACGACGCGCCCATCCATTTGCACGCAGCCGACCGCGCATGGGTGATGCGCGATGATCCCCGCGTTCGTTTCTGGGAAGGGACAAGGCACCAATTGTGGGACGGCCTGACTCTTATCAATTGCGGCGGGCACTTTGAGGGCGGGACCGTTTTGCATTGGCCGGGCGGAGCGCACGGACGCGGCGCGTTGCTCGCCGGCGACATTATCCAGGTCGTGATGGATCGTCGTTATGTCAGCTTCATGCGAAGCTATCCAAACTTGATTCCGTTGTCAGGAGCCGCGGTGACTCAAATCGTCGACCGAATCGAACCGTTTGCCTTCGAAAAAATCTACGGCGCATGGTGGCAACGCAATGTTGTGTCCGATGCCAAAGGCGCCGTCCGTCGTTCCGCGGAGCGTTACCTTCGCGCGATTGGTCTCGACACTTGACGACGAGTTCATCATCCTAGGAACTTCCCGCAAACGGAACCCGCTCAATGAAACTCATTCAAACAATTCTTGCCAGTTGCGTCGCGGCCGGAACTATCGTCAGCCCGGCCTTTGCGGCCGATTCGAAAAAGGAAGCGCGCGTTACCCAGATTGTTCGCGAGGTAAAGCTCCTGCCCTCTGACGCGGCGGCGCGGGCTGCGGTCGTAAACGACAAAGTGAGCGAGAACACCGGCGTGCGCACCGGAGGAGAATCGCGCTCGGAACTGACTTTCGCCGATCTGACCATTACGCGCCTCGGCTCCAACACGATCTTTAGTTTCAATCGGGCCGGGCGTAACGTCCAACTCGACAGCGGCTCGATTCTCCTGCGCGTGCCGAAGGACTCTGGCGGCGGCGCCATCAGGACGAGCGCCGTGACCGTAGCCGTGACCGGCACGACGGTGATTTTCGAAGGCAATCGTGCGGGAAAAAGCAAATTGATTGTCCTGGAAGGAGGCGCGCGCGCTTCGCTGGTCAGGCATTCCGGCCAATCCCGCAATGTGCAAGCTGGCCAGATGCTGGATGTCCCGGCTGGGGCCACGACGCTTCCGATGCCGACAAACATCGATCTGAATCAGATCATGAAAACGCACCCGCTGATCACGGGCTTCAGGCCTCTTCC
>Ga0190272_10001559_pt1 | contig 11005 bp, 13 predicted proteins | sample Popmic504T_FD_133746 | JGI IMG/M metagenome (GOLD analysis project Ga0190272, IMG submission 133746) | Populus adjacent soil microbial communities from riparian zone of Shoshone River, Wyoming, USA - 504 T | ecosystem: Environmental > Terrestrial > Soil > Riparian zone | place: USA: Wyoming...
AACGTTTGCCTATGATGCTTTGAACCGACTGACGACCTCGCAGGAAAACAGCGGTGCGAACTGGTCGCAAACAAATGGCTACGACCGTTATGCCAATCGCTGGCTTGACCTTGGTGGTGGGAATCAGAGTTTATACTTCAACACAAGTGATAACCGAATCAGTGGTTCGTCCTACGACAGTGCGGGCAACCTTCTTAACGATGGCGTTCACGCATACACCTACGATGCTGAGAACAAGATCAAAACCGTCGATGGGCAGAGCGCCTACATCTACGACGGCGAACAGAAGCGTGTGCGCAAACTTCTGAGCGAGAACCTAAGGTTTATCTATGGAATCAGTGGCCAGGAAATAGCTGAATACGATGGCTCAACCGGAGCGCTCAAAAAAGAATACGTGTACGGCGCCAATGGCCTTGTAGCTACCATAGAACCAACGGCAATCAACTCAAACGGCACGCGTTACTCGACGGCAGACCATCTTGGTTCGCCGCGTGTTGTGTCCAATTCTGTAGCAACAGTCGTAAGTCGTCACGACTACACGCCATTCGGGGAGGAACTTGGAAGCGGCATCGGCGGCCGGACGGTCGGAATGGGCTTCGGTGCGGCGGATGGTCAACGGCAGAAGTTCACCTCCAAAGAACGCGATAATGAAACCGGCCTCGATTACTTCCTGGCCAGGTACTACTCATCCACGCAAGGAAGGTTTACTAGCATCGATCCGTTATTGGCGAGTGGTAAGCCGACACAGCCACAAAGCTGGAATCGTTACACTTACACCATCAACAACCCCCTAAAGTACATCGATCCAACAGGAATGGAAGGTGAACTTGCTCATGAGTCTGGTCATACAGACGAAGAAGAGCAACGTCGCCGTCAACAACAACAGCGACCAGCTCCTCGCGTAGTCCTAATCGTTGGCGATCCGGGGCTTGGCACTCATGACGTAGGCCGTAACTTTGAGCGAGCAGCAGAAACACGACGAGGTGAGTTGGAGAGAGGAGGGAGCGAAGTGATCGTCAATAGGGCATCTACTGTTCAAGATTTCAATTCAGCTTTAAATAACAATGGCACTCTAAATGGAGCTGAATACTTTGGTCATGCAGGGCCTGGAGTGTTGTACATTGGTGAGAATCCGGGCGCAAATACAAACCTCAACAGTGCCACAGTGTCTCAGATATCGGGTAACAATCTAGCTCCGGATGCGACTGTCATACTTACCGCTTGCAATACAGGAGTAGATGTAACGGGCAACGACTCGATCGGCCGACAAGTCGCCAACCAGCTTCAACGAACAACAGTCGGATACAATGGGGACCTGGAGTTTTCTTCAAATAGGAGTGCGCCTTCGGGCGAAACTCGCCATCCGGACAGAGGTCCAACATACATGGTTCCATCGAGTAGGGATACCAGGAAAATAGGGTTCACGCCGTATATACCTGTGCGTCCGCCATACTAGCTAGGAGTATCTTCATGATAAATAACCTACTGTTGGTCCTTGCCTTCACTGTTTCCGCAGTGGCATGCCAACCTGCGGCCACCAAAGTTAATGAGAGTCAACCTTCTGCGCATCAGGACGATGCAGCTCGTGCAAGAGCGGAGACTCTGTGTCAGAGACTTCCGGAAATGAAAACGATGCCTTTCAAGGGCGAGCCGATTGACGATGAGGTCTACAACGGGTTGACAGCACTAAAAGATGCAGCAGTCCCTTGCTTGATTGGGAAGATTACCGACTCCAGTAAAATGAAGGATCCGCGCCAGGCGCCCGTGTATCGTGACTTCAGGGTTGGAGACGCCGCCTTCTTTGTCTTGCTTGATATAACGAAGGTTCCTTTTGAACAGATGTTACCTGCTGAAGTCAGAAGCGAAATGGAAGATGAAGGAGTCTATGCGTACTTTGAATATATCAAGAAAGACGAGAATCGAAAGTCGCTCCAAGCTAAATGGCAAGCTTGGTATGACCAAATCGGTAACAAGCAGTAAAACTCATCTGAGGGCATCTGGGCTCAGAAACTTCTGAGCGAGAACCTAAGGTTTATCTATGGAATCAGTGGCCAGGAAATAGCTGATACGATGGCTCAACCGGAGCGCTCAAAAAAGAATACGTGTACGGCGCCAATCGCCTTGTAGCTACCCATAAAACCAACGGCAATCAACTCAAACGGCACGCGTTACTCGACGGCAGATCATCTTGGTTCGCCGCGTGTTGTGACCAATTTTGTGGCAACAGTCGTAAGTCGTCACGACTACACGCCATTCGGGGAGGAACTTGGAAGCGGCATCGGCGGCCGGACAGCCGGAATGGGCTTCGGTGCGGCGGATGGTCAACGGCAGAAGTTCACCTCCAAAGAACGGGATAATGAAACGGGGCTTGATTCCTCTGGATCGAAGCTCGTGAATCTTCCCTGTGTATTCGAGTAATACCTGGCGAGGAAGCTTCTTCGAGTCCGGCCAGGTGCAGAATGCTGATGGAGGTGTCGTCGCCACCTACGTGCAAATCAGTATTGACGATCCGGTGGGGCAGTTCGTTTATGAAATGCGCAAGGCTGTCGACCCTATTCCGATGGCGACTCTTCAGTTCTTTGGGTTGAGCGCGATAATCGGAACAGGGGGAGGAGTAATAGCGTACGCCGCTCCTGCCGCATTACCTTTCATACCGCCAGCCCTCGAAAAACTTTCCGTTACAGGGCCAAGCGTCGGAATAACCTTGTTGTCCAAGTCACAGAATCCGACGTTGCGCAACGTCATCAACAATCTTTACGGGGTAGCAGCAAAGATTGGATCGGGAAGCACAGCGGACGCCATTCGTTTCGAGCGCGCTACAGGAAAGTTGTTATCGCCATCGGGTCACAGCATTAAGGGACGAGAATCAATACGCGCTTTGGAAAGTCTCATTAGAAGCGGGAAACTCAATCCTGCAGAAACGAATATTGCGAAGTTTCTCGTAAATGACCTCAAAGATGCCTTGAAGTAACTTATGAATCTAATAAGCCCAGATAAAGCGGTTGAAGAACTGCTAAAACGAGTACCTAGTTTTGCTGCCGCCCGTGCACAGGATGAGTCGTACATATCGCACAAGGACAATGGTCCGTATCTGGTGTATGGAGACTTTGCGCGTTTCCTTACAGAACTGATCGTAGATAAGTCTCAGGCGGCTGACAAAGCAGAGGTGTTAGCAGAGTCCTTTCGGCTGCTCAGCGAATTGGCCACCTCCTCGAACGATGAGGTAGCTAACATAGCTGTCGTCGGCGTATTTGAAGTGTTAGCTGACTGCCCTGACTGCATCGTCCTCACAAAGAAAATGCTCTCTAAAGATGCGGCCAAAGTACTCAAGCGGATGCTGCGTGGTTGGATCTAGAGGTGAACCGGGGCGGCCGGTCAACTTTATTTCTGAGTGCATGGAGCGTGGAAAGAAAGCCCCAAATGAAACAGCAGCGGGGGTTGAGTGAGATAGCTGGGTCGGTCATATTCAAGGAGTTAGAAGGTGGACCAACGAATGGGAGCACGGTTTTTCCAAACAAATTCTACACTCCCTGAAGAGAGCTGCTCTTTTTACTCCTTTCGATCACTCCCTTCCTCGAGCCTATAATCAGATCAAGACTCAATCGTAGATCGTATTTCTTTCTCGTACCGTCCTTCAGGAGGGCACAGGTCCAATAGTTTAATAATGCAATCGCCACTCATACGAGAACGCTTACAAACGTAGATCGAGACGGCAACCTTGTGAACAATGTTCAGGGAAACCGGAAAGTGAATAATTACAGAATCACCGACATATCACCGGTGACAGTGGTCCAGAAGCCCATGGTGATGTGCCCTATTAGACTTTAGATCTAAGCCGTTGAATCAAAAACGTGGAGGTCGACCAGTGAGGGTAGAGTTTGCGATCTTTTTCCTAGTTCTATTTGTAACTTCTGCTTCTGGCCAAAAAGTGTCGGATATCGAAAAGGAATATGGCACACCGACCCAAGCTTATTCGCTCAGTGAGCACATTTGGATGACTCCTGAGTACGGCATTGATGGAGAAATCTGTCGGGCTCGGCTCTATCCCAAGCGGATCGCACTCAAAACCGCCTATCTCGCAAAGGAACTGCCATTTCAGGAATTAACAGCGGTCCTAAATCGACTCATATCTCCCGCTCAAAGAGGCTCTGCCAAGGAGTTTTTTGGAGAAACTGAGATCGGAGGTGGCGTCGGCTGGACAACATATCCATACGAGAACGTGTCTATTGTTTTCATCTCCGCTGCCAGGGTCGATCCCCAGGTCCTCAAGCGAATAGAGTCTCCGACTTTCCGAGTTGAAGATTTTCCCGTTCAACAGGATCAAAAGGTCCTACCATCGTATAGAGACATCCCATTTAGTGGAGACGGAATAGAGATCGCTACAATCAATTGGACCAAGAGGAAGTGCGGAAATTAATAAGTCGGTTTCCCTCGATCGTTTTTACTTCCCGACCCTCGGCGTCCAAACCCAACATCAAACAGGAAAGAATCGAGCGTCCGTTTACCAGGACGGCGCACGTTCCGCATTCACCCAGTTCGCAACCGTGCTTCGTCCCACTCAAGCCAAGGTCCTCCCGCAAGACCTCAAGCCACGTCTTGTGCGGTGCAAATGCCCGCAAAGTACTCCGGCAGATCAATGTCGATTCATAATCGCAAGTTCTGAGAATTCGCATTGAATCGGCCACCCTCCGTGGTATTGTCAACTTAACTTAGTAAGAAATAACTTGGCGGCTTGGCAAGATGAATCCACCTTCGTGATTTGGTTATTTGACGATCGCCTCGACGCAAATCGTCTCTCCCCAAGCTTAAGACCTTTTAAGGCAAACGGAAGGGTTTTTAGCCAAACCGGAGTTCTGAGGCAAAGCCCAGGCAACTCGCCCTTTCTCGGGTCACACCATGTTAAAGACTGCTGATGTATTGACAGAACACTGCGATGAGGATCTCACGTTTTTCGCGCTGACTTACAAAAACTACGATGCTACAGCTGAGTGCCTGGCAGACTTGCGCAGACATTATTCGGAGAGCCGGGTCATCTTGCGGTCTGATGGGGATCCGGACCCTCGCTTTCCGATCCTTGCGAAGCGAAACAAGGCCGACTTTCGCGGAGAGTCGCGATTATTCGGCATCGAGAATGGTGGCGCGGTCATCGAGCGGATGCTCTTACTTTTCTTCGAAAAGCCAACTCGATACTTGTTGAAGATAGACCCCGACACCGTGATTCACCGGCGATTCCGGTATCTGCCGGTTCGCAGCGGATTGTTTGGAACACTGCAAACAGAACAAGAGACACCTTCCATTCAGGGCGGATGCATGGTGTTCACTCGGGATGCTGCAGAGCAGATCCTGCAGTCGGAGATGTTGCGAGACAGTCGCTTGACAGAGCCGGCCAAATTCGTCAACGATTCACCTTACTTCGTTCGAATGGCGGACCGCGCCAACCGCTGTGGATTAGCCAGTTTTGACTGGATCGTGCCCTGGATCGCAAGCGAATTGGGGATTCCAATCTATTCGTTCGACGAAGTCAACAGCGGCTGGCTACAAGCGCCTCCGAATCCTAACCAGCGTTATGCAGTGAGCCACCCTCGCGCCTAGTTTGCCTCGGAGAGATCGCCGCGCTCGGGCAACTCTGACGTCAGATGACCCGCAAGTAATGTAACGAGCTATGTTCGATTTTTGTCCCACGTGTGGCGATTACCGCGACGACAAAGTCATTGTGTCAGACGGGGCGTATGTCGTATGCCCGAAGTGCGGCTATTCTCGTGAATTCATTCGATTGCCGCTGTTTATTCTCACCGGCGCAAGCGGCGTTGGCAAGTCAACGGTATGTCTAGACCTTGCAGCAAAGATCAAAGACGTAGTGGTTATGGAAAGCGATATTCTTTGGCGCGAGGAATTCGATCAACCTGAAACCAATTACCGCGAATATAGAGAGATCTGGTTGCGCTTGTGCAAGAACATCTCTCAGGCTGGTAAACCAGTTGTCTTATGTGGGTCTGGCGAGCCTACGCAGTTTGAGCAATGTCTACAGCGTCGTTATTTCTCAGAGCTTCATTACATGGCCCTGGTTTGCGATGATCAAATCCTCGTTTCGCGCTTGCGTAACCGTCCGACCTGGCGCACTACGATCGAGGACAGGGTCATTAAAGAGCAGGTCGTATTCAATCGCTGGTTGCTGAATAATGCGCAGAATACAGAACCACCGATGACTCTTCTGGACACTTCGGAAATCACAGTAGAGGAGACAGTGGAAAAAGTTGGTCGGTGGATACGAAGCTCCATGAATGGACATGCAGGAACAACCGCCATCTAACAACTCATACAACCCATCACCTCATGACAGCAGGTCCTCAGGAAATCGCCACTAGATCGCCGCTTGTCGTAGTCGACTGAATTGCGGAGAATGCCGGAGTGTTTTCCGGCCTTCGTGCTTAGAGGCAGACCCGCGGAAGGCAAACGATCGTTTGGGACGGGAAAGACGATCAGGGGAATCCCGCTGGCCCAGGCATCTTCATCTGGGATGTGCGCCGACGGCGGAAAGGGTGCCAGCCAGTTGATTGAGCTACAGAGTGCGTTCTGATCAAATCTTGCTCGAACTTCCCTTCTCGCGCGGTAATATTGGCCCGATGGTAATCGCAGACGATAGTTCCGACCGCAAGCCGTCCAGCGGTGGCAAGGTCGCAGTTCTAGAGTGGCAAGCTTGGACCGGTTTCCTGCTTAGTCATGTCCTCGGAGCTAATGCGGTCCGGATTGAGACGGATCCTTTCCACGAATTTCCATCCGAGGAATTCGATCGCCTTTGCGATTCATTCACGACGGTCTGTTTCCAAATCAACCTGTCAGTTCGTCGTCGACTGCCGCTGCGCATCCGCGACCTCACCAATCGATTGGTTGAACGAGGTATCTATGTCGTCAACGGACTCGTCCAGGACATTCGCAAGTCGACCCTCCAGGCGCACCTTGAAGCCATCGGGCTTTCTACAGTAAAGGCAGGTCGGTCCGGTTCACCTGACGAAATCCTGTTCGTGAAAACCGACCTGAACTATGGCGGTGAATTGGAAAGGTGGCTGCCGCCAGAGAGCATAGCCGCCGCCGGCTTTAAGCATCTGATCTCAACTGATATCGGTGCCTACCGCTACAAAGCCGTCCAACGTGGAATGCTTCAAGAAAGTGAGTGGATGGATCCGGCCATCGTGATTGAGAAGTACGTCACCAACGACGAGCACTCGTTCTACCGCGTTTACTTCTCCGGCGAACAAGTCATCATCGTCAGAGCCTTCGCGCCAGGCATTATCAAGAAACTCTCGGACGATCCGCGGAATACGAATTTTGTAACGGACCTCGAACACCTGAAGGCGGGAACTGATGAGCTCTCGATCAGCGCGAAGTTAAAGCGGGACGTCGCGACGTTTGTGGAGAACACGCCGGTAGAGTTTGGCTGCATCGATATGGTGCATGACGGTCACGATAACCATTACATCGTCGACCTCAATCTGACGCCTTATGCCGGAACCAGAGTCTACGATGCCTGGTTGAACAACTTCCTGCGGCTGGGGATCATGAACCCGCCTCAACGCAAGCTGAGCGGTTCTGTTAATTCACCGCTGGTTGCTGGTTAGCTGGTCAGTGTTTGGGCGATTCTTGATCACGGAATTGAACCATGACCATTAGCATTGAAAAAGCCAATCTGTATGAGAAATATCGGCTGACGTATGCCAGGCAAGCCGTGCGCGATCTGCTTGACCACATCGGTACTGTCGAGGTCATCGCAGATATCGGGGCAGGCACTGGTCGACTTGCGCGACTCTTTGCCGAACATTGCACTCAGCTCTACGCGGTCGAACCCGATCCCGCCATGCGCCAAGTGGCATCAACCGCAGTCGCCGAATGGGACAATATCGAACTGCGTGACGGTACGGCCGAGCAGACCACCCTGGCTAAACGCAGCATTGATCTCATCGCCATCGGGAATGCCTTTCATCGGTTCAAGCCAAAAGCCTGTGCCGAACTCCGACGTATACTCAAGCCCTCCGGCTGGATCGTCCTGTTTACCTATACCCGGAGCAATCGAGCGCTTGAAGGCCTGCTCTTTCCTAAGTTAGCCGTACTGAAAGGTATGATGAAGGAGTTAAAGCAAGCGTGGCACGGAATGCCGGAGCGGAAGCTGTTTGGGAACTGTGACATCCACAGACGGAGCTATCGACAATCGCGAACCGACGATTGGACCACGTTTTTGGGCTCGGAATGTTCAGCGCTGGAGGCTCCTGAGCCCGGGGATCCGGAGTTTGGGTTATTCGAAGCGATCATTCGGGAAGTGTTCGATGCGTTTGCGGTTAACGGCATTGTGCAGGTTGAATATGAAACTCAAATCACGTTTGGCCAACCTCGAGCCCAATGATAGTCAATACGAGCAACCTTAGAGTCGCTCGCCGTTCTTATTTCCTCAACTATGGCGGTGAATTGGAAAGGTGGCTGCCGCCAGAGAGCATAGCCGCCGCCGGCTTTAAGCATCTGATCTCAACTGATATCGGCGCCTATCTCTACAAAGCCGTCCAACGTGGAATGCTGATTTCGTCAATTCACCGCTTGCTTCGCGTAATGGAAGACACCTTACTTAACGCTGAGTTTGAAGCAGGACTCGCATCGCACCTGGGCCGAATCGCAGAGAAATGCGATTCGGGTTAGAGCGGTCTTCGGCGCCAGGTCAATGATTTTGTGAACGACGAACGAGGCTTGTACGCGTCTGATCCAAAAGGATCACGCGGGGCAATCCGATACATGTTTGGCGGCTGTCCCGGGTCTATTATTGCTGGTTAGTTACCTTTGGTGCCCGCGGGCGGCGGGAAAGCTCACCTCCACACTTTGGGCAATTGTAGTGAGTGTCCTGGGCACAAGCTCCGCAATATGTGCGCTCGGAAGAGCAGACATAGGCGTCTCCCGAATCTGGCGGCACTGCCTTGCCGCATGTCTCACATTCGTTTTTCATCTTCATTCCCATTATGAACTCCTTTTTTGGTTAGCATCAAAAACTCTGGTTAGCCACCAACGCTTACGGCTTTTCAGACTCTTACTTTTTCAGGCACTTTATTCCAGGTCAAAATAGTCCTTTGCCCGTGCTGCCTCAGGCAGCTCTCCGGGCTGCAGAGGCTGGTCGACGACCTCAACCCGGAAGCTCTCTTCTAACGGTGCATTCCAGATACGCGTGGAAAGATTCACCTTGAAGATGCGGAACGCTTTGATGTCTTCCTTGGTCGTCTCGTTGGTTTCCAGGCGATCGGTGAGATCGTAGAACTCCCTCGGCACGAAATCCGGTCGTAAATTGATGTTTGCAGTTTTTTCGCCGTCGCTGACCCACCATTCGTACTTCATCTTGCTGTTGCACTGCATTCCGCAGCCCTCGGCAACGATGACATTGTAGCGATTGCGGCTGGCGGCGCCCGTCACATAATCGATGGTGTCTTTGACGCCAGGACCGGGATGACCGCTGACGATGTACAGTTTTTCGCGGTCCCACAGGTCGTCCTGCGAGAGAGCCTCGGCGGCAACTTGCATAGCCCGAAAGCCAACTGCGGTACCCCACCAAAGCGATCCCGGGTGTTGACAGACGGCGCCGTCATAATCCAATTCCAGAACTTTGCCCTGGTCCTTGATCCGAATCGTGACGCCCTCGGCGGCTTTGACGCGTTCACTTACGTTGCTTGACATCGGTCTCCTCCGGTTGACGTTGTGGATCCCCAACTCTGCCTTGGTCCAGGCGGATTCGTTTATTGTGTGTGGCTTTCGGGACCGCTAACAAATCCGCGGCAATTGTTCACCTACAAGCATGTCGACTATGCGGCGGCCGCCGAAAACAGTCTGCATCACGACACGGCCGGGGCGGTGGTCGGTCACTTCCCCGATCTTAGCCGCTCCTATGCCAAGAGGATGCGACATGAGCGCCGCGAGTGCAGTTTCGGCGTCTTCGTGTGGCACGACGCAGACGATCTTGCCTTCGTTTGCAAGATACAGGGGATCAAGACCCAAAATCTCGCAGAAGCCTTTGACCTCGCCGCGGAGGGGCGTGCGGTCTTCGTAAATCTCGATGCCAACCTGCGACGCATCGGCGATTTCGTTCAAGACAGTGGCGAGTCCTCCGCGAGTGGCATCCCGTAGGAACCGAGTACCAGGAACGGCTGACAATAAGGTATCGATCAAACCATGCAGGGAAGCACAATCACTCTCGATGAGTGTGGTCAACGCCATGTCTCCACGCGCATTGAGGATCGCTGCGCCGTGGTCGCCCAATACCCCATTAACGAGGATCGCGTCACCGGGTTGGGCTTTGTCGACCCCCAAGTCAACGCCCGCGCGAATGACACCCACGCCGGCAGTGTTGATAAACAGCTTGTCACAAGCACCCCGCTCGACAACCTTGGTATCGCCGGTAACCACTTTTACGCCGGCCTCCAGAGCTGTCGCCGCCATAGTCTGGGCCACCATGCGCATTGTTTCGACCGGGAGGCCTTCCTCAATAATGACCGAACATGAGAGGTAGAGTGGTATCGCGCCACCGACCGCCAAGTCGTTAACCGTGCCGCAGATTGCAAGTTTGCCAATATTGCCACCGGGGAATTCGATAGGCTTGACCACGTACGAATCAGTGGTAAAAGCAAGTCGATCGCCAAGAGCCGCCAAGGCCGATAGACTGAGCCGCGCCTGGTCCTCCAGCGGCGCCTGAGTTTCGTTATCAAACACGCCGAGAAAGATATCGTCGATCAAATCGTGCATCGCCTTGCCACCGCCGCCGTGGGCGAGCGTGATAGTTGGAACACGCACCTTACCGCGATGCCTGGGCTTGCCGTTCTTTTTGGTCCACTCTAAAACGCTACTCATGCCATCTCCTCGATCAAGGCCCTTGTATCGTGAACCTTCTCGATGTCGCCGTACTGATAATAGGCAGCACAGGCGCCTTCCGACGAAACCATCAGGGCGCCCAGCGGCGTCTCCGGAGTGCAATCTCTACCGAAGA
>Ga0190272_10001560_pt1 | contig 10991 bp, 8 predicted proteins | sample Popmic504T_FD_133746 | JGI IMG/M metagenome (GOLD analysis project Ga0190272, IMG submission 133746) | Populus adjacent soil microbial communities from riparian zone of Shoshone River, Wyoming, USA - 504 T | ecosystem: Environmental > Terrestrial > Soil > Riparian zone | place: USA: Wyoming...
TCCTCGTCGTCGTCCTCGTTGTCGGAGTCCTCGTTGTCGAAGTCGTGCAGCTCGCGCTCGTCGCCCTCCATGTCCATCAGCATCAGCCAGCGCGGATCGCCGACGGCGATCTTGGTGATCGACGCGCACATGAAGGCCGGCCGCTTCGGCGGGTCCTCGTCCTCGAGCAGCGCGGTCAGGTCCTCGCCGTCCATCCGGCCGGGACGGTCGATGCCCATCATCGACAGCAGCGTCGGCGCCACGTCGTGGGTGGAGGCGTAGTAATAGCTGAAGTTGCCGGACCGGCGGCCCCGCGGATCGCGCAGCAGGAACGGCACGAAGTAGGCGTGCTTGTAGGTGCCGGGCGCGCCGCGCCCGATCCAGCCGTGCTCGCCGAGCATCGTGCCGCCGTCGCTGACGAACCAGACGATCGTGTTGTCGGAGAGCTCGAGGTCGTCGAGCTTGCCGAGCAGCCGTCCCACGGCGCCGTCCACCTGCTCGACGCCCTTCATGTAGGCGTCGCGGGCGGCCTTCACCGTCTCGTCGCCGATGTCGGCGCGGACGATCCAGTCGCGCCGCGTCATCGGCGCGCCGAGGCTCGGGTTGACCTCGAGGTTGCGCGTCCAGGCGCGCGGCGCGTAGAAGGCCTCCGCGGGATCGAAGGCGTCGACGGCGAGGAAGAACTGCTTGCCGCTCCGGTTCAGCCGCTCGAGCTGACGCTCGCCGACGGTCACCGCGCGATCCATCGCCTCCGCGCTGCGCTCGATGCCGCCGACCAGGTAGCGCTCGACCTCGCGCTGGGTCTGCTCGCGGCCGAGCGTCGTCTCGCCGTGATCGGGCGGCGCCGGATAGTCGTCCGGATCCACGTCGGTCGTCCGCTCGACCCAGCCGTCGAAGCGCGGTCCTGAGAAGAACGGGTTGTCGGTGATCCAGACGGTCTCGACCCCCTCGCGCTCGAGCGTCTCATGGATCAGCGGCTGGCGGACGTAGACCGGGTTCCACCCGGGAACGGGTGCGAAGCCGTCGCGACGCTGCCACTCGCGATAGGGAAATGAGCGCTTGCCGGTTGCCAGCGCGCGGCGCGAGATCACCGCGGGCATCGCCTCCGGCACCGCGCGCTCGAAGCGCAGCGAGTCGCCGGCGAGGTCGTCGAGATTCGGCGTGTCGGCGACCTGGTTGTCGTCGAACGCGCCGTCGAAGGCGCCGACGCTGTCGGCGCGGATGCCACTCGCGACGATCAGCAGGACGTTCGGCTTGTCGTCGTCCTCCTGCGCCTGAGCGGCGGTGGCCGTCAGGGCGCCGGCGGCGAGCCCGCCGAGCGCCGCGCTGCCCGCGACCGCGCCGCCGCGGCCGAGCAGGCCGCGCCGCGTCAGCCGCTTGCTCATCCGCCCATCACCGCCTCGTCGCCGAACTGCGGCAACGTCCCGCCGGCCTCCTGCTCGAGCACAGCCCAGAGTCGCTCGACGATCTCCGGGTTCTGCTCGGCGAGGTTGACGACCTCCTCCGGATCCGTCTCCGTGTCGAACAGGCGGATCCGTCGCTTCTCGCTGTGCGCGATCAGCACGTAGCGCCCGTCGCCACAGATCAGGTAGCGGGCGTAGCAGGCGGTGAAGTACTTGCGCTCGTCATAGGGCTGCTTGCCGTCGAACAGCCGCGACAGATCCTCGCCGTCCATCAGCCCCGGCGCGCGGATGCCCTGGAAGCCGAGCAGCGTCGGCGCGACGTCGTGGGTCGAGGCGTAGTACTGGCTCTTCTCGCCGGCGAGCTTCTTGCCGCCGGGCTCGCGGATCATGTACGGCACGCGGTAGATCGGCCAGTTCGGGTAGGCGGCGTGCTTGCCGAGCAGCCCGTACTCGCCGAGCGTCAGGCCGTGGTCGCTGAGGTACATCACGACCGTGTTGTCCATCAGGCCGAGATCGTCCATCTTGTTCAGCAGGCGACCGATCCAGCGGTCGACGAAGGTCAGCTCGGCGGCGTAGAGCTGGCGCACGCGCTCGACGGTCTCCTCGTCGAGTCCGAGATCGAAGACACGGCTGTACGGGGTGTCCCAGGGCTGGATCGGGATGATCCCCTGCTTCTCCGAGCCCATCGCGCGGGCGAACTTCGACATGTAGACGCGCGGCGGGTCGAGCGACTCGTGCGGATCGAAGGCGTCGATGCCGAGGAAGAACGGCCTCTTGTCCTTGAGCTCGTCAAGGCAGTCCATCCCGCTGCGCAGCACGCGTGCGGCCGAGTAGTCGCTCTCGCGGCGGCGGTAGAGGTTGTTCCAACCGACGTACTCGCGCAGCCGCTGGACCTCGATCGAGTCGGTCAGCTTCGGGAACAGGTAGCGCTCGATCTGGCTGCGCGCGGCCGGCCGCTTGAACGGGCGGTTGAAGGCGCGGTAGGAGGCCTGCGAGTAGTCCGGCCGCGCCATGTTCAGCGTGCGGCGGAAGTTCGTGAAGCGCGGGCCGACGAGGAACGGGTTGTCGGTCACATAGGCGGTCTCGACCCCCGCCTCCGACATCACCTCGGTGAACATCGGCTGGTACGGGTAGATGTCGTTCCAGCCCGGCTCGGCCGGCAGCTTCGGCGTCACCTGCCAGTTGCGGAAGGGGAACGAGCGCATGCCGGTGATCAGGGCGCGGCGGACGCAGCCGGTCGGCATCGCCTCTGGAACGGCGTGCTCGAACAGCAGCGAGTCCTTGGCGAGCGCCGCGATGTTCGGCGTGTCGGCGAGCGGATCGACGTCGTCGTAGGCGCTGACGAAGTCGCGCCGCGTACTGTCGGTGACGATCAGGACGACGTTCGGCGCGTCCTCGGCGTGGCTGACCTGCGGCTGGAGCTCGTCGTTGCACGCGCCGAGGCCGAGCGCGAGCGCTCCGGCGCCGCCGGCCTGCAGCGCACGCCGCCGAGTCAATCGAGGTTGGAGGGCCATATGCGAGGGCGCAGACTATCCAGCGCACGCACCTGAAGAGCCGGTCGGCGGCAGTGGACAGTCGAGCCGCCACATGTATTGTCGCCGCCCGTGACCGCTCCCACTTTCGATCTCCAATCGCATTCCATCCACTCCGACGGCGAGCTGCCGACGGCGGAGGTCGTGGCCAACGCGGCCGCCGCCGGCGTCGAGCTGCTGGCGCTGACCGACCACGACACCGTCGACGGCGTCGACGAGGCGCTTGCGGCCGGCCGTGAGCACGGTGTGCCGATCGTCACAGCGACCGAGATCTCGGCGGTCGACGGCCCCTACGAGGACATGCACGTCCTCGGCTATGGCGTCGATCAGGACGACCCCGTCCTCCAGGAGCGGCTGCTCGACGCGCGCGGCGATCGCGAGCGGCGTGCCGAGGCGATGTCCGCGCGGCTGCGGGAGCTCGGCTTCGAGATCGACCCGAGCCACGTCGACGCGCGGCGTGCCGCCGGCAAGCCGGTCGGCCGCCCGCACCTCGCCGCCGGAGTGCTCGCCCATCCAGCGAACGCGGAGCGGCTCGCCGACGAGGGCCACAGCGACGTCTCGTCCTTCATCCCCGCCTACCTGATCCAGGGCACGCCGGGCTATGTCGCGCGCTCGCACCCGACGGTCGCCGAGGCGATCGGCTGGATCCACGACGCCGGAGGGATCGCCGTCTGGGCCCACCCCTTCTGGGACGTCAAGGACGACGGTGAGGTGCTGGCGCTGATCGACCGCTTCAAGGAGGCGGGCGTCGAGGGCGTCGAGGTCTTCTACGTCACCCACACCGAGGATCAGGTCCGGCTGCTCGCGGACCGCTGCTCGGAGCTGGGACTGCTGGCGACCGGCTCGTCGGACTACCACGGTCCCGACCACCGCCTGTTCAGCAACTTCCGCGCCCACGAGACGCACGGATTGACGCCCGATCTCGGGCCAATTCCAGATCTGGCTCGCTAGCCCCTCGCGCCTGTAGGGGCGCGAGAGGCGAGCAGACCAAGGAAGCAGGGGCCGTGGCGGGCGCCAGCCCGCGAGGTCCCCGATGACGCCGGTATGCGACGCCTATCGCGTTCCTACCGGCGCCAGGCCAAACTCCGCCCGGAACTCGTTGGTGTCGTGGAGGTGCGGGAACGGCTCGTCGGGCGCGGGCACGCCGAGCGCGTCGGCGAGCGGTCCCCAGCCATCCTTGCCGAGCTCCCAGACGATCAGGCGATCCGACGGGATCTCGTTCTTGATCGTCTCGATGCGGTCGTAGTACATCTGCCGCACCCACTCCTTGTCCTCGAAGCGGCCCTGGAAGTCGCCCTGCCAGATCAGCTTCTCGATGACCTCCCAGAGGATCGGCGACGGCGGCTCGCGGTTGGCGTCCTGCTGCAGCTCGCCGGCCATCGCCGCCTGCTTGACCGCGAGGATCGTGTGCTGACAGCTCTTGTAGAAGCCGTCGAAGTCGCGGTAGTTGAGCAGTACCGGAACGTCCGGGAACGCGTCGACGATCTCGCGCCAGCGCGCCGCCGCCGGCCAGTCGACGGTCGCCTCCCAGCCGTCGAAGACCTCGTGCCAGTCGACGTCCTCGCCGTCGGCGATCTTCTTCCAGTACGGCAGGTCGCGCTCCTTGTTCTCCCCCATGATCAGGTCGATCATGTGGAAGCACGGGTTGGCCCCCAGCTGCTCGAGCGCTCCCTTGAGCGACATCGTGCCGGTGCGGCCGAATCCAACTCCGATCAGCTTCATCAGTTCCTCCTCGTGAGCCTCTTGACGCGGTGCGAGTGCGGCCCCCCGGGTGCTGCGAGAACCCTAGCCCGCTGGCTGGGGCCCCGCGGGACCGGGACGGACGGATGGCTCCGGTCCGGCCCGCGGCTCGGCGGGTTGCTGCTGGGCAGCCTGCATCGCGGCCATCGCCGCGGCGCGCGCCTGCGCGGGCGAGCGCTGCATCGTCAAGGTGAAGGGGATCGCGAGCAGCACGAGCAGCATCGCGGCGCGGAAGGCCCAGCCGAACGAGTTGCGCGCGGCGCCCGCCGTGCGGCGGAAGACCTGCTCGTCGAAGCCCGGACCGGGATCGACGCGGTTGCTCGCGCCACCCGCGAAGACCCCCATGTCGCGCTGCATCAGGCCGCCGAAGATCGCTGGCGGGACCTGATACTCCTGCGCGATGTCGGCGACGTCGTCGACCGCCGAGTCGGTGTGCCATTGCAGCGTCTGCGAGAAGGTCGCGACGAGCAGCGCGACGCCGATCGCCACTCCGAGCTGGCGTGCGGTGTTGAGGATGCCTGACGCGAGGCCCAGCTCCTGGCCCTGGACGGCGCCCATCGCTCCGACGTTGATCGTCGGGAAGCCGGTTCCCATGCCGATGCCGATCAGCACCAGGCCCGGCAAGACGGTCAGATAGTCGACCCAGCCCTCCCATACCGACGGCGTGAAGGAGAACCAGAGCAGGCCGATCGCCATCAGCAGCAGCGCCGGTGCGGCCAGGTCGCGCGGCGGCGCGCTGTCGGCCGCCTTGGCGACCCTCGGCCAGACCAGGATGCCCGTGATCGGCACCGGCAGCAACGCCAGCGCCGCCTCGAAGATCGTGAAGCCCCAGAGGTTCACGAAGGTCAAGGAGAGCAGCAGCAGGGCGCCAAGCCCGCCGGCCGCGAACAGCAGCATCGCGATGTTCGCCCCGACGAACTGCTTGTTGGTCTGGAGGCTGCGCGTGATCATCGCGCCGTCGCGCCGCTGCGAGAGCACGAATGCGATCCCGAGCAGGATCGACGACTGCAGCAGGAAGAGCGTCAGGCCATCGGTCCAGCCGCGGTGGTTGGCGTCCGCGAGCCCGAACGTCAGGCAGAAGACCGCGAGCGCGAGCAGGCTCATGCCGAGGTAGTCGATCCGCGGGTCGGCGTCGAGGTCGTAGGTCTCGGGCCAGATGCGGCGCGCGAGCACGATGCCGAGGATGCCGAGCGGGATGTTGACGATGAAGATCCACTCCCAGCTGAAGAACTCGACGATCGCGCCGCCGATCGCCGGGCCGGAGGCCGAGGCGACCAGCGCGACGATGGCGATCGTCGCAAGCGCCTTGCCGCGCTCCTGGATCGGGAAGACAGCGGCGGTGATCGCGAAGCCGAGCGGGGCGAGGATGCCGGCGCCGGCTCCCTGGAGCACACGCGAGGCGATCAGCACGTCGGCGGACGGCGAGATCGCGCAGCAGAGCGATCCGAGCGTGAAGACGGCCATGCCGATGATGAAGAAGCGGCGCCGCCCGAACTGGTCGGCGAGCTTGCCGGACGCGATCAGCAGCGCCGCGAACGCCAGGTTGTAGGAGTTGACGACCCAGGTGATCGAGTTGACGTCGGTGTCGAGCTCGCGCTGCAGCTCAGGGACCGCCACGTTGACGATCGAGACGTCGAGCAGGCTCATCGCCCACCCGATCATCATCACCGCGAAGATCTTGTGCCGCTTCTCGTGCAGCAGCTCGATCGGAGGGTTGACACGCCGCTTCGCCACGAGCGGGGAGACTAGAGCCTCCCGGGGGCTCACGCCCCCGGACCCCCGCTGGTGCCTGGCCGGTCGCTGAAGGCTAGTTGGGGCTACCGACCGGCACGACGAGCGGTCGGTCTTGCTCGGCGACCGCCTCGACCGACTCCTCGAGCTCCGGCTCCTCGCCATCGCCTGCGCAGAGGATCTCGAAGCGTCCCGTGCCGATCTTCTCGTCCGGACGCACGGGGACTCCCCGGATCTCCTCCCAGCCGAGCCGCTCGACCTCGAACGGGTTCATCAGGATCGCCAGCGTCGGGTACTCGCAGGCGAGCTCGTGCCGATCGATGGCCTTGGAGATCGCCTCGAGGTTCTTCGCCTCCGGGGAACTCATCACCATTCGAGTATGCCCAATCTGCTCGAGGACGGATTCGACGCGGAGATCCGCGTCCGTCACGTCCGCTGGGCGGCGCCGGACGGCGGCTTCGCCGTGCTGTCGGTCGAAGCGCCCGACGGCGACGACGTCACGGTCGCAGGCCCGGTCGCGCACCTCTCCGAGGGCGACCGCGCACGGGTCGTGGGCCACTGGTCGGAGCACGACCGCTACGGGCTCCAGGTCCAAGCCGAGGCGGCCTACGAGCTCGATCCCGACGACGCGGCGGGCGCGCTCAAGTACCTGACGACGATCAGCCGGATCGGCAAGCGCCGGGCCAAGCAGCTCGTCGACCGCTACGGGCCGACGGTGCTCGAGCAGATCGACGCCGATCCGGAGGCCGCCTTCAGCTCTCTGCCACGGATGAGCGCGAGCGCGGCGACGGCAGCGGCGGAGTCGTGGCGCGAGCGACGCGCGCTGCGCGACCTCTACATCCTGCTCGCCCCGCACGGCGCCGGCTGGCTCGCCGCGCCGCTGCACGAGCGTCACGGGCCGAGCGCCGTCGGCATCGTTCGCGGCGACCCCTACCGCCTGACCGAGGAGCACGGCATCGGCTTCGAGACGGCCGACGCGATCGCCCGCGCCCACGGCGTCGCCGAGGACTCTCCCGGCCGCTACCGCGCCGCGCTGGTCCACGTGCTGCAGACCGCCGAGCGTCGCGCCGGTCACACTTATCTGCCGCTCGGCGAGCTGCGGCGCTCCGCCGCAGAGCTCGTCGGGCCGCTCCCGGATGGCCTGATCGAGGATCTCGGCGCGACGCACGCGCTCGCGGTCGAGGGCGACCGCGCCGCCCTGCCGGCTACCTGGGAGGCCGAGGCCGCGCTCGCCGACGACTTCAAGGGCCTCGCCGATGCGGCTGAGACGCCCGTTCCCGACTGGCTCGCGGACGCGGTCGACCGGCTCGCCGGCGCCCAGGGCGAGGCCGCCGACGGAGAGCCCAGCAGCCGAGCGACCGTCGAGCAGCACGCCGCCGTGGAGGCGGCTTTCGCTCGCCGCTTGTCAGTGGTCACCGGCGGACCGGGAACGGGCAAGACGACGCTCGTCCGGACGATCGCCCAGCTCGCCGACCGTGCCGATCTGGCACTCGCTCTCTGCGCCCCGACCGGACGCGCCGCGCGAAGGCTCGAGGAGGCTACCGACCATCCCGCGACCACGATCCACCGTCTGCTCGAGTGGATCCCCCAGGAGGGGCCGCTGCGCGGGCCGAGCTTCCCGATCGAGTGCGACCTGCTCGTGGTGGACGAGTCGAGCATGCTCAGCCTCGACGTGGCGCGGATGCTCTTCGACGCGATCTCCGAGGACACCGCGGTCGTGATGGTCGGCGACGCCGACCAGCTGCCGCCGATCGGAGCCGGCAAGCCTTTCGCCGATCTGATCGAGTCGGGCGCCGTCCCGGTGACGCGGCTGACCCACGTCTTTCGCCAATCCGCCCGGTCGATGATCGTCAGCGCCGCCCACGCCGTCCGCCACGGCGAGCCGCCGCCGACCAAGCCCGAGGCCGATCAGGCGCACGACTTCTTCGTGATGCGGCGCGACGCCGACGGCGCGGCCGCCGACACCGTCGTCGACCTGGCGACCGGCAGGCTCGCCGGCCACTACGGCGTCGACCCGATCCGCGAGGTTCAGGTCCTGTCGCCCGTCTACCGGGGCGCGCTCGGCATCGACGCGCTGAACGAGCGCCTGCGCGCCGCGCTCAATCCCGACGGCGCCGAGCTGCTCGACGGCGAGTTTCGCGTCGGCGACAAGCTGATCCAGACGCGCAACGACTACGAGACCGGCCTGATGAACGGACAGATCGCGATCGCCACCGCCGCCGACGAGGACGACGAGCGGCTGGTCGTCGAGGCCGACGACGGTCGCACCATCGAGATCCCGCCCGGCGCCGTGCGCTGGCTGCGTCCCGCCTATGCGATCTCGGTGCATCGCTCTCAAGGCTGCGAGATGCCGGTCGTCGTGATCCCGGTCCACTCCGCCTACGGCGGGATGCTGTCGCGCAATCTGCTCTACACCGCGATCACCCGCGCGAAGCAGGCCTGCGTGCTGGTCGGCCAGCACGAGGCGATCGCCCGCGCCGCACGACGTGCCGACGCGTTCCGCCGTCACACGCGACTGGCGGAGCTGCTCAACCCCTCCGTGTAGTGCTCGATCGTCTGCCGCAGGCCGTCGCGCAACTCGACTCGAGGCGTCCAGCCCAGCAGATCGCTGGCGCGGCTGATGTCGGGCTGGCGCACCTGCGGGTCGTCGACTGGCAGCGGCTCGAAGTGGATCTCCGAGCGGGCCCCGGTCAGCTCGACGATCAGGTTCGCCATCTCGAGCAGGGACATCTCGCTCGGGTTGCCGATGTTGACCGGATCGTGGATGTCGGACTCGGCGAGCGCCACGATGCCGCGGATCAGATCGTCGACGTAGCAGAAGCTCCGCGTCTGGCTGCCGTCGCCGAAGACGGTCAGCGGCCGATCTTCGAGGGCCTGCTTCAGGAACGTCGGAACGGCACGCCCGTCGTTCGGCCGCATCCGCGGACCGTAGGTGTTGAAGATCCGCACGATGCAGGTGTTCACCCCCTGCTGGCGCAGGTAGGCCATCGTCATCGCCTCCGCGTAGCGCTTCGCCTCGTCGTACACGCCACGCGGGCCGATCGGGTTGACGTTGCCCCAGTAGCTCTCGGGCTGTGGATGGACCAGCGGATCGCCGTAGACCTCGGAGGTCGAGGCGAGCAGGAAGCGGGCGCGCTTGGCCTTAGCCAGTCCGAGCGAGTTGTGGGTACCGTAGGCGCCTACCTTCAGCGTGTGCAGCGGTAGCCGGGCATAGTCGATCGGACTCGCTGGGGAAGCCATGTGGAACACGAAGTCGACCGGCTCGTCGATCTCGTAGTGCTCGGTGATGTCGAGCATCTTGAACTCGAACTCGCCGCCGCATATATGCTGAATATTGTGCAGACTGCCGGTCTCGAGATTGTCGACGCAGATGACGCGATGCCCGCCCGCGAGCAGGTGATCGCAGAGATTGGAGCCCAGAAATCCGGCGCCGCCGGTGACGAGAGAGGTTGGCATGAGGCTGAGGCTACCTTGAGCGCGCTTATCGCTCACGGCCGAGACCCTTCACGCGGAATGACCCCCGTGGTACGGTCGCTTACACAAGGAGGAGGGCCAGGTGAGTCCACGGGAGGCCACTGACGACAAGACTGAAGGCCGCGTTCCGCGGGGAGACGTTCACGCCTGGGCGGCGATGGATCTCGCCGACGTTCCGGAGCTCGCCTTTCAGGCCTTCGACGTCCACCGGCTGATCGACGAGGCGGCGACGCGCTTCGCCGCGCCGGCGAGGGACAAGGGGCTGGCGCTCGAAGTCAAGACGGCGGCTTCGGTACCGGCGCTGGCACTTGGCGAAGTCGACTGGCTCCGCGAGGTGCTGTGCGGCTTGATGGACAACGCCGTGCAGTTCACCGACAGCGGCGAGGTGGTCACGTCGATCACGGCGGACCGCACGGGCGGCAGTCGCGTCATGTTCCATGCCGAGGTCTCGGACACCGGTTGCGGAATGGACGCCAACGCGGTCGCACGACTCTTCGGCCCGCGCAAGGGTGGCCGCTTCACCCCCGCCGACGATGGCGGGGCCGGGTCCCTGCGCCTCGCTCACAAGCTCGTCGAGCTGATGGACGGGCGGCTTGGCTGCAGCAGCGCGGTCGGGATGGGAACCACGACCTGGTTCAGCGTTCCGCTCGACCTGCCGGAGTAACCGGGGTCAGGGTTTAGCGCCTCCGCTGTCCGGCAACAGCCGTAGCTTCGCCGTTGATGGGCCCCGTCTCCGCCGAGAACATCCATTTCCCGTCGCGCACCGGGTCGCCGGCTCGAGCCCTCGGTTGGCGCCTGCTGATCGCCCTCGGGCTGATCGGGCTGGTTACCGCGGTCGCCTACGCCGACCGCGGCGGCTACCGCGATCTCGACGGGTCGGTCTCGCTGCTCGACTGCCTCTACTACTCGACGGTCTCGATCACGACGACCGGCTACGGCGACATCGTTCCGGTCAGCGACTCGGCGCGCCTGCTGACGACGTTCGTCGTGACTCCGCTGCGCGTCCTGTTCCTGATCCTGCTCGTCGGAACGACGCTCGAGTTCCTGGCGTCCGCCACCCGCGCCAACCTGCGACGACGAATCTGGAGGAGGAAGTTGCACGACCACACAGTCATCTGCGGTTTCGGCACCA
>Ga0190272_10001561_pt1 | contig 10986 bp, 8 predicted proteins | sample Popmic504T_FD_133746 | JGI IMG/M metagenome (GOLD analysis project Ga0190272, IMG submission 133746) | Populus adjacent soil microbial communities from riparian zone of Shoshone River, Wyoming, USA - 504 T | ecosystem: Environmental > Terrestrial > Soil > Riparian zone | place: USA: Wyoming...
GGCGGATCAGGCTGGTGAGCGCGCGCGTATCGATGCCGGCAAGCCCGATAATGCCGCGGCGCTTGAGCCACTGGTCGAGGTGCGCGGTCGCGCGCCAGCTCGACGGCTCGGTGATCGCGGTGCGCAGGATCACGCCGCGCGCGCCCGGCGTCGCCGCCATGTTCACCGTCTCGATGTCGTCCTCGTTGGTGCCGACATTGCCGATGTGCGGGAACGTGAAAGTGATGATCTGCCCGGCGTACGAGGGGTCGGTGAGGATTTCCTCATAGCCCGTCATCGCGGTGTTGAAGCACACCTCGCCGGCCGATTTGCCGATGCCGCCGATGCCGACACCTTCGAGCACCGTGCCGTCGGCCAGCACCAGGAGGGCGGTGGCCGTAAGCTCGGCCCAGCCGGAATCGTCTTGTTTGTGGTCCATAAGCGGCCTAGATAGCCGCCACCCGCCGCACCGTCAAAGGGAATGGGGCCCGGCGGACAAGTTTTCAAGTATCAGTCTGTTAGAGGGTTCGGCGATGCTGCGCGACGACATCAACAATGCCCTGAAGACCGCGATGAAAGCCGGCGAGGCGCACCGCGTCTCGACGCTGCGGATGGTCAATTCGACGCTCAAGAACGCCGACATCGAGGCGCGCGGGCAGGGCAAGCCGGCGCTCTCCGACGAGGACGCGCTCGGCGTGCTGCAGAAGATGATCAAGCAGCGCCATGAATCGGTCGAGCTTTATGAGAAGGGCGGGCGGCCGGAACTCGCCGCGCAGGAGCGCGAGGAGATTACGATCATCTCCAAGTATCTGCCCGCGCAGATGACCGAGCAGGAAATCCACGACACGATCGGCGCGCTGCTCAAGGAAACCGGCGCCACCGCCATGAAGGATATGGGCCGCGTGATGGCGGCGCTGAAGGAGCGCTATGCCGGCAAGCTCGATTTCGCCAAGGCGAGCGGCGCGGTGAAGAAACTGCTGAGTGGGGGGTGAGCTCCCTCGCCCCGCGCAGCGGGGAGACGCACCTACGACGACAGTGGGCGATCGACAGTCTGGTCATACGGACCACAAAGAGGGGGCCCCGCCCAAGATCCTGAGAAAACTGTCGAAATGATCGTTGTGAATAGCTGGGATAAGTAACGCCGTCTGCGCCGCCTGCCTCCCGTGACCTATATTCAGGTCGATGCGGCGCTACTGTCACGAATCACCATGCGATTTTCGCCCGAGTTCCTCGACGACTTGAAGGCGCGCCTCCCGGTTTCGGAGGTCGTCGGCCGTCGCGTGAAGCTCAAGAAAGCCGGGCGCGAGTGGAAGGGGCTGTCACCATTCAACAAGGAGAAGACGCCGTCATTCTTCGTGAATGATCAGAAGGCGGCGTGGTTCGATTTCTCCTCCGGCAAGAATGGCAATATTTTCGACTTCTTGATGCAGACCGAAGGCGTGAACTTCCCCGAGGCGGTAGAGCGGCTCGCCTCGATGGCGGGCGTGCCGTTGCCGCGCTCCACGCCCGAAGCGGAAGCCCGCGAAGAGCGGCGCAAGACGCTGCACGATATCGTGGAGCTTGCGGCGAAGTTTTTCGAGACGACGCTCGCAGCGCGCGCGGGCGCCAAGGCGCGCGGCTATCTCGCCGACCGCGGCATCGAGCCCAAGACGCAACTTGCTTTCCGTATCGGCTACGCGCCGCCGGAGCGCTTCGCTCTGAAGGAGCATCTCGGAGCGCAGGGCGTTTCGCCCGAGGACATGATCGAGGCCGGACTGCTCGTATCCGGCGAGGATATCCCCGTTCCCTACGATCGCTTCCGCGACCGCGTCATGTTTCCGATCACCGATCTGCGCGGGCGCACGATCGCGTTCGGCGGGCGCGCGCTCCAAAAGGATGCGCAGGCGAAATACCTGAACTCGCCCGAGACGCCGCTCTTCCACAAGGGTGGCACGCTCTACAACATCGCGGCGGCGCGGAAGGCCGCGCATGACGGTGCGCAGCTCGTTGTCGTCGAAGGCTACGTCGACGTGATCGCCATGGTGACGGCGGGTTACGCGGCGGCGGTCGCGCCGCTCGGCACGGCACTCACCGAGGACCAACTCGTACTGTTGTGGAAGATGGCAGACGAGCCGGTGCTGTGTTTCGACGGGGACGGCGCGGGCCGTCGCGCGGCTTACCGCGCGGTCGATCTCGCGCTACCGCACATCAAGCCCGGCAAGACCATCAGGTTCGCGCTGCTGCCGGAGGGGCAGGACCCCGACGATCTGGTGCGCTCCGGCGGCCGCGAGGCGATCGGCGAAGTGATCGGCGCCGCGCGCGGTCTTGCCGACATGTTATGGCAGCGCGAGACGGAATCCGGCGGCTTCGATACGCCCGAGCGCCGCGCGGGCCTCGACCAGCGTGTCGCCGAAGTCACGAACGTGATCGGCGATCCATCGGTACGGAAATATTACCGGCAGGAACTGGACGAGCGGGTGCGCGCGCTGTTCGCGCCTGCTCCACGCGAAGGTGGGCAACGCTGGGAGCGCGGGCGGTTCGGCGAGCAAGCTTCGCGCTGGCAAGGCAAGGGTCGGCAGGGCAACCGCCGCCCCGCGCCGCGCGAAGTGCTGGGCGCGGCGAGTGCGCGGCTGACCGGAAGCCAGATCGTGCGCGGTGCGCGCAATGTGCTGCCGTCGCGCGAGGCGTTGATCCTGCTCGCCGTGATCAATCACCCGTGGCTCTTGGAAACCCATGCCGAAGATCTGGCCGAACTCGAGTTCCGTCACACCGATGGCGAGCGGCTGCGGCGGGCTATTCTGGACGCCTCATCCGGCCACGCGCTGACGTCCGCCGCCCTGCGCGCTGCCATTGCGGCGCGCGAGCTTGGCGCGGTGCTCGCCCGGGTCGAGGGGAGCATCACCCATCAGTCCGACTGGCCCGCGCGGGAAGGGACCGCGGAGGAGGACGTCAGTCTCTGGTGGACGCACGTTGTCAGCTTGCATCGCAAGTCGCGGACGTTACATAAGGAGCTCAAAGACGCCGAGCTGGCCTTGGGTAACGAACCAAGCGAGGAGAACCTCGCCTGGCTGCGCGATATTCAGGTGCGGCTCGCGGCGCTCGACGGCTCGGAGGCCTTGATCGACGGATTTGGGGCTCCTTCGGGGCGTCCGGCGCGCACTTTCTAGGGGCGAAAGGCTCCCGGAAGGACCGAGACTCAGCGCATAGGGTAGGGGGACTTTTTCCGTAGCCGGCGCGTTGACGGGGAAGAGCCTTTGGCCGGTTGAAGCAGGGTTAATTGGGGCTTAATGAGCCCCTATCCACACTGCCGACCGCGATTCGTAAGGGGTTGGCGCGATCCGCGCGCCGCCATTTGGATTGTCCGCTGCTTTCGAGGCGGCGAAGAGGACCGTGTATGCCATCCAAGACTGCCGCAAAATCCAAGACCAAGCAGGCCCCGGCGAAGAAGCCCGCGCCGAAAACCGTAGCCAAGTCAGCACCTTCCAAGCCTGCGCCGGTGAAACCCGTGGGGAAGGGGGCGGCCGTCACGCCGCTCGCGAAAGGTGCCGCTGCTGCCAAAACCGCCAAGCCCGCGACCGGCAAGGCGCCGGTGAGCAATGTCGAGGCGATCAAGGCCGTCGCCATCAAGGCCGCCGCCAAGGGCGCGGTTCCGGCGCCCGCCGCGACCGACAAGGAGGCTGCCGAGACCTCCGACAGCCCGTTGCTCGACCTTTCGGATGCCGCCGTCCGCAAGATGATCAAGAACGCCAAGAAGCGCGGCTACGTGACCTATGAGCAACTGAACGGCGTGCTCCCCTCCGAGGAAGTCACCTCCGAGCAGATCGAGGACGTGCTGGCGATGCTCAACGACATGGGCATCAACGTCGTGGAGAACGAGGACGCGGGCGACGACGAGGAAAAAGAGGAAGAGGACGACGACGATGAGGCCGGCAGCGATCTCGTCGAGGTCTCGACCAAGTCCGTCACCGAAACCACCAAGAAGTCCGAGCCGGGCGAGCGCACCGACGATCCGGTGCGCATGTACCTGCGCGAAATGGGCTCGGTGGAACTGCTCTCGCGCGAGGGCGAAATCGCGATCGCCAAGCGCATCGAGGCCGGCCGCGAGGCGATGATCGCTGGCCTGTGCGAAAGCCCGCTGACGTTCCAGGCGATCATCATCTGGCGCGACGAACTGAACGAAGGCAAAGTGTTCCTGCGCGACATCATCGACCTGGAGGCGACCTACGCAGGTCCCGATGCCGTGAAGGGCATGCCGGCAGGCGCACCGGGCATTCCGGGCCAGCCGGGCGTTCCGGGCGCAACAGCGGCAAGCCCGGCCGCGATGGCGGCTGGCGCGCCGGGCGCCGGCATTCTTGGCGGACCGGCGCTGGTCGCAGCACCCCCGTCCGCGCCGCCGGCCGCGACCCCGTTCCGCCCTGCCGCCTACCGGCCGCCGCAGGCCTACAAGCCGCCGGGCCAGAATGGCGCCGGCGCTACCGAAGGCGAGGAGGGTGCGCCCGCCGGCGACACCGACGACGACGACGACATGGAGAATTCGCTCTCGCTCGCCGCGATCGAGGCCGAGCTGAAGCCGAAGGTGCTGGAGTCGTTCGACAAGATCGCGAGCGAGTACAAGCGGCTGCGCCGTCTGCAGGACCAGGACATCGCCAACCAGCTGGTGAACGAGTCGCTCTCGCCCGCGCAGGAGCGCAAGTACAAGAAGATCAAGGAAGACCTCGTCGCCGAGGTGAAGTCGCTGCGGCTCAATCAGGCGCGCATCGACGCGCTGGTCGAGCAGCTCTACGACATCAACAAGCGGCTGGTGTCGTTCGAGGGCCGCCTGATGCGGCTTGCCGAAAGCTACGGCGTGCCGCGCGAGGATTTCCTCAAGAACCATCAGGGCGAAGAGCTCAACCCGCAGTGGCTCAACCGCGTCTCGAAGCTGTCCGCCAAGGGCTGGAAGAACTTCGTCGCGCACGACAAGGACCGCATCAAGCAGATCCGCGGCGACATCCAGGCGCTCGCGACCGAGACCGGCCTTGAGATCGGCGAGTACCGCAAGCTCGTCCACATGGTGCAGAAGGGCGAGCGCGAGGCGCGCCAGGCCAAGAAGGAGATGGTGGAGGCGAACCTGCGCCTCGTCATCTCGATCGCCAAGAAATACACCAACCGCGGCCTGCAATTCCTCGACCTGATCCAGGAAGGCAACATCGGCCTGATGAAGGCGGTCGACAAGTTCGAGTACCGCCGCGGTTACAAATTCAGCACTTACGCCACGTGGTGGATCCGGCAGGCGATCACGCGCAGCATTGCGGACCAAGCAAGAACCATCCGCATTCCCGTGCACATGATCGAGACGATCAACAAGATCGTGCGCACGAGCCGGCAGATGCTGCACGAGATCGGCCGCGAGCCGACGCCGGAGGAACTGGCCGAAAAGCTTGCGATGCCGCTCGAAAAGGTGCGCAAGGTTCTCAAGATCGCCAAGGAGCCGATCTCGCTCGAAACGCCGATCGGCGACGAGGAGGACAGCCACCTCGGCGATTTCATCGAGGACAAGAACGCGATCCTGCCGATCGACGCCGCGATCCAGAGCAACCTGCGCGAGACGACCACGCGCGTGCTCGCCTCGCTCACGCCGCGCGAGGAGCGCGTGCTGCGCATGCGCTTCGGTATCGGCATGAACACCGACCACACTTTGGAAGAGGTGGGGCAGCAGTTCTCGGTGACGCGCGAACGCATCCGCCAGATCGAGGCGAAGGCGCTGCGCAAGCTGAAGCATCCGAGCCGAAGCAGGAAGCTGCGGAGCTTTTTGGATAATTGAGGCCTTAGCGTTGATCCGGGGTAAAAGACATCCGGGCCGAGCTGCCCCTCGAGCCACTCGGACGGTGCAACCCGCTGCAATTCTCGGGCTTACTTCAGGGGCAGCGACGGTGGTCTAGGTTTTCGCGAGGATCGTCCGCTAGACTGCGGCTCGAAGCCAGCTCTCCTGAAAAGAGACAACATGTGAGGAAAGAGTTGCGTCGCTAGATTCTCAAGATGCCTTGCATCTTGGCGCTCACGCAACTGCGTAATACTCGGTGGCGATATCACCCTCGGGCTTTCCTCCAATCTCCGATCTTCGTCCGGAATCCCCAGTTGGACGACTATCCCAGGGCGCAACGAAATTGTTGCGACTAGACGAAGGGCTGTACGAAGTCGGCTGGCTCCGCTTTCGAGTGAATTCACAACCAGAAACTCGTCTGCCGCAATGTCTGCACTGGGAGGGTCTATCAGATCAAGCGAACGCGCGAGCTCGCGCGCGACCAAACGGCCAATGCCGCCGAAAGCGTCTGACCAATAAGTGGTTGCGCCTAGACCTCCAATGATCGCTGCCCATGTTAGAACATTCGGTGAGCCGCCATTGAATCCCTCGGCTAATCGCAAGTCGCGCTCAGCGCCACCAATTCTGCTGATGATATAGCCTGCGGCAAAATACAGGATTTCGCGTTCCTGATCGTCCTTCGAGGCTGAAATCCATGAAGGGATGTCGCGCAGGAGCTTGACTCGTTGCTCGGCGGATATCTCATCCAGACCTTCCAGCATCGAAACTTTTGCGACCCTCGAAGCAAGCTCGTGGAAGACCACACTCGATACGTCGCGATCTGCATCTTCTGCGGTTAGTAGTGTCCTACAAGCTGTCACCAAACTCTGCTGGGCCCACGTTGTAGTCGGCAGCGCGTCCGGCGATAGCCGAAGAAGTACGCCAATGGGCACAGGCGTGGGGCGAACATCTCCACCTTTCTTCAACCGATCCCGGACTCTGCCAAGACTCTCGACGGAGTCGTACACACTTCTGCTGCCGTAGAGTGCCGCTGAGCGTGCGATAGCGAACGTGTCAGTGGCTAGGCAAGAGGGAAGCGAAATGGCTTCATAGCTGCGCCGAGAAAGGGTCATTGCTTCGGCGACCGCGGCTCCGGCCCAAGCCGCTTCAATGCCGAATAACTTTGCTTCGAGGCGCGTGGATTCTAGAAGGCGCTCGACCTCTTTTATCGAGAGTACATGACACCAGCTCGTGATAGGAGAGAGGTCGCGATGATAGGTGCTGGCCCAGTTGAAGAGCTCATCTCGATCTGCCTCTTCGACCGCAACAATGCAAGGTCGATGAGAATCCCGAGCCCAAAATACGAGAGCGTCTTTCTGCGAAACTCGGGGCAGCAATCGGCTCCGAAGTAGAATGCCATCGTTTTGTCGGTGCCCCCGTAAGGCGTCCGCAAGCTCCGATCGTGGAACCAAGAGATAGTGCAAGTTGGCTTCACTCGTCGTCATCTTCGAACAGTCCCGAGGGTGGAGGCGGAAAAGCACCCGCCAAGAATGCCTGCAGCGGACCGTGATGATAAACGGTCAAAGAGGACTTGGCACGGGTCACTACAGTATAGGCCCGTTCCCTAGTGATGAAGTGGGGCGCTTCATCGGCGAACAGCCAATGGAGCGCCCGAAATTCGAGGCCCTTGCAGGACTGAACAGTGATGATGCAGATACGGACCCCTTGTTCAAAGCGACGGCCCTCTATGTCGGAGTGAAAAACTCGGGTTAGGCCAGCAAATCGTGTGCTCGCCAAGTGTTCTGCGATCAGATCGCAATCCTGCTTCCGCCAAGTGACAATCCCGATGAGATCGGCGGGTTCGTTGTAAGTATCCAGTTGAACATCGAGCGCGCCGACAAGTGCCGATAGTTGGTCTTCCTTAGACAAATGGCCGAGGGTAGACGGCGGACTGGGCGTCGGACCAATATAGTGATTGAGTTGTTCTAGTCGATAGTTGCCGGGCAAAAGTATGGAGTCAGCAACTCTACAAATGTCTCTACTGATTCGAAAATGATGCCTCAGCTCAGTCTCCTCGCAACCGAGAGCGCGTGCGGCCTCAATCCCCCCCTGAACTTCTTCAAACAGTTTTTGCCGACTGTCGCCGACCATCATTAACTTCGGCGAAAGCGAGCCAAACAGCGTCACTTCCTCAGCGGACAAGTCTTGAATTTCATCGACCAAGAGGGCAGCGAATGAAATCCTTGGAGGTCCGCTGGATAGAAGTAGGTTAGCACTAATTGCTCTCTGACGGTTCTTCTCTGCGAGCGACATGTCCTCTGGCAGGTTGGGAATTGTCGCGCCATAAGCTCGAAAGATCTGGTCCACAAACTCTCTGTTCGTCTGTATGAGACCGGGCGGAAATCGGTCATCGCCACTCACTGCGATAAATTCTCGAAGGGTTCGTGTAAACGTTACAAGCCGCACGTTGGACATGTTATGTGGCGGTAGCCTGAGATATTGGCCGCGATGCAAAAGAATACTTGTTTTTCCTGATCCGGGCGGACCAAGTAGTAAGTATTTGCCATCAACCGAGAGCCCTTCGATCGCGCGAATCTGGTCCGGGTGTAGTTCGCGACGGCGACGCCAAAGGAGACTCATGGCTCGATTTCCTTCGGCGATGTTTCTGAATAGGTTGTGACAAGCTGCGCCGAGAGAGAAATGAAGGCCTCGCGCGCTTGGTCAACTAAAGTGAGGGGAAACTGCTCACCGGGATGAGGGGAGATCGAAACAATCGGAGTCGGCCCGTGTTCAAGTATTTTCAACGGACCGACTCGGAGTTCTGAGGACCCACTAACTTCGATTAGCGAGCTCTGGTGTGACAGATCGATTCGCACCTCAATTTCAGCTTGCCCCGGAAGAATGTTGATCTCGGGGCGCCACGAAAAAATCAGCGTGGCTCGATCATGAGAATGAATCGTGGCTTCGTGCCTACAATGGATTTGCTCCTCTATGAGGCGCCTGTCGAGGGCCTCCTCTAACCCACGCGTCCATGTTGGCACTGGACTCGCCGTAGCGGTTCGGGCCGGGACCTGCCCCGTACGCAGACCGAGTATTACTTCATTCTGTCGGCTCTTGTCGCCGCCAAGAAAGTCTGACCACTCAACGGAGGCTAAGCGCCTAGCGGCGTCCTTCTCTAAGGCTCTTTGAGCGAGAAGGACTAGATCGATAGGAACAGAACCATCGTGTGTTATTGAAGGTATTTGCGTGGCTACAGCGTAAGCAATCAGGTATCGGTTCTCTGAAGAGCGCTGAACTACATCCTGAAAAAGGCGCTCTTTCATGACCAAGTCATGAATCAGCCCGCCGAGCTGATAGAAAGTTAGTCCGCGCCAGAGGTTGAGGCCTGGCGGGCTAAGTCGAAACATGTACTCCGGCGAACTGTATTGCGCTGTCGCAACGAACGGAAGTTGTCCTTCATGATCGGTACCAACACCTTCTTCGTCCAGCCATCGTACGACACCCAAGTCGAGGAGTACGGCATTGGCGAAGTCGTTGGATATAACGATATTATCTGACTTGATGTCACGGTGGCAAAGCCCTTTCTCTTCCTCCAAAAACTTTGCGGCTGTCGCTATCTGATGCACGATCGTGCGGATATTTCCGGGAGGAACGAGCTTCAGTACCTTAGCAAGGCATTGCCCGGGTGCTCGCTGCATCAGCATGTAGAGTGTTTTCTTAACTTCGCCACCTTCATAAACTTGGATCAAATGCGGGCAATTGTGTGCTTTCAAATGCTCGACGACTAGTTCAAATCGCCGTCTTACTTGTTCGCCGCGCTTTCCTTTTAGGAAGCTAGGGGCATAGATTTTTAGCGCGCGAAGTCCATCTGCTGTCTTGATTTCGAATGTTGCCGCAGTTGCACCAGCTCCCAAAAAATCGGTTAGCTCCCAATTCCTGCTCTTACAAAGGGATCGGGCGATGGGCTCCAACTCCCGCTTTAGCTGTTCTTCACTTGACACATGAATTCTCGACTTAATGACGATCCTCAACCAGCGCGGGAACAGAATGGCTCGGCTTACCTTCTTAGGCAAGCGCTCCGAAGCGCCCCGTCCTCTGCCCCCTCGCTCGGAGGGAGACGGAAACAGGGAAGGGCATCCCGGCGCCCTCACCGAAACGGGAAGCGCAGCGTTGGCTAAACCGGAATTGCTGCTGCGCGCTTGCGTCACTTGACCAAGAGGCAAGTCACTCGCCATGACGGTGGCCCCGCCGCGGCCCACGAGAAGCCATGCCCGCCTACGTCTGGAACACCAATCACCGCATGTGGAAGGTCGTGCCGCCGTTCGCGGACTCGCTCGACGTGCTCAAGGCCTACATCACCGACCCCTCGGCTTACGTCTACTGGTCGACGCGGCTGTTCCACGACGAGATCAAGGCGGGCGATGCGGCCTACATCCTGTGCACGGTCGACAACGAGGGGATCGTTGCGCGCGGCCGCGTCGCCGAGAGCCCGCGGCTGCTCACTGCGACCAACGCGAATGCCTTCGCGTATCCGGCGCGCCTGACGCCGCCCGGCTGGGACGAGGCGGTGGCGCCGTCATCGTGGAAAACCGGCATCAGGATCGAGGCCACGTTCTGGGATGCGCCGGTGCACCGCGCGATGCGCCCGGCGCACGGCGCGGTCGGGCGGCTCTCCGAGGAGCAGGTGCGGGTGATCGAGGGGGAGATCGCGAAACGATAACGGCCGGTCTTTCGACCGGCCGCACCATTCCTCGCTGACGCGCCTCACATCAATCGCACTTGCGCCGCGTCACCGTCCGCGAACTGCCGTCCGGCGCGGTTTCCTGCACGGACACGGTCCTGCAATCGCCGCCGCGCACTTCGCGCTCGATGATCCGCTCCTCGCGGCGCGGGGGCGGCGGCTCGCCGATGCGCACGCCGACGCCCGGAACCTCGACCGCGACCTGAGCCTGCGAGGCCGGCGCGAAGGCCGTGAACGCCGCGGTGGTCGCAAGCAGCACAAACCAATGTTTCATGGCACTTCTCCGTGTTAAGTCCTGCGGCCCAACGTGCTACAGGGGCAGGGGTTCCGGGGTTCCGGTTCCATCGGCGCGGTTTTCCCGCGGCAAATGAGGACTTTTCATGAGCGTGCGTGCCGGCCGCGAGTTCCTGTCGATCCCGGGGCCGACCGTCATCCCGGATGCCGTGCTCGCCGCCATGCAGCGGCCGGCGGTCGATATCTATTCGGGGCCGCTGGTCGCGCTCAC
>Ga0190272_10001562_pt1 | contig 10984 bp, 10 predicted proteins | sample Popmic504T_FD_133746 | JGI IMG/M metagenome (GOLD analysis project Ga0190272, IMG submission 133746) | Populus adjacent soil microbial communities from riparian zone of Shoshone River, Wyoming, USA - 504 T | ecosystem: Environmental > Terrestrial > Soil > Riparian zone | place: USA: Wyoming...
CCCGACCTGTGTCATCGTTTTACAGCGCGGATCATTCGTAATGTGAAGATCGGGCCGTCGCCGGAATGGCTGGTGCAGCGGCTCGAAGCAATCGGCGAGCGCGCTATTAACAATGTCGCCGATTTACCAACTATGTTATGCACGAGCTCGGACAGCCGATGCACTCGTTCGACCTGAACAAACTGGCCGAAAATCGCATCGTTGTCCGCCGCGCTAAAGCGGGTGAGACGATAACGACACTCGACGAGGTCGAGCGCAAGCTGGACACGACCATGCTGGCGATCTGCGATGCGGAAAAGCCGGTGGCGGTCGGCGGTGTTATGGGCGGGCTGGATACCGGGATTTCGAATGATACGACCGCTGTGCTTCTCGAAGTAGCGTATTTCAAGCGCGAGAATATCCGGCAGACATCACGAAAACTCGGGCTCGATACCGAGGCCAGCTACCGCTTCGAGCGCGGCGTCGATATCGAAAACCTGGTCCGCGCTTCAAACAGGGCCACGGAACTGATCTGTGAACTGGCCGGGGGCGAGGCCGGGGAATTCGTCGATGTCTATCCGACAAAGTTTGTTCCGAACGAGATCGTGTCCGAGGATATTCAGTACGCGACAAAACGGCTAACCGGGCTCGACATCGAAACGTCGGAGATCCTCCGAATATTGGATTCACTGGGTATTTCCTCGCCTGACGGAAAAAATTTCACTTCGCCTTCGTGGCGGCATGATCTCGCGATTGAGGAAGACCTGGTCGAGGAAGCGGCCCGTATTTACGGGTATGACAAGATCGCCGAAGAGCTGCCGCCGGCCTATGGCGCGGGTGAATTACAGCCGGCCGAACCGCGAAAAATAAAGCTCCGGCAAAATCTCTCGGAACTCGGCTTTGACGAGGCTATCTCGTACAGCTTTATCGACACCAAATTTGACGATACCTTCGAAACGCTCCCCGGAATAATTGATGAAAAGGCGGAAGAACATTTTGTCACGCTGCAGGATGCGGTGATCGAAGGCGCCGTTCGGATGCGGCCGAGCCTGCTTTCGGGCCTGCTTGACGCCGTCCGGACAAATTTGAACCAGCAGCGGCGGGATGTAAAGCTCTTCGAGATCGGTAAGGTTTTTGCGTCGAAGACGGGCGAAGACAATCTGCCTACCGAAAAAGAGCTTTTTTCGGTTGTCCTGACGGGCGGCGAGGTTTCGCAGGGGCGCGCAATGGTTTCGCGGGAGCTTGATTTTTATGACCTGAAGGGAGCGGTTGAAGCCGCGCTCGAATCGGTCGGACTGTCAGAGGCCGAATTTTCGGCCGAAGACGTAAAACATCTTAGAAAAGGACAGTCGGCGAGCATTTCGCTTGGCGGTAAAAAGATAGGTTATCTGGGGCGGGTCAGCGATGAGATCTCGGCGGGCTACAAGTTCAGGCAGCCCGTCTATGTCGCGGAACTCGACCTGCAGGCAGCGATGGCCGAGGACCGTCCGCCGGTGCTCTACCGTCCCTTAGCGAAATATCCCTCGATCGTCCGGGATGTGTCCTTGCTGGTAAAACGCACGACCAGCCTGGCCGAAATTCGCAAGGCTATCACCGACCAGGGTGCTGAAATATGCAGGAGCGTGGAGTTTGTGGATATTTACGAGGGCAAAGGAATGGCCGAGGACGAACGCTCGTTCACGATTCGCCTTTCATACCGGAGCGATGAGCGCACGCTGATCGAAACCGAAGTTGATGCAATTCATCAACAAATTATCGGCAATCTGCAAGAAATATTAGGTTTAAGGCAAAGAATATAGAAAAACCCGATAATTTACTTGAAGTTTTGGTGAAAAATAAACATAATCAAAATCCCTGGGTTTTTAGACTTCAAATTGGAGAAATGAATGAACGGCTTGTCGGGAATGGAAAAATTCTCGCATCTTGAAGATAAGATTTACCTTGCAATCGAATTTGCCAAAAAGATGCGCACGGAAAAAGAAAAGCTCGAAAAAGAAATGAGCGAAATACGCCGGGAGATCGGCGGATTATCGGCTGAAAAAGCGCGTCTCGAGGAAAAGATCGAGGACCTGCTTTCGGAACGCGATGCGATCCAGTTAAAGGTCGAGGCCATGCTCGATGCGATGACCGTGATCGACTCGGACGTTGCGGAAGTCGTGAGGAGATAAGATATGAGCAATGGCAACCCGCCGGAGATCGCGGACGTTTCAATTCAGGTAGAGATCTATAACCAAACCTATAGTATACGGTCGGACGGCGACAACGATTATATTTTCGAACTTGCCGACTACGTGGACCGTAAGATGAGAGATATTTCCAGCGGGACGATGACGGTCGATTCGCTCAAGGTGGCTATTCTCGCGGCGCTCCATATTGCCGACGAATTTTACCAGTTGAAGGACCAGCAGGCGCAGACGGACGCCCAACTGGCGTCGAGAAGCGCGGAATGCGCCGAAATGCTGGACCGCGTTATCAAGCAGAAAGACACCCTCCCGCAGGAACTGGAAACAGAGCAGTAGATAAATTAACCGAGTTTAGATTATTGAAGCGGAGAGATCCGCTTTTTTATTTTTAAAGAGGTTGATGTTTAGCATAGCCACGTCGTTCACGGCGTGGTATCGGTGTGCAAAACTACTAAACAGGGCGTTTTAACGTCCTTTCTAAGCCCGTTAAAACGGGCTAATTATCAAATTCAGCCGATCTTTACCACGCTCGTCGTCGGCGTGGCTGTGCGAAGTGCAAACCAAAAGGACCGCGTAATCCTGCCCGATCTTTTTACGTTTTATCTTCCACTTGCATATGCTACAATCGTTGTCAGGCGAAAGATCTTTTCTGCATGGCTCGTCATCGAACGACATAATAATTGAGCCAACACTTGAAGAACGGGAGGCCGATGCCGCGTTCCGGTGCAGTCTTTCATAGTTAAAGACCTGCCATAGGATCCAGCTTTGATGTTCCCCCTTGCGGGGATCAGAAAGCCACCCACCTGTTAATTACAGGTTCAATTCAAGCGTTTGAAACGACCTTTGCGGTTTCCTTTCGCCAAATACAACCCCCCAGCCCGCCTTTTACATCTACAAATTAGTTCTATTCGGTTGAGTTAAACGCTATGAAAATATTGTTCGCGTTTGCAGCTGTCCTTGTATTTTTCGTGCCTGCGGAAACCGTCCTGGGCCAGCAAAAGCCAAAGGAATTCGCATTATACCTGCTCCCGGAACCCGCGAATCTTAAACAAAAACACCGGGCCCTCAATATTAGCAAACTAAAAAAGCCGGCGGGCGACCCGCTGATCACCGCAAAGGATATGGCCCATTACCAAAAAGACCGTCATGAAATGGGGATCTATTACTCTACCGGCCTAAGGCTTAAAACAAAGGCCCTCGACCTGCCGGGGAAACCGTTCGCGATCTTTGTCGGCGACGATCCGGTCTATGCCGGCGCGTTTTGGCCGGCGACCTCGTCACAAAGCTATGACGGCGTGTATATCGACCCATCCGACTTCCAGGGCGACTTCCCTATTCTTAAATTACAGTTCGGTTATCCCACCAATAAATTTACAACCGCGCCTGATCCGCGTGCCGATGCGCGGGTATTTAAGGCATTCGAAGACAACGGATTGCTGCACCAGGAGCTTTTTATTCGCGGGAAATGTATGGCCATGCGGGACACGATGAAACGCCGGGCCGGAATTATCTATACTTTTTCGGTCGATTCGGTGATCAAGGGTAACTACAAGGATACCGAGATCACATTCGAGACCTGGGCCGACGGAGAATACGGAAAACTGATGGATGTCTTAGCGGCGAAGGGAGTCCCGTATGGGGACAATTGGGCGTTCGATAAGAATAAGGAAATACTGCTCAAGTTTGAGCAGCGAACCGATCTGACAAAGCAGCCGCGTTGGTTTTGGTACCGGGCGTTTGAAGAATTTTAAACGCAGAGAGCGCGGAGAACGCAGAAAGGGACAATTAAACAAAATAGAGCCCGACTCATTTCAATAACGAGATCAAAGCCGCTTTGTGATTTTTAGTGTAAACTCTTGGCTATAAAGGTATTTGCTTTTCTTTCTCTGCGTTCTCCGCGCCCTCTGCGTTAAAAATTCTTCAATCCAGTGGTTCTTTTTCAAGCTCTCGACGAATCTCGTCTTCCATTTTCGCGGATTCCAGCGCCAGGGGCAGCTCGCGCGTCCGCGCGGTAAGTTTTTTAAGCGCCAGCTCGCTATTCGCCATATTGCTCCCGCGCATGGACGCTGCCTCTATCATCGCAAGCCGCGATTCGGCCTCGGCAAGCATTTGTTTCGCCTCATTGTTGATGGACGAAAGCTTTTCGATGTCCCTTTTTATCTCTTCCTGAAAATCCGCGGACCTTTCACTTTTGAGATACTTCAATTTCTGCTTTCGACGCTCGGCAAGCTGCAATTCCCTCTTCGACGAGCGGACGATCCGGGTGGCGGTCAGCCTGGAAGCAAGCGTTTCTCGAAAAGCATCTTCGAGCAGCGGATCGGCCCTGGACATGGCCTTTAAGGCCTTTCTCTCCGTGCCTTTAAGCTCTTTTGTAAACCATCCGATCTCCTCGGCCTTGATCCCGTCGGCGGCGATCCGCTCGCGCATTTCTTTTGTCCACTCGGAATTCTTGTAGAGAAGCCACCCGGAAATTCCAAGCCCGATCAGCAGCCCGATAACGGTCGAAATGACACCGAAAAAGAGCAGGGTGATGGCGGTCCCCGGGTTGGAGGCAAATAAAGCGAACAGGATCGTAAATACGATCGCCGGCAAAGCGGTAAGCACAACCGGCGCGGCCACGGCCCCAATTTTTAGGTTGCGGCCCCGCGCCAGTTCCTTCGCGGTCACATCGTATCGCCCGGTTAATTCGTTCATTTTTACTGTTTTACTTTACGCACTGTGTAAACTTAATTCAAACTTTCGGCATCAGAAAGTTTTATAAGCGGCAAAAAAATATTATTATTTCAAATGTTACTGTTCAGTAGGTTTGGATATGTCAAAAAATAAATTTTTCCGGACACTCACATTTCTCACGATCACGACGATCATTATCTCGGGGGCATCCGCACAAAAGTTAAAAGACGAAAAAGATAAGCAAAAAGTTCGGCCCGTGACGATTCCTATCTCGATCTATACGAAACAGGAAATAAAAGAAGGCCAGCTGGAGGAGTTTATCCAGGCCGACCGGATCATCGTCAAGGAAGATAAGGAAGAGCAGGAAATCCTGTCGATCCGGAGTAATACGAGCACGCCGCTATCGCTCGCGGTGCTGATACAGGACGATCTGGGCACTAGTTTTAACCTGCAAATTAAAGACCTTGCGGAGTTTATAAGGAACCTCCCGAAGGGTTCGCGTGTAATGGTGGCGTATCTTAGAAGCGGCTCGCTCCAGGTACGTCAGAAATTTACGGAAGACCTGGACAAGGCCGCCCGGGCCCTGCGCATCGTTTCGGGCAGCAACGCAACCGCGCCTCGCGATCCCTACGACGGGCTTATCGACGCTCTTAGCCGCTTTGACGCCCTGCCGCTCGGCCGCCGGTCGGTACTGCTGGTCTCGGACGGGGTCGATGTATCGCAGGGGATATTGAATTCTTCGCCAACCCTCAGCATAGACCTGGACCGCGCTATTTTGCGCGCCCAGCGAAAGAGCGTTGCCGTCTATGCCTTCTATTCGCCCACGAGCCTGACCGAAAACGGCAATACCAGCCTGGCGCTTAACGGGCAGGGATCCCTCCAAAAGCTTTCCGACGAAACAGGCGGACGCGCCTTTTTTTCAGGCCTTAGCTCCCCGATCAGCTTCGATCCGTTTTTTAAGGAAATAAGCATGCTCCTTAAAAGACAGTTCGCATTGACCTACCTCTCGACGCATATGAAAAAGGGATATCATAAGCTGGATGTTTCCAGCACAAACCCGGAGGTAAGGATCGAACATCCGAAGGGTTACTATTACCGGTAAGTTAACTCACGCGTATATTGCAGGCGGGGCAGGTGTGCACGTCCTCTTTGATCAGCAGACCGATCCAAAACAGCGGAAAAAAGAATACCAGGAGAACGGCAAATGTGATCCAGCCGGCGGTCGAGATCTTTCTCTCGAGCCGCGGCATCATATTGCTCATGCAGCGCGGGCAGCGGTAGGGTGAATTCATCATCTGCGGCTGGCGGAACGCGAGCGGCTGCGGCTGATTTTGAACATTGCCCGGGAATTGAACGTTCAGGGGCTGGACCTGGTTTATCTGCTGGGTCTTTCGGGCCTCGGGCTTTGAGGTTTGAAACTCATCGGTCTGCCACGAATAAGGACGCGGCGGCGAATAATCATACTGCGGCGCCGGCTGCTGGACCACGAATTTAGTCCCGCAAAACCTGCAGAAATTACTTTCAGCGTTATTGAATTGTCCGCAATTTTGACACTGAGCCATATTGTTCCGGTCCGTTAACCGCAATTATTTACGAATCATACCAGAGAAAAGTTCTTTTTTCGACCAAATATCCAATTAATTGAACTTGATCCGCTTCCCTGTCCGGATCGCTTCGTATACGGATTCGACCAGTTCCACCGACTTGAACCCGTCGAAGGCCGTCACCGGTGGTTCGGTGCCGCCCAGAATCGCGTCGATAAACGCTTTGTCTTCCTGTACATAACCCCAGCGCTCCTCTTTTTCAGTCATGTGCCATGAAAGGGTCTCGAAATTGGCGTCGTAGCCGCGGGAGTCTATCAGGCGCTCCATTTCCTCGGTCAGGATGGTCCGGTGATGGCAAAAAACCTCGATCCGCTCGAAGGGGAAGAGCCAGCTCGCATCCGAAGAAGATGCGAACGTGCAGTGAAACCCGCTCTTGAATTTGAAGATGACCGAAAACTCGTCGAGCTCGGGGTATTCGTGCTGCGAGCCGTATGCAACCAGTTCCTCGATCTCGCCGAACTGAAACCGCATCATATCGAACAGGTGGATGGTCGTTTCGTAGAGGAAGCCGCCGGTAACGTTCGTATCGCCCGTCCAGACGGGATTTTTCAGCTCGCCGCGGTTCATCTTGATGTGTGCCGAATGCGGGGTGTCCTCGCTTACCAGCGACCTTAATTTGGCATACACGGGCGCGTAGCGGCGGTTATGGCCCACCTGAAAGACCCGGCCGCTGCCTGATGCAGTTTCAAGCAGCTTCCCTGCTTCCTCGAGGCCTATCGAAAAAGGCTTTTCGCAGAAGACGTGCTTGCCGGCCGCGACGGCGTGCGAAGCGATCTCGGGGTGCGTGCGGTTAGGAGCACAGACCAGAACGGCGTCGCAATTGTCCATCAATTCGTCGCGGGATGAGCACACCTTACCGCCTATCGAGCGGGCGGTCCTTTCCGCGCGTTCCGGCACGATGTCGAACAACGCCGTCACCTCGGCCCGCTCTTCGCGCGAATATATCCTTCCATGAACGCTGCCGATATAGCCCGTTCCTACAATTCCGATCCTGACTTTATCCATATTTTGAAATAGAAGTACTTACCAGCCGCCGCCGGCGCTGGCCGCGTCCAGGCCGAGCGCCTCGATCGCCGCCGCCCTGGCCAACCTTGCGACCTCGTAGGGGTCCTGGTTCCAGTATTCGGGGCGAAATATCTCGATGCTGACCATCCGGTTATAGCCGATACGGTCGAACGCGGCCTTCATCTCCCTGATCGGCAGAATGCCCGTGCCGGGGTAAAGGCGATGGGCATCGGTGAGCGTTTCTTTCGGCAGATCTTCCGCGTCGTTGATGTGAAAAATGAACAGCTTGGCGGGGTCGAGGGTTTCGATCGCCTCAAAGCTCGAATTTCCGGCGTAAAAATGAAAAGTATCGATAACCAGGCCGATATTATCGCGGTCTACCTTCTCGACTATCGTTTTCGCGAGGTCGAGGGTCTGGACCGAGCAATCCGTTTGGCCGAGAAATTCGAAAGCCAGCGAAACGCCGTATTCCGACGCGATATCGCCCAGTTCATTCAACACACGGGCCGATTCGTCAATTATGTGATCTTTCGAGACATTTTCGGGCAGTTTACCCGGCACCACGACGATGTACGGGCAGCCGATCTCACTCGCGATAGTAGACAGTTCCCGGCACTCGGCTTGTATCTCGTTGTATTCCTCGGGTGTTCGAAAGGTGATGTGCTCGATCGAATTTATCGAATACGGGCTGACATTATTTTCCGCAAACAAATTTTTCAGGTCGGCGGGCGTGTTCGTTTTCAGATATTCGCGCAGTTTGGCGGCCCATATCTCGACCAGGTCGTAACCGGCGGCCCCGGCGGCCTTGATATCGGTGGGCAGGTCGGCATGCATGGTGGTAGCCCCGTTTAATGCTATTTTCATTTATTTCTCCGCTATATTATTTCCGTCTATAAATAGAAATTTTAACACGATTTGCGTGCAGAAGCCCGCACGTAAGTAGGGGCGAATCTCTCAACTCGAGCGACAAAATCGATCATTCAGGCTCAACCACCCGCTGCCGACTTTTAGACCATATTTTAGAGGCGAAAAAAAATCCGTTACGAAACGGCGTATTTGGACATATATAGTCAAAGGCCGGTTTTGGTGGGTTTCGTCGGTGAATCCTGCGGGCCCGGCCGATTTGAGGCACAAACAGGCGGTGCGTTTTGATTTCCCGTCAAAGCGCACCGTTACTCACCCCTCGTAGAGGTAGGTTGCACCTTCCAGGCGCTTACCTCATTTTTTTGTATTTAGGATTTCGGATTTGGGATTTGGGATTTTGCTTAGCCGGTCTCCACCACTATCGCTCACAGACACTCACAATTCACGACCATCGACCACGAGCCACGAACCACCGACCACGAACCACAGACTACGAACCACGAACTACGGACTTCTTGTACAACACAAAAGATTTTTCTCTCGTCTAAAAATGGGTTATTCTATGTATGCACGCCTCTCCGGTAGTTCAAATAATTATGAAAAAATTTCTCGTTCTTTTAGCATTTATAACCGTTTTTTCCGTAGGTGCATTTAGTCAGACGAAATCCGATGCGGCGCTCAGGCAGGTTGCCGAAAAAGACCTCGCGAGCCGCGACGCCACCGGCAAGCTGATCACGCTTACCTCCGCCGAGCATCTTTACCGTGCCGACGTCTATTCCACCAACCGGCAGTTCCCGCAGGCGCGCGAGCACTGGCAGAAGATGCTCGACAATTTCCCCGGAGACGCCGGCTTGCCGCAGACCCTTTTCGGCATTGCGCGTTCTTATATGTGGGAAAGGCAGTATGCAAAGGCCGTATATTTTTTCGATCTGCTCAACAAGGACTATCTGACCACAAAGGAAGGGCGCGAAGGGCTGGCCTTTAAGGGCGCGAGCTATATCCGGATGAACAAAAACGCCGAGGCGGCAGCTGTTTACCAGCAATATATCGCGATGTTCCCGTTTGGCGAAAAGATCGAATCGGCCCATTTGAACACCATCGACGCTCTGCGCGAGGCCGGCCGGTACCCGGAAGCCGAGCAGTGGGTCGACAGGACGGTGAAACGGTTTTCGGGTCTGGCGGCCGCTACCAATGCGCTTCACGCGGGCCTTAGAATGGAGATCTACCGGCAGAATTGGAACGAGGCGATACGCCGCGCCGATGAACTGCTTACGCTGAGGAATTTCGGCGGCTCGATGACCGGCAGCGACGAAGTGAAATACCTGAAGGGCGTTGCGCTCGAGAGAGCGGGGCGAAAACAGGAGGCAGTCGCGTCGTATTCGTCGATCCCGGTGAGCCTCCTCTCCTATTACAGCGGACTTGCCACCGAAAAGCTCCAGAAGCTCGATCCCGCCACCGGATACGTTAAACCTATCGGCCAGGTCACGTCCCGGTCCTATACCGATTACCCGGTGCCGTATCGCGCGGAACTGCTGCGCTCGGCCAAGCCGAGAAATGTCGACCCGCGTTTTATGCTGGCCATAATGAAACAGGAAAGCAGCTTCCGGCCAAATGCCAAATCACCCTCGGCCGCCCGCGGCCTGCTTCAATTCGTTTTCGATACGGCCATAAAATATAAAAAACAAGCCGGTTACCCTAATTTGACGGCCGACGATCTTTACCAGCCGGCTGTTAGTATTGCTCTCGGCAGCGTGTATATCGCCGAGCTCAAGAAGGAATTCGGCGGTATGTACGAGGCGATCGCGGCGAGCTATAACGGGGGCGAGGATAATGCCGCCCGCTGGCTCAACCGCAGCCGGCCGAAAGAAGCGGGTATTTTCACCTCAGAAGTGGGATTTGCAGAGACAAAAAACTACGTTTACAAGGTGATGACGAATTACCGGATGTACCGCGAATTGTATAACGAGGACCTGAGCCGGAAATAGGCTTCCAAATCAGAAAAACCTTGCGAATAAAAGCGTTTTGCGATAAAGTGGGCACATCAAATGCCCGCATTTCGTATCGCAGGAGTTCGCATGAAAACACATCTTTCCGACCGGCAAAAACGCTTTTTCTCGATCTCCATATCTTTTCTGCTTATAGTTTCCGTATGGGCAGGGGCGACCGTTGCGGGCACCCTCGACCCGAACTTCGGACGCGACGGGACGACGGTCACGGATTTCCCGTTTACGTCCTCGCCTAACTACTCCTCGATAGGCCGATACGTTTTTACACAGCCGTCAGGTCTAATAGTTGGTTTAGGGTCACACGTCCAGCCAGGAAGTAAGGGAGGAGTGGGCGGTGTGGCGCGGGTCGGTTTGACTCCCGCGGGTGTCGTCGACCAAGCCTATAATGGGGGCAAGAACCTCGACTGGGGAGGCCTCTCCTCAGTAGCCTTGCTTGACGCCCAGATGCTTCCGGATGGAACGGTCCTCCGGCTTACAGAATATTTATCCTTGATCAACGGTCAAACTAACCTGAAACTCGTACGAGTTAGCATACATGGCGTTGACGATCCGGCATTTAATCCTAACTTTCAGTTAGGCAACCTTCCCTTTCCACCACACTTCGCGATAATCGCTGAGGGTGTCAAGTTTTCCGTAAGGACGGACGGGAAAATATTCGTGATGGTTGAAG
>Ga0190272_10001563_pt1 | contig 10982 bp, 9 predicted proteins | sample Popmic504T_FD_133746 | JGI IMG/M metagenome (GOLD analysis project Ga0190272, IMG submission 133746) | Populus adjacent soil microbial communities from riparian zone of Shoshone River, Wyoming, USA - 504 T | ecosystem: Environmental > Terrestrial > Soil > Riparian zone | place: USA: Wyoming...
ACCGCGGTTCCTGGGTAATATCTCATAGCTTTTCTCCAAAGCTATTCTCCAATACCTTCAACCACCGTAAGAGGACATTTCATTTGCTAACTAAACAGGACATATGATGTGCTAGCTACACTTGAACATTGAACATCTTGACAATCCTCGCGATATAACCTAAATTCGATTCGTTTTTGCCCATTAATTAATCGAACCGAACATAGATGACCGGCGTGGGCCAACTTGATCTTAGAGCGGCCTTTGTCCGGTAGAATTTGCGATTTCTCCCGGGCAGTATGGGTGCGCCGGGGCACCACGGCAAAGCAATTCGACCTTCTATCGACGGTCTTTTTTATACTTCAGAAAAGGAACCGAAATCATGAGAGCTAAAGAAACCAAAGACGGCTTGACCTTACAGATCATTGCCGGGACCCACAACGCAATTTTGGGAATGGACCTCGAAGACGCGAAAAAGGACGGGTGCCTTGGATTTTCCATACACCGGACCTCGTTCGGCCCGGTAGCCGAGCCGTTTCCGGAGCCTAAAAGCCGCTGGCTGCCGAATATGCTGCGTTTTCCGAGCGATACGAGCACTGGTCAGATAACGACCGAAACGGCGCCGCTGCAGAAGTTTCGCTGGGGCGATTACACGCTCACGCCCGCTTCACGGTACAAGTTCCGCGTTGTCCCGCGCTACGGTAAGGCCGGCGCGCTGACACCCGACCCCGAAGCGGATGCGGATTTGGGTATCGAACTGGAAGTGGTCACGGAAGATAAGTCGTCGCCGGATTCCTGCGTGCATTTCAACCGGGGCGCCGCAGCCAGCGCAGGATTCGAACGGCAGTTCGGACAGTTGACGAACGAGGCCGCCATTCTTGCCGACACCGATGACGGGAAAAAGGCCCGGGCCTGGCTCTCGAACGGGCTAGAGGAAGCCATTCTCGATTTTCTCGCCCAGGCCAAGGGCGATTCTTTCGCACTTCACGCCGCGGTCTACGAATTCCAGAAGCCCAACCTGATCCAGGGACTTAAAGACGCGCAGGACCGCGGGGCCGAGGTAAAGGTGGCCTATCACCATCGGCAAAAGAACGAAAAGGACAAGACCGCTCCCGAAAATGACGAGGCGGCCGCGAAAGTCGGATTCAAACCCGGTACGTGCGTGCAGCGCGGGGCCAACCCGCAAAACGCCATTATGCACAACAAATTCGTTGTGCTGCTGCAAAAGGACGCGGGCGGCGGCCTTGTTCCCAAGGCTGTTTGGACCGGCTCGACGAACTGGACCGACGGCGGGATCTACGGGCAGTTGAATGTCGGGCATGCGGTTTATGACGAGAAGGTAGCCGGGACATACGAGAAATATTTCGATCTTCTGTACGCGAATTCCGATGCGAAGACGATGAAAAGCACGCTCGCGACATTGAGCCCGGTCCCGACGGAAATACCCGAAAAATCGATCATTCCCATTCTCTCGCCGCAGAGCGACGACGCGATGCTCAAACTTTACGCCAGCATTTGCGATAACTCGACCTGCCTGATGGTGTCGGCCCCGTTCGAGCTGGCCGAAGTGATCCGCGATGAGTTTTCGAAAAAGCAGGGCGGGGAACTCAGGTTTCTTCTTCTGGATAAGAACGCGAGCCTGGGCGACGCTGCCGAGATCATGGTGGTCCAGGGCGACCCGGACAATTCTATAGCGGCGGCCACCACTCTCTCGTCGCCGTTGCACGATTTCCAGAACAAATTGCTCGAGGGCAAGGAGGGATTCCATCATGCCGGGATCCATATCCATTCCAAGATAATCCTGGCGGACCCGTTTAGCGACGATCCGGTAATAGTTACCGGTTCGGCTAATTTTTCGAGCAATTCCACGATGACCAACGATTCGAATACGCTCGTGCTGCGCGGGTTTACAAAGGTCGCCGATGTATATGCGACCGAATTTATGCGTATGTTCGAGCACTACCATTTCCGGGCTTCGGCGGCTGCCGCGGCCGATGCGTCGAAACCGATGGGGCTCGCCGAGGACGATAGCTGGTCGGCAGAATACTATGTGGATGGAAGCAACGCGGAGCGTGACCGGAAGACGTTTGCAGGGACTTTGTAATAAGAAGGTGGGCGGGATTTTCACCCGCCTAACCTAAATACCTTGTTACGGTTGAGCTATTGTTACCGATGAGGTGATCGTGCCGTCGCCGTTTATATCGGGCGTCATGTTATCGATAAAAATTCTCGCATGAAGATACTCGCCGTTGACATCGCCAACCGAAACCTGCTGTGACTGGACATTGAACTCGTTCGGCTGGTGTTCCGCATCCATCCCTTCAAAGTTAATGGTGCGATTGGTCTTAACAGAGATCGCGCCGTTCGCCGCAATTTGGATGGACGCATTCTCATTACCTATCGTTATATTGCCTTCGGCATCTGCCGAACTATAGTCCAGAATCGTCGGGTCCGTTGCCCGGACCCTCGAGCTAAAGCTAATAAACAAAGTCGCCACGCAAAGGGAGGCGCAAATGAAAATTGTTACGTAGTTTTGTTTTTGCATTAGAAACATCTCCTGTTTTATTTCAGATTTTTACACCGGATAAGCATGACCGACGCACTCGCCCTGATTATAGTGGACGTTCGCCTGGGAGGTCAGGTTGACGTTGCTTGCCCTTTGGTATAGAACCACGTGGTCTGAGCCGCCGAACTGAAAATAGGCAAACTCCTCGCCTTTGCGCAGCTTCACCCCTACTTCAGCCGTCATCACCACCGAGGATACCTGGCACATACCGATAGGCAGAACAGCAACCAGGCCGATCGGACTATCCAGAACGATCAACCCGCGGGCCTGCGCAAACTGGTAGCCCGTGGCGTCCTGCGCGTCAAATTTGCGGATGGCATCCAGTTTGTGTTCGTCTGTGCTGCCGTCGACCGGGACCGCCTGCACATCGAGATAAACCTGCCCCTGGATAGGACGCGATTCCAGCACCGTTCCACCAACCGGCACATGCAGCCGGTGATAATCGGTAGTATTAAGGAAACTATGCGTGAAAATGCCGCCCCGAAAACTGTCTTTGTAAGGGCTGCCTTCCAGTAGTTCACTGATCGACCATTCGATATTCTTGACGGTTATTTTCGAATCCTGATTGATCTGCCACCAGCCGACAAAAGTAGAATCCGCCGGCGAGACGATAACCCGGTCGTCGGCAACGGCAGCTACTGGGCGCATGCCCGGTTTGGTGTGCCTTGCAAAGAACTGGTTGAAGGTTTTCCACCCGCCCGGATCGGGCATATATTCGGACATATTATAATGCGGGCTGTCGTAAAAGGTTTGCAGCGATTCCGGCGTGAGCGAGCTAGGCTCATCGCAAATTTTGCCCCACGCATTGGCATAATTCACCATCCATTTTTCCAGGGGCGTGTCCGGCGGCGCATTATCTGCCGGCCTGACCTTGTTCTGAAGCTCATTGACCGGCTCCTGATCGATAAAGAAGTAAAATTCGCAAAGACGATCATACATCTTTTTGCCTTCGACATTTTCGGATGGAAGGTCCAAAAGATTATCGTTCAGCCACTTGTAGTATTTCTCGAGGGTGTTGACGTGATTGACGGACGGCACGTTCCATTCCACTGCATTTTGCCAGGGCCTTTTCGAACTTCTGTTTCCAGTTGTGTTTCTTGATCAATCCGATCAATTCCTCAACGACCGGTTCGTATTTCATTTTTTTCTCCTTTTTTGGGGTGCTGGGTTTGAATACACACTCGCGTCGGGATTGCAGAAAAATCTTGAATGTTCGCTTTTGCGGGCGCGGAAGATTGGTCTTGGAACGTTAGTGCAGGGTAAATATACCACAAAAAATATTTACGTTTCGGAGTTTAAATAGATATTTTAGGCGGATCTTTCGAACACGAACCGGAGGACATTCGCCGGGACTATTTAGGCGATTGTTTTTCCGATTTAACAGGTACGTCGACAGTCCAGTCCACGACACAACTGCAATTAGGGTCCACTCTGGTCAGGAGTTTAAAAGTGGCCCGGAACTCGCCTTCTTTGAAATCCGCGGGAATCTTGACCATTATCGTCGAACTCGTCGGGTCGTTTAGAATCGTGCCTTCAGAAACCGACCACGTGAAGGATATTCTTTCATCACTTGATCTGAAATAGCTAAATTCTTTATCGGCCGGCACGACGCTTGATCGAAATACCACGGTGTCCCCGGGTTTGACCGGCCCTGCCGGTCCCGATACCTTGATGAGCGGGCATGAACAGGGGAGATCGCATATAGGACACTCTCTTTCGCTGATATCCCTGGTCGCGATCTTGCCGAGGATCACATCGTCCTTTCCGATTCCGGCCGTGATGGTATATCTTCCGGGCCCTGTATCGCTCAAGTCCCATTTAACATTCGGCCCTTCGCCCACGATCTTCCCGCCGGTGACGGTGTAATAGTAGGTCATTCCGCCCTTCACATTTGTCGCGGTTGTGGTGACCTCGACGAACACTCCTTCCTTAGGACAGTACGAGTCGGGCCTTTTGTGATTAGGACACCATGAATTAATTTCTTTTTTACTAAAACTGATCATTTCGACATCCGGAGCCGCCATTATTTCAACTTCTTTTGTCATTGTCCGGCCGCAAATCCCGCAGCCGTCGTCGGATCCCACGACGATAGAGTATTTGCCGGGAGGTACGCCCGAAAGGTCCCACACAATAGAGCCCCCCTGGCCGATGATCCGCCCGGCGATTACTGTATATTTATAGACTATGACGTCGTTTTCCTTGTCCTCGGCGACGGTCGTGACCTTTATCTTCGCCCCGTCGTCCGCGCATTCGGAAGCCGGCTTGCCGGTGCAGGAAGAGTAAATAACCTCCTTATCGAATGTCAGGATTGTTACATTGGAGGGTTCGTTCGCAACCTCCGGGACGCGTTTGACGGGTCGACGAGAAGGAGCGATGGTGATTACCGGTGGGTTGGCGGTAACGCCTGGGAGTTCCTGGCCGGGGACAGGCTGCAAAACCGATACGAAAATTAGGACGAACAGCAAAAATCTGAAATACGGCATATTTACCACAGATTTACCTATTTTCTCCGAAATAGCAATCATTTTTGGACCGGGTCGGTCATTTCGCGGATCCGCCCGGCAAGATCGTTGCTTTCCCATTCCTCCCAAAGCTCAAGGGCCGAAAGGTACTCCTTGTTTTGCGTGCGAACGAAAAGAGGAAGCAGCCATTTGGATGCCTGGTCGTCCGGGCCGTCGACCAGGCGCGCGCCCAGATCGTCTATCCAGATATCGCAATCGTGCAGCTCGCCCAGAAAGTCCTGTATCTGGCTGATCTCTTTCGCGAGGGATTTTGCCTCGCTGCCGCGGCAAAGCGCGAGAAGCTCCAGCGAATAGCGGAGCCGTTTGGCTGCGATCCGGAGTTTGTGCAGGCCATTGCGTTTGAAGGGTTTATAGAGCCGCGGGGCCAGTTCGAGCATATCGTCCAGATTGGCGGCGACAGAGCGGCCGGCGGCGTCATTAAAGCTTATTCGGTCCCGGCCGCGAAGCGCCTCCTTTAGCGCGGCGGTGAATGTTTTCCGCAGGCCGTCGATATTTTCGGCGGTGATGACCGCGGTAAGTTCGGTGCGCGCCGCATTTCGCTCGCCCGTTTTCTCCTTAATTAACTGCCCGATACCTGTCTTGACCACCTCGTCTTCCGTCTCTTCCGACAACTTGTTCAACGCCAGGATCGCGACGTCGCGGTCGCGGACCTCGCCGAGCGCGTCGGAGATCTTCTTTAGCTCCTTTTTTACGGGTTTAAGGGGTTCATTGTGCAGGAAGGGTTCGATATCTCGGAGAGCGCTACGGAGGCGGCGGGTCGCGACACGCATATCGTGGACGCCCTTTATCTCGGCAAAACCCAGGGCGGGATGGCGGAATTCGGCCATCTCGTCGAACCGTGTGAGCAGGACCTTCGACGCCCAGGCGAGGGATTTCCTGGAGCAGTTGAGGCCGTTTATTTCTCGGGGTTTAGCCATCTCAGCTTTTTTGCGGCTATGCCGCTTGATGTGCGGAAAGGCTATGCCTTTCCGGTATTATTCAATAACTGCCCGGAAGCTGCGCCTCCGTTCCCATCACTAATTTATTTCCCGAATCTCATTAACCGCCCCCGGATTTTCGAGAGCCGATAGATCGCCCGGGTCCTCGCCAAGATAGGCTGAGCGGATTACCCGGCGCATCACCTTGGCGTTGCGGGTTTTGGGCAGCGCCGAGACGAAATGGATTCGGGACGGGGCCAGCGGCTTGCCCATATCTTTGGCGACGAGGGCTTTGAGCTCCTTTTCGAGATTTTCGTCGGCAGAAAAGCTCCCCTCCTTACGAAGGAGGGGTGGCAGCCGCTTCGGCTGACGGGGTGGTTCTTTCTTCTTTTCTCCCGCGGTCCCGGTCAAGACACAAAACGCCACCATCGCCGTGCCCTTGATCTCGTCAGGCACACCGATCACCGCTGCCTCAGACACCAACTCGTGAGCTACCAGTAAACTCTCAACCTCGGCTGGCCCTACCCGTTTTCCGGCAACCTTCAGCGTATCGTCCGAGCGGCCGAGAATATACCAGTGGCCGTCCTCGTCCTGCATCGCCCAATCGCCGTGTACCCATATATTTTCAAAGCGGTTCCAGTAGGTTTCGAGGTACCGCTCTTTTTCTCCCCAAAAACCGCGCGCCATACCGATCCACGGCTGCCGGATAGCGAGCTCGCCCACCTTGCCCGGCCCGACCGGGTTACCTTCTTCATCGAGGACCGCCGCGTCGATACCCGGGCACGGGGCCGGGAATGAACAGGGCTTGATCGGAAGCAGGGGATTGCCCATCAGGATGCCGCCGGATATTTCGGTACCGCCGGAATAGTTGATTATCGGCAAGCGTGAATCGCCGACCTTCTCGAAAAGCCACCACCACGGAGCGGGGTTCCAAGGCTCGCCGGTCGAGGCAAACGCGCGAAGGCTCGATAGTTCGTGTTTTTTGGGCAGGTCGTCGCCGCAGGTCGCCAGCGAGCGCACAAGGGTAGGCGAAATTCCGAGGATCTCAACCTTATGCCGGGCGCAAAAATCCCACATCCGGTCCGGCGACGGGTAGTCGGGCGCGCCGTCGTAAATAACTATCGTCCCGCCGTTTATAAGCGCGCCGTAGATCAGCCACGGCCCCATCATCCACCCAAGATCGGTCAGCCACGAGATGCGAGTCCCTCGTCCGACGTCGGTGCCGAACGCCATGTCCTGCGCCGCTTTGATCGGGAAGCTGGCGTGAGTATGTGCGATACCTTTGGGCTTACCGGTGGTGCCGGAGGTGTATAGGATGATCAGCGGATCTTCGGCGAGAGTTTTCTCGGCGGCCGACAGGTGCTCGTTTTCGGGGTCGAGTCCCTCGTTCATCAATTCATGCCAGAAAGTCAGAACCCGCACGTCATCTTCCAGCGGATTCTCATCAGCCACGACAAAAATACGCTCGATCGACGGGCAGTTTTTCACGGCTTCTTTAGCGACGGCGAACGCGTCGAAAAACTTCCCGCGGCGGGTAAATCCGTCGCATGTAAACAGACCTTTTGCCCCGACTGCATTTAACCGCGATTCGATAGCCGAGACGCCGTAGCCTGAAAAAACCGGTACGGCGATCGCGCCGATTCGGCCTATGGCGAGCAGCGCGATGACGGTCTCGAGGATCATCGGCAGGTGGATCCCGACGGCGTCTCCTTTCCCGACGCCGTTTACACGAAGGCCCGCCGCACAGATCTCGACGTCGCTCAGCAATTCCTCGTAGCCGATTTCCAGGGTGTTCCGGTCTTCGCCTTCCCAGATGATCGCCGGCCGGTCGCGCATCTCATCGATCTGCCAGCGGTCCAGGCACATCTCCGTGATATTGAGCCCTGCGCCGGCGCCCCATTTCGGGAACTGAATGCCGCCGGCGGTGTCTAATAATTTGTCGTACGGCGGGTCGAACCTGATGTCGAGGAATTTGATGACCTCTTCCGTAAAGCTTTCGACATCTTCGATGGACCGGCGGTAAAGCTCTTCCCAATCGGAAGCGCCGGTCTGTTTCATAAACCGGGTAAGCTGGGCGCGCTCGATCACATCCTCGGTCGGTGTCCATGCAATGGGTTGGTGCTCGAATGTATTTTCGCTCATTATTTCGTTGAATTATGGGTAGTTTATAACGATTCCGGGTTTATAAGAAAGGAGGTTAAGAATGGTGAGGCACGACGATATAAACCAACCGTTAAAAAATGGGAATTTGATCATCACACTAATTCTCGGTCTATTCTTTGCGGTTTTTGCTGGAGGCGCCTTGACCTATGCCATTGCCAAGCCGCATTTCTGGCCGCATGTAGAGAATGCAAGAGTGACGTTTGCCGGTGAAAACCTGAGAAACGCAGATGTATATCGGTCGAGCTATGGAATGATACTCATCCGTCTTCCAAACTCCAACGACGTTCAAACGGAGTATATTTATTCTCCTTCGATGCAAGTGCTCGCTGTTCCCGATGCGAATGAATTTTCTTATCGGAACGGGTTCGCGTTCATTAAAAAAGGTGTTCCGACAGTCGATACAAACAATCTTCGCGCTTCTTACAACGATCCGACATTGGTGGTCGGTGAAGATGCGTTTGAATTCAAAACCAATGAGGGTCTGATAAGAATTGAAATGGCGGAGCCCCTAAAACCGGACATACCGCACAACTATTTTTGATTTTTTATTTTCGATGCGGTAATTTTTATTACACAAACTAAAAGATAAATTATTCATCTTATCTCCGCGAATTAATTGCGCATGGTATGCGCGTTAATCGTGGGATGGGCTTTATGAGCGAAAGAGAAGTCGAATTCAAGCTGCCGAGCAATCTTTTCCAGGGCAAAACCGCCGTTGTTACCGGCGCCTCGCGCGGTGTCGGGCGGGCAACGGCCCTGCGGCTCGCTGAAGGCGGCGCAAATATCGTCGTCAATTTTTTGAGCAACGACGCCGAGGCGTTCGAGACCGTCAGGCTGTGTCACGAATACGGCGTGCAGGCGTTTGCCGTGCAGGCCGATGTTTCCGATTTTCTACAGGCCAAGGAACTGGCGGATAAGACGCTCGAAAAATTCGGCCGGATAGACCTGCTCGTCTGCAACGCGGGCGTTTGGGAAGGCGCCCCGATCGAGGACATGAGCGAGGAGCTCTGGAACAAGGTAATAAATACCAATCTCAAATCCGCCTGGGCGACGACCAAAGCGTGCGTTCCCGCGATCAGAAAACAGGTGGGCGGCGGAATCGTGCTTGTATCTTCGACCTCGGGCCAGCGGGGCGAGGCCAATTATTCCAACTACTCGGCTTCGAAGGGCGGCCAGATCAGTTTTACAAAGTCGCTCGCCACCGAGCTTGCGCCCAGGATCCGGGTCAATTGTGTGGCGCCCGGCTGGATAGAAACGGCGATGGTGAGGCCCGCTTTTGAAGATGCCGCGTATAAGCAGAGTGTGATCGATTCGATCCCGCTGAAACGGATCGCCACCACCGACGACATCGCGTTATCTATTTGTTTCCTTCTTTCCGATTGGTCGCGCCACATTACCGGCGAGATCCTCAATATAAACGGCGGTTCCGTACTGGCCGGATGATTGGGGAGTCGAGAAAGTCTGGAAAGTCGGGGAAGCGACCCACCGACCACGAACTACCAACCACGGACCACTAACCACCAACTGCCCTTTGCTTTCCACTGACGTTTTGATTTAACTTCTAATCAAAACGTGAGCGCGAAAATACACCCGACAGTAATGAAATTCGGCGGCACCTCGGTACAGGATGCCGAGGCTTTTGCACGCGTCGCGATGATCGTCGGTGACCAAAAAGATCTGTCGCCGGTGGTTGTAACCTCTGCGATGGCGAAGGTTACCGATGCGCTGCTCGCCGCCTTCGACATCGCGAAAAAGGGTGACGCCGAAGCTGCCCTATCGTCGCTCCAGCCCCATTTCGAACGGCACCTGCTCGTCGCCCGGCAACTGACCGGTGAAACCCAGCAGCGCCTCTTTTCGACCGAACTCGAATACGTCAGCCGGGAACTAACCGATCTGCTGGTCCGCGTTTCGCGGCGCAGTCTATCGCTGGCCCTTCTAAAAGACGCCGTGGTTTCTTATGGCGAGCAGCTCTCATCGCGCCTGCTGGCTGAGGTGTTTATTGCAAAAGGCCTGAACGCGCGGCAGGCCGATTCGCGCCGGCTGATAATCACCGACGACGAATACGGCGCCGCCGCCCCGATCTGGGACGAGACGGAAAAACAGGTCCAACTGGACCTGCGGCCGATGATCGAGGCGGGCGAGATACCGGTGATGGGAGGGTTCCTGGCGGCGAGCAAAAGCGGCGAAACCACTGTTTTAGGGCGCGGGGGTTCCGACTATTCGGCTGCGCTGATCGGGGCCGCGCTCGAAGCGCGCGAGATCCAGATCTGGACGGATGTGACCGGTGTGCTGACGACCGATCCGCGCATCTGCCCCGATGCGAGGACCCTGCCCGTCCTTTCATATGAAGAGGCGGCCGAGCTTGCCTATTTCGGCGCTAAAGTATTGCATCCGAAGACGATCCAGCCGGCGGTCGATCACGGTATTCCGATCCGCGTCTGCAATTCGCATGTCCCGGAAGAGATCGGCACGATGATCCGCGCGACGAGCGGCGTCTGAAAACCGGATCAAGTCGATCGCTTATAAAAAGAACATCACTATCCTGCGTATAACCTCAGCCCGGATGCTCGGAAGCTACGGGTTTATGTCGGCGCTCTTCCAGGTTTTTGAACGTCACCGGACTGTGATCGACGTTATCTCGACCTCGGAAGTGTCGCTGGCACTGACGGTTGACAGCACGCACGCGCTCGAGCAGGTTGTAAAAGATCTGGAGCGGTTGGGTAAGGTAGACGTCGAGCCGAACAGCGCGGTGATCTGCATTGTCGGCGAGGGTTTAAGGGCGAGCTCCGGCCTGGCCTCGAGGGTCTTTTCCACGATCGACGATGTGAATATTTC
>Ga0190272_10001564_pt1 | contig 10977 bp, 12 predicted proteins | sample Popmic504T_FD_133746 | JGI IMG/M metagenome (GOLD analysis project Ga0190272, IMG submission 133746) | Populus adjacent soil microbial communities from riparian zone of Shoshone River, Wyoming, USA - 504 T | ecosystem: Environmental > Terrestrial > Soil > Riparian zone | place: USA: Wyoming...
ACGGTATTCGCATTTTTACTGTTTCCATCCCTGTTTAAAATTCCTCTGCGATCCCCGCGCTCTCTGCGTTGAAATCTTTCTTCCATTACCGCTATAATTCGAAAACCGGAGAGGTAAATATTATGATCAAAGCTATACGTGGCAGCACCATCTGATAACTCGACAGACGAGAATTCGCGCAGCTTATCGCTCCATACCGGCGAAGGGGTAGTGGTGGACATCGGGACCGGGGACGGGCGCTTTGTGTCCCGAGCCGCCCGCGAGAATCCGCGAAAATTCTACGTCGGGATCGACGCCAACCGAGGAGCCCTGGAGAAGATCTCGATGAAGGCGACCCGCAAGCCGGCCAAGGGCAGCCTGCCTAATGTGCTGTTTGTGCAGGCGGCGGTCGAGGACTTGCCCGAGGAGCTGGACGGCGCTGCGGACGAGATCCATATCCATTTCCCGTGGGGCAGCTTGCTGCAGGCGGTCGTGTGTGGGGATGAGGCCGTGTTGCGCTCTCTCCGGCGTATCTCCGCGCCCGAATGCCTGCTCGAGATTGTCATCGGTATCCACCCGGTGCGGGACAAGAGCGAGATCGAACGGTTAGGATTACCATCTCTAACGGAGGACTATCTAGCTGGTGTGTTGATACCCAAATATTTGGCGGTCGGTTTTGAGCTGGTGGATTTTGGGAGCATGGGTGCGGAAGAGTGGTCGAAGCTCGAGACGTCGTGGGCGAGGAAGCTCCAGGGTGGTGGGGGAAGGAGGGTTAGTTATTTGGTTTTTCAGTGCCCGTGAGGTGTCAGGAGGCCGATGCATTTATTAAATCGAACGCTTGCAAAGCGCGCTGTCCCGCCCCGGTAATTTCATAAAGCCGGCGCGGAATTCCCGAAACGTCATCCGGCTTGTCTTCCTGCCGGGAAGTGACAAATCCTTTGTCTTCCATACGCCCGAGAGTCGTATAAATAGTGCCGCGTTTGATCTTGCCGTCGGAGAGTTTTAGAAGCTCGAGGCCGTATCTTTCCTTAAAGCCGTTGTCCGACATTATCTGTAAAATCAAGACCTCTGTTTTTGATAAAAGCATTAGTATTTTCCTTTCATAATTGTCAGGCTTACAATTTGTAAGACCCGGTTATACAAAATGTAAGACATTTCGATTTTGATGTCAAGAATTATTTTGAATTGTGGCCTCAAAGATGAAACGCGACAGTATGGAGCGTGCGGATCGTGAATTTTCGGTAATGGGGTGTGTAGCAATGAGTTGGGCCTCGCCTTTTAAATTGCCGTCAGCTTTAGCTGACGGTTACGGTTTCAACCATACCCCGGCTTTAGCCGAACTTTGGGCTAAAGCCCGTTGATGAGGGGTTTTTTACCGTTGGCTAAAGCCAACGGCAGTTTAAAAGAACCTCCAACCACGAACGACCGACCACGGACAACCAACATTTATTTCGCGTAATAGCCGGTCTTCGTTTTTACCGTCCAGTCCGGGCGGGCCGGGACTGAAACGCGGATATTCCGCCAGGCGCCGTCGCGCTTCTCGTTGGTGGGGAGGTAACCGATGGTGTAGATGCGTGAGAGGTCCTGGAGCACCTGGTTGTAAACCCCGTTCAGGTCCTCGATCATCTTCGCCTTGTAGAAACGCCCGCCGGTTTCCGTGGAAAGCAGCGAGAGCGTGTTTCGCGCGTGTTTATAAGCTTCCCCTTCCTTCCCGCTGTGGTGAACCTGCGACTCAGTATCGAGATAGATCGGGAAAATTGACGTCTCGCTTTTCTTTACCGTCTCGAACAGATCCCCAAAAGATATTTTCGACCCCGTCCTATTCCCGTAAAGCGTATTGTCGACACCGTCCGTCAAAAACACAACGGCCCTTCGACGCTGCGGCGTTTTTGCTTCGAAAATATTGTCGAGCGTGAATTTCAGCGCGTCCCAAACCTTCGAATTACCTGTCTCCGTCATGGTTTTGACGCTTTCCAGGAGCTTACCGGTATCCTCGGTAAGCCGGGAAACGACCGTTATCTTTTCAGCGAACGCCACGATGGCCAGCTTGTCCGAAGGCCTTTTCGTCTGGATAAAGCTGGTGGTAGCGGCCTTGATCAATTCCAGCTTTCCTGCTGTAGAGGCGGAAAGGTCGATCAGCAGGACGAGATCGAAAGGCGTGTCGGCGGCCGAGAAGAACGAAATCTCCTGCTTGCTGCCGTCCTCGTAAACCTCGAAATCCTTTGGTGAGAGAACATCCATTGGGTTGGCGGCGGGGTTATAAACAAAAACCGGCAGGCTGACCAGGCTGGTATCCACCTTGATCAGATCGTCCTTTTCACCCGCGCCATCCGGCAGCATCTCGACATTGGTGCCTTTGCCGGGGTCTTGCGCCGAAGCCGGCGCCGGTTCAGCCGCGGGGGTGACGCTGCCGGCGGTCCCTTCCCAGTATCTCAGGAGCGGGGCGAGATGGGCGATCTCCATCATCTTCAGGCCCTCCGCAAGCGGCCGCATATTATACTCGGCCCGCCAGGCGTCGACCTGCTGTTCGGACTGCAGCGGCAGCAGAACGAGATAATCGCCGCGCCGCACGGTCTGCGTTCCAAAAAGCTGTTTTCGCCCGGCCCGTACCTGCATGAGGTCCGTAAAGGCGGCGAAATCGCCGTTCTTGTCCAACTCGTTTTTCTTGACGGCAGCGTTGAGCACCGGAAGCATACCCGATTGGAACGGAAGCGAACTGGCGGCCCGCAGCAGGAAAAAGGCCGCATCGGCCCCGTTGAGGCCTACCATGCTCGCCGTCGGCCATCCGAATTCTTTAAGAATCACGCAGAACCGCGCGTCGTTCTTGTCCCGCAGTTTAGCGATGTCCTTGTTCAACCCCGTGTCTTCAAAATCGAAAGTCGCCGCGTAGCGATAGGCATCGCGATATTTGTCCTTCATTTTCTGCAGCTCTTTTGCCAGTTTTTTGTTAAAAGCTGCGGGCGGCCCGGATTCGATCTGCGCGGTCATTTTCTTTACTTCGTCGCCGGTAATGCATCCGGCCTGCTGCGCGTAAACCGGGCGGCCGGCATGCAGGCATGCGGCAAGGAGGAGGAGGCTCAGGAAAATTGTCTTCGGGAAAGCATTACGCATAAGGTAAACCGTTCAACAACCAGCTTGTTGAGATCATATTTCCGATTATAATATCCGAAACGAACTTAGGGTAGTATTTTTGAACGGAAACGGGCGACCTGCGGTAATCTTGTATAAATTTACACTCCCGCGAAGCAGTCATCAAGGATAGTCTTTGCGTCCTTTGCGCGAATATTCTTTTATCCCAATCATCCTGGTACCCCTGTAAAATTCTTCTTGCGCTTTTTCGCGGCTATTTTTTTAGATACTGCATCCGATATCCTACCGTTTTTCGAATTAAGTTATCGCCTGGTTATGAGCATTTATTCGCGGCGGCAATTTTTAAACGGTCTGGGAGCGGTATCGGCATTATGTTTTGCCGGACGGGGCGCTCTGCGTGTGCCTGCGCTGGCTCCTGCCGATGGCGTGAAGCCTTTCGAGATCCTCGTTCTCGGTGACTCGATCGCGTCGGGCCACGGCCTTCCGGAAGAAAATAAGTTTTACACGCTCACCAAAACCTGGCTGGAACGGGAAGTTTTTCAAAATGCCCGTGCCGTAAACCTTAAGGTAAAGGCCCACTCAGGCACGACCCTTGTCCTGCACCGGGAGGTCGCGGCGGCGCTCACCAAGGCCGAAATGGGTGAAAACGAAGCTTTTCACCCGGAGATAAATATCGACTACCCGACCGCTGGAAAACAGGTCGATATCGCCGCGCGCGAATACGAAATGGAGGAAAAGGGCGCGGGCGCGGTGGACCTGGTGATGCTTACCGGCGGAATCAACGACATTACAACCTCCGTCATCCTCGACCCCTTCGGCGACGACGAGAATTTACGCCGCGAGATCGCCAAATACTGCCGCGATTCGATGCTCGACCTCCTGCGCCGGGCCGGGTCCGCTTTTCCGAACGCGCAGATCGCGCTCCTCGGCTATTTTCCGCTGGTTTCGCCTAAAACTTCGACCGGGCAGTTTTTTAACGCCCTTCTCGAGGTGTTCAGGTCGCCCAGGCCGCTAAAGCCGCTCGTGAACAACCTGTTTACAAAGCAATTTTTCAAGCTGATCTACAAAAAATCGGCAAAGCGCTCGCGGATCTGGGTTGAAGAATCGAATCGATGTTTCCGCGAAGCGGTCGCGTCCTTCAATTCCGGGCAAGACACGCCGCGAGCGGTTTTTATCGAGTCGCCGATAGGGGAAGAAAATTGTTTCGGGACAAAAAAGCCTCTGGTTTTCGGGATGGATAAAAAAGGCCGCACCGCGGACCTCACCTACGACGAACGGTCGGTGGAATGCAGGAAAGCGTCCCCGGTTCTGGAACGCGCCCCCGGCCTTAAATATTCGGTCCATTTTTGCGAGATCTCAGGCCTTGCGCACCCTAATATCGAGGGGTCCAGGGCCTATACCGAGGCGATAAAGATCTCCCTCGGCCCGTACCTGGCGCGGCCCAAGACGGCGGTCACATGATGGGGCGGGGAATTACTCTTCCCCGTTGGGGGAATTACTCTTCCCCGTTGTAGGTCAGTATGATCGCATGGTTACCCCAATTCGGACCGTTGGGATCGGGCGGGATCACCTCGAATGTTCCAGCCGTGTTGCCATCGCGAAATTGGTCGATTATCTCGGCACCGACGGTGTACTGGTCGGTTTCGATAACAAGCGGCTCGGGCATTGCTTTAGCGGCTTGCGTGTAATTCCAGGAAAGGGAGCATATGCAGGCGATGCTCAGGATTGCGATCAAAATGTTCTTTTTCATGGGACGAACGATCCTCCTCGAGTTTGGGATAATTTATCTTGCCTAGCGCCTCGATTAGAACACAAAGGCCGCCTTTTTGTCGAAAAAAATTATTAAAAGGACGCGAACAGGAACAAGGTCAAAGATCAAAGATCAAAGGTCAGGATCCGAAATCCAAAACCCAAAATCCAAAATCCAAAATTAAACGAACCTCCCCGTTCCTGCCTCCTTTCCAGACTTTTCAGACTTCCTCGACTTTCAAGACTGTCTAGACTGACCCGACCGACCCGACTATACTGTAACATTGGAGTGGTTATGAAGATCGCGATAGCAATGAGCGGCGGGGTTGATTCATCATCGGCAGCCGCCTTACTAAAGGAAGAGGGACACGAGCTGGTCGGCTTTACGATGCAGCTGTGGAACCAACGCCGTCACATCAATGTGGACGAGAATGGCGACCCGCTGCCGTCGCGCTGCTGCTCGCTCGATGACGTGTATGATGCGCGGCGCGTTGCCGGCAGCCTAGGGATACCTTTCTATGTGCTCAACCTCGAAAAGGATTTCGAGGAATCGGTGGTCGAGCCCTTCGTCCAAAGCTATCTTTCGGGCGAAACGCCGATCCCGTGCGTGGCCTGCAATTCGCGGCTGAAATTCGCGAGCCTTGATAAATTGGCGGTGAGTCTCGGGTGCGAAAAGGTCGCCACCGGGCATTACGCGCGGGTCGAATACGACGAAAAGGCGGATCGCTACCGGCTTTTTCGCGGCAAGAATCACTGGAAGGACCAGAGCTATTTCCTCTGGGAATTGACGCAGGACCAGCTTTCGCGCGCATATTTTCCGCTGGGCGATATGCTTAAAAGCGAGGTGCGCGATATTGCCCGCGAGGCCGATCTGGCGATTGCGGATAAGAAGGAATCGCAGGAGATATGCTTTGTGCCGGATGGTAAATACTCGGAGTTTATCGACCGCTATCTCGAGCACGAGGGCCGCGAGGATGAGCTGCCGGCCGGGGGCGAGATCGTCAACGCAAAGGGCGAGAAGATCGGGGAGCATGCCGGCATCCACCGTTACACCATCGGCCAACGCCGCGGCCTCGGCATAGCGCACGAAAAACCACTGTATGTCACGCAGATCGAGCGGCTGAAGAATCAGATAATTGTCGGCGAGGCGAATGAACTGGACTCGTTGGAGTTTACGGCAAGGGGCGTTAACTGGGTCGCTTTTGATGAACCAAGCGAGCCGGTCCGCGCCGAGGTCAAGGTCCGCTATCGTCACGAGCCCTCTCCGGCCACGATCTACGCTTTACCTGATGGGCGTGCCCGCATTGTCTTCGACGAACCCCAGCGCGCGATCACACCCGGCCAGGCGACTATCTTTTACAACGGTGAAGAAGTGGTCGGCGGGGGATGGATCATAAAGGATTTTGGATTTTAGATTTTGGATTTTGGATTGAAGAAACCGGGCAGTCTATGAGGACAACCGGTAAATCTCTAAAAGGAAGAAAATTATGCCGACTGCAAAAAAGAGACCCAGCAAAACCGCCAAAGCCGCGGCCAAAAAACTCGCCGAATCAAAGCTCCTCGCCGCAAAAAAATCCGGCGAGGATATGGCCTCCGGCGACGAGTTCAAGCCCGGAGACACTGTCACTAAAACCGCCCCGGCAATTAAGCAGCGACCGCAAAAGAAACGAGGATAGATCGGCGTTTGAGTAAAGAGGTCATCATCGTCGCGGGCGGCAACGGGGTCGGGAAAACGACCTTTGCCCTCGAATTCCTGCTTGAAAAGCCTGATTACGAATTTCTCAATGCAGACGAGATCGCCAAAGAACTCTCGCCCGACGATCCTCAGAACAGGAAGATCTCCGCGGGGAAGATCTTCTTCCAAAAGCTGGATGAGTACGTTCGCGATGGAAAATCCTTTCTGATCGAGAGCACGCTCTCGGGCCGGTATTTGATTAAGCTTATAGGCTCGCTAAAAGAAAAAGATTACCAAGTCAGGATAATGTTCATCTTTGTCGATTCCTCCGATATTTTGATCGAAAGGATTGCGGAAAGAGTGCAAAAGGGCGGGCATTTTGTTCCCGACGAAGACGTTCGAAGACGCTTTGCACGAGGAAAGCGCAATTTTTTTGATCTTTATGAAAACTTAGCCGATAAATGGTTCCTGTACTATAATACGGGTAGCGATTTTCAGCTGACGGCTATCGGCGAAAGGCACAAAATGGTCCTGGTTAACGAAAATTTATTTAAGAAATTCTAAAATGAGCCGAAACGGAAAATTAAAACCTGAAACATACGAAATAGCAGTGGAGTATCAGCGTATCGGCCGAAACGCTGTCCGCAAAGCCCGTGAAGAGAACCGTCGTCTCGGACTGCCGAATGTCGATGGGCGAGACGGAAAGCTGATCTTCGAAATGCCCAACGGCGAGATCATTGTAAAGGAGATCCCGCCGGCTAAAAAGTCCTGATCATTCCGGCGTGATCTTCGTCAGCTTTACATCCATGAAGGGAGTCCAATTCCCGTCTTCGCCCTGCTCCCACTTGCCGTTCATGGTGTTGCCGTTGTCGGTAAAGTGAATCGTCGAGCGCTTTCCGTCGCCCTCTATCACCCATGTTCCGTTATCGTTTGCCGTAAGCTGCATCATGGGCGAGCCGCCATGATTGTCGTAGGATTGCATCGGATAGCTGCCTTTTTCATTGTCATAACCGATGATCTCGATAGCGCGCACCGGCTCGTCGCCGACCCGCACATCGACCAGGTGAAAGAGAAAAAATCCGCCTGGCAGCCACTCGTAGCTATCCGTGCCGGAAATGCCGACCCCGGGTGCGGCTTCGGTTGCGTGGGTTTGGCCCTCTGTTTTCCACTTACCCGTGAATATTTCCAGTCGTTTTAGTTCCGGAGCTTTTTCAGTGCTTTTTTGTCTTCCCGACCCTTGTTCGCTCATTCCTGCATCTCCTTTTTTCCGCTATTTCCTAAAAAACCGAACTCGCCATGCCTCTATTATAACGTCTTCGAATTTCATTTTCACCATATTGTTGACTTCCTGGGGCGGTGCCCCAGGCTAAATTACGGCGCGCCAAATCCGAAATCCCAGATCCGCAATCCCAAATCGGAGGGGCCGTTCGCCCCTCTACGCGAACCGCTCACAGATTTCTTCTAACCTAAACAGACAAACTGACGTATCTTCTTCAAACAGGAGAAGAACGAATATGTCATCTGCATACAGCCGCCGCGCGTGGCTCAAGACGTCCGTAATTTCCGGGGCAGCGCTTGCCCTCATGCCGCGCGGGATAGAGGCCCAGACGACCGGGCAGCCTGTAAAACCGATAAAGCTTTCAGGCAACGAGAACGCGTACGGGTTTTCGCCGAAAGCGAAACAGACGGTAATCGATTCGCTTGCCGACGGCAGCCGTTACGCCGACCCGGCTGCGGTAAGAAAGTTGGAAGAAAGAATAGCCGCGCGCGAGGGGTTAAAACCGGAAAATGTGGTGCTCGCTACCGGCTCGGGCGAGATATTGTGCATGGCGGCGCTCGCGTTTGGAAAAAACGAGATCGTCGCGCCGACACCGACCTTTCCGACTTTGATGACCTATGCCGAAAAGCTCGGCGCTGTAGTAAAATCGGTCCCGCTCAATTCCAAATTCGAGCACGATCTCGAGGCGCTTGAAAGAGGCGTGTCCGACAAGACCTCGCTTGTTTACACGTGCAATCCGAACAACCCGACGGCTAGTATGACGCCGAACGACGCCCTTCGCGCCTTCTGCACCGAAACGGCAAAAAAGGCGCCGGTCTTTATCGACGAAGCTTATCTCGAATACACCACCGAGGGAGCGCGCAATTCTATGGTCGATCTCGTCCGCAAGGGCGAGAATGTAATCGTCTCGCGCACCTTTTCCAAGATCTACGGTATGGCCGGCCTGCGTGTCGGCTACGCCCTGGCGCGGGCCGACCTGGTGCAAAAGCTTCGAAATTTCCGGATGACGTGGCTGAATCACATAAGTATCCGGGCGGCGCTCGCGGCCTATGACGACCAGGCTTTTGTCGAGGACAGCAGGAAAAAGAACGGAACAGTAAGGCGGGAATTTCTCGGGTTCCTGGATGGGATGAAGCTGCGCTACGCGCCAACCGATGCCAATTTTGTATGGGTAAACGTCGGTCCCGGCAAGACGGACCTCGGCGACCGGCTCAAAGCGCACAATATCCTGCTCGGCAACCCGCGCCCGCCCGAAGCCGACTGGGTCAGGATAACCATCGGGACGCCCGCCGAGATGGGGGCTTTGACAAAGGCGCTGCGGATGCTTATAGGCGTGTAGTATGAAGAATTTATTGTTTTTCGCACTCGTTATAGCGTTTTGCAGCCTGTTCGCAAAGGCCCAGGCGGTCAAATCCGACGCCGATATTGAAAAACTCCTGCCGCGGCTTTCTAACTGGGGAAAGTGGGGAAAGGACGATCAAGTGGGCACGCTGAATTATCTGGACGATAAGAAAGTGACCGTTGCGGCGCGCCTTATAAAGACGGGCAAAACGGTCGTACTGGCCCGGCAAATCGACATCTTGCGCACCCCGGGCGTGCAAGAGGGAAAGCGCGAGATCCTGTTTCGCGAGCTCGGCACGCGCGACAACACCGGAGCCATCTGGCACGGATTCGCGCTCACGCATCTCGACGCTCTTTGTCACATTTTTGCGAACAAGACGGAGATGTATAACGGCATACCGGTCACCGAGATAAACAAGGAGCGCTGCGAGAAGCTCGGTATCGATATAATTGCCGCCCGCGGTATTTCGGGACGCGGGGTCCTGCTCGATATCGCGGGGCTGAAGGGCGCGCCGCTGGAGCCTGGAACAGCGATCTATGTAAAGGACCTGGAAGACGCGGCGAAGCGGCAAAAGTTGAAAATGCGATCCGGCGATATTGTCTTTATCCGGACAGGGGCGGGAATGAAAAATACGCGCGACCGGAGGGCCGGACTTCATCCCGAATGTCTTTTGTGGGCAAAGGAGCGGGAGATCGCGCTCATGGGAAGCGACGGCGACAGCGACGTCGCCCCGGTCGAGAATTTCGACCGCTATGCATCGGCGTTTCACAGCGTAGGCATCCCCTACCTGGGACTGCCGCTGATCGATAACGCCGAACTGGACGCGCTCGCCGCCGAGTGCGAGCGGCAGAAGCGCTGGGAATTTTACGTTACGATCGCACCGTGGAACCTTAAAGGCGGGACAAGCTCGCCGGTCAACCCGGTCGCGGTCTTTTAAGCTCTAACGCAGGAGGCGCAACCTCCACCATTTTATTGGCAATCGTAACGGAAAAGCAGAGCTTTTCCGTAAATCGAGCGGCAGAGCCGCAAAATAAGGAGCTCGATTAATAGAGCGCAAATATGGAGTAATAAAACAATGAAAAAATACGTTATTTTAATTCTTTTAACGGGGGTAATGGCTATGTCTTACGGTTACTCGGTTTTGGCGGATGAGAAGGAAAAGGCCGCGGCGCGTGTCCCGCTTGAAAATTATCTGAAAGGCCACGAGACCGGCAACCCGGAGTATATGAAAAAAGCCTTCTATACCGAGGGTAAGCTGATCTTCGTCCGCGACGGGAAATATACAACCCGCACCTTTGAGGAATATATCGCCGGAATGAAGGATGGCAAGCCTGCCGCGGACGAGGCGCAGAGAAAGCGCTGGATCGAGAGCATAGATATTGCCGGAAATTCCGGGGTCGGGAAGATCATTTTGGATTATCCCAACGGAAAATTTACCGACTATATGACCTTGCTCAAGATCGACGGCGAGTGGAAGATAGTCAATAAGAGCTTCCATCTCGAGCCGAAGGCAGCCAAGCCGGCGGGAGAGTAATGTGAAAAAGCTCTGTTTGATCGCCGCGGCAGCCCTGCTAGGTATCGTCTTAAATGTTCACGGGCAGCAGAAAACGGTAAATCCGTGCGAAACGAACGACGCAAAGGAATTCGATTTTCACATTGGCACGTGGGCCACCCGTGACGGGCGAGAAACCCACGTGATAGAAAAATTCCTGGATGGCTGCGCGATCCGGGAAACGTGGACCCGCGAGGGCGGTCAATACGCGGCGGGTGTAAAATCGTATGACAAGACACGCGCGGTGTGGCTCTATTCATGGATCGGGAAGGATTTTTATCACCAACTGTGGGAGGGCCGTAAAGCGGACG
>Ga0190272_10001565_pt1 | contig 10977 bp, 7 predicted proteins | sample Popmic504T_FD_133746 | JGI IMG/M metagenome (GOLD analysis project Ga0190272, IMG submission 133746) | Populus adjacent soil microbial communities from riparian zone of Shoshone River, Wyoming, USA - 504 T | ecosystem: Environmental > Terrestrial > Soil > Riparian zone | place: USA: Wyoming...
CCTCGGCAACTTTGTCGACCTGCAGGACGTCGCCGACGGCGACCTTCTCCTGACGGCCGCCAGCACGGACGATCGCGTACACCGCGGACTCCTTCGACGTCGAATAAGGTAGATCAACAACGCGCACCGGCGCCGACCGCCCAGGGTACGGAACCGCGAGCGCCTGGGTCAAACTGAGGCGACTCTGTTGACGCTCTGTTGCACTCTGAAAAGCACTGAAGAGTCAGGCCACCGGCTGCTCGTCTGGGAGCTCATCGGAAGGAGCATGCGCCTCCGCCTCATGCTCCTCCGTCTCGTGAGCATGCAAGGTGGCTTCCGCGACTTTGATCAAAGCAGCCTTGGCCGCGGCCTCTTTTGCTTCGGTCTCCGGATCCTTGGGCTCGGGCACTGGGGCGGACGCTGCTCCGCGGCGCCGACGACTTCCACGGTCGTCCTTCTTACCGCCGCTGCCGCTTCCCTTGGCTTCCACCGGCTCAAGGTGAACGTCGCGGCCACGTCCGTTGCAGTGTTCGCAGTTGGTCGAGAAGGACTCCAGTAAGCCCTGTCCGACCCGCTTACGGGTCATCTGCACCAGCCCAAGGGACGTTACTTCGGCAACTTGGTGCTTAGTTCGGTCGCGTCCCAAACATTCAACGAGTCGACGCAAGACCAGCTCGCGGTTGCTTTCCAGAACCATGTCGATGAAGTCGACGACGATGATGCCGCCGACATCTCGCACCCGAAGCTGGCGAACGATTTCTTCCGCAGCTTCCAGGTTGTTCTTGGTGACCGTCTCTTCAAGGTTTCCACCAGAACCCGTGAACTTTCCAGTGTTGACGTCGACCACGGTCATGGCCTCAGTGGGATCGATGATGAGGTAACCGCCGCTCGGCAACCACACCTTTCGGTCTAGGGCCTTCGACAACTGTTCGTCGATGCGGTGAGCGGAGAAGACATCATCGCTGGACGTCCAACGTGAGACCCGGTCTGCAAGGTCGGGGGCAACCTGGCCGACGTACTCCTCCACCATTTCTGCCGCGCTGTCGCCACTGACAACGACCTTCTTGAAGTCTTCGTTGAAAATGTCTCGCACAACGCGAATCGTCAGGTCTGGCTCTTCGTAGAGCAGTTCAGGTGCGGAGGCAGTCTTGGCCTTCTCCTCGATGCTCTCCCACTGTGCGGAGAGTCGGGCAACGTCACGCGACAGTTCTTCTTCTGTGGCACCTTCGGCGGCGGTACGCACAATGACGCCGGCGTCGTCGGGGACGATGCGCTTCAGAATCGCCTTCAGCCTGGAGCGCTCGGTGTCGGGGAGCTTGCGGCTGATCCCAGTCATCGAACCGTCGGGCACGTAGACCAGGTAACGACCCGGCAGGGAAACCTGCGCCGTCAGACGCGCGCCTTTGTGACCGATCGGGTCTTTGGTGACCTGGACGAGGACAGAGTCGCCAGACTTCAGCGCGTGCTCGATGCGGCGCGGCTGCCCGTCGAGACCCGCGGCATCCCAGTTCACTTCACCGGCGTAGAGAACAGCGTTTCGGCCGCGACCGACGTCGACGAATGCGGCTTCCATGCTCGGCAACACGTTTTGCACCTTGCCGAGATAAACGGTGCCCACCATGGTGGTGGCCGACTGCTGAGCGACGTAGTGCTCGACGAGGACATCGTCTTCGAGCACACCGATCTGCGTGAGCTCGTCGCGCTGCCTGATAACCATGACGCGATCAACCGCTTCGCGCCGCGCCAAGAACTCTGACTCGGTAAGCACGGGAGGACGGCGGCGACCTTGTTCGCGGCCTTCTCGACGCCGCTGCTTTTTGGCCTCAAGGCGGGTCGATCCCTTGAACGAACTGACATCGTCGCCACGGTTGCGCTCGCCCTTGCGGGGTTCGCGAACGTGCACGACAGTGCGCGCGGGATCGTCGGGGGTGAGATCGGCGTCGTCTCCGGTGGTCTTGCGGCGTCTCCTCCGACGTCGACGGCTGCCAGCCGACTCCTCGTCGGAGGAGTCATCGCCGCTTCCGGAATCGCCAGCCTCAGAGTCATCCTCGCTTGAGGAGTCGAACTCGGTCTCACCCGACTCATCCCCGGACTTACGGGGACGGCGTCCGCGACCTCCGCGGCGACGGCGACGTCGGCCTGACTCATCGCCCTCTCCATCGGGTTGGGCAGAACTTTCGTCGGTTCGGTCCTGCTGGCTGTCCGCACCTTCAATCTCAGCGTCGGTGGCGACTTTCTTCGCGGTCTTTCCTACGCTCTTACGAGCCGGCTTCGGGGCGGCATCGATGGGCGGCGGCTGAAAGAGCAAAGCCGTGGCAGAAGGAGGTGAAGTGATCGATGGCGCTGCTGCTACAGCAGCATCTGCGCCCTCGGCCGAGTTGTCTGCCGAGCCGTCAGACTTGGCGCTCTTCTTGGAGGCTTTCTTCGTACTCTTCTTGACCGCCTTCTTGGCGGACTTCTTGGTCGCCTTTTTCGCCGGTTTCTCTTTCTCGGCAAGCTTGTCGCTCTTATCGCTCGCTGCGCTCTTCTCGTTCGCAGCGCCCTTATCGACTGCTGCGCTGGCGTCGTCGTGGACGACCGGTGGACCTGCCGGACGAGCGGCGGCCCTCCTACGAGGTCGGGCTGCGCTGGTCTTGCTGGCTGAGCGTGATGCGGTGTCTTCGGTTGTTGGCTCGTCATCGAGCATGCGTTATTGCTCCTGTCACACCGACCTCGGCGCCAAAGCAGAACTGCAGCGCCGGTCCGGCGAAGTCTGGTCGTGTCCGCAAGCGGACTTAGCTGGTGGGCTTTTGGCCCCGACGGCGCCTTCAGGCCACGCGGTCGGCGGCCAGTGGATCGGCCACCATGCCGCTCTCCTGCTTGAGGGGGCCTTGCGCCAGCCGGGTCACCTTTGGCGGGACCGGCGGCGTCAGGCTCGCCACCACGTGCAGGGCGGTGAGGACGTCATCGGGTCGGACGGCCGGAGAAACGTGCCGTACAACCAGGCGAAGTATCGCACAAGGCCCGCGATCATCAGATTCGCCGCCCTCCACGGCGAGTCGGACCACCGCCTGTCGGGCATCGAAGCGGCGCAACCCCGACTTGGTCATCCGCTCCACCTCGACGGTGTCCTGCTCTAAGAACTTGATCACTGCGACGTCGGCTTCTGCCAGGCCCACACCGGCGAGCTCGATCTGCCACTCCGAGGCCTCCAACTGGTCGGCAAGCGATCCCGCGGTCGCCGACACCACCTCCACGATGTCCAGCCCCGGCGGCATCGCCGCATCCAGCGCGTCTCGGACTTTGCCCGGGTCGAGGTGCTGAGTGACCGAAATCTCCAAGTACTCCGCCTCGCTCGCGGCACCCATGGAGGCCGCGCCGGCATAGGAAATCTTGGGGTGGGGCGAAAAGCCGGCGCTGTAGGCCATCGGAACGCCGGTGCGCCGCAGGGCACGTTCGAGGGAGCGCTGGATGTCTCGGTGGCTAGTGAAGCGCAGCCGGCCGCGCTTGGCGTAGCGCACACGCAGCTTCTGGACCGCTGGCGCAACGTCGCGTTGCGGAGGTTGGCGGGACATGACGCGGGCCGTTAGGCGTGCAGCGTGGCGGCGCCGGAGCCCACCACAGTGACCGGCAACAGGGTCTTACCCGTTGGTCCGACCTCGATGTCGGTTTGCATCTGCGGACAGACCCCGCAGTCGAAGCACGGCGTCCAGCGGCAATCGTCCACCTCAACGCCGGTGAGCGCGTCTTGCCAGTCTTCCCAGAGCCAGTCTTTGTCGAGGCCGCTGTCGAGGTGATCCCACGGCAGCACTTCGGAAAACTCGCGCTCTCTCGTGGTGTACCAGTTGACGTCCACCGGTTCGTTAGCCAACGCATCGTCGGCGCAACGCATCCAGCGGTCAAAGCTGAAGTGCTCGCTCCACCCGTCGAAACGTCCGCCGTCTGCCCACACCGCTTCGATGATGCGTCCGACTCGGCGGTCGCCTCGGCTGAGGAGCCCTTCGACGATTCCCGGCTTTCCGTCGTGGTAGCGAAAGCCGATGGCTTTCGCGTAGTTCCTGTCGGAGCGAATTTCGTCGCGGAGCTTTTTCAGGCGCTCGTCCGTGGTCTCGTGGTCGAGCTGGGCCACCCACTGGAACGGAGTGTGCGGCTTGGGGACGAATCCGCCGATGGACACCGTGCACCTGATGTCGCGACGGCCCGAGACTTCGCGTCCAGTCTTGATGACTTCGCGAGCCATGCGCGCGATCTGCACGACGTCGTCATCGGTTTCGGTGGGCAACCCGCACATGAAGTAGAGCTTCACTTGCCGCCAGCCATTGCTATAGGCCGCAGCTACCGTCTTGATGAGGTCTTCTTCGGTGACCATCTTGTTGATGACTTTGCGGATGCGCTCGCTGCCGCCCTCAGGGGCGAAGGTTAGGCCGGAACGCCTTCCGTTGCGCGTGAGCTCGTTGGCCAGGTCGATGTTGAACGCGTCGACCCGGGTGCTGGGAAGCGAAAGGGAGGTGTTCGTGCCCTCATAGCGATCGGCGAGGCCGTGAGCAATGTCAGCGATCTCGGAGTGGTCGGCGCTGGACAGCGACAGCAGGCCCACTTCCTCGAAGCCGGTGGCCTGCAGCGATTGCTCAACCATTTCGCCGATCCCGGTGATGCTGCGTTCGCGGACCGGCCGGGTAATCATGCCTGCCTGACAGAAACGGCAACCGCGGGTACACCCGCGGAAAATTTCCACGCTGGCTCGTTCGTGCACGCTCTCGGCGAGGGGAACCAGCGGCTGCTTGGGGTAGGGCCAAGCGTCCAGGTCCATGACGGTGTGCTTGCTCACGCGCCACGGAACACCGTGACGGTTCGGGACGACCCGCTTGATGCGGCCGTCGTCGAGGTACTCCACGTCGTAGAACTGCGGGACGTAAACACCGCCGGTTTGTGCCAGGCGGAAGAGGAGTTCTTGGCGTCCGCCAGGGCTGCCTGCCTGCTTGAACTCGCGGACGATGCGGGTGATCTCGAGCACCACTTGCTCACCGTCGCCCAGCACCGCGGCGTCGATGAAGTCTGCGATCGGCTCCGGGTTGAATGCGGCATGTCCACCGGCCACGACCAGCGGGTGCGACTCCTCGCGTTCGGCCGCACGGATGGGAATCCCGGCAAGGTCGAGGGCGGTGAGCAGGTTGGTGTAGCCCAGCTCGGTCGAGAACGAGACCCCGAACAGGTCGAACTCGCCAACAGGTCGGTGGCCGTCGACGGTGAACTGCGGCACGTGATGCTCGCGCATCAACGCTTCCAGGTCGTGCCACACGGCGTAGGTGCGCTCAGCGAGCACGTCGTCTTGCTCATTGAGCACTTCGTAGAGGATCTGCACGCCCTGGTTCGGAACCCCAACTTCGTACGCGTCCGGGTACATCAGCGCCCAGCGAACCGTCGCCGCGTCCCAGTCTTTGGTGACCGCGTTGAGTTCGCCGCCGACGTACTGAATGGGCTTTTGCACCTGCGGCAGCAACGGCTCAAGCCGGGCAAACACCGACTCGATGGGCATCGCGAACCTCCGGGGAAACAGTGGGCGGTGACGCCAGCCTACGTTGTTGGCTTGATCTTGAGGTTCTGGACACGACACGCCGTGGACGCTGTCCGATACCTCAAGCCATTCGCGACCGGTCAGCGCAGTGCGCGACGCAGATGCACGTTCTCCAGCAATCCAATTGCCATCCAGTTCGCGAACATACTGGTCCCGCCGTAGGAGACAAACGGGAGCGGAACACCGGTGACCGGCATGATGCCGGTGACCATCCCAATGTTCTCGAACATCTGGAACGTGAACCAGCAGAGGATCCCAGTAGCAACCAACGTTCCGAACAAGTCTTCGGCGCGCATGGCGATGCGGCCCGCACGCCACAACAGGATCGCGAACAGTCCGATCAGCACTGCACTGCCGACAAAACCGAGTTGCTCACCAATGACGGTGAAGATGAAGTCTGTTTGTTGTTCGGGGACGAATTCACCATTGGTCTGTGAACCTTCGAACAACCCCGTGCCGGTGAGCCCACCTGAACCGACAGTGATCCGTGCTTGGTTGGTGTTGTAGCCCACACCCTGCGGATCGAGCTCGGGATTGGCGAAGGCAAGCAGCCGGTCGATCTGGTACTGGTCAAGCACACCAACCTGGACCGCAACCACTGCCGCCAGCACGCCCAGCACGATGAGCGCCGCAAGCCACGTCAGGCGCATACCTGCGACCGCCAGGATCCCGATGAAAATCATTCCCATGACGACGGCGGTACCAAGGTCTGGCTGCATCATGACCAGCGCAAGCGGAACGGCGGCAATGAGTAGCGCGGTGAGGACATCGCGGAACTGCGGCTCGGTCTGCGCGTCGCGGCGTTCGGCGAGCAGCATGGCCAGCCCCACGACCAGCGCCACTTTCATGAACTCCGACGGCTGCACCGAGAACCCGCCGGGCAACATGATCCAGGCCTGGGCTCCGTTGACCGAGGTCCCCAGTGGCGAAAGCACCGCGATCAGGCCCAGGATCGACAACACGTAAACGAAGGGAGCGTACGCCCGCAGCGTCCGGTAGTCGAACAGCATGGTCGCTGCTCCGAGCAGCAAACCAATACCGAGGTTCAGTAGGTGACGCTTGAGAAAGGCTTGCGGGTCTTCACCGGCTCCCACCCCTCGAGTAGCTGAGAACACAAAGAGTGCGCCACCGATGCTGAGGGTGAAGGCGGCCAGAAAGAGCACCCAGTCGAAACGCCGCAGCACTGACTCACGGCCGCGCGCCCGAGCCGCCAACGACTTTCGTTTCGGTGGCGCAATCGTCTGGGGGTACCCGAGCGTCATGGATCGCCTCTGTCGCGACGACGCTGGCGCTGCTGCTTTTTTTCCTTCTTGTCAGACGTTGTTGCGGGCAGGCCCGACTCGGACTTGCCGGGCACCCCGTCGTCGTTGGGAATGTCGATGGTTCCGTCGCGGTAAATCTTGGGGAGCGAGGTAATGGGGTCGCCGCCAGGAACCAAGGCCGTTGACGCGTCGACGTTGAAACCTTCGATGCCAAACAGTTCCCTGTAAATCTCGTTGACGCTCGGCGCTGAGGTACCCGACCCCGTTCCACCTTCGGGGACCATCATGAGCACGACGTATTCGGGGTCGTTGGCGGGCGCGTACGAGGCATACCAAGAGGTGGTTGCCTTGTCTTGGACCTGTCCCGTTCCTGTCTTGGCGGCGACAGGAACTTTGTTCAGGGGAAAGTCGGCATAGCGGTAGGAGGCCGAGCCCGTGGTGGTCACGGTGGCAAGCGCGTCCTGGATGTAAGAGATCGTGGCATCGGAAGCGGGCAACTCGCCGTCAGCCTTCGGTTCGAACTCTCTGACCACTTCGCCGTCCGGTGCGACCACTGCGCGCGCTAACTGGGGCTGGTAGAGGGTGCCGCCGTTGGCGATGGCTGCATACGCCCGCGCGGTCTGCAGTGGCGTCGAGAGGACGTCCCCTTGTCCGATCGCCGCCTGGATCGCGTCTCCTGGGCGCATTTGATAGCCATCGACGCAAAGTTCGGCGTACAACCGCTGCAGATAGGGGTCGTTGGCCTCCGCCGGCGACGCCTGCTCGTCGAAGTTGCAGTAGAAGTCTTTGTTGTCTTCCCAGTAGTCCCGCCGCCACTGGCGATCGGGGACTCGCCCGTCGAGTTCGCCAGGCAGATCGATGCCGGTGTCGGTGCCGTAACCAAAGCCTTGAGCGGTATTCATGAGGTACTCGGGGGCGTTCAGCCCGGCATCGAGCCCGCCTTCGTCGACATACATTCGGTAGGCCAGCCCGAAGAAGACCGTGTTGCACGACACCTCAAGGGCGCGCGCCAGGCTCATCGACTCAGACATGCCGGCTTCGAAGTTCTCGAACGTCTGCGTGGACCCGGGAACGGTGAAGGACTCCGAGCACTGGTAGGGACCAGTGAGGCCGTATCCGGCGTTCGCGGCAGCAGCTGTTCCGACAATCTTGAACGTGGACGCCGGCGCGTACTCACCGGCGATGGCGCGGTTGATGAGTGGGTAGCGCGCCTTCTCGCTGGCCAAGTGCTTGTACTGCTTGTTCGTCACCCCCCCGACCCAGACCGCGGGGTCGTAGTCTGGGTAACTGGCCATCGCGACGACTCGCCCTGTGTCGACTTCCATCACCACCGCGGCGCCGGTATTGGCAGGATTCGAGCGGTTCTGAGCGTTGGCGATGGGATCATGAGCCCGGTCGATGGCGGCCTTCAGCTGCTCTTCGACCACCTTCTGCACCTGCGCATCGATGCTGGTGACGAGGTAGTTACCAGCTGTTGGATCGCGTTCAGCCACCGTCCCGGTCACGTTGCCCGCGCTGTCTACGGCCAGTTGCTTGATACCTGGGCGCCCGCGCAGGTAGTTGTCGTAGATCTGTTCAAGCCCACCACGTCCGACGAGATCGGTGCGGGTGTACTTGACGCCGTTGCGGCCGACGTTGCTTTCCGCTTCTTCTAGCTCCTCTGCCGTCACTGGACCGAGGTAACCGAGCAGGTGTGCTGCGTTCACACCGAAGGGCTTGGGGTAGTCGCGAATTGCCGTCATCTCGGCGGTGACCCCAGGAAAGTCTTCGCGTCTTTCCATCACTTGCAGAGCGAGGCCAGCGCGCACATCTTCGGCTACTGGTATCGGTTGGTAGGGCGAGCCGTTCCAACACACCGGAGGTTCGGGCGCGCCCGGTGTGCCGCACAGCGTGAGCTTCTTGTCTAACTTCACGTAGGTGGTGTCGAGGAGATTCGCCAACCGTTCGACGACGCGCTGCCCGTCGTCGGGCTCATCGAGCAGCACCGATCGATCAACCGACACCACCAGCGAGGTGCGGTTTTGCACGAGCGGACGTCCCTGCGCATCGAGAATGGCACCCCGCACGGCGGGCGTGACCACCTCACGAATGCGATTGTCCGAGGCAGCGGCCGCATACTCCTCGCCCGCAACGACCTGCATGTACCAAAGGCGACCAAGCAAGGTCACCAATAGGGAAAGAACCAGAACCTGGAGCACTACCAAACGCATCCGCGAACGATCGGTCATGAGTGCTTCATGCCTTCCGCTCGTTTCTCAGGTGCAGGGCAGCGCAACGCTCCCATGATGTGTCGTGCAGGTGGGGTCCGCCGCATCCGACGGTCCCCGCGGGCTGCTGGTTCCGCAGGGTGCGCAGACGAGCCGGTGATCCGCATCACACTCGACTCACAGCAGGTTCAGTCTTTCTGGCCAACGCCATCACCCCCGGGATCACAAAGGGCGCTAACAGCAGATCGTACAGAACAGTGCCCGTGAGCGTGGACAGGAAGACTTGCCCGGTGATGCGCTCATCGCCGAACAAGAGTCCGACAGCTGCGAAGGCGATCACCGCGAAAGCGCTGAGCAACGCCACGGCCGCTACCGAGACAAGCGGAGAACGACGAGAGTCCATCCGAATCTGCCCACAGATGTAGCCGACCAGGCAGAACACCAGTGCCCAGCGGCCCACCTCTGTTACTCCCGGAGGCATGAAGTCGACCAATAACCCGGCGGAAAACCCCAGCACGGCTCCAGCAGTTGGTTCGCTCACCAGTGCCAAACCGATCAAGACCAGCAGAACGAGATCAGGGCCTCCACCTGGCAGTGGGAGCGCATTGACCACCGTCACCTGCAGGACGGACGCCGTCAGCAGCAGCACGGCGGACAACAAGCCGCGAGTAAAGGTCATGGTGAGGGTGAGGTTTCGCGAGTCCCGTTGGGCGACGGGCTCAGCGGGGACAGCGGGGTGGTGCCGGTGCCTGAGGGCGACGGCGCAGGCGAGGGCGGCAACACCGAATCGCGTGGATTCTTTGCCGGGGGTGCCACGACAACCCCCACCAAGTCGAGGGCAGTGAAATTGACGTACGGACGGACGCTGGCGGAGCGCGTAAGGGCTCCCGGAGTCGGCGTCACCTTCACGACTTCGCCGATAGGCACGCCGGCAACAAAGGGCCGGTCGTTGGTGCTCGGGCGTGTCACCAGCGGATTGCCTGGCTCAACAGCTGCCTGCGGACTAAACAACTCCAGGGAGAGGAGATCCGCACCTTGGCCCGTGATCGCCCCCGTCTCCTGCGATTCGGCCAATCGAGCGCCGACCGTGAACGTCGGGTCACTCAGCAATAAGACGTCAGCCGTACTTGTACTCACTCCAACGACGCGACCAACCAGTCCATCACCGTTAATGACGGTGAGGTCTTTAGTGATGCCGTCGCGCGTGCCGACATCGATGGTTACCGCCCGTACGTAGCCGCTGGCGGTTTCGAAGGCGATGACTTGCGCAGGAAGAATCTCGTACTGCCCAAGCCCGGCAATGCCGCTGAGCTCCTCGAACTCTTCAATTCTTGCCTGGTTGTACTCGCTGGCAAGGATGTCGCGACGCAGCGCGTCGTTCTCAGCCACAAGTTGGTCGATCTGCTCTTGGTTTGAGTTGATAGATGTCAAACCATCGATGAAATCTGACACCGGACGAACAACTGCTGCCGATGCTCGTTCAATGGGTCCGAGTACGGCCTGCGCACCGGACCGAATCTTGTCGAGCAATGTGTCGTCGCCACCACGGGCATCGATGGTGATGAACGTGAATGCGGACAGCAGTAAGACCGCGAGCACGATGCGGGTGCGACGGGTGTCTCTCATGAGTTGAAATGGCAGGGCTCCGGCGCTACGCGCGCCGGAGCCACCATAACGTCAATCAGCGACGCGGCTCGGAGATCAGCACCTGCTGAAGGGCTTCGAACTCCTCAACGCACTTGCCCGATCCATTGGCCACCGAGTCGAGCGGGTCTTCGGCGATCAGGATCGGCATGCCCGTCTCGTGACGCAGCCGCTCGTCAAGACCCTTGAGCAAAGCGCCTCCCCCGGTGAGCACAAGCCCGCGGCCCATGTTGTCGCCGAAAAGCCCGGGGGGGCATTTGTCGAGGGTGGTCTTCACCGCGTCAACGATCTGGTTCACCGCCTCTTCGAGTGCTTTACGAATCTCCTCTGC
>Ga0190272_10001566_pt1 | contig 10975 bp, 11 predicted proteins | sample Popmic504T_FD_133746 | JGI IMG/M metagenome (GOLD analysis project Ga0190272, IMG submission 133746) | Populus adjacent soil microbial communities from riparian zone of Shoshone River, Wyoming, USA - 504 T | ecosystem: Environmental > Terrestrial > Soil > Riparian zone | place: USA: Wyoming...
CGCCGCAATTAGCCAGATCAACCAGACGGGCATGGCGCCAGCCTATCTTGTAGCCGACCCAATTCGCGGCTAACTACTACACTGCGAGCATCATGTGGTGTCCCAGTGTTTCGCTGTCGGTTTGGGCCAACGCCTGGCTTGCGGGCGTTGCCGCGCCTGACGATGTCTTGGATTCGTTATCCCAATGGGCACCAAGGCATTCCGTGACCGCCTATGATTCGGTCGCGGCCGGCCGCACGGGTCTGCCCTGGCCGGATCTGAACCACTCGGGCGCGGTCTCGCTGCTGCAGACGGTGCGCACCGCAGCAGGCCCGGTGGGCTCGTCGCCCGCGTTCGGCGTCGCGCTGCCGGTGCCCGGCGATGTGCGCGGGCTCCCTGCAGGCACGCAGTTTCAGCGCGACGCGGTGACGACGGGCGAGGCGATCATCATCGCCCGCGACCCGTCGTCCGCGATCGGTCTTGTCCCGGATTTCGCCTACGACGACATGGAAGAAGAAGAATCCGAGTTCGAGCCGGAACCGTGCGCGCTCTCGTGGACGGTGTACTCGGTGCCGGGTGCGGCGCTACCGGTGTCTCTCGACCTCGGTGAGGCCGAATTCGAGTTGCGGTCGGCGGTCCGTTCGGCAGCGGATGCGCTTGGCGCGTTGCGTGCGGGCGCGGCAGGCGCCGACGTTGCCGACCCGCGCGCACTGGTCGAACAGGTGCTGGAATCCGGACGGCTGCACCGGATTCCCGAGCATGCGCCAACCCGCGCGCTGCGCGTGCTGGAGAACGCCGCCCACGTCGACGCGATCATCACGGTGAGCTCTGGCCTGATCCCGATCGGGCTGCAGAGTTCATCGGAGGTGCAGATCGCGAGCGACGCCCTCCGACCGCTGACCGGTGTGGTCAGGTCGGCGCGGCTGGCCGCGGTCGACGCGATCCTGCACTCAGCCTGGCAGTAGCCGGCGGGCTACTCAGTAGCCCCAACCCCATGGCCACCAGTGCCGGTGGAAGCCGAACCCGTAGCCCGGACCGCCGTAACCGCCGAATCCGTGACCGCCGTAGCCGTGGCCACCGCCGTGGAATCCGCCGCCGTGGTACCCGCCGCCTCCCCCGTGAAAGCCGGCATCGACAACGCTCGCCGGCTGGGCCGGCGCGGGATCGGCCGCCGCCACGGGGGCAGCGGCGATGGTTAACGCGGCAGCGCCGGCCGCAACCGCCGCTGTGATGGACTTCATTCCTTTTCGCATATTGGCACTCCTTCGAAAGCCTATGTAATCGTGCCCTTCCCAGAGTTCCGCGCAGACCAATGCATGTCGTTGCGGCTGGCACCCATTAAGCGCCCCCAGTCAACGGGAATTCTGTAAACCGGCTGTGAGCCGTCAGCCGCAATCCGGGGTACAGGCGACGCCATCGGTCGAAAACCCCTGCAGCGGAGGCGCATCCGGGCCGCTGACCCGTAGCGGTTCACGGCCGTTTTTCAGCTCGTCGATCAGGTCGGCAACCAGTTGCGCAAAGCGGGGTTTGGCGTTGGGTGTGCCTACCCGCGCGAAGGCGATGCCCGCCTGTTCCGCCTGCTGGCGAAGCTCGAAATCCAGGTCCCACACCACCTCGATGTGGTCGGCGACAAACCCGATCGGGCAGACGATCACCGCCTTGGTGCCGCCTTCGACCAGCGCGGCAAGATGGTCACCGATGTCGGGTTCCAACCACGGCACGTGCGGCGGCCCAGAGCGGGACTGCCACACCTGGTCATAGTCGGAGTAGCCCGCCGCCGACGCGACAAGGCGCGATGCGTAGCCGACCTGGCGGCTATAGAGGTCGTGGCCGCAACGGGATCGGGCCGCCAGCGGGATGGAGTGCGCCGTGAAAACCAGCCTGGCATCCGCGCGCACGGTGTCGGGCAGTGTCTGGCCGGCCGCCGCGATCGCATCGCTGAACATCTCCACGAACAGCGGATGATCGAAGTATTGGCGCAGCTTCACCAGTTCCGGTGCCTGCTCCCCTGCCGCCTCACGGGCCCTCGCGATGTCCTCGACGTATTGCCTGCAGCTGGAGTAGCCACCCCACGCCGAGGTGGCGAATACCGCGGCACGCCGAATCCCGTTGTCCCGCATGGCGGCTACGGTGTCCTCGACATACGGCTCCCAGTTGCGGTTGCCGAAGTACACGGGAAGGTCGATGACGGCCTCGAGCGCGGTGATCAGCTCGCGATTGATCCCGTTGATGGGCGACACGCCGCCGAAGTGCAGGTAGTGCTCCGCAACATCGGCGAGCCGTTCCTTCGGGATGCCGCGGCCACGGGTGACGTTCTCCAGGAACGGCATCACCTGTTCGGGACCCTCCGGCCCGCCGAACGACAGCAGCAGGACGGCGTCAAACTCCATTACAGCAACTGCGTGCTCGCGCCACCGTCGGCGTAGATGACGGTTCCCGTGGTGGCTGGCAGCCAATCGGAGACCAGCGCGCATACGGTGCGCGCGACGGGCGTCGGGTCTTTCATGTTCCAGCCAAGCGGTGACCGCTGATCCCAGCCCTCTTCCAAAAGCTTCATCTGATCGCCTGCCTCATCGCCGAGCGCGCCGCCGACGATCGCGCTCATCGCCAGCGTGCGGATCGGTCCCGCCGCAACAAGATTCGAGCGCACGCCGTACGCACCGGCCTCGCGGGCCACGAAGCGGTTGACGGATTCCAGCGCACTCTTGGCAACTGTCATCCAGTTGTAGGCGGGCATCGCCCTTGTCGGGTCGAAATCCATGCCGACGATGCCGCCACCGCGGTTCATGATCGGCAGCAGCGCCTTGGCCAGCGAGGCGTAGGAGTACGCCGAGATGTGGATGCCCTTGGCGACGTCTTCGTACGGCGCGTCGAAGAACGGGTTGATGCCCATCCCGGTCTGCGGCATATAGCCGATCGAGTGCACGACACCGTCGAGCTTGTTGCCGTCGCCGATCACCTCGGTGACCCGATCTGCCAGCGTGGCGAGATGCTCCTCGTTCTGCACATCGAGCTCCAACAACGGGGCCGGGTTCGGCAACCGATCAGCGATCCGCTGGATCAGCTTCATCCGGTCGAAGCCGGTCAGCACCAGCTCCGCGCCCTCTTCCTGCGCGACGCGCGCGATGTGGAACGCGATCGACGAGTCGGTGATGATCCCGGTGACCAGGATGCGCTTGCCTTCGAGAAACCCTGCCATATCAGTCCTTATCCTCTTAGTGACCCATGCCCATGCCGCCGTCGACCGGAATCACCGCACCGGCGATGTAACTTGCATCCTCGGACGCCAGGAAGCTGACCGCGCCAGCGACCTCCTCGGCGGTGCCGACCCGCTTCGCCGGGATGAACTCCAGCGCTCCCGCCTGAATCCGCTCATCGAGCGCGCGGGTCATCTCGGTGTCGATATAGCCGGGGGCGACGACGTTCGCCGTCACGCCGGCCTTGGACAGTTTCCTTGAGATCGAGCGGGCCATGCCGATCAGACCGGCCTTGGCGGCGGCGTAGTTGGCCTGGTTGCCGATACCCCACATGCCGGATACCGAACCGATGAAGATGATCCGGCCGAAGCGCTTGCGCTGCATGCTGCGCGACGCCCGCTGGGCCACCCTGAACGCGCCGGTGAGGTTGGCGTTGATGACGTTCTCGAACCTCTCCTCCGTCATCCGCATGAGGAACGCGTCCTGGGAGATGCCCGCGTTGGACACCAGCACCTCGACCGGGCCCTGGTGCTCCTCGACCTCCTTGAACGCGCGGTCGACGGCGTCGCTGTCGGTGACGTCGCACACGACGCCGAAGAGCCCGTCGGGCGCCCCTGATCCGCGGTGTGTGACGGCAACCTTGTGCCCGTCGGCCGCGAGTCGCTGGGCGATGGCGAGCCCGATACCGCGGTTACCGCCGGTAACCAGCACGGAGCGCGATACGAATTCGGGCATGCCCGCCAACTTAGTGCCTGGACGGCATTCTTAAGAAATCGCCTTAGCCGGGCAGCAGATCTCGCCGAGCCTGCGCACAGATCGTGGAAACGACGAAGATCGCGATCTCTCAGCAGTTTCGGCGCCAAAAAATCGCTAACTAGTTGGGCAGGCGCCGGTTGATCAGCAGTGCGGCGAGCGCCGCGGCGGCCAGCACCAGCGCGCCAAGCCTCAGCCAGCCCACGCTGGCGTCGCCCTTGATGGTCTCGTAGCCGATCTGCTCCTGGAGGTTGGTGAAGACCTCCTTGAGCTGCTCGAGGCTGGACGCGGTGTAGGCCTCGCCGCCGGACAACTCGGCGATCTTCTTGAGCATCTCGTCATCGACAGGAACGGGCTGGCGTTGTTCGTTGATCTCGACGTAGCCGTAGGGCGTGCCGAACGACACCGTGGAGATCGGCACGCCCTGGTCCTTGGAGGTGCGTGCCGCGGTGTAGGCGCCCTTGGGGTTGTCCGGGTTCGACGGCACCGTCTCCTTGCCGTCGGACATCAGCACGACCCGTGCGGGTGGCGGTTCGTCGCCGCCGCCGATCACCGCGCCGACGGTGGCGATGGCCTGCAGCGCGGTGAAGATGCCTTCACCGGTCGCGGTGCGGTCGGCCAGCTGCAGCTTGTCGATGGCGAGCTTGGTCGCATCGCGGTTGGTCGTCGGCGACACCAGCACCGTCGCGGTGCCCGCGTAGGCGATCAGGCCCAAGTTGATGCCGGGCGTGAGTTGGTCGGCGAACTGCTTGGCGGCCTCCTGCGCGGCGGCCAGCCTGCTTGGTGCGACGTCGGTGGCCCGCATCGACTGCGAAACGTCGATCACCAGCATGACGACCGCACGGTTGCGCGGGATCCGGACGTCGTGGGTGGGCCCGGCCATCGCGACCGTGAAGAGCACCATCGAGGTGATGAGCAAGATCGCAGGAAGGTGACGCCAGTGCGACGGTCGCTTGGGGGCCACGCTCTCCAGCAGCTCCATGTTGGCGAACCGCAGCATGCGCTTGTGCCTTGCCAGCTGCACCACGATGTAGAGCCCGACCAGCCCCAGCGCCACAAGCAGGAAAAGGAAAAACCAAGCGTGTTCGAAGCCCGAAAGAGTCATCGGGCCGAGCAACGGTAACGTCATGTGCTACTTATCATTTCAGTTGCGTACTAGCGTCCGGCCATGACGCCGCCGCGCTTCCGGTTGGCGACGAACCGCACCACGTCGGCGATCCAGTCCCTGTCGGTGCGCAACGAGAGCAGGGGCGCAGCACAGCGGCGCAGCGTTCGCGCCACCTCGGCGCGGTGCGCGGCCGCGGCCTTCTCGAAATCGGTGCGCAGCTGTTCGTCGATGGTGAATTCGCGGGTGACGCCGGTTTCGGTGTCCTGCAGGATGACGTCGCCGACCGGCGGCAGTTCGACGTCGCGCGGATCGAGCACCTCGATGCCGAGCACCTCGTGCCGTCCGGCGATGGCCCGAAGCGGACGCATCCAATTGATCGGTCCGAGGTAGTCGCTGATGATCACCGCCATCCCGCGACGGCGCTCGGGCCTGCGCAGCGAGTCGATGGCGGCGGCGAGGTCGCCCCGCACGCCCGTCGGCGCCTTGGGCATCGTGGCGATGGTGCGCAGCATCTCCTGCTCATGCATGCGCCCGGACAGCGCAGGAACCCGCCGCACGGAGTCGCCGTTGGCGATGATCGCGCCAATCCGGTTGCCGCCCCCGCTGTTCAGGAACGTGATCGCCGCAGCGGCAGCCACCGCCAGGTCACGCTTTTCGCACGCTGCGGTGCCGAAGTCCAAGCTGGCCGACATGTCGATCACCAGCCAGGTTTCCAGCTCGCGGTCGGCGATCATCTGCCGCACATGTGGATGCGTGGTGCGCGCGGTGACCGACCAGTCCATCCGGCGTACGTCGTCGCCGGGCTGGTAGATCCGCGACTCCCCCGGCTCGGAGCCAGGGCCGGGCAGCAGGCCCAGGTGGTCGCCGTGCAACACACCGTCGAGCTTTCGGCGCACAGTCAGCTCGAGCTTGCGCAGCGCCGCCGTCAGTGCGGGGTCACGGATCTCCCCGCGCTTCAGTGACGGCAGGTCGACCGCACGTCGGGAGCTGGTCACCGACCGGTGGCGCCCGCTGCGGCGGGCACGACGGGCGGAACCGAATGACCTTGCTGCGGAATCGCATTCACCTGCGGCAGGGCGACCGTCTGCATGATCCGGTTGATCACGGTCTCGGCCGAGATCTCGTCGGCCAGTGCGTCGTAGGTCAGCACGAGACGATGGCGAAGCACATCAGGGATGACCTCGACGACATCCTGCGGGACGACGTAGTCACGGCCGCGGACCAAGGCCAGTGCCCGCGACGCCGCGATGATGCCCAGCGAGGCGCGTGGCGAGGCACCGTACGCGATCCATGACTCGGCGTCGGGCATGCCGAACTTGCCGGGTGTGCGGGTGGCGGTGACCACACGCACGACGTAGTCGACGAGCGCGTGATGCACAAAGTTGTTGGCGGCCACGTCCTGCAGACGAAGGAGGTCACCGGGGGCGAGGACCGCTTTGGGCTCCGGCGGCTTGACACCCATCCGGTAGATGATCTCGCGCTCTTCCTCAGGCGACGGGTAGTCGATGTTCAGCTTGAACAGGAAGCGGTCGCGCTGCGCTTCTGGCAGGGCATACACGCCCTCCTGCTCGATCGGGTTCTGGGTCGCCATCACAAGGAACGGCGCGGGAAGCGGGAACGTCTTGCCGCCGATCGAGATCTTGCGCTCGGCCATGACCTCCAGCAGCGCCGACTGCACCTTGGCCGGCGCGCGGTTGATCTCGTCGGCGAGCAGGAAGTTGACCACCACCGGGCCGAGTTCGATTTCGAACTCCTCCTTGCCCTGGCGGTAGATCCTGGTGCCGACGATGTCGGTGGGCACCAGGTCCGGGGTGAACTGGATGCGGGCAAACGTACCGCCAACCACCTTGGCGAACGTCTCGACAGCCAGCGTCTTGGCCACCCCGGGCACACCTTCGAGCAGCACATGCCCCTTGGCGAGCAGACCGACAAGCATCCGCTCGACCAGAAGGTCCTGGCCGACGATGATCCGCTTGACCTCGAAGATCGCGCGCTCGAGGGTGTGCACCTCTTGTTGGAGCCCGCCGTTGTTCGGCGGTGCAGCGTGAGAGCCGGTCGGCCCGGGCCCGAAGCCCTGCGCCGGGCCTTGGCCGGAATACCCTCCGGCGCCCTGCGGCGGCCCACTCGGTGACGTCATCAACGTTCCTCCCACATCCTCTAACACGCTGGTCGTAGCCACGCCGGCCTCTGGTGGCCACACGCTCGCCGTCAACTATTCCAGGCAGTTCGGAATCCGTCGACGTTGCCCAGCGACGAACGCGTGCGCAGGCAGCGATTCAACACCGCGCCTCAGGTTCCCCTCAGGCCACACTCAGGATTCGATAATCCGCGACGCATAAGGCTGCAGGCCGCCTCGCCGCACCGGGCTGACGGTGACCTTGTCCGCGCTACCCGAGGCCTCGAGCATCTGACCGCCGCCCAGGTACATGGCGACGTGCTGGCTGCCGCCAGGCCCCCAGAACAACAAATCGCCACGTTTGGCCTGCGACACCGGCACCTTGCGTCCGGTGTCGTACTGGTCGCCGGAGTACTTCGGGATCAGCACACCAACCCCGGCGTACGAGAACTGGGTGAACCCCGAGCAGTCGTAGCCGACGATGTTGGCGCCGGAGTCAACGCCGGTGCTTGGCCCGGTCGGCTTTCCGCCGCCCCACGAGTACGGCGTGCCCATCTGGGACGCGCCACGCCGGATCACGTACTCGATGGCCGCCGGTCCGCGCACCCGGGCGCCCGGCGAGACGCTGGCCGCTTCAGGAGGCGCCAGTCCCAAGCTGGACAAGAACTTCCGGCCGAGGTCCATCGTGGCCTGCGTGGCCTGGGCGGTCGCCGCCAGCGATGCATTGGCGATTGCCAGCGGATCACCTGGCGCCCCTGAGCTGATCAGCTTGGGCAGCGTGGGGTCCCACTGGCCGTCGTCGGGTTGCGCGGCGGCAGGTGTCGCGAGGCCGAACAGCAAGGCCACCGCCGACACCAAAAGCACGAATGCCGATGGGCCGCGAAAATGCCTGGAGCGCAAGTTAATCCTTTTCATCACCATTCAATGAGCCGGGTCGCGTAGGGAGTCATACCGCTGGTGCGGACCGGCGAGATCTTGACCACCGACCCGGTGTACGGCGCCTCGAGCATCTGGCCGTCGCCGAGGTACATCGCGACGTGCTGGCTGGCGTTGGGCCCGTAGAAGATCATGTCGCCGCGGCGCATCTGCGATGACGGGATTTTGCGGCCCGCGTTGTACTGCGAGCCCGAAAAGTGGTCGAGCTTGATGCCGACGCCGGCGAACATGAACAGCATCAGGCCCGAGCAGTCGAATCCGACTGTGCCAGAGCCGGAATCGATACCGCGGCTCGCTCCGGCAGCGTTGCCGCCACCCCACGAATAGGGCGTGCCCATCACGGACATGCCGCGCCGGATCACGTACTCGGTGGCATCCCTGCCGTACACCTGCGGGATCGCGCCGTTGGTGAAGCCGGACGGAGTGGGAAGCAGCCCGAGCTTCTGCAGGAAGCTGCGGCCCATATCGGCGGTGGCCTGCGCCGAGGTGGACATGATGCCCAGGATCGAGTTGATGATCGCGATCGGGTCGCCGCTGACGAAGGCACTCGGTATCGCGGGCAGGAACGGGTCCCACGGCGTGGCCCAGTTACCGGTGGCCGGGTCGACGCCCTCTGGTGCACGATCCCAGTCCGCGGCGGGATTGTTGTTTGGCGCCGCGGCGGCGGGCTTGGCTGCGGGCGTGGCGGCGGCCGGCGCCGACCAGTTGCGGGCCTCGTCGAGCTTGGCCTGCGCGGAGGCTCGCTCTGCGGTCAGCCGGTCGAGGTCGGCCTGCTGGGTCTTGAACGTCTGCTGTGCATCGGTCAGGGCCGAAACCGCGGTCTGCTGACTGGCTTCCGCGTCGAGAACGGCTTGATCGGCGTTCTGCTTGGCCAGCCGCGCCGCCGACTCCTTGTTCACCTGTTCGGTCCTGGCCCGCTGCAGATCGGTGACCACCTGTTGCGCGCTGACCGACAGCGTCTGGCCCGCAGCGGCGGTGGTGAGGATGTCGGCCGGGTCGCGCGCCGTCAGATACGGATCGGACGGACCGTTGACATACGTTGCGGCAGCAAAGGTGTCGAAGCGCTCCTGGGCGGACGCGATGGCGGTGTTGGCGTCCTCGACGCGACGCTGGCTGGCGTCGACCTCCAGCTGGGCGGCAGCGGCGTTGTCCCGCGCGGTCTGCACGTCGACGATCGCCTTGTTGACGCCTTCCTGCTGAGCCTGGATCGCGGCGCCGAGTTCGACAAGCTTCTGATTGGTATTGGCCACGGCGGCGACCAACGACGAGAGAGTGTCCGGTTGCGCGACGGCAAGACCGGGCGTGGTCAGCAGCATGCCGATCGTCAACGGAACCGCGCAGACCCGCCAGAACAGCCGGGAATCAGAGGCGCGACGGGAGCGTCTCATTCGACTCAAGTCTCCTAGGGCTCAACGCGAACGTGCTTGCACATTCGTCGGGGGCCTATTGCAACAGGAGTCACATTAATCACAACTGCAACAAGAGGCTCCGTCTGCACCGTACGTCACATCTGACGCCAAGGAAACTTTAGTCACAAATTACAAGTTTGTAATTGAATGTAGCGTGACCGCAGCGTGATGTTTGAATTTGCCGCTGCGAGTTAAGAGTTCATTCGGAGGAGCGGGGCGCGCTATCCGCCGCGGCCGCGCGTTTGCCGCGAATCCGCAGGATACGGGTGGCGACGACGGCCGCGACCACCCCCAGCACGACCACAATCGTGAATGGCGTCCACGGAAAATGCTGCGTCGTCAACTCACTGACGAAATTCTTCGAACCCTGCACCGGACCACGGCTCTCGGCAACGTCTTGGCCCGCCTCAAGCGTCACCCGATCAAATGTCGTACTGAAGGTGCCCGCCTCGTTCGGACTGAGCACAAGCACCGTCGATCCGGGAAATGCCTCGCCGACCTCGGTGGCGATGTCACGCAGCGGCGGGTCGGTCGGGGGGTTCCTGTCGACCACGACGATCTTGAGGTCGATCCCCTTCTGTTTGGCATCGGCGACGATGTCCGCCAGCTCGGTCTTCTGCGAGTCCGGGGGCGCGCTCACCCCGTCGTCGCGCACATCCTCGATCACCAGGTTCATACAGGTGTCGACGGGTGTCGTGGCCGGATCCTGCCCGACGGGCGAACACACCTCGGGAGGGATGTACGCCGGAAGAAACGGGATGACGTGCGGTCCGGTCACGAAGAGCACGGTACGTGATGGGTACTCGCTCGGTTGGCAGCACGCGGCTGCAAGGACAAGACTGAATTCAGCCCTTTGGAGTTTTGCAGGACAAGCGTACTGTTAGAATTGCGAGTGCCGCCGACACAGCCCGTCGCGGCGAGAACCAACCGGGAGTTGATGTGAGCAGCAAGGATTCGGTCAATTCGTTTGGAGCCCGAGACACCCTCAAGGTCGGGGACGAGAGCTACGAGATCTACCGCCTCGACGCGGTCCCCGGAACCGAGAAACTTCCCTACAGCCTCAAGGTGCTGGCCGAGAACCTGCTGCGCACCGAGGACGGCGCCAACATCACCAAGGATCACATCGAGGCCATCGCCAACTGGGATCCGTCGGCCGATCCGAGCGTGGAGATCCAGTTCACCCCGGCACGCGTGATCATGCAGGACTTCACCGGTGTGCCCTGCATCGTCGACCTGGCCACCATGCGCGAAGCCGTCGGCGAACTCGGCGGTGACACCGACAAGGTCAATCCCCTGGCGCCCGCCGACCTGGTGATCGACCACTCCGTGATCGCCGACCTGTTCGGGACCGCCAACGCATTCGAGCGCAATGTCGAGATCGAGTACGAGCGCAACGGCGAGCGGTACCAGTTCCTGCGCTGGGGCCAGACCGCCTTCCGCAACTTCCTGGTGGTGCCGCCCAACACCGGCATCTGCC
>Ga0190272_10001567_pt1 | contig 10975 bp, 11 predicted proteins | sample Popmic504T_FD_133746 | JGI IMG/M metagenome (GOLD analysis project Ga0190272, IMG submission 133746) | Populus adjacent soil microbial communities from riparian zone of Shoshone River, Wyoming, USA - 504 T | ecosystem: Environmental > Terrestrial > Soil > Riparian zone | place: USA: Wyoming...
CCTCTATCAAGGCTGTATTTATTGGCTCGTTGGCGTCTCAGTGATGCATCGATAGATGCGCTCGAGGTCTTCGAGGTCGGCAAACTCGATGACGACCCGGCCTTTGTTCTTGCCCATGTCGACAGACACCCGGGTGTCGAGTAGTTCAGCCAACAACTCCTCGAGTTCCCGGAAACCAGGGGGGCGCAACCGCTTGGGCGCTGTGGGCGTCGCCCCGGTTTGGTCGGTCTCGCCTTCCGTTGCCTGATCGGTCCGCGCCCGAACAGCTTCCTCGACCGCTCGGACGCTCATGGACTCGGCGACGGCCTTCTTGGCCAGCGCCTCCTGGAATGTCCGATCTGGCGTGCCCAGCAACGCCCGGGCGTGGCCCGCCGCCAGCTGTCCATCCGCCACCATGCGCTGCACAGTCGGCGGTAGCTGGAAAAGACGCAAGGTGTTGGTGATCGCTGCGCGGCTCTTGCCCATTCGAGTGGCCAGTTCGTCGTGGGTGAGCTGAAAGTCCTCGATGAGCTGTTGGTACGCCGCGGCCTCTTCGAGCGGATTGAGGTCCTGACGGTGCAGGTTCTCGACCAGCGCCTGTTCCAGCGAATGCGTATCGGTGGTCGTCTTGACGATGGCGGGCACCGACATCAGCCCCGCCCGCTTGGCCGCGCGCCAACGGCGCTCGCCGGCGATCAGTTCGTATCGGTCACCGCCCTCCATCGCCCGAACGAGAATCGGCTGCAATACGCCGACCTCCCGCACCGACGCGGTGAGCGACGCCAGAGTTTCCTCGTCGAAGTGCTTTCTCGGCTGCAAACGATTCGGTTCCACGTGGTCGACGTGGACGTCGATGAGGCTGGCGCCTCGATCAACGGTTACGTCGGTCGGAATTAGGGACGAGAGTCCTCGACCCAAGCCGCTAGGGCGCGCCACCACTGACCTCCTTGGCCAACTCGCGGTAGGCAACGGCGCCCCGGGATGTTGGATCGAACGTAAGAATCGGCTGGCCGAACGACGGTGCTTCGGACAGGCGGACCGTGCGGGGAATCACCATGCGACACACCTTGTCACCGAAGTGCGCACGCACCTCTTGGGCCACCTGCTCGGCCAACTTGGTTCGAGAGTCGTACATCGTGAGCACAATCGCGCTGATTTCGAGGCGCGGATTGAGGTTGCCGGTGACCAAATTGACGTTTTTGAGCAGTTGGCCCACGCCTTCAAGGGCGTAATACTCGCACTGGATAGGCACGATCACCTCGTTCGCCGCGGCCAGTCCGTTCACCGTGATCAGTCCGAGTGACGGGGGGCAGTCGATAATCGTGTAGTCGAACGCGTTGTCGAGTCCTTCAATCGCCCGGCGAAGGCGTAGCTCTCGGCTGAAGGCGGGCACCAATTCGATATCGGCGCCCGCTAGATCAATGGTCGCCGGCGCTACGAACAGATTGCGGACCGCGGTCGGTTCGACGCAATCGTCAAGCGGCACGTCATGCAGTAGGACGTCGTAGACCGATGACTCAAGGTTGCGCGGGTTGATGCCGAGGCCGGTGGTGGCGTTGCCCTGGGGATCCAAATCGACGATAAGTACCCGATAACCCAACTCAGCCAGCCCAGCACCGAGGTTCACCGTGGTCGTCGTCTTGCCGACGCCGCCCTTCTGGTTGGCGATGGCGATCACGCGGGGGAGCGGCCGCAACGACGCCGGGTGTGCGGCGCGAGTCGCCGGCGCTTCCGGGTCGGCGATGGCGTCTGGAGCCGGGTCCGGCACTCGCTCCGGCGTGGGCACAGGTTCGGGCGCTAGCGCGACGGGCTCCGATTCCGGTTCCGAGGCAGCGTCCGGAGCAGGGCTTTCGTCCTCGACGGCCGGCTCGGGCGGCGACTCCGTTACTACCTCTTCTGGCTCATCCGGCGGTGAGTCGGCCGGCTCTGGGTTCGCGCCCCTCAGGCGGTCGAATATCGCCTGGCCCCGGCGAAGGATGTCCGGCTCGGGGTTCGTCATGCGGCGCCATGCTCGCCCCTTTCCCCTACGAGGTCAAGGACTGCTTCAATGTTTAACGTGGAACATACGAAACACCTGGTCAGAGCGTCGCGAAGTTAGAACAGCGGGGATTTCGCGGCGGCACCAACTCGCCGCGGGAATCTCCCCGGACACTCCCCGACTTGCTCCAGCACTTGCAGCGTGGCGGTGGGGGCGAAGAGAACCGGCCCTTTTCGCATTCCCAGTTTGGCGAGCCCATCGGCTGGCCAGCGGCCCGGATCGCCGCCGGGCGGTTCCGCGATAACGGTTTTACCGCCGATCCGGAGCAGGGGAGCAGCGTATTCTGCCGCCACGGCCGGCGCGGCCAATGAGCGGGCGACGACAACATCGACCGAATGCGTCCAGCGCACGTCCGCGGCGAACGTTTCGGCGCGGCTCTCGAATACTTCGGCGGACAACCCCAACTCCGCTACCGCCGCAGTGACAAAGGTGGCGCGCTTCACCATGGCGTCGACGAGCACCCATGACAGGTCGGGCCGCCAGCAGGCCAAGGGCAACCCCGGTACTCCGCCTCCAGTGCCGAGGTCCACGACCACGCCCCCAGAGCCGAGTTTGGGCAGCGCCGGCAGGTACGAACGGGCGTGCGCGAGGTGGTGCGCCACCGGTCCTGGACCGAGAAAGCCCAGGTCACGGGCCCTTTCGAGGACCCGGAGGAGATCAGCGTCAGTCGCCGGCAGGGGGTTGCGCTAGCCGACGGGGAGGGGCCGAACCACGACCCGGCGACGGGGTTCCTCGCCCTCCGACAATGTTTCGATCCCGTCCACAGCTGTGAGTACGTCGTGGACAACCTTGCGATCTGCCGGCGGCATCGGATCGAGCCGCACCGCGGCGCCACCGCTGGTTACCTGGTCGGCAACCTGCAGGGCGAACTTCTCCAACGCGGCGCGTCGCTTGAGGCGGTACTCGGCCACGTCGACGATGACCCAGCCATCGCGCATGCCCGTCTCGCGCAGCACGGCCGTGCGGGTGATGTCCTGAATCGCCTGGAGAGTGGCGCCGCGGGGTCCGACCAACAGACCCAGATCGTCACCGTCAACCGCAACCTCGACCGCCGAGTCGTTGACCGACCGGACCGCAACATCAGCAACGAGTCCGAACGCGTCCAGCAATCCGTTCAGAAAAGTGACAGCTACCTGGCCCTGTGCTTCCAACGACTCCACCGACACTGGCTCTCCTCGAGTTGATTCATCGTCGGACCGCCGTGGCCGACGTTCACGTTCTGCGCTACTGCGACTTCTGCCACCGCGGCTGCGCCCGCCGCCGTTGCGGCTCGCCGCCGGCCGCCGCGACGTCGAGCGGGCTTCCGGCTCGGCGATGGCCTCGGCAATCGCTGACGCGATGGCCGGGTCTTTGGCTCCTGCGCGGCCCGTTGATCTGCCGTTGCCCGCTTTCGCGGGAGCGGATCCGGCGTCGGCACCTGCTGTCACCGCCTTCTCGGATGTGGACCGGCGGCGTCGCCCACCGTCTTTGGAACGTGGCGCGGTGGGCTTGATTCGGGCGCGCACGCGCGCTTCGCCGCGCACGCGACCGAACAGTCCCGCCTTGGGCTCGGCGAGAACTTCGAATTCCGCCTCGTCGGCGTCTACTCCCAGCTGATCGAGGGCCAATTCCTTAGCCTCTTCGATGGACTTCCCTGTGATCTCCACCCATTCCATGGGTTTACTACCTCTTCCGTTTCGACCGTTTCTTTGACTGGTTCTTTGGTCGGCCAGAGGGCGGTGTCACGCGCCCGTTCGAATAGGACTTCGGCGTGTTGGGGGCACCCGGCTTCTTCGCAGCGTTGCCGTTGGTGTTTCCGGCGCCGCCGCCCGACATGCCCGACATGAGGCCACCAAAGAGCGACTTGCGCGGCTCGGAGTCGGACTTCGGCTGCGGGTTCGAGGCCTCGCGGCTTTTGACCTCACGCGTCTCGGCGGCATGGGCCTTGAGGTGCGGGTCGAACCGGTACATCAGCGACTGCTGCGTGATCCGGAACAGGTTCGAGACCAGGAAGTACAGCGTCACGCCGCCGGGCAGGCTGAGCGAGATGAAGCCGGAAAACAGCGGCATGATCTTGGTCAGCATTTGGGCTTGGGGGTTGATCTGCGCGCTGGACGACCGCGACTGCATTTGCCGCACCTGCCAGTAACCCGTCGCCACGACGAGGCCGATGAGGATGTAAAGCGCGATCGCGCCGGCTCCCGCTTCGGTGGGTTTGGCTGCGAAGTCAATCCCGAACGACTTCATCTTGCCGCCGCTCTTCGCCAGCGCCTCGTAGAGCGCTGAGTTCTCGCCGATGTACTTCGGGCTGGAAACCTTGACGCCGTCGACCATTTTGGTTCTGACGAGGCCGCTGATCACCTGGAACATCACGAACAACACCGGTAGCTGGGCAATCATGGGTAAACACCCAGCTAGTGGATTGATTTTGTGTTCCTTGTAGAACCCCATCAGCGCTTCGTTCTGCGCTTGGCGGTCCCCCTTGTGCAGGTCCTGGAGACGCTTCATCTCCGGTTGCAGCTTCTGCATGGCGAGCATGCTGCGCGTGCCCTTGAGTGTGATCGGCGTGAGCACCAGCATCACGGTGAGGGTGAGCATGGAGATCGCGACTGCGTAGTTCGGAATCAGGTCGTAAAAGAACGAAAGGATGCCGGCGAGAAGGTTGAACACAGGGGTTCCTTAGTGTCGATCAGGGACGGGATCGATGCCGAAGCCCCCCCAGGGCTGGCAACGGGCGAGGCGGCGGATGGTCAGCCACGAGCCGCGTAGGGCTCCGTGGACTTCCAGGGCCTCGAGGGCGTATGCGGAACAGCTGGGATGGAACCGGCAGCGCGGGGGACGGCCTTCGCTCAGGTGCCGGTACAAACGCACAAGTGCATGCAGCGAGCGTGCCGGCGTCTTCATCCGCTGCCCGCTCATTCGGTGCCGGTTCCGAGCCTGGCGATGGCCGCGTCGAGTGCAGTTACCAGTTCGCCAAACGGCATGCTGGCGGCGGCCGTTTCCGCCGAAATCAGATAGAAACCGCTGGTCAGCGGCATATTCACCGTCGCCACCGCGGCACGGAGGCGGCGGCGAACTCGGTTGCGCAGGACCGAACCGCCGACCGAGCGACCGATGGCGTAACCGACGCGGGGGCAGTTGTCAGGCGCGGCCACGAAGCGGACCCGGATGGGTCCGCTACGGACGGTGCGACCTTGCGCTGCAATAGCGGCGAATGTGGCCCGTCCCCGAAGCCGACCAACGGTCGTCACCGGAGAAACTCCTTCTACGCGGAGAGCTTTGTGCGGCCCTTGCGGCGCCGAGCAGAGAGGATGGCGCGGCCTGCCCGCGTCGACATCCGGTGGCGAAAACCGTGGCGCTTTGCGCGCTTTTGGGCGTTGGGCTGATAAGGGCGCTTCATTTGAAATCCTTGGGTGACGAGAGCAACGCTGCCGTGCGCAGCGGCCGCGTATCGGCGGGCACACGGGGCCCAGCCAACGCGACGGTCCGGAAAGGGTACGCCGGGAAGCACCCCGACGCCAGCCGAGGCCTATTTTCACGCCAAATAGCCGCGTTTTCCCAGGCCACCGACATATTTAGGTCTCTTCTTGCGCCTGTGGACAACGGTGCTACGGTCGCTTCCTTCCAGATTGTGGCGCCGGTACGACCAACGACGCCTCCCAAATGCCGTTCGCAAGTAACGCCCTCCTTCCCCTAGGGCTCAGCTCGCAGCACCGGGGGGGTTCCAACGGGTCGACCTACCGCGTTATCCACAGGTGTGGAGATAAGTGTGGAGAACCAGGAGCTCGGGGAGGCGGACCAGCAGGTGACAGACGCAGAACGGTTGTGGAAGTTGTGTGCCGACACGCTGCGCGGACAGTTGTCTGACGCAACATGGATGGCGTGGTTCGAGGGGCTTATACCCATCGGGAGCGACCAGGGGAGCCTCACCTTGGCTAGCCCGAGCTCGGTTGTGAAGCAGCGGCTCGAAGAGCGATTCCAGCGTGAGCTCGACGCGGTCGCCACGGAAATGCACAGCGCGCCGACCAAGGTGTTGATCGAGGTGCGCGCCGCGGCGGCGGCCGCCGCGTCACCGACGTCGAGCAGCGGGCCTGACAACGGCGTGGGCGCTGCACCGGCGTATCAGCCGATGGATCTGCCAATCCCGCCGCCGCCGCCCCGTCACGGCGAGCCGCTCCGGCTCGACCCCGACTTCACCTTCGACGCATTCGTCATCGGTGAGTCCAACAGCTTCGCCCACGCCGCGGCACGTGCCGTGGCGGAGAACCCTGGCCGCGCCTACAACCCGTTGTTCGTCTACGGCGAGTCCGGACTCGGCAAGACCCACCTCTTGCACGCCATCGGGAACTACGTGCGGCAGAACTTCCCGCATCGGCACGTGCGGTACGTAACCACCGAAACGTTCATGAACGAGTTCGTCGACGCGATTCGCACGAACACCACCATCGCGTTCAAGCGCCGCTACCGCGAGAGCGACGTGTTGCTCATCGACGACATTCAGTTCATCGAGAGCAAGGAAGGTCTTCAGGAAGAGTTCTTCCACACCTTCAACGACCTCACCGGCGCCCGCAAGCAGGTCGTCATCACCTCCGACCGCCCGCCGAAGGACATCCCCACGCTGGAAGATCGTCTGCGAAGCCGATTCGCCGCCGGCTTGCTCACCGACGTCCAGCCGCCCCAGCTCGAAACCCGCCTCGCCATCCTGCGCCGCAAGGCCGAGAACGACCCGATGGAGATCCCGGCCGAAGTCTTGGAACTCATCGCCACGCACGTGAAGGACAACATCCGCGAGCTCGAGGGCGCGCTCACCCGCGTCGTCGCGTACGCAAGCCTGACCCGGCAGCCCATCACGCTCGAGCTGGCCGAAAAGCTGCTCATCGACATCATCTCCGGCGACCAGCCCCGCCAAATCACACCGAAGGCAATCCTCGACGCCACCGCCGAGACCTTCGGGTTCAGCGTCGACGATCTCTGCGGCCAAAGCCGGCGCCGACCGCTGGTAATTGCACGCCAGGTCGGCATGTACGTGTTCCGCGACATCACCGACTTCTCGTATCCCGCGATCGCCAAGGAGTTCGGCGGACGCGACCACACCACCGTCATCCACGCCGTCTCCAAAATCGAGGGATTGATGAAGGAACGGCGTCAGATCTACGACCAAGTAACCGGCCTGATCACCAAGATCAAGAGCGGGGGATGACACGGGGACGAACTGTGGACCACGGTGCACAACTACGCACTTGTCCAGCGATGGTCCGTCGAAGTGTCACACCCCTGTGTGATTCTGGGGATGACGCGCCGTGGTCCTTTCCCCGGCTGACCTGCCCAAACAAGGTCTTGTCCCCAATCCACAGCACCTACTACTGCTATTGATTTTGTACTTAACGAGTTAGTTAGAGGAACTACCTGTGAAGTTTCGCTGCGAACGCGACGTATTGGTCGAGGCTTTGACCTCAGCAAGCCGGGCTACATCCGGTCGTGAACGGTTGCCCGTTCTCGCTGGTGCGCGCCTGGAAGTCATCGGTGACGAATTACGCATCACCGCCACCGATCTCGATCTGACGATCGAGGTAGTCGCCACGGTCAACGGCATCGCCGACGGGGTGAGTGTGATTCCGGCCAAGCTCGCCGCCGACATCGTGCGTGCGCTCGAACCAGGCGCAGTCACGGTGGAAGCCGACGCTGACCAAGCCAAAATCGCCTCGGGCCGTTCGCAGTTCGCCGTACGCGTGTTGCCGGCCGACGAGTTCCCTGCCGCGCCGAGCCCGGTGTCGAGCGACGCGGTCACGGTTTCGTCGTCGGAATTGGCCGACGCACTGCGTCAGGTGGTTCGCGCCGCCAGCGGTGACGAAGCCCGGCCGATTCTCACGGGTGTGCTCCTGGCCGCCACGGCTGACGGCGTGCAACTTGTCGCCACCGACAGCTACCGCCTGGCCGTACGCGACTTGCCCGGGCTGCATGTCGTTCGGGGCGAACAGAAGGTCCTCATCCCGTCGCGCGCCCTCGCCGAACTACAACGCGTGCTCAGTGGTGCACCCGAGGCATCGGTGCGTCTGGGGACGACCGAAGCCAGTTTCGACGTCGGCTCGGTCAAGCTCACAACCCGCCTCATCGAAGGCGAGTTCCCGAACGTGCTCAACCTGGTGCCCGCCAGCTACCCGAACAAGCTCACAGTGAGCCGCGAGGCGCTGCTCGACGCGGTGAAGCGCGTGAAGTTGCTCGTACGTGACCAAACAACGCCCGTCCGGATGTCACTGCGGCCCGACGGCGTCGAAGTCACGGTTACCAACCCCGCCGAGGGCACCGCGACCGAAGACGTGGAAGCCAAATACGAAGGCGAGGAGATGACCGTCGCCTTTAACCCGCAATACCTGACCGACGGCATCGAGGCGATTGGTGGCGACGAACTCACACTCGAAACCACCGACTCGCTCAAGGCAGCCACAATGCGCGGCGTCGGCGCCGAGAACTACCTGTACCTGCTCATGCCTGTGCGGGTGCCCTAAGCCGACGCGATGCGCGTCAACTGGCTCGGCCTTCAGGACTTCCGCAGCTACGAATCGGCGCGACTCGACCTCGCGCCCGACGGGCTTACCGTCGTGGTGGGCGAGAACGGCCAGGGCAAAACCAATCTGCTCGAAGCCCTCGGGTGGTTGGCCACGCTGTCGTCATTTCGGGGAGCGCCCAACGACGCACTGGTGCGCCAAGGCGCAACCGCGGCCTTCGTGCGCGCCGAAGCCGATCGGGAGGGCCGGCGCCTCACGCTCGAAGCCGAGATCCCCGCTAGCGGCACCCCACGCGTTCTGGTGAACGGTCAGCCCCTGCGCCGGGCCCGCGACCTGCTTGGCGCCGTGCGCGTGAGCGTGTTCAGCCCCGATGACCTCGCGCTGATCAAGGGCGGCCCGTCCGAACGGCGGCGCGTACTCGACGATGCGCTGGTGGCGTTGCAACCCCAACACGCCGAGACGATTGCATCGGTTGAGCGCGTGCTGCGCCAGCGCGGCGCGTTGTTGCGCCAGGCCGGCGGCAAGGCCTCGCCAGAAGTCGTGTCGACGCTCGACGTATGGGACACCAAGCTGGCCGAGCACGGCGCCGCCCTCGTTGCCGCTCGGCGCGCGCTTGTAACTCGGCTTGAACCGGTCACGGCGAAGGCGTACGCCGCGGTGGCGTCGGGCGCCGCGGCCATCGGGTTGCGGTACGCAGCGTCATGGGCCAATCCGGCCGATCTTGACGAACAGACCGCGTTGCACGCCGCGCTCGCGGCGGCGCGCACCGATGATCTGCGGCGGGGGGCCACAACGGTCGGCCCGCACCGCGACGAGCTCGAATTACAGATCGGCACGCTGCCGGCGCGCACGCACGCGTCGCAGGGCGAGCAGCGCTCGTTGGCCTTGGCGCTGCGGTTGGCCGTTCACGAGGCGGTAACCGAGACCACCGGCGCGGCGCCCGTGCTGTTGCTCGACGATGTGTTTTCCGAGCTCGACCCGCTTCGATCGGCCGCGTTGCTGGCCAATTTGCCGACAGGCCAGGCGGTGCTCACGACCGCAGGCGCGTTACCCGCGGGTGCGGCCCCGGCCGCGTTCGTGAAGATCGAACGCGGCCGGATCGCGGTATGACCGGTTTTCGCCCATCGACTTCGCGTGTAGTTGCGCGTAGGTTCGCCCCGGACGGTTTGGAGACCTCGTGAAGTTGCTTCGATTCAACAGCTGGACGCGCGCTGCGCTCGGTGTCGCCGCGGGGGTCGCGCTGTTCACCGGCGCCACCGTGTTGCAGGCGGACGCCGCACCGCCCGGTCAGGTGCAGGCGCAGGCCGCTGCCCTCACCGTTAGTCCCCGCACCACGAATCTGTCCGACCCACAGAGTCTTTTGGTGTCGGGATCAGGTTGGACTCCGAACGCCAGCATCCTGATCGGACAGTGCAAGGCGACTCCGACCCTGCTGTCGGGCGGTACGTGTGATTCGAACGGCGATGTGACCGTCACGTCCAACGCCGCCGGATCGTTCAGCAACGTGCCGCTCACGGTCCACGCCGCGTTCGTAGGCACGGTGCTCAATCCGAGGACGTCCAGCACGACCTCGCTGGTCAACGTCAACTGCCGCACAACGAGCTGCGGCGTCTACGGCATATGGATCAACCAGGCGAACCAACTGTCCAGTGTGATCAAGGGCGTCACGATCACCTTCGCGCCCGCGGGCAGCAGTTCCACCTCCTCCTCGTCGACGTCGTCAACCACCTCGTCAACCACGTCATCGACGACCTCGACTTCGACGTCAACCACCTCGACGACGCTGCAGCCGACCACCACGACCGCGCCCCGGGTCGGGTTGCTGTGCCGGTTGCGCCCGCAGAGCTGCCCGTCCGCCCGCGTGACCGCCGCGCCCGCGGTGCCGACGCCCGCCGTGGCGTCGAACTACACCGTCGCGCCAGGCGACAACCTGTTCTCGATCGCCGAGCGTCTGCTTGGCGACGGCAACGCCTATCCGGAGCTGGCTGCGGCGAATCACATCTTGAACCCGAGCGTGATCCACCCCGGCCAAGTCCTCGTCCTCCCGACCTAAGAATCCCGGGTGACCTGGCGGCCGCTACCGGAGCGCAACGAGGACCGCGATCCGGCGCGGCTCGGCCCGTCGCTCGACAAGGTCGCCAAGCGCCTCGGTGCGCCGAACGCGACGGCGCTCAGCGGTCTGTTCCATCGTTGGACCGAGCTGGTCGGACCCTCAATCGCGTCGCACGCCAAGCCCGTTTCCCTGCGCAGGGGTCAACTGTTGGTGGAGGTCGATTCGAGCGCGTGGGCGACCCAGCTCCGGTTCATGACGACGGAATTGGTCGAGCGTTGCTGCGCCGAACTGGGCGAGGGTGCCGTTAAGGAGATTCAGCTTCGCGTTGCCCGCCGCTGACTGAAATCTCGGGCCCAAAAAAGGCGCCGGTGCGGTCAAGGAACGTCACACCCATCTGGTAGTCTTACGTCATTGCAATTC
>Ga0190272_10001568_pt1 | contig 10971 bp, 8 predicted proteins | sample Popmic504T_FD_133746 | JGI IMG/M metagenome (GOLD analysis project Ga0190272, IMG submission 133746) | Populus adjacent soil microbial communities from riparian zone of Shoshone River, Wyoming, USA - 504 T | ecosystem: Environmental > Terrestrial > Soil > Riparian zone | place: USA: Wyoming...
ACGGGCGCGATGCCGAGGTTCGTCGGGTCGGACTGGAACGCCTCGCCCTTCTGGTAGTCCGCGACGGACCACGGACCGTTGATCACCATGGCGACCTGGCCGGTGGTGAACGCGGCCTGCATGTTCGTGTACGAGTTGCCCGGGTCGAGCGCGGTCTGCGCCGCCTTGGCGTCCAGCAGGCCCTTCGCGGTCTCCAGCCCCTTCACGTTCTCCGCCGAGTTCACCACGATCTTCTTGGCGTCGGTGTCGAGCAGGTCGCCACCCTCGCCGTAGATGAACGGCAGCGCGTAGTACGCGTCGTTGTTGATGAAGATGGTCTTCTCGCCGCCCAGCTTGGCCGCCGCCGCCGTCAGCTCGGCCCACGTCTCCGGCGGCTCGACACCGGCGTCGGCCAGCATCTTCTTGTTGTAGAACAGGGCGAGCGTGTCGGTGACCTGCGGGACGCCGTAGCTCTTGCCGTCGTACTGCGTCGACCCGAGCGGGACCTCGAGGAAGTCGGAGGTGTCCTTCGCCAGCGCGGTGTCGGACAGGTCGACGATCAGCCCGTTCTTGGCCAGCTGGGACACCCAGGCGACCTCGGCGCGGAACACGTCAGGACCCTGGCCGCCCTGAGCTGCGGTCTTGTAGTTGTTCAGCGCCTGGTCGAAGGCCACCTGCTCGACCGAGACCTGGTAGCCGCCCTTGGTCGCGCAGTCCTGCGCCACCTTCTTGAACACCGGGGTCTCGTTGGGGCCGCTGGTGTCCCAGAACACGATGTTCTGCTGGGCGCCCGGGGTGGTCGCCTCGTCCTCGCCGCACGCGCTCAGCGCGATCGCCGCGAGCAGGCCCATCGCCGCCGCGGTGACACGGGTCTTCACTGGCATCGTTGCCTTCACCTCAACTGGATCACTGATCGTCCGCTGGTAGGCACCAGCCGTGATCGTGATCAGATCTGGTGCCCGCCGGTCCCGTCAAGCACCCCGTGGCCAACGATCCGGCCTCATTCGCCTGCTCCTCTGCGCCGTCTTCGGCCGGCTCAGCCGGGCGCGGCCCACGGGGTGCGTCAGCCGGGCGGGGTGAAGGAGGTGCCGGACGGCGGGATGGGGACGTCGTCAGCAGGTGTCGGAGGCGGGGCCGGCGTGACGTACGGTTGGGGCCGCGCTGGCTGCGCACTTGCGGGCTGGGGCCAGGACAGGTGGGCCAGGGTGGCGCGTTCGGCGCGGGTGCGGCGTTCGGCCAGCACCGCGGACAGGTAGGCCCACGCGGGCACGCCCGGCGCCGGCGGGCCGCCCAGGTAGGCCGCGATGTCGGCGGCCAGCCGCTGGCCCATCGCGTCGCGGGCGTCACCGCGCAGTTCGTGGTAGCGGGCCAGGTACTGGCGCGCGGCCAGAACGAGCTCGGCGGGCAGCCTGGACAGTTCCAGCCCGGACGCCCAGGCGGCCAGCTGCGGCGGCATCGGCGGCGGCACGGCCTCCCGCCCCGGCACCCGCTCGCGGACCACGACCGTGCCGGCCAGGTAGTCGCCAACCCGCTTGCCCTTCACCGAGGCCAGCGACACGATCATCGCCACCGCGCCACCGAACCCGAGCGCCCAGAAGTCGACGAAGAAGCCGGCCAGGCCGCGGGTCAGCGCGTGCCGGAAGCGGATCGGGCCGCCGTCGTCGCGCACCACGCGCAGCCCCAGTGCCAGCTTGCCCAACGTGCGGCCGCGGCTGAGCGTCTCGAACACCACCGGGTAGCCGACCAGGGTCGCGACCACCACCAGCAGGACCACGACGGCGCCGAGCCGCTCGTCCACCGACAGCACCCCCGACGCGGCCAGCACCAGCAGCACCACCAGCACGACGCCCTGGGCCAGTGCGTCGATGGCGAACGCCAGCCCGCGGCTGGGCAGCTTGGCCAACCGCAGCTCCAACACCACCGCGTCGCCGGTCACCAGGTCGGACACGACGCCAGTCTGCCGTAGGGTCCGCTGGTGTGGACGTCGACGCCTTCGCCGGGGCGCACCGGGCCGAATGGGACCGGCTGGCCGAGCTGGTCAGGCGGGCCGGTTCGCTGCGCGGCCACGACGTCGACGAGCTGGTGACGTTGTACCAGCGGACCGCCACCCACCTGTCCATGCTGCGCTCGGCCGCACCCGACCCCGCGCTGGTCGGCCGGCTGTCCACGCTGGTCGCCAGGGCACGGGCCGCGGTCACCGGCAGCCACAACCCCGCCTGGCGCGAGGTCGCGCTGTTCTTCGCCAGCCGTTTCCCCGCCGCCGTGTACCGCTCGTGGCGCTGGTGGGTGCCGGTGGCCGTGGGGTTCGTGCTGGTCAGCGCCGCCATCGGAGCCTGGGTGGCCGGCAGCGACGAGGTCCGCTCGGCGATCGCCGCACCGGAGGAGATCCGGCAGCTCACCAGGCCAGGCGGCGACTTCGAGTCGTACTACTCCACCGGGCCGGCCGCGTCCTTCGCCGCCGGCGTGTGGACCAACAACGCGTGGGTGGCCGCCGGCGCGCTCATGCTCGGCGTGCTGCTCGGCCTGCCGGTGCTCGCCATTCTGTGGTTCAACGCCGTTAGTGTCGGCGTCAACGCGGGCCTCATGGCCGACGCCGGCCGGCTCGACGTGTTCTTCGGCCTGATCGCGCCACACGGCCTGCTGGAGCTCACCGCCGTCTTCGTCGCCGCCGGCACCGGCCTCAAGCTCGGCTGGACGGTCATCGACCCCGGGCCTCACCGGCGCGCCGAGGCCCTTGCCGTGGCCGGCCGCTCCGCCGTCGGCATCGCGCTCGGCCTCGCCGCCGTGCTGCTCGTGACCGGCGTCATCGAAGCCTTCGTCACCCCGTCCGGCCTGCCCACCGCGGCCCGCGTCGGCATCGGCGTGGCCGCGGACGCCGCCTTTCTCTGCTATGTCTTCGTCCTCGGCCGCCGCGCCGCCCGGTCCGGCGAGACCGGCGACCTCGACGCAGCCACTGCCGGCGACACCCGCCCCACCACTGCCTGACCGCCTTCTTGGCAACACAAGCGATCAGGACGCTGGACACGGCGGGTCGGCGTACGACATGGGCGAGCCCGGAGGGGTGTCCGGCGCGGCGGGGACGGGGGGTCAGAGGCGGGCGGCGGCTTTGAGGGTGAGGTAGCGGTCGGCGAGGGCTGGAGGGAGGTCGGCGGGGACGGCGTCCACGACCTCGACGCGGTACCGGCGGAGCAGGGCGGTGACCTGGCGGCGCTGGGCGCGGGCACGTTCGGCCGCGGCCGCGTCGTAGACGGCGGCCGCACTGCCCCGTCCGGCGGCCATGGTGTCGAGGTGCGGGTCGGCGACGGAGGCCACGAGCACGGTGTGCCGCGCGGTGAGCAGCGGGAGTACGGGGAGCAGGCCGGCCTCGACGGGTGCGGCGTCCAGGCCGGTCAGGAGCACGACCAGAGCGCGGTGCCTGACGTGGCGCAGCACCTGGGCGGCCATGGCGCGCATGTCGGACTCGACGAGCGCCGGCTCCAGCGGTGCCATGGCGTTGACCAGGGTGGGCAGCAGTTCGGTTGCGGTGACGCCCTGCACCAGGGCACGGACCGTGCGGTCGTGGGCGAGCAGGTCGACGCGGTCGCCGGCCTTGGTGGCCAGCGCGGCCAGCAGCAGGGCGGCGTCGAGCGCGGCGTCCAGGCGGGGTGCGTCGCCGACCCGCCCGGCGGAGGTGCGGCCGGTGTCGAGGACGATGAGCACCCGCCGGTTCCGCTCCGGCCGCCAGGTGCGGACCATGACGTCGGCAGCGCGTGCCGAGGCGCGCCAGTCGATGGAGCGCACGTCGTCGCCGACGACGTACTCGCGCAGGGAGTCGAACTCGGTGCCCTGCCCGCGGACCATGGCGGCGCGTCCGTCCAGCTCGCGGAGCCGGGCCAGCCGGGACGGGAGGTGCTTGTGGCTGTGGAAGGGCGGCAGCGCGCGAACCGTCCACGGCACCCGGTGCGAGCCCTGCCGCGCGGCGAGCCCGAGCGGGCCGACCGAGCGGACGGTGACCCGGTCGGCGGTGCGGTCGCCGCGGCGGGTGGGCCGCAGCTCGGTCAGCACGCGGCCGCTGCCGCCGGCCGGCACGTCGATCGCGTGCCGCTGCGCCGTGGTGGTGGCCGGCGAACCGAGGTCCGATGAGGCGCCGGCGGATGGGGGCCAGGCGTCGCGGAGCACGCCGCGGACCCGGCGGCGGCCGGGATTGGTGACCGTGAGGACGACCTCGGCGCGTTCCCCGAGCCGGACGGCGCGGGCTCCGGAGCGGGTGAGGCGCAGGCCGCGCACCCCGCCGGCGAGGGCCAGGTCGACGACGATGCCGAGCAGTAGTACGCCGCACACCAGCAGCACACCGGTCCAGGACGGCAACGCCAGCCCGACCACGAACGCGCCGAGCAGAGCCGCCAGGCCGGCGCGGCCGGTCAGGCTCACGGCGACCCTGCCGTCATCGTGGAACGGGGACGGTCGCCAGCACGCCGTCCAGCACCGCGTCGGTGGTGGCGCCCTCCAGCTCGGCCTCGGCGCGCAGGGCCAGCCGGTGCCGCAGGGCGGGACGGGCCAGCGCCTTGACGTCGTCCGGGGTGACGTACGGCCGGGCAGAGAGCCAGGCCCAGGCGCGGGCCGCGGCCAGCAGCGCGGTGGCGCCGCGCGGCGACACCCCGAGGCGCACCGCGGGCGACTGCCGGGTGGCGCGGCACACGTCCACCACGTAACCGACGATCTCCGGCGCGACGGTCACGGCGGCGACCCCGGCGCGCGCCGCCCGCAGCTCGTCCGGTCCGGCCACCGCGCGCAGTCCGGCGGCGGCCAGGTCGCGCGGGTCGAAGCCGGCGGCGTGCCGGTGCAGGATGCCGATCTCCTCGTCTCGGGAGGGCAGCGGCACCGTGAGCTTGAGCAGGAAGCGGTCCAGCTGTGCTTCCGGCAGCGGGTACGTACCCTCGTACTCGACGGGGTTCTGGGTGGCGATCACCACGAACGGGTCCGGCAGTGGCCGCGGCGTGCCGTCGACGGACACCTGCCGCTCCTCCATGGCCTCCAACAGCGAGGCCTGCGTCTTCGGCGGGGTGCGGTTGATCTCGTCGGCGAGCAGCAGGTTGGTGAACACCGGCCCTTCCCGGAACGCGAACTCGCCGCTGCGCGCGTCGTACACGAGCGAGCCGGTGACGTCGCCGGGCATCAGGTCGGGGGTGAACTGCACCCGCTTGCCGTCCAGCCGCAACCCGGCCGCCATGGCGCGCACCAGCAGCGTCTTCGCTGTACCGGGCACGCCCTCGACGAGCACGTGGCCGCGGCACAGCAGGGCGACCAGCAGGCCGGTCACCGCGGCCTGCTGGCCGACCACGGCCTTGGCCACCTCGGCCCGCAGGTCGACCAGCGCCCGCAGCGCCTGCTCGGGGTGGACCAGTGCCTCCGTCATGTTCCGCGTACCTCTTTCTCCAGTGCGTCGAGCTGGTCGGCGAGTCGCACCAGCGCCGCGTCGTCGGCCGGCACGTCGGTGCCGGACGGGCCGGATGCGCCGTCCAACAGCCGCCGCACGTCGTCGGGATGGCGGCCGGTCCGGCCGGCCACCGCGGCAGCGGTGTCCTCGGGCCGGCTGCCGACCATGGCCGCGATCCTGCTCGACGCGGCTCCGCGCAGCGCGTCGGCCGCCCGGTCCCGCGCGCCGGCGCGCCGGTACAGCCGCGCCAGGCCTTCCACGGTCTCGGCGCCACGGACCGCCACCGGCAGGGGCTCGACCACCACCGGCCCGAGCCGTCTGGCGCGCCACAGCGCGAGCAGCACCACGGCGACGGCGAGCTGGATCGCGCCGAACCGCCACTCGACCGGCACCAGCTCGGCCAGCGGCCGCTGCTCGCCGGCCGTCGCCGGGTCCCCTGGTGTCGGCACGTACCAGACCAGCCGCTCGTGCCGGCCGAGCAGGCCCATGGCGAGCGCCGCGTTGCCGTCCTCGTCGAGGTGCCGGTTGTGCAGGGGTGTGCCGGAGCCGAGCACCGTGACGGTGCCGCCGCCGCTGCCGACCCGCACCAGCGTGTCGTCGTAGCAGCGGTCGGCCGCGTCAGTGGTGCGGTAGCCGGTGCCGCCGAGGTCCGCCACGCCGGCCTGCTCGGCGGCCGCCAGGTCACAGCCGGGTTCACGCTCGGTCACCTCGACGGCGGACGCCTCGTGCAGCGACGGCGCGAGCGCGGCCAGCGCCTCGTCGGCGGGCGCGACCAGCACCAGGTCCGTTGCGCCGGCCTCGGCTACGGCGTCCAGCTGCGACGGTCGCAGCAGCCCCGACCTGGTGACCAGCAGCGTGACGTCCCCGCCGCGCGCGGCCAGCACCGCGTCCGCGGTGGTGTCCACGAGCTCGACGCGCACGCCCTCCGCTTCGACGATCCGCGCCAGCGCCCGGCTGCCCGTCGGCCCGACACCTTCCGGGTGCAGCGCGCCTCCCTCACCGCCCGCCGTCAGCAACGCGATGCCGATGGCCACCGTGACGATCACCAGCGCGATCACCACCGGCCCGCGCGCCGCCCGCCAGATCACCGCCGCGTCCGGCGAGACGGCCGTCACCTCGGTGGCCGGCTGACGGCGGCCACCCTTCGGCACGCCCAGCTGGCGGCCGCCGGAGTGTCCGCGGCCGCCTTTCGGCGCCCCCAACTGGTGGTGTCCGCCGGAATGTCCGCGGCCAGCAGCGCGGCCGGCTCCGGCCTCGCGGTCGTCATCGGGGTGCCTCGGCGAGGGTCGGGCGGGCGGCGCCGACCTGGCGGCCGACCTCGACCAGCCGCTCGTAGCCGAGCCGGTCCGCGGGGCGCCCGCCGTACACCACCTCGTCGAAGACGCGGGCCGCGTCCAGCAGCGCGGCGGCACAGCCGGACAGCCGGTGGCCGGCGTCGGTCGCGACCTCGTCCGCGGTGCGGCCCGGCCGCTCGTCGAGCACGCCGCGCTCCTCCAGCTCACGCACCACTGCCCGGAACTGCTCGCGCACGGCCTCGGCGAACGCCCCGGCGGCCGCCGCCGTGCCCGCGGCCGCACGGTGTTCGGCGGCCGAGCGCGGCCGGGTGTCGAACACCGGCCTGGCCACCGTGGCCGCGCGGGCGAGCCGGCCCACCCGCGTCCGCACCACGACGACCACCACGAGCAGCAGCAGCGCGAGTACCACGAGCCCTGCCACCCCACCTGGTGAGGCCGTGGCCACCGCGCTCAGCAACTCGTCGAGCCAGTCCAGCACCCGGTCCATGGCCCGCTCGAGCAGACCGGGCTCGGCGGCCGAGTACGCCGGGTCGGCCAGCTCCCGGCGTGCCGCCTCCCGCGCCTCGTCCCGGCCGACGTCGACCGGCACGTCGGCCGGCAGCCCGGCTACGTTCACCCGCTCTGACCAGGAGGTCGGCCGCCCTGCCGGCCCTGCGGCTCCTCGTCGTCGGGCCGCGGTGGCGCGTCCGCGGACGGCTGCTCGGCCTCGGGCTGCGAGGGTTCCGGCGACGCCGGGGTGTCCGTCCGCTGCGATGCGTCCGGCCGCCGGACGCCCGCCGGTACGTCTTGAGTTGGCGGCTGGGCGTCACGAGGCGACTCGCCGGAGACGGGTGGCTGGCCGGAGACGGGTGGCTGGCCGTACGGCGGGGTCTGCTGGTTGTCCGCCGCCGGCTGGCCGTACGTCGGCGGCTGACCGTAACCCTGGGGCTGACCGTAGACGGGCGGCCGGCCGTAACCCTGACGCTGGCCGTGAACGGGCGGCTGGCCGTAACCCGGCGGCTGCTGGCCGTACGGCGGCTGGGCTGGCCAGCCGCGGGTGGGGTCGGGCACGGCGACGCCGGCGGCGCGGGCCAGTTCGATGTCCAGGCCTTCGCGGCGCATCCGCTGGTCGAGGTAGAGCAGCGCGCCGACGCCGGCGCTGAACGGGTAGGTGATGGTGCCGGCGATGATGGACCCGATGCCTTCCAGGCTGAGCTGGGCCAGCGACGGCACGGTGGCCGAGTCGGAGCCGGAACCGCCGTTGACCACGGCACCGGCGAAGCCGAACGGCACGCCGATGATCAGTCCGATCAGGAACGCGATGGCGAAGGACAGCAGCAAGATGCCGAACACCCGCCACCACGAGCCGCGGACCAGCACACGCGACCGGCCGAACGCGGCCCTGATGCCGCACCGCTCGAAGACCAGGGCGGGGGTGGCGAGCCCGAACAGCACGCCGAGCCAGATGCCGGGGACGACGCACAGCATCAGGCCGGCGACCACGATGAGGCCGTAGAGCACGGTCAGGCCCAGCAGCGGCAGCAGGCGCGGCTTCAGTTCCTGCCACACCTGGGCGAAGTCCAGCCGCTGGCCCAGCACCGCACGCCCGACGACGATCGTCACGAAGCCGACCAGGAACGCCTGGGCCAGCACCGAGATGATCACCGAGACGCCGACGGCGCCGAACAGCGCGCCGAACAGCGTGCCGAAGTCCGCCGCGGGGTCCTCCGGGTCGATCTCGCTCAGATCGCCGATGCGCCGCAACAGCAGCCACGTCACGAGAACCGAGAACACCTGGATGATCGTCGACACGACGGCCGCGACGCCGAGCATGAGCTTCGGCTGGGACCGCATGGTGGACACCGCGCCGTCCAGTACCTCGCCGACGCCGAGCGGCCGCAGCGGCACCACACCCGGCTTGACGTCGGGTCGCTGCCACCCCCCGTAAGGCTGCGCCGGATAGTGCGGCTCGCTCATCCGACTTCTCCCCTCGCCGGCCAGCAATGTCGCCATCGTGCCACGAAGGGCGGACTGTCGGTGCGCGAGCCCACAATGGCCCCATGCTGTTCGCCGACGTGGTGACCGCGTCCGGGGAGGTGGCCGCGACGCGGGCGCGCACCGCGAAGATCGCCACGCTGGCCGGGGTGCTCGGCCGCCTCGCGCCCGAGGAGGTCGAGGCGGCCGTCGGCTTCATGGCCGGGGCCGTCCGGCAGGGCCGCATCGGCGTGGGCTGGGCCAGCGTGTTCGGCGTCGAGGTGCCGGCAGCGCCGGTCGCGACGCTGACCATCGGCCAGGTGGACGCGACGCTGGCCGAGCTGGCCGGGACCAGCGGAGCCGGGTCGGCGCAGCGCCGCCGCGACCTGCTGACCGGGCTGCTGGCCGCCGCGACCGACGCCGAGCAGGACTTCCTGCGCCGACTGCTCACCGGTGAGCTGCGCCAGGGCGCGCTGGAGGCCGTGCTCGCCGACGCCGTGGCCGCGGCCGGTGAGGTGCCGGCGGCGACGGTGCGCCGCGCGCTGATGCTCTCCGGCGACCTGGGGCTGACGGCGATGGCCGCGCTCACCGGCGGCGCGACCGCGCTGGAGGCCGTGCGGCTGCGGGTGCTGCGCCCGATCCGGCCGATGCTCGCGTCGCCAGCCGAGTCGCTGGACGCCGCGCTGGCCGAGCTGGGCGAGTGCACCGTGGAGCACAAGCTGGACGGCGCCCGCATCCAGGTGCACCGCGACGGCGACGAGGTGCTGGTCTTCACCAGGACGCTCAACGACATCACCTCGCGGGTGCCGGAGCTGGTGGCGCTGGTGCGCGGGCTGCCGTGCACCTCGGTGGTGCTCGACGGGGAGACCCTCGCCCTCACCGACGACGGCCGGCCGCGACCGTTCCAGGAGACGATGTCGCGGTTCGGGGCCCAGCCCCCCGGCGTGGGAGGGACAGCCCAGCCCCCCGGCGTGGGAGGGACGGCGCAGTCGGAGCGGGAGTTGTTGCTGCACCCGTACTTCTTCGACTGCCTGCACCTCGACGGGGCCGACCTCATCGACGAACCGCTGTCCACCCGGCTGGCCGCGCTCGCCACGGTGGCCGGGAAGTACCGCATCCCCGGCACGGTCACGGCGTCACCGACCGAGGCGGCCGCCGTCCTCGACGTGGCCCTCGCCGGCGGGCACGAGGGGGTGATGGTCAAGTCGATCGCGTCGACCTACGCCGCCGGGCGGCGTGGCAAGGCGTGGCAGAAGGTCAAGCCGGTGCACACGCTCGACCTCGTGGTGATCGCCGCCGAGTGGGGCCACGGCCGACGGCGCGGCTGGCTGTCCAACCTCCACCTCGGGGCCCGCGACCCGGACGGCGGCCCGCTGGTGATGGTGGGCAAGACCTTCAAGGGCCTCACCGACGAGCTGCTGCGCTGGCAGACCGAGGAGTTCCAGGCCCGCGAGGAGCGGCGCGACTCCTACACCGTGTACATCCGGCCGGAGCTGGTCGTCGAGATCGAGCTCGACGGTGTGCAGGTGTCCCCGCGCTATCCCGGCGGAGTGGCGCTCCGCTTCGCCAGGGTGCTGCGCTACCGCCCGGACAAGGACCCGGCCGATGCGGACACCATCGACACGGTCCGCGGGCTGCTGCTGCCGCGCGGCTGATCCTCACGCCCGGTGGTCCGACCGGTGCTCAGCGTGAACCGCGGGTCGCGGTGGCGCGTACTCCTCTCGGGGGGAGACCGTGCTTCCGACCCGAGGAGCCCCATGTCGATCCGAACCCTGCTGGCCCCGCTCGCGGCCACCGTCGCGGCCACTGCGGCGATTGCCGTGCTCGTACCCGCCCAGGCCGTCGCCGCACCGGACACCACACCGCCCACCGCGCCGACCAACCTGCGGGTGACGAACCTGTCGTTCACCAGCGTCGGCCTGGCCTGGAACCCCGGCACCGACAACTCGGGCTGGGTTCAGTACGTGGTCGAGGTTCGCACGCCCCCGCACTACTTCCAGCGGTACGGGGCACCGGGCACGACGAAGTCGTTCACCGCGCTGGCCCAGGGCACCACGTACACGGCGACGGTGTGGACGCGCGACGGCGCGAACAACGAGTCGCCCGGCGTGTCGATCCAGTTCACCACGCCGGTCGACACGACGGCCCCGGCCGCGCCGGGCAACCTTCGCCTGGCCGACGAGGCGGTCACCTGGAACGCCGCCGTCGACGACTCGGAGCAGGTGACCTACTTCCTGTGGTCGGGCCCCGAGCTGATCCTGGTGACGTACGACCTCGGCATGACCGTGTTCGACCTGGTGTACGTGCACTGCCTGGTGCAGACCGGCA
>Ga0190272_10001569_pt1 | contig 10966 bp, 2 predicted proteins | sample Popmic504T_FD_133746 | JGI IMG/M metagenome (GOLD analysis project Ga0190272, IMG submission 133746) | Populus adjacent soil microbial communities from riparian zone of Shoshone River, Wyoming, USA - 504 T | ecosystem: Environmental > Terrestrial > Soil > Riparian zone | place: USA: Wyoming...
AACAAGCCGAGCGTGACGTGAAGACAGGAAAGAAGGCGACTAAGAAAAAGCCTTCAGCCAAGCGTTCACGCGCATCCTTGACCGCACTCAAACGTGAAGGGCGGAGCGCCGCCTCCAAAATCGCTCTGTCACGTCACGCACATAAGGCGGCAGCCAAGCGTTCTGCAGCCGCACGCTCGCGTTCGGCAAAGAAAGCGGCCAGTACTCGCAAGAAGTAAGCTCGCCAGCCACATTTACTCCTTAATGGATAGTCTTTTGGGAGTGCCTTTCTGGGCAACACGCCCGGCTGCTAAGGAGCGACTAGTCGCGTCCAAATCGGTCTCTAAACCAGAGTTTTCCCTCCGATTCCCTCGTATTCTGTGTCGATCTGCCCCCGGGACACTCCGCTTCGTTGTCCACTCCTCAAACATCCGAGTTCCTCAATAGATAAGCCCTGAGTTAGCACCAAAAAAACTGATTGACAGCTACATGCGGTAATGATTATATAAGCTGTGGCTTATGAACTAGTGCTATCCGCTTTGGCTGATTCGACTCGCAGAACACTGTTTGAGTCGGTGAGAGGTCGAGAGTTGACGGTTGGCGAGCTCGCGACCGTAGTGAAAATAACTCAACCGGCTGCTTCTCAACACCTTCGCGTGCTGAGGGAAGCAAACCTGGTAATCGAGCGTCGGGATGGAGTTCGTCGTTACTACCGCCCGAATCCGGAGGGTCTGGCTGAGCTTCGCGAGTACCTTGAGTCCTTTTGGGACGATGCTCTGGCAGCTTACGCAGCAGATGACCCGGCCCGAAAGAAGAAAAGTTGAATCTGATGCCCAAAGAGATACCTCCTATCAAGCGTTCTATCTCCGTTTCGTGGGATCAGGAGACCGCATTCAAGAGATTTACGGCGGAGTTTGATTCGTGGTGGCCTGGCCGAACCCATTCAGTGGGTGGCGAACGAATTGAGCGGCTCGTCTTCGAACAACAACTCGGTGGTCGAATCTATGAAGAGCACAAAGGAGGACGGCGGTTCCAGTGGGGAGAAGTGACTCTTTGGGATCCGCCGAACAGGGTCAAGTTCACATGGCACCCGGGCAGGGATGCATCGACCTCGCAAGAAGTTGAGGTCGAGTTTCAAATTGAGGGCGGCGGAACTCGGTTGGAGCTCACTTCGACCGGCTGGGAACGTTATGGGAGAAGAGCTGCCCGGGCTCGGAAAGGGTACGACGTCGGTTGGGGTTATGTTTTGAACGTTTGGGCGGGTCGACGCACGATACGTATGTCGGTTCTTGAAGGAATTACTGCGTTACTCAACTTGGCGACGAAGCTTCGCGGGGGGCGTGATGCTGAAATCGCCCGCGCTGGGGGAGAGATTCACTCAGCTTAGCAGTGATACATCAGGGCGGAATGGTTGTTCGAGAGGAAGCTTAGCAGGAGAGAGGAAAATGAGAACTCGAAAGGTGAGCAGCCTGGTTTTGTCCGTCGCACTGGCTTTTCAATTAGCCGGACCACCATCAATCATGGCAGATGGACGATCGGCGAAAGTCGAAGCTGCCAAACCCCATAAAGATCGTTCAATCAAACTCGAGATAGTCGTAAACGCTGCCGTCGAAAAGGTCTGGCAGGCATGGACCACCCGGGATGGAATAAGATCTTTCTTCGCGCCAGGCTGCGACATTGATGTTCGGGTGTTGGGGAAATATGACATCTTGTTTGCACCGACGGCCCCAGCCGGACTTCGCGGTGCTGAGGACAACTTAATTTTGGCAATTCAGGAAGGAAAGATGCTTTCCTTTACTTGGGATGCGCCACCCGATTTCCCGGATATTCGCAAACAGCGCACAAGTGTAGTGCTACGGTTCGCACAAATCGATAAAAACAAGACGAAGTTATCGCTTACTCACAGTGGTTGGGGCGAAGGTGACGATTGGAACAAGGTCTACGCGTATTTTATCGTCGCATGGGGCGAGGTAGTTTTGCCTTTTCTAAAGCATAGTCTTGAGATAGGACCAATTGATTGGAAGAACCCTCCGCAAAAACTGGAGAAAGCGACACTGATAACAGATTGATCATCAGCTGGCTGCAGGTTTTTGGGTCGACTCCACACGATCGAACAGACGCGTAGCGTCGGCATGAATTTAGCCCGGCCTTTCAAGGCCGGGATGGGGTCAATCTCTGTCTCTTCGTCGCGTAGCGACGGACTGAAATCCCAACGCATTATGTTCATTGCGTCGCTGAGGCGACGCGGAAGCGTCGATCCCAGCCTTGAAAGGCTGGGCTAAATTCATGGCGACACTACGCGTCGCGGGCAATGCTTAAGGACTTTTTGAGGCAAAGCCGCAAAGACCGTTAAAACCTTGGCGTTGCGGGACGGGCGTTGCGGGACGCCTTTCCGCCATTCCCCCTCATCTCAAGATTTTCTAAAGCAGACTCTGTAAAGACTTTGGCATTCTTTTGCAACAGAATAGGATTCTTATTCTGTTAGACAAACACTGTCACCGTTCCTTTCCCAGAAGCCGCGCGTGCTTTCTTAGCGCAAAGTACCTAACCGGCACCGCTCTATCGTAGTGCCAAAGCATTAGAACGAACCTGGGAGGTAGCCCGCCAATGAGCCGTCTGACCTCGACTAGACGCTTCCTGATCCCTTTAGCATTAATCGCAGTCTTGGTAAGCCTCCTGAGCTCGGGCTTTTGGCGCAGCACGGCTCAATCGACGTTGTCCACCCCGGTGCTGATGCCGGGCGATACTGCCCCGGCGCTCGCGGCCGGTTATAAGGAGCAGTCCCAAATTTCGCGCGGTAGCGATAGTTATCTCGCAGTTTGGACGGACAGCCGCACGCTGCTTGCCAACGAAGGGTCCTTCACCAACATTGGCTTCAGCGGCCCCTACGGCGGCAGTGGCATGGGCAGCATGAAAGACATTTACGCTGCACGCGTTGGCGCCGACGGACAAGTAATCGATACCACTCCGATCATTGTTTCGCAGTCTGGCAACAACCAGGGTTACCCGCGCGTCGGTTGGAACGGCCAAAACTGGCTGGTGACCTGGCTGACTCAGCACGAGCTGGACACGAACCTTTACGAAATCAGGGCGGTACGTGTCTCGCCGAGCGGACAATTGCTCGACACAACTGCGATTGCGTTGGAATCAGAGGCAGAGCTCGGCGACTTCCCCGCCAACGTGGTCTCCGACAATAGCGGCAACTGGATTGTCATCTGGGATGCTTTTGCGAGCGGCGGCGGCCGCGCAGTCTACGCAGCCCGCGTTACGCCCGCAGGCGCGATGCTCGACCGGCGAGAGATCTCGCAGAGTCCCGGCCAGTACCTGACTGACGCGGACATTGCACGGGCCGGCGATCGGTTTTTACTAACTTACAACACCACCTCTACCAAGGGCGTCTTGCTCGACTCCAATCTCAACCCACTTCGCAGCGGTCCCGAGACTCTGAGTGCAGGCGGGTCCAACCCGCGCGTCGCTTCGGACGGAAACAGTTGGCTGGTCGTCCTCGGCGGCAGCGGTGTCAACGGCGTCTTCGTTTCGCGCGACGGCGATCCCGTAAACATAGTGACGGTTACCAGCGACGTTCGTTCCGCGCCGGTTGAGCCGCAGGTCTGTTGGGACGGCGCAAACTGGTTCGTCGCCTACAACACCAACTACAACGAGCCGGCTAACTCCAACACGGTTCTCGGATCAGATCTCTACGCGAAACGGATCTCCCCTGCGGGCACGGTTCTCGATCCCGCGGGCATCGCGGTACGCACAACTCCCGGCTCGCAAGTTTCGATCTCGCTAACGCCCGGCTTGCAGGGTGGCGCGCAGGTCGCGTGGGAAGAACAGGATCGCGAAGACATCCGCTCGGCTTTTATCTCAGCCGCGGGCGCGGTCAGCGGCGACGTGTCAGTTGGATTGGGTGCGCCGCGTCAAATCAGGGCGCGAACGGCCTCGAACGGCAACGGATTCCTGTCGGTATTTCGCAGCGACACGCTGGGCGTCTCGCGCATCATGGCCCAGCATCTCGACGTAAACGGTTCGCCTGTTGAACAGCAGCCGTTCCTGATCGCAGAAGGCTCGAAACACAACAACGCGGCGGTGACCTCGAACGGTTCGGACTATCTCGTCGTCTGGGAAGTCACTACGGAGACAGGCAAGCAGTCGTTTGGCCGCTTTGTGCCGGCGACCGGTGGTCCATTGCTCCCTGAGTTTTTCATCATGAACGGCGAGATGCCCGATGCGGCTGCGCTCAGTGGCAGCTACCTCGTTGTCAACATTATTCAGGAAAGTTCGCAGATTCGGAAGACGCAGTTTGTGCGCGTCTCTGCGGCGGGCGCTGCAGTGGGGACGCCAGTTCGTTTTAATGTTGGCGGTAGTTTCAACCATTCGCCGCGGGCCGCAGCGTTCGGCGACCGTTGGCTGGCGGTGTGGGAAGCGCGGGCAAGTCACGACAGTTCGACGGCTAACACCTGGGGTTGCTTCATTGAGCAGAACGGCACAGCCACAACTCCGGTTCAACTTGGCAACGACGGCAGTCCTGAGCTCGCCGTCGCCGGCAATACGGGTCAGGCGTTGCTCGTGACAGGCAAGACTGCCGTGCGCGCGCGGCGCCTCAACGCCGATGGTAGCTCGCCTGAGCCGCTCCGCGGAATGTTGATCAGTGCGAGCAACGCCTTGAACGGCAAACCGTCCGTCGCCTGGGACGGCAACCAATACGTCGTTACCTGGATCGATCATCGAAACGAGAGCGGCGCCCAACAAGCGAAGGGCGACATCTTCGCGGCTCGCGTGGCGCCAACCAATGTAACTTTGGAAGAATTCTCGGTGGCAAATTCCAGGCTTCCCGAAGAGACTCCATTCGTTGCCACGGCAAACGGCCTGACCGTCTTTTCTTATGCGAAGTTTTACGGTGATCCAGCCGAGAATCCCTCACTGGCCGCCCATCACGTCACCGTGCGAACGGCACGATTTGGCGCTCCGGATCTCGGAACGATTCCCAACGCTCCTGCGCATGTACTCGTTACGCGCGTTGTCAGTACCGTGACACTAAACTGGACCGACACCAGCACCGATGAAGCAGGATTCAAAGTTGAAATGCGCAACGGCGCTGGGCCGTGGAGCCAAATCAGGGAACTCGGCGCCGACGTCACCAGCCTGGGTGGACTAACGGTCAGCGGAACTGAATCCACTTCTTTCCGCGTCCGCGCGTACAACGCCGCCGGCGACTCAGTTTATTCCAACGAAGCGTCGGCGCCGCTCGTTTCGCTCGCGCAGTTTACGCCAAACAGTTATCAGGAACCGGCCACGGTCCAGGTAAGCGCGACGGCCAGCGATCCGGAAGGCGTCCAGAGCGTTGAGTTCTACTACGCCACCGATGCGAATTATCCCAACTACACGCTGCTCAGTTCGGATACGGTTGCGCCGTATAATTTCACCTGGCCAAACATCAGCGCGGGTTACTACTACGTCAAAGCCAGGGCCATTGACGTACAAGGCTCGACCACCGATTCTGACTCCCAGAGTTTCGTCGTCTACGGCAATCCTACGGCACAAATCACCAGCCCTGCTGACAGCGCTACGTTTGCCCCCGGCTCGAGCATCACGATTAACGCCAACGCGCAGGCACGCAACAGCAGCGACTATCTGCTGCGCACGGACTTTTACGCCAACACAACCCTCATCGGCACCATCGCGGGTCATTACGCCAGTTACAGTTTCACCTGGACCAACGTCCCGACCGGTTCCTACGCGATCACTGCTCGACCCGTTTCCAGCCTCGGGCTCGTCGGCACGTCGGCGCCCGTTAACATTATCGTCGGCAATCCCGGACCGAATATCTCCGGGCGCATTACCGACGGAACCAGAGGAATCTACAACGCGACCGTCACGCTTTCCGGATCGCAGTCTGTCGTGGTGCGCACCGACCCGCAGGGCAACTATTTCTTCACCAACGTCGCCGCCGGTTCCAATGTGACGGTCACGCCCGGCGCGATTGGATTCAGTTTCACGCCAGCATCAGCCAGCTTCAACAACCTGACCGTTAATCAAATCGCAAACTTCACTGGCGCCTCCGGGCAGGCAATCAACCCGGACCCGAACGCCATTCTCATTTATTCCCAGGCAGTCAGCTCCAACATTCAGGTTAGTTCGAAAGCTGTAGTTGGTTTCGTGCGAGACGAAGAAGCGGCTGATGACTTCAATGTTACGGGAACGATCACGCGCGTTGTCGTGCGCGGCGGCCGCGGCTTCAACGCGCCGCCCAACCCGACTGTCCGTGGCGCTTTCCTCCGTTTCTTCGACGGCTTGGGAAGTTTGCCGGGTGCGCAACTCGCGGAATACTACTTCGCCGCCGGCAGTCCGAATTTGAAAATCAATCAGGCGCAGCCGCAAGCGCTCGACTTCACGCTCCCGGCGCCTTTCAGCGCCAACGGCCGTTACTTCATTTCCGCCCAGTTGGTCATCGACGACGGCTCGTGGTTTGTCTCGAGTTCGGAACATGGACCAACGCGCGGGTCGGCCTGGGTCGTGCGCGAAAACGGCGGCGCGTGGCATTCGCCGTTTTCCCCGAAAGACATGGCTTTCGATCTCTATGGTGCGCTCACCGGCACTCCGCAGATCACCAGCGTCGCGCCGCAAACCGTTGAGCGCAGCGGCTGGATCAGTGTCACTGGGTCCAACTTCGGCGCGGCGCAGGGCACCGGTCTGCTCAAGGTCGACGGCGTTACCGCCCTGGTGGTGAAGTGGACGGATACTCAGATCGTCGGCTACGTGCCGGAGACGGCAACGGTCGGCAACGTGGCAGTGGTGGTGGAGGCCGGAGGTGGACCAAGCGTTGGATCCCAAATCACAGTCAAACTCCGCGAGCCAGACGGGCGCTTGCGTTGGCGGACGAAAGTTCTCGGGAACTACATGGCCCAAAGCGCGGCGGTCGCTCCAGCCGGCAGTCCTGAGGAAGGCTCGGTCTATGGCGCACTCAGCGGTCTGATTTACGCATGGTCTCCGACCGGCGCGCTGAAGTGGATTGCGAAAGGTAATTGGGGCGGCGTGATTTCAGTAGGACCGGACGGCACGATTTACGTGACCGACGCCGCGCAGCAGACGACAGGCGGTCCTTGGCGGGCCGCGGTTACTGCTTTGAATCGCGACGGCAGTATCAAATGGCGCAAGGTAGATTCTTCGGCTACGCGCATCAATGCCGGTCCATCGGTTGGCCCTGATGGCAAGATCTATGTCGTGTTTGGTCCGGGGCAATACAACACCGTCGCCTTTAACCCGGACGGTTCGGTCGCCTGGTCGCGGAATGACCAATTGCTTTCGTTCAACCAAACCGATCAAAAGGAGATTGTGTTTGGCCACCTGCTGCCGCGACTTTACTTCAGCCAGAACACAGTCAATGGTGCGCGGCTTTTCGCCCACGACTTAGCCGGCAACAACATTTTCACCAGCACTAACGGCTACGGCGTGCCGCCCGCAGTGGCACCCGATGAAAACCTGCGCCACGCGAACAAGTCGCTGAGCGCAGTTAACGGCAGTGTGCTCTACACCTTCACCAGCACCCAGACCAATCTTCAGGCAGACGCCGGAACGGACAATACACACTACCTCGTGCAGAGTTTCAATCGACTGTTCGCGGTGAATCCGGACGGCACGCAGAAGTGGCGCTACGACGATGTGTTCCAAGGGCAAGGCGGGATTCTTAACGAACCAGTTGTCAGCCCTGCCAATAACGTGGTCGTTGCCGGCGGTCGTATCACCTTCGGCCAACCTGGGTATTACGTGGCAGTGAACACCGGCACTGGTCAGCAAGCCTGGAAGATGATTCTTCCCAACGAGCCAGGCTTCGAGGATGTCTATAACAACCTTGTGCCGATGAACCGTCCGGTCTTCGCCACGGATGGCGGTACCGCCTATGGTTCAGTTTGGATCGCGGCCAGTCCCGGCTTTAGTTACTTCTACGCGCTTAATACCACATCCGACAACGTGGCGATTAATGAACCGCCAGTGGTGACGATTACCAATCCGCCCAACAACTCGAATCTGCCCAGGAACGAGGCGGTCAACGTCACCGCGCGCGTCCAGGATACCGGAGCAGTCGACCGCGTTGAATTTCGACTGCGTAACCAGTCCCAGGTCTCAACGCTGATTGGGGTTGACACTACGCCCGATGCGAATGGAGAGTACACGGCTTCATTCACAGCGTCCGGATCCGGAGGCTATTCGATTGACGTTACCGCGATCGACGCTGGCGGCCTTTCCGATTCTGAATACGTCTACGTGTTGATCCAGAATCGGTACCCACAGATTTCGTGGGTTAGCCCAGTCGACGAGGCCGTAATTAGTCCGGCGCCAGCGAGCCTGACACTTGTGGCCCACGCCACCGATTCAGACGGCTCCGTAACCAGTGTCGATTTCTACAACAGCATCAACGGATTCATCGGTACCGATAACACGCCCGACGCCGATGGCAACTACAGCGTCGTTTGGACCAACCCGCCCACCGGACCGGTAACGGTCGCCGCCTGGGCCAACGATAACGACACCGCGCGGTCGGACGCTCTGATCGACATCGTCATCGGCGGGACGCCTACGCCAACGCCGACACCAACCCCGACTCCTACACCGACGCCTGTGGGGCAACCACCGGTTGTCTCGATCACCTCGCCGGTTGATGGCACCGTAGTTTCGCCGGAAACGAATGTCCTGGTCACGGCAGAAGCATCTGACCCCGACGGCAATGTCATTCGCGTTGATTTCTACCAGGGCTTCCACAATTCGCACCTCGGCACGGACTTCAACGCGCCCTACAACGTCACGATTACTTCCGGCAGTCCTACTCCGTTTGACGTTTACGCGATCGCCACCGACAACAATAACAATAAGAAAACGTCGGCGAGTATTCGCGTGTTCTTCCAGTATCCCGACACCGATCCCAATGGACAGCTGAGCATCAGTGGGCGCATTCGCCATCAACAGAGTCAGCCCGGCAACGAGATATTCCTGCCAAATGCGCTCATCAAACTGAATCTCAACAACCAGTTCATTAAAGGAACCCTGACCGACGCGAATGGGAACTACGTCTTTGATCACCTTTCTCGTGGCGGACGCTATGAAATTGTCCCCGCCGAGCCCGGCTACACGTTTGCTCCGCCTTCGGTGTTCTTTGAAGGCCTGACGCAAAGCGTTACGTGGGAGTTCATCGCCTCCGGCCCGCTGCCACCTGGCCCAACGCCAACGCCAACGCCCGGAGCAAATGTGCTTACCTGGCAGAAGTTTTACGACGGCCCGCAGCACCTGGCGGATTTCAATCCGACCATGGCAGTCGACGAAGAGGGGAACACATACGTGGCGGCAACCTCCGGTTCCGCGACTGACGGCGACTCGGACATCACTACGATCAAATACAGTTCAGCCGGAGATCAGTTGTGGGCCAAAACGTTTGCCGGTCCCGGCGGTTACAAGGATTGGGCGAACGATCTCAAGGTCGATGCGCAAGGTAACGTCTATGTCACCGGTGTTTCGTGGAGCGGCGCCTTTGGTGGTTCTGAATACGACGTAGTCACGATCAAGTACGACACCAACGGGACGCATTTGTGGACGAAGTTCTACAATGGACCGGTGGGTCACTGGGACCGCGGCGAGGCGCTGGCGCTGGATGCGAGTGGCAATGTCTACGTGGCCGGCTATTCGCAAACCAGCAGATCCAACGGCGCGCTGTACGACGAATTCCTGACCATCAAGTACGACACGGCCGGTAACCAGCAGTGGGTGCGCCGTCGCTCGACGTCGCAGATTGGAGATCAAGCTTACCGGCTGGTAGTCGACGCTAATGGGAATGCTCTGGTTACGGGCGCGGCCTGGGCTGCGAATGAGACCGGGCAAACTCGCGATCTGGTAACGGTCAAGTACTCATCCTCAGGACAGGAACTTTGGGTAGCCAGGTTCACCGGGGCGCCCGGCAGTCCAGGGCCGGGTCCGCTACCGAACAATCCAACGTCAAACGACTCCGGCGGCATCGATATCGATCCTTCCGGCAACGTCTACGTTTTCGGTACCAACTCCCCGAGTTCCAATGGCTCTGATTATTTGTTGTTGAAATACGACGCGACGGGCGGTGGCTTGATTTGGACCCGGGCCTGGTCAGGACAATCCGCCGACTACGCGAGAGATATGGCGATCGACGGCGGCGGCAACGTTTACCTCACCGGCGAAAGCTGGGACGGCGACTACCAGAATGCGACCTCGCAGGAGAACTGGAATGCCGCCACGGTGAAGTTTGACGGCGAGGGAAATCTTCTCTGGTCGCGAATTTTCCGTGGCTTTCCGGGCCGGACGGACGGCGGGCGCGCTGTGGTTCTCGACGCGGCCGGTAACGTGTACGTCGGCGCTTATTCCGCGGGCTTCCTGAGCAGTAACACCGCCGTGATCAAGTATCAGGCTGACGGAACCGAAGACTGGGTCTATCGCTACGACAATCCGGAACACTCGGGCGACAGTCTCAAGGACATGACTGCCGATGGCGCCGGCAACGTCTATCTGGCGTCGCAGTCGGTTCTGACAAACTCGGCGAGCAACCAGACTCTCGATCTGGTGACGGTTAAATTGGCGGCTGCCAGCGCCAATTTGAACTCGCCGCCAAGTGTGACTCTGGCGTTAGACGGCGCGGCGCCGCCCGCGCAAACGGGCTCGCTGGTCACCTCGTCAAATCAACCAGCGCTACAACTGAGCTCGCCGATAGTGACGGGTAGAAATCCCCAGCTTAACGCGGAAGCAACTGACCGCGACGGCACCGTCACACGCGTCGATTTTTATGACGGCGCAAACTGGATCGGTTCCGATAGCACTGCGCCATTCAGTTTTGCCTGGACTAATGCACCGTTGGGTAATCACGCGGTTATTGCGGCGGCGATAGATAACCAGGGCGCTGTCCGTTCGTCACAGACGTTGGCTTTGACTGTTTCAGACCAGACGCCAACACCAACGCCAACGCCGACACCAA
>Ga0190272_10001570_pt1 | contig 10962 bp, 13 predicted proteins | sample Popmic504T_FD_133746 | JGI IMG/M metagenome (GOLD analysis project Ga0190272, IMG submission 133746) | Populus adjacent soil microbial communities from riparian zone of Shoshone River, Wyoming, USA - 504 T | ecosystem: Environmental > Terrestrial > Soil > Riparian zone | place: USA: Wyoming...
GGACGAACGCGCTGCTCGGGTAGGGCAGGAACATCACGAAGAAGGTGAAGCCGCCAGCCACTCCAGCGGACCGGCGCTCGGCCGGAACCCGATGAGGAACGCGACGTCGAACACCGGCCTGCCGGCCAGCATCGAAGCGGCCTGCGGACTGCGCGAACGGCCGGCCAAGGGACCCAGGCGAGGCCTGAGCCTGGCGCAGATCGTCCAGGCGGGCGTGCGGGTGGCCGGGTCCGACGGCCTGGCCGCGGTGTCCATGGCCAGGGTCGTCGAACGGGTGCTCGACGGGGTCGACGCGCTGGTCCGCGCCCGGTCCGCATCGACCCCGACGGGCGGGTGAACCACGTCCGGCCGGGGGTAGCGCCGCCGGGCGGGGTGGCTATCGTCGATAGCGATCATGGTCGTAGGCCATGGCGGTGATCGTTGGGTCTGGGGGAGCGGTGGGGGGTCGCAACGCCGGGGCGCCGGCCGCGCCGGTCGCGGAGGTGCACCGCATCGTCGGCGAGGTGACCGCAGACCTGGTGCCGCTGCACCCCGGCGCGACCCGTGAGCAGGTGCACCGGACCGTGTACGAGGTGGTGGCCGAGCTGGTCGGCGGAGCGGGCGTCCCGGAGCGGCTGGCCGTCCTGGCCCACCGTCGGGCCGACGCCCGACTGCACGCCTCCGGCGGTCACTTCACCGCGATCCGCACCTCGTACGGGCGCAGCCTTCCGCCGGCGTGACTGTGTCCCGGTCAGCGGCTCAGCGTTGGTGGCCGAGCTTCTTCGCGTAGCGGCGCAGCTGCAGGATGCGGGCGGTGCCGACGAGCGCGATCAGGATGGCGCCGGCGATCGCGGCGAACAGCATCGCCACCCCGAGCGGCAGCGAGCCGGCGAACCCCAGGAACTGCACGGTCACCGTCGTCAGGTTCTGCAGGATGAACACCAGCAGGAAGATCAGCACGATGGCCGCGACGATCACCGCGATCCAGGTGCCGCTGATCCGCGTCCGGCCGATGGGCGGCGACACCTCCGGCGGCAGCGGGGCGTGCGGCAGCTCGGCCCGCTCTGGGTACTCAACGGGCGCCGGGGTGTCGGGATCGGCCGGGCGCCCGTGGTCCGGGTCGGCCGTGCGGGTCCGGTCGGTGGCGGACGGCCGGTCGCGGTGCCGGGGCGCCGGATCGTGGTCGGTCGGGGGTGGGGCTGAGCCGGGGACGTCGTCCGCGGGCGTGGTGGCCATGTCCGCAGTATCCGCCGTCGGAACCCGCAGCGCCTGCTCAGAGCACGTGCGCGGTCAGGTGCTCCACCGGCGCTCGCCGTCGACGACCACCGGCGTCAGCCGCATCCCGAGCCGAGCGGCGACCCCCTCGCTGGCCAGGTGGCCGGGTGCCACGTTGGCGCGCAGCCGCTCGACGCCGTGCTCGGCCAGCCAGCCCGCCATGGTCGCGGACGCCTCGGTGGCGTACCCCTGACGTTGGTACGGCGCGCCGATCACCCACGCGATGTCGGCGACGGGGCCGGAGTCGTCGGCGATCGTGGCCTGCACCGTGCCCACCGCCGTGGAGCCGGCGGCGCGCACCACGATCCAGTTCAGCCAGCCCTCGCTGCCGTCCGGCGACAGCGGCGTCTGCCAGAACGCGTACCGCTTTCTCAGCTCCTCCACCGTCGGCGGTTCGCCACCGATGAACGTGTACAGGTCGGGGTCGGCCAGCACATCGACCATGGCGTCCGCGTGCCCGATCGTCACCGGCTCCAGGCGCAGCCGGGCCGAGGTCAGGACGGCGGTGTCCGGCCACCCCACCGGGGCGACGCTGCGCCGGAAGTCGCTCATGGCGTCAACCTAGGCCCTGGTCCGATCGGCGACGATCCGGTTCCCGGCCGGTGAGCGCGGTACCGTCTGCCGGATGGGGCGCTCGGGGAGGATGGCACTGATCGTGGTCGGCGCCGTCGCGATCACGGCCGCGATCGTGGTGCTGCGGGCCGACGTCGAGCCGTCGGCGCCGCCGGTGGTCGGGCCCGACGGGAAGCGGATCGCGGCGTACCACGACCCGAAGCGGGTGACCCTGGGCGCGCGGTCCGACGTGGAGCCGAGCGCGCCGGCCGACCTGCGGACCGAGGCCCGCCGCCGCCAGGTGCTGGTGAGCTGGGCCGCCGCGCCGACCGGCTTCGAGGTGCGGTGGGCCCGGACCGACGGGCCGGGCACCCCGGGGGAGCGCTACGTCACCACCCCGGCCACCACGCTCACCGGTCTCGACCCGGGCCGCTACCGCATCGAGGTCCGCTCCGTCGACGACAGCGGCCGTCGTTCCGGGGCGAGCACCGCCGAGGTCGTGGTCGGCGACGAGCGGCCGGAGTGGGAGCGGGGGCTGGGCTTTCTCGTTGACTTCACCGACGAATCCGACAGGGCCGAGCTCGACGCCGACCGCTGGCGGGGCATCCTGGAGGCGGCGCAGTGCGTGCACCGCGAGGGCCCGGCCGGGCCGCTGCTGCTCAGCGGCAACTGCATCGACGGCGCGCTGGTGCCGACGAGCTCGCTGGTGCTGTCCGACCCCGACCCCGCCGGGGTGCGCGGCCGGCTGGTGGTGGTGGCCGACGCGCCGGGCGGCGGTGACTCCCGCGACCCCAGCGTGCCCAGCGTTCCCGGTATTCCCGGCATTCCGGGCGGGGGCGGTACCCAGGAGCTGATCATCACGGTCGGGGCTGCCCGCGCCGCGCCCGGCGACACGGTGCGGCTCGCCCTGCGTGACGGCGGCGCGTACCTGTCCGCCGGCCAGGACCCCGCGGTCTCGGTCGAGCCGCCGACCCGGCTGGACCTGCCGGTCGTCACCGGCCCCGGCGTGGTGCACCGCTGGGAACTCGTCTTCACCGCCGACGAGGTGCGGGTGCTGCAGAACGGCCACCAGGTGGGCGCGGCCGCCTTCCGCCCGGCGTGGCGTGAGACCGACGTCGCCGTCACCATCTTCAGCGGCCGGCCCGACGAGTTCGGCGAGGGCACGTCGACGGCCGGCGTCGAGCTGGTGGGGCTCACCGGTCCGGCCCCGGACAGCCGTCCGACGGAGGTGCTCCGGCTGAGCCCCGGGAGGTTCGACTCCGGTGGTCCGGACAGCAGCTTCACCTTCCGGGCCAGCCCCGACGCGGAGGAAGGCCGGCTGACCGGCACCGTGTTCGCCGGTTCCCCTGGCGAGCGGGCGGCGCGGGCGCCACGGATCACCGTCGAGGTCGGCGGCCGGGTCGTCGAGGTCCGCACCGCGGTCGACGCCGGGCGGGTCGGCTCCGGCTACGCGTTCGAGGCCGACGTCCCGGCCGACCTGCTGCGCGCCGGCGGCACGATCCAGGTGCGCACCGTCGACGGCACCGGGGTGGCGCTGTACCGGGTGGAGCTGGAGGTGACCCACCGGACCGGCAGCCGGGTGGACGCCACCCCCATGCGGACGGTCGAGCCGGCCGACCCCGCCATGGCGCGGCCGCGGCTGACCGTGACCCGCGACGGCGCCCCGGTGACCAGCGCCAAGCCGGTGCGGCCAGGGTCGTTCGAGGTCGAGGTCAGCGTGCCGGCCGTGACCAGGAAGGCACCCGCCGGCTGGGTCGCGATCCGCGTCGAGCTGGACGGCCGGGCCATCCTGGTCCAGCCCACCGGCGCCGACGGTCCGGCGGTCACGTGCTCCGGGTTGCGCTTCACCCTGCACGTCGACGACGTGCAGGACAGCTACCAGCGGCTGGAGGTCGTGCTGGTGCCGGCCCTGTCCGGGGTGACGCCGACCAAGACGCAGTTCACCCTCCGGCTGCAGCGGTAACCGCGGCCGGGTTGGGGCAAGATTCCGGTATGCGCCCAGCCGTCCTCCCCGCCTCCGTCGTTTCGGTTGCCGCAGTGGCCTCGGCCGCTGTCGCCGCGCTGCTGGCCGCCGCGGCGTGCGCCCCGGTCGACGACCCCCCGTCCACCGGTTCCGGGTCGGGCACCACGTCCGCCGGGGCCGGCCTGTCCGCCGACTGCGGGAAGGACCGGCTGACGACCCGCACCGCCGGCACATTCACGTTCGGCACCGACCAGCCGGCGTACCCGCCGTGGTTCGTCGACGACGAGCCGAGCAACGGCCGGGGCTTCGAGTCCGCCGTCGCCTACGCGGTGGCCGCGAAGCTGGGCTACGACAAGGCCGACGTCACCTGGACCGCCGTGCCGTTCAACGCGGCCATCCAGCCCGGACCCAAGCAGTTCGACGCCGACATCAACCAGTTCTCCATCAACGACGACCGCAAACAGGCCGTCGACTTCTCCTCGCCGTACTACGACGTCACCCAGACCGTCGTGGTCATCGGCGACTCGCCGGCCGCGGCCGCGACCTCGGTCGCGGAGCTGAAGCAGTTCAAGATCGGCGCCCAGGTCGGGACCACGAGCTACACGGCCATCGTCGAGCAGATCAGGCCGGACCAGCAGCCCGGCGTGTACAACACCAACGACGACGCCAAGGCGGCGCTGGCCAACGGCCAGATCCAGGCGCTCGTCCTCGACCTGCCGACCGCGTTCTTCGTGACGTCCGAGCTCGACGGCGCGCTCATCCTCGGCCAGTTGCCGCAGGCCGGCGGGGAGCCCGAGCGGTTCGGCATCGTGCTCGACAAGGGCAGCCCGCTCACGACGTGCGTCTCGGCGGCGGTCGACGCCCTGCGCGCCGACGGCACCCTCGCCGACCTGGAGCGCCTGTGGCTGGCCGAGGCGGGCAACGCCCCAGAGCTCAAGTGACTGTGCTGAAGTGACTGTGCTGAAGTGACTGTGCTGAAGTGACTGTGCTGAAGTGACTGTGCTCAAGTGATCACGCCGCCCGGGCGGCGGCGGTGACCGGGCCGGCGCACGGGTTCCGGGAACTGAGCCCGCTGCAGGTGGAGCGGGTGGCCTACCGGCGGTCGCGGTCCCGGCGCTCCACCCTGGTCGCGTTCGGGTCCACCGTGGTGTTCGCCGCGGTCGGCTGGTTCGCGGTCACCAGCGCGCCCGGCTGGCCCAGGGTCCGCGAGTCGTTCCTCGACGCGTCGACCGCCCGCGAGGCGCTGCCGGCGGTGCTCGACGGGCTGTGGCTCAACCTGCGGGTGCTCGTGGTGTGCGAGGTGCTGATCCTGGCGCTGGGCCTCGGCATCGCGGCGCTGCGCACCCTGCGTGGGCCGGTGTGGTTCCCGGTGCGGGCGCTGGCCACCGCGTACGTCGACCTGTTCCGCGGGCTGCCGCTGATCATCTGCCTGTACCTGGTCGGGTTCGGGCTGCCGGGGCTGCGGCTGTCCGGCGTGCCCAACGACCCGGTGATCCTCGGCGCGGCCGCGCTGGTGCTGGTGTACTCGGCGTACGTGGCCGAGGTGTTCCGCGCGGGCATCGAGTCGGTGCACCCGTCGCAGCGGGCGGCGGCGCGTTCGCTCGGCCTCACCCACGCCCAGTCGATGCGGATCGTCGTGCTGCCGCAGGCCGTGCGCCGGGTGCTGCCGCCGCTGCTCAACGACTTCGTCGCGCTGCAGAAGGACTGCGGGCTGATCTCCGTGCTCGGCGCGGTCGACGCGGTACGGGCCGCGCAGATCGAGTCGGCCAGGGCGTACGACTTCACGCCCTACGTGGTGGCCGGGCTGCTGTTCGTCCTGCTGGCCGTGCCGACCGCCCGGTTCGCGGACTGGGCCACGGCGCGTACCGCCCGTCGTCGGGGGGCCGGCTGGTGACGCCCATGGTGACGCCCGCTGTGCTGAGCGTCCGCAACCTCGTGAAACGGTACGGCGAGAACACCGTGCTGCACGGCGTCGACCTCGACGTCGCGGAGCACGAGGTCGTGGCGCTGATCGGGGCGTCCGGGTCGGGCAAGTCCACGCTGCTGCGGTGCGTGAACCTCCTGGAGGAGGTGGACGACGGGCAGGTGATCCTCGACGGCGCCGACGTGTCCGACCCGCGGGCCGACGCCGACGCCGCGCGCCGCCGGATGGGCATCGTGTTCCAGGCGTTCAACCTCTTCCCGCACCTGTCCGTGCTGGACAACGTGACGCTCGCGCCGCGGGTGGTGCACGGGGTTCCCCGCCGGGACGCCGAGGCGCGCGGCGTCGAGCTCCTGGAGCGGGTGGGGCTCGCCGACCGGGCGCGCAGCTACCCCGACCAGCTGTCCGGCGGGCAGCAGCAGCGGGTGGCGATCGTGCGGGCGCTGGCCTACGAACCCCGGCTGCTGCTGCTCGACGAGATCACCAGCGCGCTCGACCCCGAGCTGGTCGGCGAGGTGCTCGCGCTGGTCCGTGAGCTGGCCGCCCATGGCATGACGATCCTCATGGCCACCCATGAGATGGGCTTCGCCAAGCGGGTGGCCGACCGGGTGTGCTTCCTCGACGGCGGGGTGCTCCTGGAGTCCGGACCACCGTCGCAGGTGCTCGGCGAGCCGGTCAACGACCGCACCCGCCAGTTCCTGCGCCGCATCATCGACACCGGCCGCCTGTGACAGTCGTGAGTGGCGTTTGGTGTTCTGACACCACACGCCACTCACGAGTTGGGAGCTGACATGTCCGAACGTCCACGGTTCCACCTGGCTGTGCCGGTCGACGACCTCGACGCCGCGCGCCGCTTCTACGGGGAGGTCCTCGGCTGCCCGCAGGGGCGCAGCGCGTCCACCTGGATCGACTGGGACCTCCGCGGCCACCAGTTCGTCACGCACCTGGCGCCGCGGCGCGCTGCCGACGTGTCGAACCCGGTCGACGGCCACGACGTGCCGGTGCCGCACTTCGGGCTGCTCCTCGGCGTCGACGACTTCCACGAGCTGGCCGGGCGGTTGCGCGCCGCCGGCACCCGGTTCGTGATCGAGCCGTACCAGCGGTTCGCCGGGGAGCCGGGCGAGCAGTGGACGATGTTCCTGCGCGACCCCGCGGGCAACGCGCTGGAGTTCAAGGCGTTCGCCGACGACGCCCAGGTGTTCGCGACGGACTGAGCCCCTCGTGATCGGGCCCGCGGGTTGGCGACAGGGCACCCGAGGGCATACGGTCGGGCCAGCGGTTCAGCAGGCAGCCGCGCCGGGCCGGATCGGCCACCGGCGAGGAGGGTCTGATGAGCGTCTTCAACCGGCTGCGGGCCATGGCCAGGCAGGGTGCCGACGAACCGACACCCCAGGATCTGTTGCACATCGTCACGGAGCGAGGCCCGTCGACGATCCGGATCAGGGTGCGCGGTGAGGTCGATCTCTACACGGCCCCGCTGCTCAGCGCGGCGCTCGCGCAGTCGATCGTCGGCGACGCCGCGGTCGTGGTGGTCGACCTGGCCGAGGTGACCTTCATGGCGTCGAGCGGCCTTCGGGTGCTGCTCGACGGTCTCGAACGCGCCCAGCGCAACCGCTGCGAGCTGCGGCTGGCCGACCAGAGCGCGGCCGTGCGCCGACTCGTCCAGGTCTCCGGCCTGAGCGGTGTCTTCCTGAGCGAGTAAGAAACCCCTCAGCCCCGCCAGCCGTGGTGGTACCGGTCGGCGAGGGCCTCGACGAAGGCCGTGACCCGCCCGGCGTCGAGAGCGGCCGTCGCGTCCGTCGTGTCGGCGGCGGCCGTCGCCGCCGTGGCGTCGAGCTCGTCGAGGCACCCCCACGCCGCGAGGGCGACGGTGGGGCGCAACCCCGGGTACGGCGCCAGGACCACATCGGTGGAGTGCCGCCGCGCGATGGCCCCGAGCGTCCTGCGCACCCCCTCGGGGGCGTCCGGTCGGTACAGGATCGCCACGTGTCCGTGCTCCAGCGCGTGCACGGTGAGCCCGTCGGGCACCGGCGACGAGTACGCCCCGGTCGCCACCGTGAAGCTGAAGTGCGGGCCCGACGTGGGCGGCGTCGACGTGTACTGCACGCCGGTGATCGCGTGCTGGGACACGTGCGGGCTGTCCATGATCGGCACGTCACGACCGAGCGGGCACGGCGGCGCCCCACCGGGCGGTGAGCCGGTCACCCCGCCGGCCACGAGCTGCCACGTCCCGCTCACCAGCAGTGCCCCGAGCGCGGTGACGACGCCGAGCAGCGCCACCCGCCACAGCCACCGGCGCGCGGTCACAGCAGCACCCCCCGACGGCGCAGCCGGCGTTCCCGGACCGCGAGCACGGGCGGCATGACCACCCCGAACAGCAGGTAGGCGGACACCGCGGCCGACTCCCAGAAGGCGATGCTGGTCGGGCTCATCGAGCCGAGGTTCACCACGACCCACTGGATCAGCCCCACCAGCACGGGCAGCCCGAACGTCAGGAAGCTCCACCACAGGGTGACCAGGCCGGACAGGTAGATCAGGCCGAACCAGCTGGCCACCTCGCGGTCGCGCGGTCCGCAGGCGGCGAGCTCGTCCACCTCGTCGGCGGTCAGGCGCCACACCCGGTCCTTGGTGGTCAGCCACGTCGCGCGGTAGAGGTTGCGGCAGCCGAGCGCGGTTGCGGCGATGGCGTACCCGTCGCTGCGGAACATCACGGCGCACCACTGCCACACGATCTGCAGGAGCTGGGCCAGCGCCACCGCGGCCAGCAGCCGGTCCAGGGTGGGGTGCAGCACGAGCACGCCCGTCTGGTGGGCGAGCCGCAACCCGACGGCGACCGCGAGGACGCTCACGTCGAACGCCATGCCGGCCAGGAACGGTCCGTACCGGCGAGCGCGGGGCACGGTGACGATCTGCGAGAGGTCCGTCTCGAAGACGAGCGTGATGCCGCCCCGGTAGCTCAGCCGGAACACGGCGGGCACCCCCAGCGCCCGCCCGGCCAGCCAGTGCCAGGCCTCGTGGGCCCCGGCGAGGAGCAGCCCGATCGGCAGGTAGAACAGCACCGACAGCACGGGGTCGGGCACGAACCACACCTGCTCGAAGTTCGGCCGCAGCTCCGGCCGCAGCAGGTACGCGCCGATGACGAACACCGCCGCCGCGCCGTAGCAGGTCCACGCCACGCGCCCGAACAGCCGCGCCGCGGTCCGCTGGTCCACCCGCTCGATCCAGCGGATGCGGCGCCCACCGGCCGGGGTCGCGGTGGGGTCGTCGACCGGTGCGGCCAGCAGGCCGGCGGCGTCGAGGCCGGCGACGAACTCCGCGCCGTCGACGTCCTGCCCGGCCGCCTCGCCGGCCAGCGCGGCGGCCTCGTCGACGGACGCCCCGCCCCGCATCGCCCTGACGAACACCGCCCCCGGCTCGGGGACGGACACGTAGATTCCCAGATCGGGCCGGCCCAGCACGTAGTCGGCGCCGTCCTCGACGACGACGAACCGGTCGAACGCACCCTGGTGCCGGGTGTCCGCATGACCGGGCAAGGTGATCTCCTCTCGACGTGGCCGGGCCGGCCCGGGGCCTCGCTGGACTAGCTGCAGTTACCCGGGTCCTCCGGCGTGCCCATGCGGCACGTCAGGCGGGTGTTCTCCACCTTGCGAATCACGATCGTCATCCCAGTTCACCTCCCTCCGGTGCTGGCCGTTGCCGGGCGGCGGGACGGCGTCCCGCACACGTCGCAGTCGGGGCGGCGGACCCACGGGTGCCGCTCGGTCGCGCACCCCGCGGCGAAGTCGACGACGACCGGCGCCCCCGCGTACGCCGGCGGCTCGAACCCGGTGAGGTACCGCAGCACCTCGAACGCCGCCAGCGACCCGAGCAGGCCCATCGCCGGCCCGACGCCGGGGTTGACCCGCTCCTTGGTGGCGAACAGCCGCAACCCGGCCCGGCTCTCCTCCAGTTCGACATCGGCGCTGCTGGGACCGGCGCCGTTTTCCTCGTCGGCCGCGTCGATGTCGGCGCCGCCGGGGCAGGCGCGGCAGGGGCTGCTGCCCGGCTCGACCGACCACACCACGCCCTGCGTCACGGCCATCCCGGCCCTGACGTACGGGACGCCCCTGGACACGCACGCCGCGTTGAGCCAGTCGTCGATGTCCCTCGGCTGGTCGACGCCGGACGCCACCACGTCGGGCCGGTACCGGTCGAGCAGGTCGGTGAGCCGGCCGGTGCCGGTGAGGTCCGTGTCCAGCGCGGCCACCACCTCGACGGCCGGGTCGAACCGGCTCACCCACGCCGCGGCGCGCTCCACCTTGCGGGCTCCGATGTCCGCCCATTGGTAGAGGTACTGCCTGGCGAAGTTCCTGGCCTCCACCGCGTCGCGGTCCAGGAGCGTCACGTGCCCGACGCCGAGGCCGCACAGGTGCTGCAACACGGTCGAGTTGACGCCGCCGGTGCCGAGCACCAGCACGTGCGCCTCGTCGAGCCGCCGCTGGAAGTCCTCCCTGCTGTGCCGCAGGGACGCGAACGACTCGAAGAACGCCAGGTTGCTGGCGTGGCGCTCCAGCCGCGCCGCGTCCATGGTCCCGGTGCGGTCCGCGTCCTCCAGCAGACCCCACGCGTCGAACGACCGGACCGCGTCGTCGACGGCCCGCTCTGGCAGGTTGACGAGCCGGGCCAGCTCGGACACCGTCGAGTTGCCGGTCAGCAGTCGTAGCAGCCGCTCGACCGTGCCGTCGGGGTCCTCGACGAGCAGGTGGTCGCGGCGGTCGTAGGCCAGCCGCAGGGTCGCGCCGGACCGTTCCAGCGCGACGTTCTTCAGCCGTGGTCGCATCGCAGCCTCCCGCCGGGCCGTCGGTGGTGCGGCTCCGCCGGGTGCGGGGTCCGTCCCGCCGCACACGGTGCATCGGCCCGGCGGCGTCGACGGCGTTCCCGAACGATCCCGAACGCGGCGGCGGGGGTCCGGCAGTTCACCACGCTCGACCGCGGCGCGGCCGGGGTCGCGGCCCCGTCCCGGCGGCTCAGCCGGTGTGGCGGCTCGCGGCGGCGATGCTGGCCCGTACCTCGTCGGCCTCCGGCACCCCGAGCTCGGCGTAGAGGTCGAGCGCCTGCCGCCAGTGTCGGGCCGCCGCGGCGTGCTCCCCGGCCGCGGTGAGGGCGTGCCCGAGCCCGTCGTTGGCGTGCGCCTGCTGGGGCCGGTCCCCGAGCTCCATGGCCGCGGCCAGCGCGACGCGCTGCTGCTCGACGGCCTCGGCGACCGACCCGGTGTTCAGCAACGCCCGGCCGA
>Ga0190272_10001572_pt1 | contig 10955 bp, 6 predicted proteins | sample Popmic504T_FD_133746 | JGI IMG/M metagenome (GOLD analysis project Ga0190272, IMG submission 133746) | Populus adjacent soil microbial communities from riparian zone of Shoshone River, Wyoming, USA - 504 T | ecosystem: Environmental > Terrestrial > Soil > Riparian zone | place: USA: Wyoming...
AACAGGTTGCGCAGCGGAACCTGCGTCTTCAGTTGCTCGTTAATGCGGGCGATAACCTTGGTTGCCAGGAGCGAATGGCCACCAAGCTCGAAGAAGTTATCGTCACGGCCGATGTGTTCGACACCTAGAACCTGACTCCAGATGGCCGCTAAGTGCTTTTCGATTGCAGTCGCCGGCTCCCGGAAAGGCGTTGCCAGACTCGGACGCAGCTCACCTGGTTCCGGTAAGCTCCGCCGGTCCAGCTTGCCGTTCGCGTTCAAAGGCAGAGACTGCAACTGCACGAATGTTGAGGGCACCATGTAGTCGGGCACGCTGGCCGTCATAAACGTTCTCAGTTCTGTCACGCTCGGTGCCGAACCTTCAGGAACGAAGTAGGCAATCAACCGCATCGTGCCACTTCGATCAGTGCGCGCCACGACCGCGCCTTCCTTCACGCCCGGGTGCCGGGCCAGGATGGCTTCCACCTCGCTCAGCTCAACGCGGAAACCGCGGACCTTCACCTGGCTATCGCGACGTCCCGCGAACTCGATAAGCCCGCCAGAATTGAGACGCGCCCAGTCTCCGGTACGGTAAAGACGCGCGCCAGGCACGTTGCTGAACGGATGCTTGAGAAACTTTTGCGCCGTCAACTCAGGCCGGTTGAGGTAACCGCGCCCGAGTCCCGCACCTCCGATGTAGAGTTCCCCGGCGACTCCCAACGGAACCCGGTTTTGTTCCTCGTCCAATATGTAGATTTCGGTATTAGCGATTGGACGGCCGCATGACACCAGTCGAGGAACACTGATCAATTCGTCATCATTCGGCGAAATCGGATTGACGCAAACGATGCCCGCGGTTTCGGTCTGCCCAAACATATGTACATGGTGAGCGCGGTGACCAAACTCGTGAATCCATGTATGTGGGATATCGGACAGGAGAGGTTCACTGGCCGACAACATGAGACGTAAATGGTTGTCGAGGAGTCGCTCCCTGGTTTCGCTGCCGAGCGAAGACAGGACGCCGGTGCAGTTTCGCCAGAAAGACGGGACCGCATCCATCACAGTGACGTCGTTTGCCTTTATCATCTCAAACAACGCGACCGGATCTTTCCGTTCTTCCGAGCTTGCGACTACAACCGAAGCGCCACGCGCGAGGGGCAACAGCAACTGGCGACGGGACGACGAGAAGGCAATTGATGCGGTATGAAGATATTTGTCTGTGTCGGTGATTTGCAGTTCCTGGTGCAACGACAGCAGGTAGTTTGCCAATGCGCCATGATGGATCATTACGCCTTTGGGTTCGCCGGTAGAGCCCGAGGTGTAGATCACGTAAGCCAGATCATTGGGTTCCGGACCATCGGCGAGATTTTCAGCCTGCTGGTCTGCAATCCGGGGCCGCTCCGCATCGAGGAGAATTATGCTTGCAGGCGCTGCGGGCAGCCGGTCAGCAAGTGCCGCTGTCGTTATGACGAGTGAACAATTTGAATCGCTCAGCATCCAGGCCAGACGCTCCATGGGATATTCCGGATCCAGCGGTAGATAAGCCGCACCGGATTTAAGGATCCCCAGAATGCCAACGACCATGTCCAGCGAACGATCGATGCAAATCCCAACCAGTGTTTCAGCGCGAGCGCCGCGAGCGCGCAAGTACCGCGCAAGCTGATTAGCGCGAGCGTTCAGTTCACCGTAGGTAAGCGAATCCGGACCGGCGACGACCGAGCGTCTTTGTGCCCCGCCAGCGACTTGTTCTTCAAACAATCGTGGGAAGGTGTACGTGGCGAAATGCTCCATTCGCACGCCACGGAGTTCCGACAGGGATTCACTCTCCACCCCTGAAATGCCCGGCGCTTCAATGCCGTAATTTTCGATAGTGCTTGACATGTTTCCTAGTTCCGAACAGCCACTTGCAAGGGTGCTTCCTTGCTTAGCCTGATGATGTAGCCGATTTTATTTTTCAGATCCGACTGAACGGAGACATAAATATCGCCAAGGTCGTCGACGGTGACTCCCTGAATATTCCTCAAGTAACCACTAAAAGCGGCGATCGTCTTGAGCTCTTCATTCGGGGTGTACAGATAGAGTTTGCCGGCCTGACTGTCGGTGATGTAGAGCGATCCCCTGGCAAAGAAGATCGTCTCCGGGGAAAAATCATCTTTACGGTCGACCACGCGATGCAGCTGGTGATTCCCGTCCAGCAGATAAAGGATGTTGTCGTCGTTGTCGGCAATATAGAGATTGCCCCGATCGTCGAAGGTCATGCTTTCCGGCTTGTTGATCCCCGATTCCTTGCCCAGAAAGACTGAGACCTCGCCCGATCGAGTGACCCGAAAAATCTTGTGCTGATCCGCGTCTCCCACCAGAATTGATCCGTCGGGAGCGAGTGCAATCCCTTCGGTCGAGTAGAGTCCCTTGTCCTTACCTGCCAGGAGATGCTGTCCCCCGTGCGCATCCACTTCCCAAACGCCACCAGCCGAGTCATCACTGAAAAAGATATTGCCTTCCGCATCTATGGTTAGATCTTCAGGAGATGAAGTTCCCATACGCTCATCGCTGAGCCTCTTAACGCCGGCGTCTTTATTCCAAACTTGCAGCGCCCCTGCACCCTCGTCTGCAAGATAAAGCTGGCTCCCATTCCAGCGCAGGCCATCAGGCGCGCCGAAGCCGGCTTTGTTGGTCGCAAACACTGTGGCTTTGTAAGTCTGGTCCGTCATCAGAACTAGGCCGTCGTGTCCCTTATTGCAGGAACAGAACAAAACGAGCCCGCCGAGGACAAGCGTGAGACGTTTGAAATTTCGTTTCTTGAAAGATCGTCTGGGAGTGATTCTCATCATTCTTTTCTGTTAGCGCGCCGGCTAACCCGTAATCCGATGTCGTACTGCGCTGAGCAAGGCCACGACCTGCTTGACATGAAAGAGCGTGCTCGAGATTTCGAATACAACCGCAAATAAAAGCGCGCTAGACAACGCACTGTACTTAATGGTCCACATCGACATCCGGTCGAGTAGATTGCCGAGACGTGTGCGCGCAGCGAAGCGAAGAACGCTCAGCTCCGAAAACGCGACGACTGCGCCCGCCGCAATATCGACCGGCGCGTGTCCTCCCGTAATAAGCTTTCCTGCCAGGATCACAAACACCGTCCAGCCCAGAGCAATTGCTCCGATTCGACGGGAAGCCATGAAGATCCCGAACGAGATGGCTAGAAAGAAACCGGCATGGTCGCTTGGAAACGATTCGAGATTGTTGCTCTGGACGTCACCATTCAGGAGATCGCGGTGATCTTTTTGACTTGCCTCATCAAGCGGAACGCGGACGCTCGTGCGCTTCAGCTCAACCAGCTGGTCGTCTGCCAGTTGATAGATCTTTTGACTTCGCACGACGGGACGCGGCACGGTGATCGAATTTGAAATCATTTTCGTGGTCGCCGTCACACACACAGCGGCAACGAGCGTGACCATCAGGATTTTTCTTTGCGCTCGAATCTGATCCAGAGTCTTGCCGCTATACCATGCGGCGAAGAAACAGCAGCCGATCATGCCGGCCTTGATCAGGTCGTTCTCCTGTGAACTGCTGACCAAACTGTCAAACAACCAGGAGCGCCCCGCCAGTCCGTTTAACTGTGACAGGATTTGATCGTTCAGAATTGTTAGCCGCGCGGTTACTTCAGCGAACAGCGTTACGAGAGCTACATTCGGAATCAAGAAAGCGGCCTCCGGGTACGAACATCGACGGCTATCAGCCAAAGCGCATGCGTCGAAACAAATCCGCAGTTACAAGTTTCTGGAAGACATTAAAGCGTGCAAAGCAATTTCCACTCATATGGTAGAAAATCCTAAAGCGACCCAGTTGCCAGAAAACCGGGCAGTTAAATTGCGGTAATAGAGGATTTAAGTGGTACCGAGGAGGTCCGGGCCTCCGTCCAGGGGACCGGCGGTCAGTTGCCTGCTGGGCGAAGATTCGGAAAAGAGGCGGCGCCATTGTCCATTGGCGCGAACCCGCGCCGGGATGGTTTTTCTACCAGTTCCGCCGCAGGAGTGGCTTGACGCAGAAATTCGAGCAATCGCTCTGCGAAGATGACGCGATCAAACCTGGCTGCGTGAACCTGTAGGTCAGTAGTGCTCCACCAGCGATGTTCGAATTTTTCGATGGTTTGCTCGAGTGAAGCGGAGGTCGGTTCGTCAAAGAACATTCCGGTCACGCCTTCGACCACGGTCTCAAGAGCGCCGCCGGCGCGAAAAGCAATCACAGGTCGTCCGGCCGCATTAACTTCGAGTGGAGTCATCCCAAAATCTTCCTCTCCCGGGAATATCAGGGCACGGCAACTAGCGGCATACTTCACTACTGCGTCATCGGGTTGCCGCCCGAGGAATTGAACACTGGGGCCTGCCAGTTTCTCGAGTCGGGCGCGATCAGGGCCGTCGCCTATTACCACGAGCTTCCGGTTAAGCCTGGTACAGGCTTCGACCGCCAGGTCGATTCTCTTGTAAGGCACCAAACGAGAAAGGACGAGATAGAAGTCCTCGGCGGGTTGATCGGGTATTGCTGGAGTAAACCGTTTGACGTCGATCGGCGGTGGAATTACCACGGAGTCGCGTCCATAGAACTTTCGAATGCGTTCGGCGACGACCTTTGAATTCGCAATGAAATAATCGGGCTGGCGCGAAGCGCGCAGGTCCCAAAGCTTCAAAACTGAAAGAAGCGGTGGCAGCAACAACCGGGTCAGGCGGCTGAAGCCGGCGCGCTCGCTATAGTCTTCGTATCGCCACACCCAGCGCATTGGCGTGTGACAGTAAGAAACATGAACTGCGCCACGCCGCTTCCGAACACCTTTGGCATAGCCAAAGCAACTGCTTACGATTAGATCATATTCGGACAAGTCCACGGATTCGACGGCGAACGGGTAGAAGAGAAAGTAGTGGCGAAAAAGGTTTCTGAGCGCGGGTAGACGTTGCATCCATGAGGTCTTGATTCCCGCTTCGCGAAGCCCCGGCGACAATATCTCTGGCACCGCGAGCGTGCTGTGGAGCGATGCGCCTGGTAGCAGGCAGTGGATCTCTTCCGCTACCTTTTCTGCGCCGCCCATTTGCCCGAAGTTGTCGTGGAAGACCGCCACATTGGTCCAGGGCGACAAGGGATTGTTGTTCGTTGTGAGACTGACTGGCATCACTAATGTCTCCGCTAAAGGCGAATTTTTCCTCCCAACATTGCGAATCACTGGCTCCGGTTCGTTGACGTTTGTGACGGCAGCTGCTTCGAGACTGGTCTGGCCCGAACGGGGACCCAGCGTGAGATAAAGCTTTTCCCACTGGTCCATAAACTTATCGACGGTGAAGCTTGTAGCCACGTGTCGACGTGCGTTTTCAGAAAGCTCAGCGCGAAAGTCCGGGTCTTTCAGGAGGGTCACGATCGCATCCGTCAATTCACTGGCGTCAGCGGGCGGAACCAGCCAGCCGCTCGTTCTATGCGTGATCAACTCGGGAACGCCCCCGACCGCTGTAGAAACAACGGGCACACCGCTCGCCATTCCCTCCAAAACCACCAGAGGGCAAGCTTCGGATTTCGAGTTAAGCACCAGCAGATCGAGAGAATTCATAAGTGCCGTCACGTCATCCCGCTGGCCCAAAAACTTTATCCGGTCAACGATCCCAAGCCTTCTGGCTTCGGCTGACAGGCGTTCACGATAGCCTTCATTGCGATTAAACATCGTCGACCCAACAACGAGTAGCACTGCATTTGGAATTCGCTTTAACACGTCCGCGAAGGCAATGATTAACTCGAGCTGACCCTTGACCGGGGTTAAATTCCCAACAATTCCAATCAACGGGTCACCGGCCCTTACGCGCAGCTCTTTGCGCAGACTGGCGCTGCGGGATCGCGCCGAGTGAATTCGTTCCATCTCGACCTGCTGCACTGCGTTGTGAACTGTGGAGACTCGGACGCGCCCAGGTAACCGGCGCAAGAGGGCCCCGCGCAGACTATCCGACGAAGCATGTGACACGGCGACGATTTTTGCCGGCGGCTGAACGAGAATGAAGATCCTGATTAGCGTGCTCAGGGGATGGTCTGGCAGGAGATCGTGAATGTGCCAGATAATTGGAATACGCAATCCAAACGTTGCGGTCGACACCACCAGACCTGCGCGAATGCTGTTTGCGTGGATAAGATCCGGCCTGTATCGCTTGACGCGCGTTCGAACCTGACGCATGACCCTCGCAAAGGAACGCAGGTAATGGAACAGCCGGCTGGGCCGGAAGGTAAAGCGGGCATTGAGCTGATCTACGCTCTCGCAAATTACACCCGAAGCCCTGGCGCTACCCTGAAGTTTTCCCTCGGCCGGGCACACGAGAACTGACTGAAAGCGTTCACTGTCGAGCCCGCCAAGCAACATCAGGAGCACGCGCTCGGCGCCACTCACCTGGTTCGTGTGATTATAGAAAAGAATCTTCACAGTATTTCTTGTCTCCTGCCTACTGCTCCTGCCTACTGCTCCTGCCTACCGCTCCTGCCTACTGACATCCGCCTCTTGCTCCTGCGAGCTGACCCACCCGATCAGCAGCCATCCAATCGGTGCGACCGAGTAGAGTGAAAACGTCAAACCAAAAATATTATTGAGAATGAAAATCGGCATCAGGGCCGCGATTATTCGCGCGACAGTGGCTTCGGGCGTCGCGGGTGTGGTCCGTCTGGTCTGGCGGATAGCGAAAACTGTCGCGCGCCCGATAATCCATAGAAACAAGAGTGCACCAGGAATCCCGCAAGCAACTGCAAGCACCAAAACGAAGTTATCAATCGCCGTTTCCTCGGCGCCGGTTGAGAATTTCAAGGCGCCGAGCGAGCCGGCTCCCAGACCGGAGCCCAATGGTCGGTATGGAATAACCGAGGTAATCAAGTCCTGCCAGATCTCAAATCGGACGTACAAGCTGTCCTCGCCAGTTGGTTGCAACGTGCCTCGCTGCGTATGTGATAGCAGGGTACCCACCGTCTCCGTTTCTTCTTTACTCCACATTTCATCTTCGGAAGGAGGCTTGGCGAGCGCCGCAACCAGCAAGACTGGCAGCATGATCAGAGTCAAACGTAACGCCGCGCCGCGGAGGTTCTTCGCGCCGAGAACAAGTAGTGAAGCGAAGCCGAGGGCCACACCAAAGATGGCCGTACGTTGCCCGGTAAACAGCAGCACGGTCGCGAGCCCGGCAGTGCATAACAGCCAGCCGGCACGGATTAACAACTGCCTTGCACCCAGACTGAAACCAAACGCGATCAACGCGCCCATGCCGATGTAACGGCCCCATTCTTCGGCGCTGGTAAATGTCGCTACGGGACGCTTCACGTGGCCCACGCCAATCGAAACGTAGAACTCAACATTCTCGAGCCAGTAACGCTCAAACTCAGGGTATCCGTAGAGCAACTGGTACACGCCGTAGAGCGAGGTAACGATGCCTATCCCGACAATCAGGTGCAGGACAATCCGAATCAGGCGCAGGTTGACGGTCTGACCAAAGTAGAACCAGGTAACGGGCACCAGAATCAACATAGCGCCGGAAAGCCCAATCATCAGTCCACCCTGCAGCGGGTTAAAAATCTGTAGGAGGAAAATTCCGGCAAGTAAGGTGACTGCGCTTGCCAGTGGCGTAGCCCGGATGATTTGAAAGCGATGACGCTGCAACAACATCGCGAAAGCCATTAGAGTGACGAGCGGCGTCAGCACATGAATTGGATCGAATTGCGCGTAGTCTACAATCAGATACTGCAGCCGTCTCGTCAGACCTCGAAACGGCTCAAACATGATCATGGCAATCAGGCTCGCTTCAAGACTCACCATCAACGGGAACGCCATCATGAAAAACAGAGCAGTCAGAATCCATCCGCGCAGGAGCTGGCCGCCGGCAATCACGGCAAGCACCGTAGCAGCCGCAGCTGCTTGCAACGGCGCGAGCCAAACAAGTGGCGACCGGCGCGAGACAGACATCTCTGGATAGACGTTAGCGCTCATAACGAAAGACTCAGGCATCAAGCCGCTGAGTAGCCGGCATCGGCAAACGCAATAAAGATCGCATTTGATTAACGGGCAGGTCGCTGACACGAGGCCTCAGGTAACTCCAAAACCTTCTATCCCGCTTGTGCACCAGCCACGAAAAGCTCACAACCATCATCACGGTGTAGCCGAGCAACGACGCTATTGCCGCACCGGCGATGCCGTATCTGGGCAACAAGGTCAGTAGGGCAACGACCGTGACAACGGCCGACGCGACGCGCGCTGTCGTGGCCAGTCCGGGGTAACCGAAACCCTGGAGTCCGCTGATAGCAATTCCGCCGGCAGTTAACACAACCGAAGCCAGCAGCAGCACGCGCAAGGTGCCACTGGCAGCCAGAAAGCCTTCACCATAAATGAGTCGCAGTATGTAAGGAGCGGCGAGCCAGAGCGGCAGCAGCACGGTCAAGTGGGTGTAAACCGTCAACCGCAAACTACGCGCAAGCAGGTCATCAGCACGCGCGGGGTTCTTCGTGGCAGCGACCTCCGGCATCAATGCGTCAGCCACGGAACTGGCCAGCACCGCTGTGATTTCAGATAGACGAACCGCAACGAAGTAGAGTCCGATGGCCGTGCTCGAAGCCAATCCACCCAGCAGCAACTGGTCCATTCTCAGGGTCGCAAAGTCGGCGACGGTGCCGGGATACCCACGCAGCCCGTAACTAAGTGCGTTCCGCCATTCAGACCAACCTGGTTTCCATCGAGGCCGAAGCTCGCGGCATACCGCGTACACCGACAGCAGCATTGCGGCGAATTGTCCCGCCATCGCCGAAAGCGCCGCGGTTTCAACCGTCAAATGACCCCCGATCCAGAGGACCAGATAGGCCAGAGCCTGAACCACGAAGGTGACCAGACGGGATGCGCCGGCCCAACCGAAGCGGCGCGCTCCTTCGAGCAATCCGATCATCAAAAACTGCAGAAGTGCAGCGGGGATGTTGATGAGATACAACCGGACGAGGTGCATCGTCTCGGGACTTCGGTGGCCAACGAGGTGCGGAATCACTGCTTCCGCGATGGCGAAGGTCCCAAACCCGACTACCACGGTGAATAAAATTGAGTTTGAGAAAAGCAGCGACACGCAACCAGGATCTTTGGCAACCCAGTATCGATGGGCCTGTGTAAGCCCTAAGGTTACCAGCAAGGCGCAGACCGGCGGCCAGAGCATTACTACCAGCAGATCACCACGCCCCGCAGGGCCGAGGGCCCACGCGCTTAGCAGGCTGGTTATCACGCCGCACAAAAGGATGAGTACGTTGGTGCTGAAAACTAATTTTATGTTGCGCGCGATCATTCGTGATTTCCGGCTTACGTCGCGCCCTCAGCAGAAATGATGGCAGGAATAGTCCGCAACAGGATCTTGCAATCGAGGGTGAGGGACCAGCGGTCAATGTATTCAAGGTCAAGCTGCATCCACTCCTCGAAGGAAAGATTGCTGCGTCCCGAAACCTGCCACAAGCACGTAAGACCAGGCTTCACGCTGAATCTGCGCTTCTGCCAGGCGACGTTGAGGCCCAGCACGTCGCGCATAGGCAACGGTCGTGGTCCCACCAGGCTCATGTCGCCGAGGAACACATTGATCAATTGGGGCAACTCATCGATGCTCAACTTACGTAACACTCGTCCAATTCGCGTTATGCGAGGATCGGAACGTATCTTGAAGACAGGACCGTCCTTTTCGTTCAGATGTTCTACTTCCTTCATTCGCGCTTCGGCGTCTACCGTCATGGTTCGAAACTTAATCATGCGGAAGCGCCGTTTGTTGTAACCCATGCGCTCCTGAACGAAGAGAATCGGCCCTTTAGAGTCGAGCTTGATAGCAATGGCAACCAGCAAAAAGAGGGGCCACAAAAGCATCAGCAGCACTCCCGAGCCAACCAGATCGATAATTCGCTTGGCCTCGGTGCGCCAGCTTACCGATGGCCCGCTATGAAGCGACACCAGCGGCGTACCCTCTAATTCCCAGGCGCGCGAACGGGCGAGCTTATGCGGAAATAGATCCGAAAAGAGGTGGACCATAATCCCCTGCTCTTCCAGGATCGTGATGGCTTCCTCGATACGCGAGTACTGCGACTTGATCGGGAGAGTAATGAAAACCTCGTCGATTACCTCGTTGGCAATCACCTCGCGCAGGTCTGTAAAGTGTCCCAGCCATGGGACGGTATAGAGAGCGCGATTCTTAAGGCGGCGCTCCTCGTCTACGTAACCGACCAACCGGTAGCCCAGATCAGTGCGCTCGGCAACATGGGCTGCGAGCCATTCCGCACGCGGGCCGTTGCCAATCAATAGCAACTTCTTAATGTTGTGTCCGCGCAAACGCAGCCGGCGCAGGTTGAGGCGCACGAGCAAACGTGTTCCGCCAATTAAGCTCATTGCGATGCCGGCCACGCAGCACGCAGTCAAGAGTGTGACTGGGTTCCAGTCGCCCACCTCAGCAATCAGGAACAACGATATGGCGGCGACCATGACTGCGCGGGCTATTTCCTTGAATTCATCGGCAAACGTGCTGAGACGATGAGAGCGGTAGAGACCCTGCATTTCGAACGCGATGTACCATGAAAGCAGCAGTAACCCGCCCAGCAGCGCATTGCCTACCTTGATCCGGGATGAAAGGAAATCGAGTGCGAAGGCGGAAACGCCTGGCTTATCGGAGGGAGCGTAGTTGATGATAATCGCAATGGTCAGGGCAACCAGCATCAACCCGAGATCCGTCATCTTCAGGGCGAAGTTTGCGAGTTGTCCGTAACGCGAAGTCATCTCTTAAACTCGAATTGCGCAACGCACGCCTGGCGTTTCAATAAAGCCAGGAGCGTCGGCAGCTGTCTTATCGCATCAGGGGGTAAAGGAACGTGGCCATCCCCGCGAGCCTGACATAGCGTTCCACCTTACTTAGTCGATTACGTGGCCCAAGAATCATGTCGCCGGGTTGCAACATGAGATCATTCTCCAGGTCG
>Ga0190272_10001574_pt1 | contig 10946 bp, 8 predicted proteins | sample Popmic504T_FD_133746 | JGI IMG/M metagenome (GOLD analysis project Ga0190272, IMG submission 133746) | Populus adjacent soil microbial communities from riparian zone of Shoshone River, Wyoming, USA - 504 T | ecosystem: Environmental > Terrestrial > Soil > Riparian zone | place: USA: Wyoming...
GCGGCCCAGTGGGTGTTCGCCCCGACCGACCGGACCGGCAACAACCCCCGACCGGACCTGCGCCCGCACGTCGTCGTCACCAGCGGCTGGGGCGGTGCCGACGACCCGTGGTTCGGGCAGATCATCGCCGGCTGGCGAGCCGCCGGCATCTTCCCGTCGGTGGCCATGACCGGGTCCGGCCCCGGATGCGGCGCGGTCAACGGGCCGGCCGCCTACCCGGAGTCCTACGCCTCCAACGCCCACGACATCAACGGCGCCATCGCCCCGTTCTCCGTCCGCGGTCCGGCCGGTGCCGAGATCAAGCCGAACGTCACCGCTCCGGGCCTGCGGATCCGATCCGCGCTGCCGGACCACAACTACGGCACCTTCGACGGCACCACGATGGCCTCGGCCCACACCGCCGGCGCCGTCGCGCTCCTGCTGTCGGCGGCACCGTCGCTCATCGGCGACGTCGACCGGACCGCCGCGCTGCTGGATGACGGTGCCACCGACCGACCCGACCTGACCTGCGGCGGCACCCCCGACGACAACAACACGTGGGGTGAAGGGAGACTCGACGTCTACGCGGCCGTCGAACAGTCCCCCCGCGAAGCGGGCTGACACCCCGCCCGCGCCTGCACGATCGGTCCGGCCCAGGGTTGAGGGTTGTTGCTGCAGTTGGGCTGTCGGCTCGCCGACGCGGCGCGGGCCGGGGCCCGGGGGGCGGAGCCGGTCGGCCCGCGCCGCTCGGTGGATCTCGCTGGTCGACGGCACTCGACCGGCGCCCGCACCCACCACGAGGGCGGTGCGAAACGACCCACGCTCACCACATCGGCTGCGACGGTTCAGGTGTGTCGGTCCTCGCGGCATTGTTATCGGACCGATCACACGGGGCGCGGTCCTCAGCCCTGTTCGTCGGTGACGGTGCGCAGGGGGCGCCCACCGGCGTAGGCCGGGTGGTTCGGGACCAGGCCTTGAAGCGCTGACGGATCGGTGCCAGGAAGGTCTGTGCGGCGAGGGTGTTCGTGCCGGCCGGCACGGCGATCGACACGTCCCAGCGGGGTCAGCTGACGCTCCACAGGCCGAGCAGGGTGGCGGACAGGGCGCGGGAGAGGCGGGCGTTGCAGGTGACGGCGACGGTGACGTGTCGGTCGGCGGAGACGAGGAACTCGGTCATGAATCCGTGCCAGCCGCCACCGTGGCCGATATCGCCGTCGTGTTCGATGTCGAGGCCGGCGCCGTAGAGTGCCCGCCCGGCGCGCACGGGGTTGGCGAGTTGGGCGTCGAGGAGGGCGCGGCCGCCGACGGCGCCGGTGCGGTAGTTGTCGCCCCAGCGGACGAGGTCGGACGGCGTGGTCTGGATGCCGCCGGGCCCGATGACGCCGAACTGCGACGGGGTGATGGCGGTGAACCCGCCGGGTGCGGTGTCGTCGCGGTCGTAGGAGGTGGGCTTGTCGGGGACGGCGGCGAGGTGTCCGACGGTCATGGTGAGGCCGAGCGGGCCGAAGATCCGCTGCTGCAGGAACTCCGAAAGTGGTACGCCGGAGATGGCGCGCACGACCTCGGCGAGGAGCACGTAGCCGGAGTTGGAGTAGACGTAGCCACCGCGTCGGTCGGTCGTTTCCGGGACGGCGGTGATCAGCCGTAGCGCGTCCGCCTGGGTGAACAACTGCTCTGGTACGACGCCGGCGTCGGCCATCAGGGCGAACAGGTCCGGCAGGCCGCTGGTGTGGCGGATGAGGCTGTCCAGCGTCGTGTCCTGTGCCCATGCCGGTAGCCCGTCGAGGTGTTCGCCCACCGGGTCGGTGGTCGCGAGTCGCCCGTCCTGCGCGAGGAGCAGGATCGCGGCGGCGGTGAACTGTTTGGTGACGGACCCGATGTCGAACACGGCATCGGGTGTGATGGGTCGTTGCGCGGCGAGGTCGGCGAGGCCTCGTACGCCGCGCCACACCACCTGGCCGTCGATGCCGACCGCGGCCGAGCAGCCGGGCTTGTCCGCGTCCAGGGTGGAGGCCATCAGCTCGTCGCTCGCCGCGGCCGGATCGGTTGGTGGTGCCGAGGTCGGCGGGCTTGTCTGCTGCTCCGCGGTCGACGGCGCCGAGGTTGCGGGCCCGGCCGCGCAGCCGCACACCAGGGTTCCGACGAGTATGGATACGAGCAGCCACCGTGTGTCCCTCATGCACCAGGGTGACCCGGCCTCGACGGCCACCGCATCGGCCGCTCGGGGCCGGCAACGACCCCACAAGGGTGAACGACGCCGACCCACATCGGCCAGGGCTCGTTCAGGGGGTGGCTGATGCCCACCCCCTGAACGGGCTCAGCCGTCAGCCGAGGCGGCAGCCGGCGAGGATGATCTCCTGGCCGAGCAACGTCCGCACCCTGATGGCGTTCTGCGCGAGCTTGCCACCGACGGTCGTCGTCTCGTTGTAGAAGACCTGCGCGACACCGGGAATTCCGATCGACCCGGAGCCGCCGCCGATCGGCGTGCCGTTGATCGTGCCGACCCTGGACGAGCGGAAGATCCCGCTGGCGTCGGCCACGCAACTGCTCTCGATGTTGCTGATGACGATCACGCCGCCCAGCAGGCTGGCGCCGTCGATCGACGCCTCCGCGACCGTCCTGCCGGTGGTCGGGTTCACCGTGCAACTCGCGTTGAGCACGTTGAGGCTGGCGATCGGCGTGCTGAGCCCGACCTGGCTCAGGATCTCGTCGGGCGGGCAGGTGGCGTGCGGCGTCTTCGGGATGGTGACGAGACCACTCGCCTGGATGGCGAAGGCCTCGGCCGGCAGGTAGATCACCACGGTGACCACAGCGGTGGCCGCGCCGCCGTCGTCGTCGGTGACCCTGACGAGGACGTTGTGCGGGCCGAGTGCGCTGAACGAGTGCGTGGTGGTGCAGGTGCCGGAACCGGGCACCTCGTTCACCGTGCCGGGCACGATCGGTGTGCCGTCGTCGAAGTTGACGGTGCAGGTGTGGCTGTCGTTGGTGCCGATGTCGGTGAAGGGCGCGGTGAAGGCCACGGTGGTGCCCCGCACGAACATGGCGCCGTTGGCCGGCGCGCTGATGCTGACGACCGGCGCCACGTTGGTCAGGGTCAGCGTGGTGATGGCCGAGACCGGTGCGTTGATGCCGTCGTCCGCGGTCAGCTTCAGGCTGTACACGCCGTCGTCGGTGCAGGTGACGGTGGTGGACAGCGCGGCGGGGTTCGCGATCGAGCAGGTGGCGCCGGGGTCGACGCCGCCGGCCGGCACGATGCTCCACAGGGTCGTCACGCCGGGGCTGTCAGGGTCGACGACCGAGCCGGCGATGCCGACAGCGATGCCTTCCTGACCGGCGAACGGGCCGCCGGGGTCCACCTGCGGCGGGGCGTTGATGATGATCGTGACCACGGCCGTGGCCGAGCCACCGTCGTCGTCGGTGACCCTGACCAGCACGTTGTGCGGGCCGGCCACGGTGAACACGTGCGCGGAGGTGCAGGTGCCGGAACCAGGCGCCTCGACGACCGTGCCCGGCGCGATCGGCGAGCCGTCGTCGAAGTTGACGGTGCAGGTGTGGCTGTCGTTGGTGCCGATGTCGGTGAACGGCGCGGTGAACGCCACGTTGGCGCCCGTCGGGTAGACCGTGCCGTTGGCCGGGGCCGAGATGCTCACGGCGGGGGCCACGTTGGTCAGGGTCAGCGCGGTGTTGGCCGAGACCGGTGGGTTCACCCCGTCGTTCGCGGTCAGGGTGAGGGTGTACGAGCCGTCGTCGGTGCACGTGATCGTGGTGGACAGTGCGGCGGGGTTGGCGATCGAGCAGGTGGTGCCCGGGTCGACGCCGGCGCCGGGGGTGACGCTCCAGGTCCTGGTGGCGTTGGGGCCGTCAGGGTCGGTCACGGTGCCGGCGATGGCGACGGCCGTGCCTTCCTGGCCGGCGAACGGACCACCGGGGTTCACGACCGGCGGGGCGTTGACGATCACCGTGACGCAGTCGGTGACGCTGCCGGCGCCGCCGTTGTCGCTGCCGTTGGCGGTCACGCACAGCTCGTGGGTGCCGGCACCGAGCGAGCCGGTGGTGACGCTGTAGTTGACACTGGCCGGCCCGTTGACCGGCAGCGGCGGCGCGACGTTGGTGATCGGCGTCGGCGCCCCGCCGTTGACCCGCAGGCTCAGCGAGAGCAGCCTGGCCGCGATCACGCCGGGCAGGATGTCGGGGAGCGACCCCACGTCGGGCACCGGAGTGCAGGTGCCGCCGGTGGCGTCGGCGATCTGCTGCAGGCTGCCCCGGCCGCCGCCGGTGTTGCCGCACGAGGACCCGGAGCCGACCGCGAACGTGTAGAAGTCCACGTTGGCCGGCACCGCGGAGAGCGGACCGGAGACGTTGTCGCCCACGGTGGCGACGCCGTCGGACAGGAAGATGACGAGCTTGCGCGGCTCGTCGGAGGCGTTGGCCGCCGTGGTCGCAGCCCGGACGCCGTCGGCGAAGTCGGTGTTCCCGCCGACGCTGCGCGGGGTGAACAGGCCCAGGCTGCCGCCGGGAGTGGACCGCGCGGACCTCAGCACCTGCTCGACGTCGCGGCCGCCGGAGCCGTCGGCGTCCGTCGCCGGCCCGGTGACGAGCTGGACGCCACCGGCGGTACCGACGTCGCCGGTATCGGCGTCCTCCGCGAACACCGCGACACCGACGTCGGCGACGGTGCCCAGGCCGACGGCCTCGTCGTTGAGCGTCGTCGCCGCCGCGATCTCGCAGTCCATGATCTCGTTGTTGCGGCCGTCGCCATTCGGATCGCCGCCGCAGCCGCCGCCGACGGCCGTGCTCCCCGACACGTCGAGCACGTAGACCAGTGCCGTGTCGGCCACCGGCACGCCCTCGCCGACCGAGGCGGTGCCGGTCACGGTCACCGGTCCTGGTGGCCGGATCGTCCCGTTGGCCGGAGAGCCGATGGTGACGGAAATGCTGGTGCCGCCCGGCAGATTGCCGTCGACCGCATGGGCCGGCACGGTGGTCGCGGCCATCACCGCGAGCACCGCCACCCCGGCGCACAGAGACCATGTTCGTTTCACTCGGGACCCCTCCCTGAACAGAGTTCACAAGGCGGCGACCGAGCCCCGACGGCGGTATTGGATGCCCATGAATGGGCGCCGTGACTTCGCCTCATCGGTCGACGGTCGGAGCATAGGGGCACTTCTCGCCAGGAGGGACCTACCATTTCTGGTGACCCACAGCCGGGCGGTCATTGTGCTAACCCGGATGGGTCTCCACCACTGGTTTGTTTACCCTGATCAGGGCGTTTCTCCATTCGTGGCAATCGATCTCCGGCGGCTACGTCCGTACCCAAGGACAACCCATTCCGACCAATGCCGGCCTGGTCCGATCAGGAGCTTGTGACGCATCGGTCTGCGTCGGATCCCGATTCCTCGGTGATCGGGGCGGACCCGGTCGGGGGCGTCCGCGGCGCGGCCGTCCGGTCGGCCGTCGGCGTGGGAGCCGCCGGCGGTCCGAGGCCGACCGGTGTCCGCCGGGGCCTTGACGGTGCTTTGGATACGGTACATCGTATTCAGACGACGGTCGACGGTCGCCCGTCTCTCGCCACTGGAGTCGATCATGGTGCTTCGCCGCTCGAAACCGGCTGCGCCGGCGGCACTGCTGTCCGTACTGCTGCTGGGAACGCTCACCGCCGCCTGCGGCGACGACGGAACGGCCGGTGCGACCGAGTCGTCCGGCGAGATCAAGGTGGGGGTGTCGGTGGCGCTCACCGGCTCGTACGCCGACGTGGGCAGGTGGTTCCTGCGCGGCGTGGAGCTCGCGGCCAAGCGCTACGAGGGCGAGAACTTCACCAGCGTCAAGGTGGTGTCGGAGGACAACAAGGGCGAGCCCACGCAGGCCGCCGTGGTGTTCAACAAGCTCGTCGACGTCGAGGACGTGCCGGTGGTGTTCGGCGGGTTCACCAACCTGTCCGAGCCGGTCGTGCCGATCGCGAACCGGTCGAAGACGGTGTACATCAACCCGCTCGCGCCGGCCGACTCGCTCGGCGGCAAGCCCTACGTCTACAACACGCTTCCCCTTGCGGCGCAGGAGATGGACGTGCTCGCCAGGTGGCTTCACCAGAACCCGGACTACCGCCGCCTCGCGCTGCTGACCTCGTCGCAGCACGACGGGGTGTCGGCCGGCGAGACGATCTCGGAGAAGTTCGAGGGCCTCGGCGGCGAGGTGGTCGAGTGGCAGCAGCACCAGGCGGAGCAGGCCGACTTCTCCGCCGCCATCGCCAAGATCGAGGCGTCGGACCCGGACGTGATCATGATCCACGACCCGTTCCGTGACTTTGCCCGCGCGGTGCGGTCGGTGCGCGAGGCCGGCCTGACCCAGCCCATCGTCGGCTATCGCGGCGTCGAGTCGCCCGACCTGGTGGCCATGTGCGGCGAGGCGTGCGAGGGCGTCGTCTACACGATCCCGTACTACGACGCGTCGAGCCCCGAGGCGAAGGCGGTCACCGACGCCTACAAGACGGAGTACGGCGAGGAGGCCAGCTTCTACTTCGGCGTCATGTACGACGCGGCGATCGCGGTCCTCAGCGCGATCGACAAGGCGCTCGGCGACGGCGCGACCGAGGTCGACGGCGAGACGCTGAACAAGGCGCTCGTCGGCACCCCGTTCGACACCCCGTTCACCGGCACCACGGAGCTGACCGACGGCGGCGTCCCCAAGGGCAAGCCCTTCTTCGTCAAGGTGATCAAGAACGGCAAGTTCGAGATCCAAGAGAAGTTCGAGGGCTGACCCGGTGACGGACCAGAACGGCAGCGGCACGGCGGCCCTGGCGGGGCTGCGGGTCATCGAGCTGGGCACCATGATGGCCGGGCCGGTGGCCACCACCATCCTGTCCGACTTCGGCGCCGAGGTGGTCAAGCTCGAACCGGCGGCCGGCGACCCGCTGCGCGGGATGGAGCCGCGGGTCGGGGACCAGTCCGCCTACTGGCTCGTGACCGCGCGGAACAAGCGGTCGATCGTGCTGGACGCCAGGGACCGGGCGCGGCGCGAGGACTTCCTCTCGCTCATCGAGCGGGCCGACGTCCTCGTCGAGAACTTCCGCGCCGGGAACCTGGAGGCGTGGGGGATCGGCCCCGACGTGCTGCTGGCCCGCAACCCGCGGCTGGTGATCGTCCGCGTCACCGGCTTCGGCCAGGAGGGGCCCAACTCGTCGCTGCTGGCGTATGACCGCATCATCCAGCTGATGTCCGGGCTGGCCTCGGTCACCGGCTTCCCCGACTCGCCGCCCACGGTCGCCGGCTTCGCGCTCAGCGACCAGCTGGCCGCATTGTTCGGGGCGTTCGGCGCGCTGCTCGGCCTGCAGGCGCTGGCCCGTACCGGCGCCGGGCAGGTCGTCGACGTCGCGTCGCTGGACTGCCTGGTCCGCTTCTCCGACGTGGTGATCACCGAGTACGACCGGCTGGACCTGGTGCGGGTGCGGGAGGGCAACAGCCACCCATCGGCCGCGCCGATGAACATGTACCAGGCCGCCGACGGCGAGTGGGTCTACACCCAGGCGCCGACCGACGCCCAGTTCGAACGGCTCGCGCGGGCCATCGACCAGCCGGACCTGCCGCGCGATCCCCGGTTCCGCGACAACAGCGCCCGCTTCGCCAACCGCGGCACCCTCGACGGGATCATCCAGGCCTGGGCGTCGCAGCGGCACAGCACCGACGTGCTGCTCGCCTGGCACGCCGCCGACCTGCCGGCCGCGCCGGTCCGCGACACCGGGGAGATGGCGCGCGACGAGGGGCTGCTGATGCGCGGCGCCATCCAGCGCGTCGACACCCCGGCCGGCCCGACCCTCATGCAGGGCATCGTGCCCAAGCTGTCCGCCACCCCCGGCGCGATCACCGGCGGCGCGCCGGGGCTCGACGAGGACTCGGTGGCGGACGTACTGGACAGATGGCCGCCGCGGGCCGCCGCCCCGGACGCGGCCGGGGACAAGGCCCCGGGTGAGGACTCGGAGGCGGCCCTGGGCACGGCCTCGGGTTCGGCCGGCGCCGCGGTCGCGGTGGAGGCCACGCTGTGAACGCGGCGGTGTCGGTCGGCGCCGCGGCCCTGGTGATGGCCGCGGCCGCCGCGGTGCGGGGCCCGGACCGCGGCCGGTGGGGCGCCACCATCCCGGCCGGCGACGGCACCGACCCACCCGACCCGGGCGGGGTGGCCGCCCGGCTGTGGGACGCGGGCTTCGGCGCCGTGTGGCTGACGGACCTGGCGTGGAACGGCGGGCCGTGCGGCTTCGCCGAGGCGGTGGTCGCCGGCGCGGCCGCGCCGTTGATCACCGTCGGGGTGTGGGTGGTCGGCGGCCGCGACCACCCGGTCCGCTTCGCCGAGGAGTTCGCCGTCACCGACCGGCTGATCGGCGGCCGGCTGCGCGTGGGGCTCCGCGGACCGTGCCCGGCGGCCTGGGCCAACGCCGTCGCCCACGCGTGGGACGACGACGGGCTCGACGTGACCCTCCCGCTGCGGCTGCCCGCCCGCGACCCGGCCAACGAGTGGATCAGGCCCGACTGGCGGCTGCGCGTCGGCCCGGTGCCACGCTCACCGTTCGTCTGGCACGTGCCGGACGACAGCCCCGACCTGCCAGGGGTGCCGGCCCGCCGGGTGACTCGGCTGCTCGCCGGCGACGTCGAGCTGATCAACGGCGCGTCCCGGTCCGAGGCGGTCGCATGACGGCCCCGCGCACCGGGATCCTCGGGTCCGGCCGCACCGCGGTCGGCCGGACCCCCGGCATCGACTCGCTCATGCTGCACGCGCGGGCCGCGCGGGCCGCCGTCGAGGACGCGGGCGTCGACCCGGTCGACATCGACGGCATCGTCACCATGGGCTCGTTCACCAGGGACTACGTGATGCACTCGTCCGTGGTCGCGGAGTACCTGGGGCTGCGCGGGATCAGGTACGCCGACGTCGTCCGCATCGGTGGCGCGTCCGCGGCGGGTGCCGTCACCAGGGCCGTCGACGCGATCGACGCCGGCCGGTGCGCCCTGGTCCTCGTCGTCTCCGGTGACGACCAGCTCAGCGGCCTCACCCGCGACCTCGCGGTCAAGGGCATGGCGGAGAACCGGCACTTCCAGTACGAGGCGCCCTACGGGGTGACCACTCCCGCCGCGTTCGCCCTCATGGCCCGGCTCCACCTGGCCCGGCACGGCATCGACGACGACCAGCTGGCGCACGTCACAGTGCAGAGCAGGCGCACCGCGTCGAAGCTGCCCGACGCGATGTACGGCACCCCGTGCGTGGCCGACGACGTGAACACCTCCAAGCCCATCGCCGACCCGCTGCGGATGCTGCACTGCGCGCCGATCGCGGACGGCGGCGGCGCCGTCATCGTCGGCCGCGGCCGCCCCGACGACGTGGTGGCCGTGCTCGGCTCCGGCGAGGCGCACAGCAACGGCCATCTGGTGTTCAACCCGGTCGACGGGCCGAGCGCCGGTGCCGCGTCGGCCGCGCGGGCGTTCGCGCTGGCAGGGGTGCGGCCCGCCGACCTCGGCGCAGCCCAGGTGTACGACTGCTTCGCGAGCGTCGTGGCCCAGCTCATGGAGGAGGCGGGGCTCGCGCCACCCGGGCAGGCGCTCGACCGCTTCGCCGACGGGGAGTACGACCACGACGGCGCGCTCCCGGTGAACCTCAACGGCGGCCTGCTGTCCGGCGGCCACCCCGGCATCCCCGGCGGCATGCTCCACGTGGTCGAGGCCGTCGAGCAGGTGCGTGGCACGGCCCGCCTGCCGGTGGCCGACGGCCGGCCGGTGTTCGTGCACTGCATGGGCGGCATCCTGTCCAACCACGCCTCCCTCGTGCTGGGACGGGCGTCATGACGGCCCTGCTCCCGGGCGCCCCGCGCAGCGTCGAGGCCGCCGAGTTCTGGGACGCCATGGCCGACGGCCGGCTGCTGGTCCAGCAGTGTGTCCACTGTGGACGGTGGCGGGCGCCGCGGACCGTGACCTGCCCCGACTGCGGCTGCTGGGACTCGCGGTGGCTGCCGCCGCCCGGCCCGGCCCGGCTCGTCACCTGCACGGTGGTGCGGCGGGCGCCGTCGGCCGAGTGGGGCGAGCACGCGCCGTACGGGGTGGCGATCGTCGAGCCCGCGCCGGGCTGCCGGCTGCTGGCGGGCACCGACTGGCTGCCGGACGCGGCCGACCTCGGCCGGCCGGTCGTGGTGACGGTGGTGGCCGGGCAGGGCGGGCCGCGGCTGGTCGCGAGCCGCGCCGACAACACGGACACCGACGGGGCGGAGACAGCGGCATGAACGGCGTGAACGGCCAGGAGCGCGTGCTCGGCATCAGCCGGACCGACATCATCACGTTCGGCGAGCTGACCGGCAACAACCACGAGATCCACGTGACCGACGAGGCGGCCGAGGCCGCCGGCTTCCCCGCGCAGGTGGTGCAGGGGCCGTTCCTGTTGGCCAGGGCCATCTCCACGTCGTCGGAGGTGCTGCGCGGGCCGGGGATCGCGCTGCTCGGCGTCACCTGGCGCTACACCGGGGCGGTCGTCCGCGACCAGCCGATGGAGCTGCACTGGGAGATCACCGGCGTGCGACGCACCAGCGCGGGCAACCGCGGGGTGGCCGAGCTGACGATGCGGCTGGAGTCCGACGGCCAACGCATTGGCGAGGGCGGCTTCACCGTGCTGGTGACCGAGGAGTTCGTCGACGAGTTCGCGCAGCGGCCCACATGACCGGCACCGACGCGCCGACCGTGCCGCCGGCGCCGCCCGCCACCCTCTGGACCCTGCTGCGCCGCCGCGCCGACACCGACGGCGACGGGGTCCTGATCCGCGCCCGCGACGGCGACCTCACCTCGGTAGGGCTCGCCGCGCGGGCCACCACGCTGTCCGCAGGGTTCGCCGCGCTCGGGGTGGTCCGGGGTGACACGGTCGCGGTCCTCGCCGAGAACCGGCGCGAGCACTTCGAGCTGGCGTTCGCCCTCAACCGCATCGGCGCGGTGTACGCGCCGGTCAAC